>ULYG01005549.1_pt1 | contig 9189 bp, 10 predicted proteins | sample 1961971 | NCBI WGS metagenome assembly ULYG01 (sample SAMEA4835858, study PRJEB28245) | human gut metagenome | biome: gut microbiome; material: fecal sample | place: Denmark | collected 2008 | reverse complement strand
CCAAATGTTATGCCGAACTTTGCGGTATGGAAAACGATTACTTACAGGCACTGGCACAGGTGGTGCTGCCAACCGTAGATGCTACGTTACGCCTACCGCCGAGGAATACGAGAAAAACATGCAGCTCAATTTTGAGCTATAATGAATAAAAAAGTCCGATTTTATCCAATACAGCATTTTTATTGAATAAAAATCGAGATAATTCCAAATTTTAAGTCTTCGTAATCGCAGTTTTTTGTAAAATGCGAGGTTATAATCGCAAAAATTTATACCTTTGTATTCTCTTAATCGTGTTTTTTTGTATGGCAGTTAAAGTTGACACCCAAAAAGAGATTATATTCGGTTCGTCAAACCCGAATATTTCCCGTGTGATTTCTAAAAAGGAGAAAGACGGAGAGTTGCGCAAGCTGGCTCCTCGTATATACACGACAAACTTGATTGACAGCCCTGCAAATATAGTGCGCCGCAATCTTATCGAGATTTTAGTGTATCGTTATCCAAACGCCTTGATCAGCCATCGCAGCGCAAAGGAGATGCGCCCTACATCCACCGGTGATTTCTTCCTTACAAACTCGACAACACGGCGTGTCACCGATTTGCCGGGTATCATACTCAATTTTGTCAAAGGTCCGAAAGCGACAGCGCATGATATACCGTTTATGGGTATGCACATATCGGGAGAACACCGTTATATGCTCGAAAATATGCAGTTGTCTCGAAAATCAGGAGATGAGTCGAGGGTGTTGCCTATTTCCGTAATTGAGAACAAACTGGAACAACTGTTGCTGACAGGAGGCGAAGAACGGTTGAATCAGTACCGCGATGAGTTGCGAGAAGTAGCCAACGAATTAGGTATGGCCGATGAATTTTCCAAAATCAACAACATCATATCCGCTTTGCTGTCCACCCACGATGCCAGAGTATTGTCCACAGATTCGGCAAAAGCCCGTGCATCCGGGAATCCGTTTGACGCGAACCGGGTTGGACTATTTGAAATTTTATTTGACACAATAAAAGACCGTTACTTTGTAATACGAAATAACCGCAATACCGATGAGGACTCGTTCCGGTTGTTTTCATTCTTCGAGAGCTATTTTTCCAACTACATAGAAGGCACAGAGTTTGACATAGAGGAAGCGAAAGAAATCGTTGACTCAGGAATACCTATGCCGAGGCGTGATGAGGACTCGCATGATATTCTTGGCACATTCAAGATACTTTCCAACCGTACCGAGATGAGGCGTGTCCCCACTTCTCCCGAAGAACTGTTCGCAATATTAAGCCATCGCCATACCATATTGTTGGAAGGGCGACCGCACATGAATCCCGGTGTTTTCAAAATGAGAAATAACCGTGCAGGTCAGACTGAATTCGTGGACTATCAATTGGTAAAAGGTACGCTTTCACAAGGTTTCAAGTACTATTCAGCCCTGACTGACCCGTTTGCTCGTGCAATATTCATGATGTTCATGATTAGCGAAGTGCATCCTTTCAACGATGGCAATGGAAGGATAGCCCGTGTGATGATGAATGCAGATTTTGTTCGTGCCGACCAGTCAAGAATAATCGTGCCGACCGTGTTCCGAGAGGATTACATATTGGCATTACGCAAACTTACCCGTCACAAAGACCCGATGGCATATATCAACGTAATGACCAAACTCCATCAGTTCAGCGACAACCTCTATGGTACAGACTTTACCGAACTGAAAAACTATCTCGCCGCCTGCAACGCCTACGAAGAGCCGTCGCAAGCCAAACTCCAAATCATCGACAGGAGCATTCGTCATTAATTTAATAATTGTAATCAGAGTTTTCTAATGGCAACGAATGACAATTTATTAGTTCCTGCTGCACAGAAATTATATAGCGCATTATCAAGTTTAGAGCGTTTTAGCAAACACAATGATTTTTTTGATAATATTTCGTCATTAGACAGTTTCTTGTCTGAATATCGTAATGTAACATTTGTCATTCAAAAATCTTTAGCACATACAAATTTACTTTCTATTTACGAAGAAACTCGTGATGAATTTTTGAGTGGAGATTTAGGAAAATGGTTTGTTGAAAAGAGAAATGAAGTCTTAAAAGAACACCCTTTTAAACTTCAAAAGGTAGTAAAAGTTACCATATACGATAGCCTTTCAACGTTAAAGATAACGTCACAAAAATTCACAGCAGAAGATGATGCAGATTATTCAAGTCTTATTGAAGATGTACGTCTGCTTTTAAAAGATAATGGCCGAATTGAAACATCTTTCTCGGTGGAATTTATATATAAAGAGTTTGAATCGGAGGCCAATTTATTCGACAAATTATTGCCGGGAGTTTCTAATATTTACAAATTTCTATGTGCTTTAAATCAAAAAATTGGAGATAATAGCAAGCTTTTTCATGACATAATGAATAAAGTGGGAAAACTCAATATCTTAAAAGTTAATCGTACAGATTTATTTGTTGAAGACTATGTATATTATTCAAGCAACGACAATTTTGAGAGAGGCTCTCGGATAGAATTACGATTGCCGAAATGCCGTATACCCGAAAATAAGATGTTCGGAATGCTGGATGAATTGGGAGGGGATATTTCTCTCGATAACCTTGGAATTAATCCAATTGATGATATACATAAATTATTTTTGAAAATTATAATATGTCACGCATTCTTATATTCTCATCAGAATAATCACATTATGAGTACAATTATATTGGTGTATGATGATAACACTTGCGAAATCCAAAGCCCTTTTGACACAACAATTAGAACTACTGCATACCGAAAAATAAATGAAGTCGCTGATTGCATAATTCAATCAAAAGATCCAGTAAAGGCCGTGATAGTTATTAATGAAATGTGGAGTTATCCGAATAACGGAGAGGTTCTTGCAAAGAATTATGAGGAACGTGTTAAAACAGAAAATCCTATCTCTTTATTCGCATGTCATATGGTAGATAAATGTCTGAATTCATATTCATATCATTTTGAGAGCGATAAGGTGGGTTCTTTATCCTACGTTATTGATATACTTAAACAAGATATAGATGCTACAATTCATATGAATTTTATGAATCCAGTGATTAAAGCGTTTCAATCACGGCTCCAAATATAAATTATTATACTTTTCACAATGACAATCAATTAAAGGGATTTATTAACACCATAATGATTTTAAATAAACAAAGTTTTATGTAACTTTGCATTATCGGATTTGCAATCTGATGAAGAACATTGAAGTACAAGCGTGATAGATAAGTGAGTCGACCGGCAACAGCTAAGGCAACTCATTGATACTCACCATACAGCGTCGGAGTTTAACGGCTTCAGGCGGATCACCAAAGGGTCGCAATTTGCGACCCTTTTTTTATTCACTTACCTTCTTAATACGGCTCAATTTAAAAAAGCGTTGTTGGAATGGCGGAATATATTGCACTTTGCGCCAAAAGACAATGTCAACGTTGGCAGGCTCCCTTCAGCCGGCGTGCATGCCTATGCCAGCGGCGGAGCTCACGCGGTCGGATGCCGTTTCTAATATTCCAAGCGGCTTTACTGTTATTATGCTGCATAAGGAACTTGTTTTTCGTATTGACAAAAAACGGACGGCATGTTGCTGAAACACGCCGTCCGGCATTATTGTGATAAGGTTATGTTTGATTGTCGCCCTGCTTATCTGGCGATGATTTTTTCCACTTTTGAACCAGTGCGGCGAATGTAGAGGCAGCCCGGTGTCGGATTGTCAACACGCATGCCCTGCATGTTGTAATATTCTGGAGTGCCTTGCTCGTCAACGGTTATTTCGTCGACTCCGTCCTGAGCAGGAATCGTTACAAGAAACTTGTTGTGCGTGTTGCCGTTCATTGGTACGCCCTCAAGATAGTTGGCGAATGCAATCTGAAGGTAGTACATCTCGTTGTTGGGGAAGGTGATTTTCCCGTCGGCGAGTTTGCCGAACTCGATACCATAGTCGGGATTGAGAAGATCCTCAAATGTGAATATTTCACTGTGAATATACAGACCTACCATGCAGCTGACAGACACGCCGCCATAGTTGCTGACACTGAAGCCCATGTCCTGCCATTCCATCCACACGTGCTCTGGGTCCTCGGCGTGGATATAAAGGTCGTTGGCTTTAAAGTTGTTTTTGTCACCGAAGTAGGGGCAATTGCCGTTGCCGAACGGGTTGACAAGGCGATAGTAGCCAGGGGTTGTCTCGCTCTCTTCTATCTCCACATCCCATGTGGCGAGGAAGCTTTCGTCAAGAGCCGAGAACATATCGTCACAGAATGTGCCCGTGCCCAACTGTTTCCATCCGTCCTGTTTTTCGCGTGCGCCGACTGAAAGTGACAGGATGGCAAATAATGCAACTAAAAGGTAGTTTTTTCTCATACAAAAAAGATTAATGTTATAAAATAATTATCAGCGTTACAAACTTATATTATTTGTATGATATATGCAATAGATTTTCACAAAAACTGCATAAAAAATCAATGGATGATTTCCAAATTCGGAAACCATCCATTTTTTTTGCTGTCGTAGTTGATAAACTAAAGTCGGTGCTATTCGTTCATGATGTCGAGCGGGCCGGAGTAGTCGAGGTCGGGGATTACGGGGACTACAGAGCCGTAGCCTTGGGCGTTCCAATAGAGGTCGGTGTCGGTGGCTTCGGGTTCGTGGTTTTCGTATTTTCCCGTCAGGATGTAGAACGGTTTCCCTTCCGGACTTGTGTAGTGGGCATATTCTTCGGTCCATCGGCCGCGGCATGCGCGTGCGCGTCGGAAGCCTTTCACGACACCTCCTTTGGGGAAGTTCACGTTGAGGCACACGCCGTCGGGCAGTCCGCGCTCGATGACACGCCGTGTGATTTCGGTGACGTGCGGCATGCAGGCGTCGAAGTCGGCAGCCGAAGGGTTGTGGGTGCAAACGGAGAACCCTATGCTTGGGATGCCTTGCAGACAACCCTCGATTACGGCACCCATCGTGCCTGAATAAATCACGGAGTTGCCCGTGTTTGAGCCGTGGTTGATGCCAGCCAGCACGAGGTCGGGTTGCTTGTCGACGATGGCGTTGAGCGCAAGTTTGACGCAGTCGGCAGGGGTGCCGTTTACAGACCACATCTGCGCGCCGTTGTAGTCATCAATCCGTTTCGGCATAAGCATTGTGTTGCAGGAAATGGCCGACGAGCCGCCGGAGCGTGGGCCGTCGGGAGCGGCGACAATCACCGTGCCGAGCCCCGACACGGCATCGACAAGACGGTAGATGCCTTCCATCGTTATCCCGTCGTCGTTTGATATGAGAATGAGTGGCATGAAATCTTATTTTACGAGTTCCTGGGCATGGCGGAAATCGTCGGGCGAGCCAACGTCGAGCCATGTTCCGTTGATAGGGTGGTAGATTACTTTGCGCCCGTCGGCAACGAGCATCTCTATGAGGTCGGTTGCGTCAAAGACGGTGTCGTCGGGGATGCGGTCGAGCAGCGCGCGCCGCACGATGTAGATTCCCGCGTTGGCGTAGTAGTTGTAGGTTGGCTTTTCCTCCAGTCCGAGGATGCGGTTGCCTTCGCTTCTGAATATGGCGAGCGGCACCGACACCATGTATGGAATCGCCGCGATTGTCATATCGGCCTGTTCCTCGAAGTGCTGCAGGAACATGTCCTCATAGCTTATTGTGGTAAACAGGTCGGAGTTCATTATCAGCACATTGTCGTGCGACAGCCCGTCGACAAGCTTGGCTGCTCCGATTGTGCCGAGTTTGCGTGGTTCGCGCACGCAGCGCACGTCGACGCCGCCCACCGGACGCGAGAAATGCTCATCGAGCTGCTCTGCGAGGTAGTTGGTCGTGACGGCAATGTTTCTCACCCCGTTCCTGGCAAGAGCCTCCACGTTGTAGTCGATGATGCACTTGTCGCCGATTTTGAGCAGCGGCTTCGGGGTGGTCAGTGTCAGCGGTCGCAGCCTCTCTCCGCGACCGCCAGCCATCATTATGGCGTCGAGCGGCAGGATGGAGTGGCAAGAAGTGAAGTCGTAGACCTCCACGATGCGGCATTCGCTGTCGAGGCACGGCACGAGCGTGATTCCCTGTCGGCGCACCTCGCGCACCTTCTCCACGCTTATTTTGCCTTGTTCGAAGCGTCGGAAGTTGCGGTGCATTATCTCGCGGACTGTCACGTCGAGCGAGCGTTTGGCAATCAGAAACCGTCGCACGTCGCCGTCGGTCAGAGTGCCTGTCATGCGTTGCTTGTCGTCGACGGCGAAAAGCACCATTGATTGTCCCGACAGCCCGTTTATGCGCTCTATTGCCTCTATCAGAGAGGCGTCTTGGCTGATTATGTGTTTGCTGCAGTCGTACATTTGAAAAAAAAACTTATTGGAGTCCGAAATTATAGATAAAAATCGTAACGGGCAAATTCTGAATGATTATTTGATTGCAAATTGCGTAATCGTCGGGAAAAAACAAGCGCGGAAGCTTGAATTTCTACAAACTTCCGCGCTGTGTTGTAATTGATGCGTCGTGTTATTTTCCACATTTTGCCTTGATGGCAGACTTTATGCGGTCGAAAATCTCATCAACGCTTCCCATGCCCTCGATGGCGAGGTATTCGCCTCCGTCCTCGTAGAATTTCTGCAGGGGCTGTGTCTGTGAGTGGTACACTTTCAAACGGCTTTTGATGGTCTCGAGATTGTCATCGCTGCGTCCCGACTCCTGTCCGCGTTTGAGCAGACGCTGTACGAGTTCGTCCTCGTCGACGTGAAGGCCGACCACGGCATCGACTTTTGCACCGCGCTCGGCAAGCATAGTCTTCAGAGCCTTTGCCTGCTCGATAGTGCGTGGAAAACCGTCGAAAATCACGCCGTCGCGTGCTTCCGGAGTGTTGTCGAGGATGTCGGCAAGAATGCTGATCATCAACTCGTCAGGAATCAATTGTCCTTTCGAAATATAGGCATCGGCAGTGCGGCCGAGTTCCGTGCCGCGTGCGATGTGGTCGCGCAGCACTTCTCCTGTAGAGATGTGGTGCAGACCATAGTTCTTGATTAAGTTCTCGCTCTGAGTGCCCTTCCCGGAACCCGGAGCGCCAAAAATAACGATGTTGAACATAACTAATTGTAGATTTAAATGTTCGGGCTTCACCGTTTGCAATGATGAAGCCCGAAGATTATAGGGTTATAAATTACTTTCAAGGATGTATATATCCTTCAAGTTTCGGGCTTGTTCGTCAAGGTCGAGTCCGTAGCCGATGATGAATTTGGTCGGAATCTCGAAGCAGCAATAGTCGACGTTGACATCTACTTTTGCAGCAGAAGGCTTGCGCAGCAATGTGGCGAAACGGATTTCGGCAGGGTTCTGCTTTTTCAGTTCGGCAACGAGCTGCTGGGCGGTGTAGCCAGTGTCGACGATATCCTCGACAATCACAATTGTGCGTCCGGAGATGTCCTGGTCGAGTCCGAGCAGTTGCTTTACCGAACCAGTCGATTGCGTTCCGCAATAAGACTTGAACCTGATGAAAGAGATTTCCGATGGGAAATCGATCTGACGGAATAGGTCGGCGGCAAAAATAAATGCGCCGTTAAGCACGCACACAAACAAAGGGTTCTTGCTTTCGCAGTCTTTCTTTATTTCAGCTGCTACTTCTTTGATTCTTGCTTGAATCTTGTCGTTTGTAATGTAGGGAACAAACGTTTTATCGTCGATGACTACCTTGTCCATAAAGGGTTGGAATTTTAATAAATTGCGCAAATTTACGAATAATTAATTGTATTGCAATGCGTATATAGAAAAATGTGTGGACAAAATTACAAAGACGCTTGAATATTGCGTTCTTTCATCAGATGTTCGGCGATGAGCCAGTCGAGCGGAGTGTCGAGGTCGATTGATCGGCCGGCATCCATCGGACACATTCTGCGGCGTTTGAACTTGCCGAGAGGCATCTGTCTGAGGCTTGTGGTGTTGATGACGTAGACCGCGCCGTTGTATTCCCACGCTTTCGGGGCATCCTGGCGCCGGGTGAAAGTCCCGTCGCCTTTCGAGATTTGCAGAAAACCGTCGTCGCCTTCCTCAAAGCAGTTGTAGTAGGGGTTGCTTTCCGCCTCTTTTACGGTCACCACCATGTCGATGTCGGGCGTGTAGAGCTCGAGTGCGCGGCGCACGTCGTCGTCGGTGCGCATTGGCGATGTCGGCTGCAGAAGCACGAGTCTGTCGTAGTCCACGCCGCGGTTATGGTAGAAGTCGAGGGCGTGCAGCATCACCTCGTATGAGCCGCTCTTGTCGGTGGCGAGACTGTCGGGGCGCATGAACGGCACGTCGAGTCCCATTTTCCGTGCGGTCTCGGCGATTTCCGGGTCGTCGGTCGAGAGGCAAATGTCGCGGTCGTCGGCAAATTCGCGTGCCACGTTGATTGAGTATCCAATCAGCGGCAGTCCGCAAAGCGGACGTATGTTTTTATGCGGTATGCCTTTGCTTCCGCCGCGGGCAGGGATGAGATACAGGGTTTTCATTGCAGCCAATGTGTTTGTAAACCAAACGGGGCTGTATCGTAGATGATGCAGCCCCGTTTGTATTTCGGTTTCTTTGTAAATCTTATTTTGCAGGAGCCTGCTGAGCCGGAGCCGCTGCCGGAGCCTGAGCTGTTTTAGGAGCCTCTTTCTTAGCGGCAGGAGTGCCGAAGTTGGCCGGAGCTGTTGTCTGGGAAGGAACGTCCTGTGTGCGTGAAGCCTGTTCAGCCTTTGTTCCACCGATAAAGAAGGCGGAAGCGATGCTGAGCACGCAGATTACGATTGCGAGAGTCCAAGTCGCTTTTTCAACGAAACTGTTCGTTTTGCGAACGCCGAGGATTTGGTTTGAACTTGCGTAGTTGGAAGCCAGACCTCCACCTTTGGATTTCTGGATCAAAACGATGCCAATCATCAAGATTGAGGCAATCACTATGAAAATTACTAATGCTTTAAACATTTCTGTTATTGTTTATTTTGTTTATATTTCTCGTTTTCAATCAGTTTCTTGAGGAAACGGATTTGGTCTGCAAAGTAAATACTTTTTTCTGAATAATTCAAACTTAATGATTGAATAATTTCTAAAGCCTTTGCGAATTTATGCTGACGGATGTATATTTTTGCGAGACTCTCGCTCAGCAGCGACGGGTCGTCGTCGGCGACTGGGGCTGTTGGCTTTGGTGCGCGCGCCACTTCCTCCGCCACTTC
>ULYG01011473.1_pt1 | contig 9238 bp, 9 predicted proteins | sample 1961971 | NCBI WGS metagenome assembly ULYG01 (sample SAMEA4835858, study PRJEB28245) | human gut metagenome | biome: gut microbiome; material: fecal sample | place: Denmark | collected 2008 | reverse complement strand
AATTTGTGAGTTGGAAGAGCTATCGGAAAGTTCAGAGATTTTGTATAGACCTTATTGTACCTTAAGTCCCGGAGAGTGTACAAAGATATTACTTGCAGTTTTGTTTTCACAGGAAAATGAGTTTTTATTAATTGATGAACCGACGAATCATCTTGACCAAAATGCAAGGGAGTGTGTGAAGGTGTATTTAGCTTCTAAAAAGGGTTTTATACTGGTTTCTCATGACAGAGATTTGTTGGATGCATGCACAGATCATTGTCTGGTATTGAATCGTTGCAGTATCGAAGTACAAAATGGTAATTTTTCGGTCTGGTGGGAGAATAAGCAACGTAAAGATAAATTTGCGATAGCACAAAATGAGAAACACCGAAAGGAGATTCAAAAGTTGAACCATGCGGCAGAACAGGTTGCTAAGTGGGCAGATAAAAATGAACGCACCAAAATAGGATTTGATCCGATAAAAGAACATGACAGATGCTTAAGCACAAGAAGTTTTATAGGAGCCAAAACAAAAAAGATGCAGAGGCGTGTAAAGCAGATGGAAAAACGAATTGAAAGAGAGATTGAGGAAAAGGAGGGTCTTTTAGAAGATATAGAATATCTTAAAGATTTAAAGTTGTTTCAGCTTGTTCATTACAAAAATAGTCTTGTTAATGTAAAAGAGTATAGTTTGCAATATAAAGACTCAGATAAACCAGTGTTTCAAGGGCTGTCTTTTGACATTAAAAAGGGTGATCGTGTTGTATTATCCGGAAAAAATGGAAGTGGAAAGACAACAATTATTAGAAAAATCCTAGAAAAATGTAATTCCAATATAGGTGTTTGTATAATTGAAGAAGGACTATGTGAGGTGGCAAGTGGTCTTGTTATTTCATATGTTGGTCAGGAGACAATCGGAATTAAAGGTAATGTTACAAATTATTGTAAAACGCATGATTTGGATAGGAGTTTATTTTGTGCCATACTTCGGCAGCTTGATTTTGGACGAGAGCAGTTTACTAAAAATATGGAAACTTACTCGGAAGGCCAGAAAAAGAAAGTTTTGTTGGCGACTAGTTTACTTACACCGGCACACCTTTATATTTGGGATGAACCATTAAATTACATTGATATTTTTTCGCGGATGCAGTTAGAAAGATTAATTTTAAAGTATGAGCCAACCATGCTATTTGTTGAACATGACAGGAAATTTTGCGAAAAAATAGCAACTAAGGTAATTGAATTATAATTTGAAAGGAGATTTGCTTTATGAAAAATATATTTGTAGAAGGTATTCAAGGATCAGGAAAAAGCATGCTGATAAATAATATTGTGAAGTTTAATCCTGAGTTACATGTATGTATCTCTATAGTGATAAGTTGGAAGAGAATATTAAAATAATTCAAAAAGAACGCTGTGATGAGAATGGAAATGAGTTATGGTATCAGATGATGTTAGAATATTTGGTGAACTCTCCTTATGGGAGGAAACATGAATGTAGTGCTTTTGAGGATATGATCAGTCATTTTAAACACAGGCAAGAGTTAGAATTACGTATAGTAAAAGAAATAATAGGTAAAAATGCAGTTATTCTTCCAGCTAAAGAATATGATGTAAATCAAATTAGAACTTTGATTGGTTTTCATAATAAAATCAGTTATAATATAAGGCATATGAATAACAAGGAAATAGCATTGCTGGATGATTTCCTGTATGAAGCAATTTTCATTCCAGAAGGTGTAGATGCACCGCCAAAAGAGATTATAAATGCACCAGAATTACAGATTTATGTGCAGGATTTTGGCAAGCAGGAAGGAGATATTTGTTTTGTTGCTGAAGTTGACAAAAAGATAGTCGGCGCTGTCTGGGTTCGTAATATGGATGATTATGGACATGTAGAAGATGGTGTTCCGTCTTTTGCCATATCGTTATATAAAGAGTATCGAGGTCTTGGGATTGGAACTATGCTGATGAAACGGATGTTGGAAGAGTTAAAAGAAAGAGGGTATCAGAAAACTTCCTTGGCAGTACAGAAAGCAAACTATGCAGTGAAGATGTACAAAAATGTTGGCTTCGAGATTATTGATGAAAACGAAGAAGAATATATTATGATGTACGTGTTTCGGTAATACATAGGTAAGCAATAAAATGGATAAGCAGATTATTGAAGACGTAGTTTCTGAATGATACTTGTGAATTTGAAAAGGTGCGTCAAAAAGTGGAGCCATTTTTCAAAAGGTGTGTCAAAAAGTGGAGCACTTTTCCGAAAAGGGTGTCAAAAAGTGACACACCATCCAAGGCGCGAAAAATTATCTTCAAAAAAGGTGTGCCAAAAGTGGAGCACTTTTCCAAAAGGTGTGTCAAAAAGTGGCGTACTTTCCCCAAAAGTGCGTCAAAAAGTGGCGCACCTATGAGAATATCAGGGGTTTTAGGGGATTCCCCTAACAAGATGCATGAAAATGGCTTGTGGCCACAAAATGCGTATCTTGCGAAAGACACCCGGAGAACTTTTTTTGGCATCAGAAAAGGTGTATTTTCTGTGATTTTTTGCTAAAACCGTAGGTATGTCGGAATTTCCAACATACTAGAATTTTGAGTTTTTTAGGCCGACGCAAAATTCCAATATGAAAAATGGAAAGTATGTCGGAATTTCTAACATAAAAATACGATTCCGATATGAATTTCCAACATACTTACAGAAGGGAGGCAATAGGATGTCTCAAGAAAAATTAAGTCTGGTGAAGAAGTTCCGGTTAAGTCCAAGAGAAGCATCAATGCTGGCAGATAAAGCACAGCAGGCCAACATGACAGAGTCAGAATATCTGAGACTTATGATATCTCAGAAGCCAAGCGATTATCCGGAGATTAGGGTATTGTTGCGGGAGCTTATTAATGAGGTAAATCATATAGGTACCAATATTAACCAGATTGTTCACAATCATAATTCCGGCATATATTCAGAGGCTGACAAAGAGCGTCTGGTAGTTTATATGCGCAAACTGAATACGGAAGTGAACAACGTATATAAGACCGTAAACGAAGGAAAGTTTGGAAACGAGTAAGAGGAAATTTTTTCTCACCGGAATCATTGCTTTTTCCAATCCATAGTTGTATCATTAAGGCAAGGAGTCATAGATGACTTATCGGACGAAAAGATGCAGAAGCGAGTATGGAAGGAGGGAAGATTTGAACAAGGAATTTGAACGCTGCTGCACATTCCTAGCCGAGATGATGGAGAAGTACGGAGCACTGGTTTTGCGAGACATCGCCGTAGAGATTCAGTATGAACCGGAAACTTGGTGTGATGATGCAGAAGGAAAAAGACTTCGGTATGAGGCTTATGCGAGAAGATTTCTGAAACGGTTTGAGAAGGCGGCATAAGGATTACCGGCATCCTGCGAGAGTGGGATGTATACATACGATAGAGCGTTCAAAAGCATGCAAATTTATAAGCTAAAAATAATAATATAATGATTAAATAATGTTTGATCACTTGATTTGTACAAAGTGCAAGTTGGGTGATTTTTTTGATGTTTTAATGAAAATATACTATTAAATGAGAAAAAGTCACATTTGAGAGTTGATTTTTATAAAAACCTGTATATAATAGAAAGTAGAAAAGAAGGTGAGGTAGCAATCATGTTAATTCAATTTAATTTTAAAAATTTCAAATCATTTAGAGAAGAGGCTACTTTGGATTTGTCTGCGGCAAAGATGACAGAGTTCTCAGATAGAGTTGTGTCTATTGGTAGCGAGAAAATTTTGCCGGTTGCTGCCATTTATGGTGCAAATGCAAGTGGAAAGTCTAATATATACAACGCTTTTGAATATATGACTGATTATGTCGTAGATTCATTTAAGTACGGTGATGAAGAAGAAAAATTTGAGTATTTCAGACCGACTCCATTTTTGTTTGATACGACATCAGCAAATGCGGAGTCCAGTTTTGAAGTATATTTTACATTGCCGGGAGATAAGGCGGAAAAGACATATAATTACGGATTCTGCATAGACAAAGAAGGTGTAACAGAAGAATGGTTAAATTCTAAGGCAAAGACTGCAAGAAAGTACAGTCCGGTTTTTTATCGTAATGCAGATGAATTAGATTTGTCCGGTTTTCCGAAAAGTAGCAGAGATAATATTCAGGTGGCTTTGGAAAAGCAAGTGCTTATTATCTCTTTGGGAGCGAAGTTAAAGATTGGTAAGTGTAAGGATATCAGAGATTGGTTTCTTGCAAATGCGTTTGCGGATTTTGGAGATCCTGTTACCAATTTCTTTATGTCTTGCAGATTGCCTAAGGATTTTGTGAGTGATAAAAATGTTCAGCAGAAGGTTGTAGAATATTTTGCATCCTTTGATGAGCATATTAGAGATTTCAAAATCGAGAAGGTTCCGCAGGAGGGAGATTCCAAGGAAGAAAAGTACAAAATTTATGCGCTTCATAAGATGATTGGTTCGGATGAAATGGCGGAAATTCCATTGGAGTTGGAATCAGCAGGCACATTGAAGATGTTTGCGTTGTATCCGGAATTGCAGGAAGTATTGGAGAAGGGTAGTGTGTTCTTCATTGATGAATTAAATGCTCGTCTGCATCCGTTACTTGTAAGAAACTTCTTACTTACATTCTTGAATCCGGAAATTAACACTAACCACGCTCAGCTTGTATTTACAACTCACGATACATGGCAGTTATCTAACCAGCTTTTGCGTCGTGATGAAATATGGTTCGTGGAGAAAGATGAAGAGGGTGTTTCTACACTGTATTCATTGGCAGATTTTGTAGACGAGGATGGCACTCGTATCCGTAAGGATGAAAGCTATGAGAAGAATTATCTGATAGGAAAGTATGGTGCGATTCCTACCTTGAAGAGTATTGATATTTTTAAGGAGGATTAGGATGGCGAGAAAAGACAGAACAGGTAACAGAAAAACTCGCGAACAGAGAAAGCAATTCAAGGTGCCTGAATTAGGTTACTATTTGATTGTTACAGATACAGAAGCTACAGAGCGTTGTTTCTTCACTGGGCTCCATCAGGCATTGCCGGAGGATGTGAGAAACAAGCTTGTAATAAAGGTGGTAGAGACAAAGACTCGTGCCATGATTGATAAATGTCTGGAACTCACTGCTTATGATGCACAATATCGTATTCCGTGGATTGTGTTTGACAGAGACCAAGTGCAGGGTTTTGATGAAATTATAAAAGAGGCAGAGGATAAAGGAATACAAGTGGGCTGGTCCAATCCATGCTTTGAAATATGGATGTATGCTTACTTTGGTTCTATGCCGGCAATCCAAGATTCTTGGGCTTGTTGTTCAGATTTTGGACGAGTGTATGAAACCAAGACTGGGCAGAAATATTCTAAAGCTGATGAGCAGATGTATGGAAAACTCTGCAAAGCCGGTGACGAGGAAAAGGCAATTCAGATAGCACAGCAGAAGCTGGAGCAGTGTAAAAGAGAAGGTAAGACAAAGCCATCAGAGATGTGTCCTTGTACGACGGTACATGAGCTGGTGGGAGAGATTAAGGGAAAGGTAATGTGAAAGGATTCAATATGAGGACAAAAGAGAAAGATAATGGGATAGTTTTGCTTAAGTTAAGTCTATATTGTATATCATTGTGGATACTTATGTTTATGTTAATTGTGTTAAAAATAGATGTATCGATGCTTAGCGGAAAAATTGAATGGAACACATTAAAAGATTTTATTTGTGCAAATGTGTTTTCGGTAATTTGTATATGCATTATTCTTATAGGTCTAATGGGGTATGCATATTTTAAGGATTATCTGAAAAATGCAAAAAAACTTCCAGTTGAGATTGAAGAATGTGAGAGTGTTAACTATGAGAATTTATCGTTTTTAGCAACATATGTCATACCATTAGTGTGTTTTCCTATGAAAACAGATAGAGAAATATTTGTACTATTCGCTGTTATAGTTATTATTGGTTGCATATTTGTTAAAACGAATTTGTATTATACTAATCCGTCACTCGTGTTGATGGGATTTAATGTATATTCTGTAAAGTGTAAAAATGGTGGGGCGTTTAAAAATGGAATAGTAATTGTCAAGGGAAAGTTGAAAGCAAATGATACCATAAAGTATATGAGCTTAAGTGATAATGTTTACTTTGTGAGGAGGGTAAAATAATGTACATAACAGAAGTTAAAGAAAAAGTGGAACAAATTCTGGAACAGAGAAATGGTGTTGAAATTTATTTCGTTTTAAAGAAGAACGAATCAAGAATTGTAAGGTCAGTTAATATTGCTGATGAGTTAGATACAAGTGACACAACTTCTGAAGAAATGTTGAATGGATTTGTTACGGTAATTGAAAATACTTTTAGTTCTTATAACGATTCAGATGAAGTATTAAAACTTTCATCTGCTGATGAAAGAAAAAATGCTTTATACTATTATGATTTGGATGAATTGCCAGAAGAAATGGAAATGATGAAGAAAGTTCTTTCAAATAGTAATGAATTGGAAATATTTAGTTTTACGGAAGATTCGTTAGATGAAATAGTGGCGCTAATTACAGTTATTGGAAATGATGAGCATAGAATAGTTTTATATAAACAACAGTATCCTATTTCGCTTTTGAAAAGGGATAAATATATGCTTACACCTGTGCCGCATCTGAATAGATTAAAAAAGGTGGAGTCAGATATTCTTAGAATAGATTTTAATTTTCAGTTTTGTCTTTTGGAAAATGTTATCTATGTTTCGGATATAGATCAAATGGAAAAGATATGTTCATTTCATACACTGATTACTAATGAAGCGAGGAAGAGTATAGAAAAAATATCTTTAGTAGATATCCTAGAAAATGTCGAGGTGTTAGAAGATGAATTAGAGAATGTTACTTTTGCAAGAAAGTTGACAAGGGTATATAAAGATTCAAAAGTGTTGGGAAAAGTTCCAAATAAAACGATTGTAGAATTTACAAAAAAACATAGTTATTTTCAGAAGAATCCAATAAAGTCGAATGGAGAAAAGTTTGTATTAGATACAAAGAAATCTAAAGAAGCTTTTATCAAATTAATGAACGATGATTTTTTGAAATCAGAACTAACAAATTATGAGTATGAATCATTAGCCAAGAATGATACACAAGCTGGTGTGTAATTTAAAAGTTTTAAAAGTTAAGAAGAAATACAAAAATAGGTATGCCTTGAAACCAATAACTATTGATTAGATAAGGCTGCCTATTTCTTTTTGAAATCTGGTTGGAACAGATATATAATTTTATTGGGACAGTGTTAAAGTGATGTTTTAGATAGACAACAGAAAGGTCGTGAACCTATGAAAAAACAACAGAAATGCTACATCTACACCCGTGTATCCACCTCCATGCAGGTAGATGGTTACAGCTTAGATGCGCAAAAAGATAAATTGCATAAATACGCTGATTACCAAGATATGATTATCGCCGGTGAATACTCTGACGAAGGTAAATCCGGTAAAAGTGTGGAAGGTCGCCCACAGTTCCAACAGATGCTTCAGGACATTGAATCGGGTAAAGACAACATCGATTTTGTACTTGTCTTCAAATTATCCCGCTTTGGGCGAAATGCAGCAGATGTATTATCTTCCCTTCAGAGAATGCAGGATTTTGGTGTTAATCTTATCTGTGTGGAAGATGGTATCGACAGTTCAAAAGATGCAGGTAAACTAATGATTTCTGTGTTATCTGCAGTGGCTGAAATTGAGCGTGAGAATATATTAGTTCAAACCATGGAAGGGCGCAGGCAGAAAGCCAGAGAAGGTAAATGGAACGGTGGTTTTGCACCATACGGTTACCAGCTTATCAATGGTGAACTGCACATTGCAGAAGATGAAGCAGAGGTTATCCGTATTATTTATGATAAGTTTGCTAATACCACCATGGGAATTGCGGCTATTGCTACATTCCTAAACAACAGCGGATACAAGAAAAAGCTTCGCCAGAACAATACCATAGAAGGCTTTTCCACATCATTTGTAAAAGGTGTACTGGATAATCCTGTGTACTGTGGTAAGCTTGCTTTTGGCAGAAGAAAGAATGAGAAGATTCCGGGCACAAGAAATGAGTACCACATTGTGAAGCAGGATAAGTACATGCTGAATGACGGTATCCATGAAGCGATTGTGTCGGAAGAATTGTGGAATCAGGTGCACAAAAAGAGACAGGAAACCGGTGTTGCCAACATCAAAACTCACAGCTTGGATCACGAACATATTTTATCCGGTATTATCAAATGTCCTATCTGCGGAAGCGGTATGTATGGCAATGTAAATCGTAAAAAGCATCCGGATGGAGGACATTACAGAGATTATTTTTATTATGCCTGCAAGCACAGAACCTTTGTAAATGGTCATAAGTGTAATTACCGTAAGCAGTGGAGTGAGGATAAAATCAACGCAGCTGTAGAAGAAGTAATTCGTAAGCTGGTGAACAATCCAAAATTTAAAACGGAGATTCAGAAGCACATCGGTCAAAGCATTGATACACAGGAACTGGACAGAGAGCATACAGGCTTGCAGGAGCGTTTAAAGCAGGTCATCGGTGCCAAGAATAAGCTGGCGAATCAAATGGATAACTTATCTGTATCGGACAAGCATTATGATAAGAAGTATGAGGATATGCAGGTGCGTCTGGACAAGCTTTATGATGAGATAGAAGAAATTGAAACTCTGATTGAAGAAGTAGAAACCAGACTGTATAATATTAGGCAGGAGAAAATATCCGGTGACAATGTGTATCAGTTCTTATTATTCTTTGATAAGTTGTACGACAGATTTACGGATATTGAAAAGAAGACATTTATGAAGAGCTTCCTTGCAGATGTGAATATTTACGAGGAAGAGCAGGCGGATGGAAGAATCCTTCGTAGTTTGAAGTTTCGATTCCCTGTATTTTTCAATGGGAAAGAGATATACGAATTGGATTGGGACAACGAAAGTATCGTTGAGACTGTTGTCTTGCTTTCCAAGGGAATGGTCGATTGGTCCTTTTTCCTGGGGCAAGGATGCAAAGGAGGCCGTCCACAATGCGGTGGTTCTTGAAGAGGTTGCCAAGATGGCATATCGAATCGAGCTGATTCATCCGCAGGTAGCACCTGCCCCGCAGGAATTACAGGATAAGCATTATTTCCGTAAGCAGGGTGCAAATGCATATTACGGACAGAATTAACAGGATATCGAGAGGGTATAAAACAGATGAAGATGAAAACAGCACCTATGGGGTGGAACAGCTGGGATTGTTATGGAGCGGCTGG
>ULYG01005198.1_pt1 | contig 9273 bp, 10 predicted proteins | sample 1961971 | NCBI WGS metagenome assembly ULYG01 (sample SAMEA4835858, study PRJEB28245) | human gut metagenome | biome: gut microbiome; material: fecal sample | place: Denmark | collected 2008 | reverse complement strand
GGCGATAGGGGCAAGTCTGCGTACACAAGACAGAAGATTTAATACCTGTATCCCTTGCCAGATTCTTCACTTCGTTCAAGAATGACAGGCAGGTATGTAATGCCGTTTTGTAAGAAACTGTTTTCCTTTTCTGCTCACACTTGCCCCTTCCGACGGCTAACGCCGCCACCTTCCCCGTGTTCGGGGACGGCTCGTGGTTTGGATCCTTTCTCTTATTAAGCGAAAAGTCACTTACTGCCTTTCGAAAAATGCTCACCCCTGCCGTCATTCTTGAGCGGTGGACAGAATCAGAATGTCGATGGAGAAAAAACATCATGTGCCTCATAGCGAAGAATCCGGCAAGGGATATCGTTAAAGGCGTATATATAAGTATTTTAAAACTATGAATTCTTTTTCCTTAGCGTCAGCTTCCCCCGAACTCGGTGGCAAGCGAATTGTGTTTTTAGGAGCGTAGCGACGCGAAAACACAATGAGACGCTTTGCCTTTGGCTGGGAAGTGCCGAGCCTTGCGAGGCGATAGGGGCGTGCTTGCGTAGACAGGTCAAAATCGTTTTTTGCAAAGCCGGGGAATGAATACTGTCGTTTCACGTGAAACATTTCTTTATCGTTCATAAAAAATGGCCCTCAAGAGAGCCATTGGTGCGTTTTATATTTTTTATTTCTTTGTATTTTGAATGGTTTGGGATATCTCGAACGTTTGGAAAAGAAGAATGGGAGTAATCGCAAAATTTTATAAAATGGCTCAATTTCAAGCTATATAGAGAATAAAAAATGGCTACTGGTACTCAAATGGTACTGGAAGTAAAAAAGAATATTTAAAATAATAGTTTCAAGTGGTTTACATTTGGATAAAAAATTAGACCATAGTTTCAAAAAACTCCTATAGTAATCAAATCCTTTGTTTTTAGACCATTCATATTATTTTTATTCATTTTTTCCTCCTAATAAATAAATTCTTCTGCCATTTTTGTCTTTACTATTAAATTCTTGTAAACCTTTGATTTTTGTAAAAGCTCTTCATGTTTACCTTCACTTTCTACTTTTCCGTTTTCAAGAACTACTATCTTGTCTGCATTTTCTATGGACTTCATTCTGTGTGAAATTATGACAACTGTCTTATCTTTAATTAAATTACTTAATGACTCTTGAATTTTTTTCTCGTTGTCCACATCAAGACTTGCTGTAATTTCGTCTAAGATCAATATCGGTGCATCTTTTAAGAAGGCTCTGGCTATTGATAACCTTTGTCTTTCTCCGCCTGATAGCTCAGCACCGTTTTCACCGATAACTGTATCAAAACCTTTATCCATTTTTTCTATAAAATCTGTGCAATTGGCAAGCTCTGCTGCTCTTTTAACTTCTTTGTCGCTTGCATCTTGCTTACCAATCCTAATATTTTCCATGACGCTTTGATTAAAAAGAACCACATCTTGGAAAACTATTGAGACCTTATCAAAAAGAGATTCTGTTGATATTTCTTTTATATCTTTGCCATCAATTAAGATTTGTCCATCGTCATAATCATAAAGTCTTGATATGAGTTTCAAGATAGTTGTTTTACCGCAGCCGCTTGCTCCCACTAAAGCAGTTACCTCTCCTTGCTTAGCTTTAAAATTTATTCCATTTAAAACTTTTGCGTCTTTATTGTAAGAAAATTCAACATCTTTTAGATCAATATCAAATTTTTTCAAATTATAGTCTTCGCCCTCTTGTAATTCTTGATTTTGAATTTCTTTAAGTCTTTCAATCTTTGGCGTTAAATAAAATATCTCCATCATGCCCTCTTTAGATGCATCTAGAGAGTCTTTTATCTTCATAGCCGCTAGTAAATATCCTATAAGGTAGAGAGGGCTTATCTCTTTATTAATAATTAAATTTACCCCAACAAGTATTACGACAGCAAGGGAAATAAAGCTAAATATTGAAGATATGGACATAGTTAAAATAAGTCCTATTTCTGTCTTTAAGTGGACTTTTTCACTTTTATCCATTTTTTCATACAGCTTTTCTTTCATTTCCTCTGATAAGCCATAGGCTTTAATCTCCATTTGCATCTCGATATTTTCTTGAAAGCTTTCAGAGTTTTCTCTTAAGGCGTCATAATATCTTTTCTCTCCCTTAACTGAATGTTTTTTAGATAAAGGTATAAATATAAAACTTAGAATCGTTGGAATAATTACAGCTAAACCCATCTTGACATTGCCTACTAGCATCATGATGGATATTAGTGGGAAGAAAAGTGCCATGCCGCCCACTTTGGGTATTGAGTGGCTCATTGCATGCTCTATACCTTCAATATCAGCCATAATTGTTTGTGAGAGATCGGAAATATCATGCTTAGAAAAGTATGATAGAGGTAGTTTTGATAAATTCTCTGCTGTTCTTACCCTTAAATCTGCACTTTCTTGATATGTTGTGCTATATAATTTATCGTATTCGATAGAAAGCAAAATATACATTGCTATCAAAGTCAAAACCGAGAATGCTAGATAAAATCCCTTGCTTTTGTCAATATTCTCCAAAACTTCTTGCGCAAAAATCATTAGTAATATGGCAGGAAGCATGGTTATACAATAAACCAAAAATGAGGACAGTGTTGCTTTAGTTAAATTCTTCGCTCCTTTATCTGTAAGAGCAAATCTTTTTTTATAAAACTCCTTCATTTAAAACTCTCCATTCATTCGCACTGTTAAAGAGCTCTTGCAGTCTCTTATACCTTGTATCTCTTGACATTAATTCTTTGTCAGAACCTCTTTCTATAATTTTTCCATTATCCATTACAAGAATTTCATCTACATCTTTAATTGTAGAAAGTCTATGAGCAATCATGATAACTGTTTTATCCTTCATAAGGTTCTTGAAAGCTTTTTGTAGTTCAAACTCGTTATCTGAGTCAATAGATGCTGATGCTTCATCCATAATAATAATTTTGGAATCCTTTAAAATTGCTCTGGCAATTGCAATTCTTTGTTTTTCTCCACCGGATAAATAAACTCCTTTTGAGCCTATGATTGTCTTTTCTCTTTCAGGGAATTTGTCTAATATCAAATCGCATCCTGCTAATCTTAAGGCTCTCATGACATCATCTTTGACCGCGTCTTTATTGGCTAAAGCTACATTTTCATAAATGCTCTTCTTAAACAGTTTCGAATCTTGGAAAACAAATGAGATAGCTTTAATTAAGGCTTCGTCAGAATATTCAGATATTGGTATGCCGCCTATCTTTATGCTTCCTTCATTAACATTGTAAAAACCTGATATAAGTTTTGCTACTGTTGATTTGCCCGAACCAGATGAACCGACTAGTGCATAGGACTTTCCTTCTTGCAAACTAAAAGATAAGTTTTCTATTACTGCTTTATCATTATAAGAAAAGCTAACATTATCAAACTCTATATTATAGTTTTTAAAATTATTAAGATTGCCGTGCTCCAATTTGTCTTTTTGCATCTCCTTGTATAGAGCCTCTAAAGTATCTACTGCATAATTTCCTTTAGAGATATACAAGGAGTACCACATCATTCTCATAAATGAAACAAAGAGAACTCCCGATAAAAATAAAATCATGATAAGCTCAAGTAATATCATCTTGGCGCTGCCTAAGCTAGTCATAAAATAAACTATAGGTATAATTAAAATTGCAATTAATCCAAAGAATAACCATTGATACAAAACATAAGGCTTTTTACAAGACAGTGAATAATCATAAGCATACTTTGAATAATCTTTTATCGCCTTATAAAAGCTTTTAAATGACTCTACATTTGCTCTAAATATTTTTACAACTTGCATTCCTCTAACGTATTCAACGGTCTCGGCACTTAGTTTAGATAGAGCTTCCTGGTATATCTTCATAAATTTTTGCTCGCCCATCATTGCCCCTAAAATTAAGAAGCCAATTATTGTAAGAGCAAGTAAAGCGATGCCAACCCTTATACTTACTATAAAGCCAAGTACAAGCACAAGCACGGGTGTAATTATTGCCTGAGAGCTATCAGGAATCATATGAGCTACAACCTGATGTGTTTGTGCGGCATTATCATCTATGATCTTTCTAATTTTCCCAGAAGGATTTAAATCAAAGAACCTAAAGCTTGCGTTCTCTAAACCATCAATTCCTCTTTTTCTTAAATTTGTTTCAAGCCTAAATCCCAATAAATGGGAAAAAGCTCCTGAAGCAAAATAAAATATTGCTCCTGCTGTTAATATAAGAGCAGATTTTATTGCTAAATTTTCTGCTCCATATAAATCTGTATGGATAATTAAATTGTCTAAAAATCTGTAAATTAAATAGTATCCATATACTGTAATTACTGCAGATATAACAGAAAAAATTATAGCGAAAAATCCAAGATATTTTTTGTCTTGTACATAAGCAAATAGCTTTTTATAAATCTTCATAATATTATCTCCCTTTTCTTTGATATCCCGTTTAGATATAAATTTGCTTTGTTGATAGTAATTATCATTGCCTTTCTATTGTATATTGGTTATGATTACTAATACAATGGCTTGTCGAATTTAGGGCTAATTGGAATATTGTCTAAAGGGGATAGTGTGTTATGACTTATTATGATTTTGTAAAAGAATATATGAACGTAGATGAATGTAAAAACAATAGAAAATATTCAAGTGCCGGGCATACATTTTGTTGGAGCAAAAATAATTCAACTCATGCAGAAGGACTTTATTGGTTTTATGAAGGAGATGGCTTCATTATTGATGTCCACGATTTTTATATCAGAGAAGAAGTTATTCAAAATAGTACTTATAGTATGTCAGACTATGTTTCAATCTATTCAAGCTACATCGTCAGTGCAAACGGAGAAAAATTTAATCCATATCAAATACTTACTGCAAACTCATTATGCACTCTAGATTTTGACAATATAAAAGATGACTTTCTTTTTTTATTACACGAAAACTGTTACTATCTTGCTGTTTCTATTGGATTTAAAAGAGAACTTCTAGACAAGCACCTATCATCCATTAATGTTGATCCAGAATCATTTTATAGGGCTTTACTTCAAACAAATCAAATAATACTTACAAAGTCTTTAGAAAAAGTGGCTATGGAAATTTTAAATTGTAAGATGGAAGCTCCTGCCGCTGATTTTTTCTTAAAAGCCAAAGCAAATGAATGGATAAGTATAGTAATAGATACCTACTTAAATAGAAAAAAATATAAAATTGAAATTGATGATGATAAAGCACTTGAAGATGTAGCAAGATTCTTAGACGATCATTTCGCCATGAATGTAAATCAGGAAACCCTTGAAAAAATTTCTAAGATGAGCGGGACTAAATTAAAAAACTTGTTCAAAGAAAAATATGGTCAAGGCATTACAGAATACACCCAAAGAAAAAGAATGAATGTAGCTGAAACCCTTTTGTTAAATACCGAACTACCCATAAAGGAAATAGCTGAATCTGTCGGATACACATCTCATAGCAAATTTTCCATTTATTACAAAAGATATAAGGGACAACTTCCCAGTGAAGTCCGTAATTTAGTTTGCGATCATCACAAGTTAAAACGCGATTATTGTGACTGAGCTAAATTTTGTTTTTTACACCCCCATATCTTATCCTTATAGCTCTGGTCTTTCTCCCTCTTAGTATTGAAATTAGTTGTATAAAAAACCAACTGATAAAACAAAGGAATCTGTACATCATTTCTTGCACAGTTTCAGGAAGAATTTTTTCTAAAAGATGATGTATTTGTAATGGTTTTCATAAATACATTGTTTCAAAAAAAAGACGAGGATTTTTAGTTTCCTTGTCTTTTTTTCTATGCTAGGACTTTTCAACAGCCCAATAGACCCAGTTTTAAGTTTTAGATTTACGATAAAAAATCATTCAAATTTTTTTATTTATCTATAGATAAGATTAACATCATCTTAAATTTTGTAATTGCAGTTACATTGTGAATTACATTTGCAGGAAATACTATTTGTTCTCCGGATTCAATCTCGATTTCTTTATCTCCAACAAGAAGCTTTGCCTTGCCCTCAAGTGCTAGGACAAGAGCATCCCCAGGAGCCTTATGTGGTTTTAGACCTTCTCCTGCATCAAAAGCCATTAGGAATACCTTAAACTCGTCTTTTGAGACAAGGTCAATGTTTGCGATTGCTCCCTCTACGTAATCTAAACAGTTAGTTAATTTGATTTTCTTTCCTTTGTCAATATTTTTCATTTCATCCTCCTCTAACTTAATGGCGATTTCTAAAAATATACTTTTTTTACTTGCTTCTATACCAAAAAGCTTATTTTTTTCAAAAAGTATTAGTTCATTATTTAAAAGTTTTTCATTATTAAACTTAAGTTCGCCCTTTAAAACAAAATATAATCTTTCTTCAGCATAAAATTCAGGGGAAATATCCGTGTTTTGGTCAAGACCCATAAGTAAGATGTGAAGATCAGATAAGTCTATAAGCTTCTTACTTATGGTTTGATGGTCTTTTATGGGCATGACCTCTTCTAGTGTCAATATTTTTCCTTTGCTAATATTTTTCATTTTAATCTCCTGCTATGCTAATTGGGTCAGCTGGTCCATTTGTGCCAACTGTAGCAAATCCTACACAAGGAATCCCTGTCTTTTTAAGAGTTTCATAGTGTTCTTTATTCGAAGCATTGTAAAAAATAACATCTGGTTTAAGCTTCATTATTTTCTCAATATTTATGTCAGATTGACCTTGAACTGTATTTTGGCTATCAAGAAGCTCTGGAGCTATGTCCTTTAAAACTGTATTTGAAATTACTTGCTTAAGAGAACCCGCATAACCAACAATATACGGAGCCTTTCCATGGTGGTAAGCCATATAAGTAGATAGGATGGGAATCTAGTCTATCACTATTCTTTCAATTTTCTCTGGAACTTCTACCTCATTGCCTGCGTGGTCTGTGATTGTCCTGGTTTTTTTATTTTCATCCTTAGCTTCTTCTGTCTTTTCTTCTTTTCTCTCAGTTTGAGTCACTTCCTTGCTTTCTAATTTTTGTTCAGTTTTTGTATTGCCACAAGCAGTCATGCATGTTAAAACAAGCACTGCCAGAAATAAAATTAATGATATTTTTTAATAGCTTTCATCTAATCCCCCTTTTTACTTGCTAAAACTATATAAGAATTTTTTGTATTTTTAGAGTTCTCTAACATTTTTACAAATCTTTCCCTATTTTCTTCTGCATAAGCTTTTTTATAAAAATTTGCAGCCCCTACTGGTCCCTCATCTTTTATGATTGTATCCCTGTCTAAGAGAATCATCCTGCCAGTCCTTTGTGAAAAAGGTCTAAAAGAATTTTCTATAAACAGTTTGTTCCAATTTTCTACGGTTAGAGGACACACATCCATGTTTGTAAATTTTGAAAGTTGCCTTCTTATATCTTCACTTTCGTTTTCTACTGCCACATCATGAGTTAATAAATAGCCCCCTTTTTTTAAAACCCTGTAATAATTTTTAAGAGCCTTTGCTTTTTCTTCATTTGGAAGCATGGTAAGCATTGCCTCATTAATTATTAAATCAAATGTTTCATCCTCAAAATCTAACTTTAAGGCATCCATATTCATAACTTCAATTTCTTTGTCTAAGCCTAAAAGCTTTATATTCTCTAAGGCTTGATCTATGGCAACTTGGTCATTATCTATGCCTATTATTTTGCATTTATATTTAGTATAAACTCTTATAAGATTATCTCCTCTATTACAAGCAACTTCCAAAACTTGCATGTCTTTATCAATCTGTACCTGATCAAGTAGCCAATCGGTCATAAGACCGCCGCCTGGTCTGAGTCTTGTTCTTCCAAGCATCTTTAAAAAATCATGTCCAAAAACAATTTTTCTTTTTTCCATTTTCGTTTCCTCCCTGATAATAATTATCATTACGTTTATAATTATAGCATAGATAATTTTTATTGCAGTTGCCAAAGCAACAAGAAGGGGGGGAGATTTTATGGAAAAAATTATTTTGAAAAGTAAATTATTTTATGGTTTAGACGAAAGTACTATACGCCACATACTTTCTTGTATTGATCATGAAACCTTAATTTTTAGTAAATTGGATGTATAAAAGAGTATCAATCGGTGCTTCAAATACATAAAGTTGTTTATTTTCACAATCGGTATATTTACTGATGTTCATTCCATATAAACCGTCAGTATTTGGGGCTAATCCTTTAAAGGGTTCGCCGCTTTTAGGATTATATGTTCCTCCGGAGACCAGCGAATTATGTTTTATGCGCATAGCAACACGAAAACGCAATGAGACGCTTCGCCTTTGGCCGGGAGGTGCCGTGCCTTGCGAGGCGATAGGGGCGTGCTTGTGTACACAGGTCAGAATCGTTTTTTTGCGGAACCGGGGAATGAATACTGTCGTTTCACGTGAAACATTTCTTTATTTTTTCATAAAAAAATGGCCCTCAAGAGAGCCATCGGTACGTTTTACATTTTTTATTTCTTTATAATTCCCCGCGGTCCGCTTTTTCCTGGAGTTCCCGGGGAGAAAGGGTGTCTGCTGTGTAAATCTTTGCCGTTTCAGGGTAATGATATGCTTTTTCTTCCTTTGTCATATCGATAATGACAGACGAGGCGGCCATCAATGCTTCCAATTCTTCTTCACTTCTTGCATAGGGGATATGGAAACAGTAGGAGGCTGCCCGGGCAAGTGTTTTTTCTCCCAAGGGCCCGCAGCTCACCTGATAGCCTGCCAGGAAAAGATGACGCATGAGACTTACCGTTTCCACGCCGTCGCCGAGGACAAGCACTTTCTTTCCTTTTTCTTCCTTTCCTTTATAAGTGTATAGGGCCAGACGGTCGGAAATCGGATCGTTATAGATGAGAGAGTCGAGGCGGAAGGCTCTCTTTAAATTATTTTCCGTCAGTACGTCTACGGGAATGCCGTCAGCAGTAAATTGACAATCCGAAAGGAGCAGAAGACGGCTGCACCATTGGGCGGACATCATAAGATCATGACAAATCATAATGATTGTTTTTCCTTCGTTTGCCAGGTCACGGCAAAGACGGAATATTTCTTCCTGATACTGCAAGTCCAGCGAGGCCGTCGGTTCATCAAGGAAAAGGACGGGCGTTTCCTGGGCAAGAACTTTGGCAAGAATCACTCTTTGCCGTTCACCGCCGGAAAGTGTCTGGACCGGCTTGTCCGCCAGATGAATGACGCCTGTATAGGTCATCCATTTTTCTGCAATTTTTTCATCATCCAAGTCTTCTTTTTGCCACCATTTGAGATAGGGATAACGGGCAGACATGACGATTTCTTTCGC
>ULYG01013799.1_pt1 | contig 9342 bp, 5 predicted proteins | sample 1961971 | NCBI WGS metagenome assembly ULYG01 (sample SAMEA4835858, study PRJEB28245) | human gut metagenome | biome: gut microbiome; material: fecal sample | place: Denmark | collected 2008 | reverse complement strand
CACTTGTTTACCAAGCCGAAATAGCCGCCAACACGAAGTTGAGTGCATCAGAGCTGACGGAGATTAAAACTACTTTGAAGCGCATTGAAAATAAAGATAGTTCACTTTTATCACAAGGAATAGCATAGTTATGGAACTGGTACAACAACTTAAAGAGGATGGCAAGGCAAAGGGGCTTTGCCGGATGTGGCAAATGAAGCTAAGAACGGGGCTTGACTATGAGCAACTGATACAGCTTTACATTAAGGGCATAGATTTCTGTATATCGGAGAATTACCCCACGCTTGACTTTATACGGGAACACTTCAAAGGCAAATGCGAGGTTTACGGGGTGTTTGTGGATGATGAGGTTACGGATAAGGTGAATTTACCCGATGTGGTGCTGAATGGTGACTGCAAAGCTATGTTGGAGTATGACGGCTATTCTGTTTCACGGGTATATGCACGGCATGATTCCCATAGTGCCGTAAACGTGTCGGACAATGCGATTGTTACCATAGACGCTTTCGATAACTCGTATCTGTATGTGGCGGTAGCCGGAACGGATGCAAAGGTGCTTGTGAATCTGTATGGCAATGCCAAAGCGGATATAGAGGGAGTGGGGATAGAAGTTAGACAAATGAATAAAAATACTTACTGATATGGATAAGAACATGATTTTACACCTGCCTTTCGATGACCCGGACGGTAGTATAGCTTACGACTTTTCACAGTACCGCAACGATGCCACCTTATCGGATGGTGCGGATTTTTCTAAGAAATCTAAAGTGGGTAAATCACTTGCTTTGAATGGTACGGGCGAATGCGAAACAGCTCGTTCCATACCCTTTAGCGGTAATTTTACACTTTGTTTTTGGGTGCTGCCTGTTTCTCAAAAGTTAGGCTGGGTGCTGAATATGCCCGGTATAGACAATTATAAAGAGCAATGGCTTGATGTAATGCCCGATGGCTGGATTTTCTTTGCTTTCGTTAAGTCCGGCAATATGTTTACCGTCTATGAGAACACGACCCGGATATTCAGTGAAATATTACCAAAGACACCAACGGGGCTTTCCATCAACGACCAATCACTTTTTGGGACGAAAGCCTTGCTGGACGAAGTGAAACTGTTTGACGTGGCGAAAGAACCCCGTGAAATATTCGAGTTGCAGAAAGATACGGATGTGGAATATTTCATAGACGGAAAGAACTTCAAGGAGTTTGGGGTATTCGTTTCCAAAAGTGCCGGATTGGTTGGACGGTTGGAGCGCAAAGAAGCCTTGCAAGTGAACTGGGACAATTACCACGGTATTGTAAGGGATAAGAAGCGACCACGCTACAAGGAACGCAACATTACACTGGATTGCTTTATTGAGGCTTCGGGACGTGCCGCCTATGTGGAATGGGTAAACCTTTTCTTTTCCCAATTCGATGCGGAGGGGAACCACCGTTTGCGTGTGGACTATGACGGAAAGGCAAAGCCTTTGGTATATGAAGTGGAATTGCTGGATGAGGCAGACCCGGAAAAGAGCTGGGGACAATATAGCAACGATTTGATGGTGGGTACATTCCGTTTAAAGCTGGTGGAAGATGAACCTGTGAAAAAGGTGCTTAGATATATAGGTGGAACTGCAAACGGCAAGGCTACGATTACCGTCACTTCGTCCAAGCTGCTTAATATCTATTGGGGTGACGGCACGCACACTTACGATGTGTCCGGCAGCGAACAAACGATAGAACACACTTACGTTACACCCGGTGAATACGAGATAATCGTTTCGGGCGTGATTGAAGACATTGAAAAATTTGAAACCAATGCTATTGTGATATGGGAACTCTTGAAATAATCAGGCGCAACGGTGAAAAGGTACGCTTGTTTTCCAAAGAGCCGTTTTGTACGCTGAAATCAGCCGCTCAAAACAGTTCCTTAATGGGGGATGATAACGTACAGCTTTCCATTGTTTCCTCTGAGTTGCTTAATTTAGGCAAGGGAGATAAAATCATAGTGGAGGGTGAAGAATACACCATCCGTACTAAGGTGAACCGTGAAATGCTTTCGGACAACCATTATGTGCATGATGCCACTTTCTACGGAGTGATGTACGAGCTGATGAAAAGCCTGTACCGAAACACCGATGCAAACGGGAAATCCAGCAAAAGCACGTTTGACCTCACTTATAATATCCGGGACTTTGTAAAGGTGCTTATCTACAACGTGAGCCGTGACTATCCGGGCTTATGGGCTTTCGATGAAGCTAATTGCCCGGACACAGAACCACGTACCATTTCCTTTGCCCGTAACAATTGCCTACAGGTTTTGCAAATGCTTTGCAGTGACCGTGAATTTGATTTGGAGTTTCTCATTACCCAAAAGGACGGGGTGCGTACCATCCACATAGGAAAGTTCGGTGCAAAAGTTGTGCCCCCGGGTGGCAACGCTTTCTTTGAGTGGGGCAAAGGCAACGGCTTGTACAAGCTCAAAGAGCAAAAGGTAGATGATAAGACCATTATCACAAGACTTTGGGTGGAGGGTGGCACGACCAACATTCGGAGTGATTACAGGGACTATTCAGAACGCCTACAGCTTCCGTTTCCAGTGCGTTTGAACAAAAAGGAACACAAACTATGGGACGGTAAAATAGTACCGCCTCAGAGCGAATATATAGGCATATCCGATGATAACAAGCGTTATTTGGAGGATGGCGATTTGAGGGATGCACTGGGTAGTGATGAGGATGCTGTGACGTATGATAATATTTTCCCGAAACGGACGGGTACGGTTACTGCTTTGGTGGCTGATGATATAAACAGCTTCATTGATGATACAATGGACTTTGACCTGAACGAGAAAGACGATAAAGGTACAAAGTATCTGATTAACGAGGTATCGGCAAAGATTAATTTCATTTCGGGTAAATTAGCCGGACAACAATTTGAATTGGCGAAAAAGGGAGGATACGACCATGCAACAAAAAGGTTTACGCTCATTCCATTTACGGACAACAGGGGGCTAACTATTCCTACCACTGAAAGCGAGGCTTACCGAATAACGGAGGGTGACACGTATAAGATTACGGATATTCACCTGCCTAAATCTTATGAAGATGATGCAGAGGAAGATTTATGGTATGCCGGATATAACGAGTTCAAGCCACGCACACAGGCACGGGCGCAATATCAGCTTACCTTTGAACGTTCCTATTTTTTGAACGCTTTGCCAAGCGATAGCGAAACAACCGTCTTTCATGTGGGTAACTATGTACCCGTGAAAGATGAGCGTTTCGGTATTGAAAAGAATATCCGCATCCAAAAGGTGACAAAGAACCTGCTTGTGGAGCATGACTATACACTGACCCTTTCGGACATTACAGCCATTTCCCCAATCACTCAAACGGTTGTGGATGTTGGACGGCACGAAACAATCATAGAAAACAATCGGCTTCGGGACTTGACTAAGGCACGGAGGGGATGGCGTACAACAGAGGAACTGCGTACAATGGTGTATGATACGGACGGTTATTTTGACCCCGAAAACATCAAGCCCAATTCCATTGACACCAATATGCTTACGGTGGGGTCTAAGAGCCAACAATTTGTTTTGATAGATGTGATACTGCAAGCCAACGTAAACGGAATATCCAATCGTTTTGATGCTTCTGCCGGGGTATTGGCTCACTTGACTATTGATGATGAGATAATCAAGCATTGGAACATGGCGGCTGGCTCATTCACTCTATCAAGCCCAAAGGGGTACTATGTGTTTGCCAAGTGTTCCAAGAAAAGCACGGATGGCATTTGGTATGTGACACAGGAACAACTAAAGGTTGAACCAACCGAAGACCCGAATAACTATTATTTCCAAGTGGGTATATTGGGGTCAGTGCATTCGGATGATGATTTCAGGGACTTTACCACCACCTACGGATTTACCCGTATTAATGGGAACACTATCACTACGGGTAAGATTATAACAAGCGATAAGGAGTGCTATTTGGATTTGGACGGCAACAAGTTCCGTATCGGTGATTCTTCAAGTTCTATTGATTGGAACGTAACGGCAAAACGCCAATTAACGTTGCACAACGTCCGTTTGCTTTCTGATAGTGGGGACACCTCACATATCGGGGTGTTCCGTGGCACATATAACCCGAAGTACGTGTACTATGCCGGGGATGAGGTGGCTTACACGGTGAATGGTGAAACGTGTACCTACCGATACACTAACCCCACACCAAGCATGGGCAACCTGCCTACCAATTCCGTATATTGGTCGGTTGTGGCGAAAGGTTCTACCGGGGATAAGGGAGAAAGCGGTTTATCCGTATTCTATACCTATAATGACAGTGAAACCAAGCCTGCCACCCCTACGGGGGATGGCTCTACGGGAGGTTGGCACAGAACTTCGTCCGAAAACGTGGTTTGGATGAGTATAAAGAACGCCAAGACTGATACGGAGGGTGCGTGGGGTATTCCTTTTCGTGTGCGTGGTGCTGATGGTACTTCAATCAATATCAAAGGTTCTAAGGACAATGTTTCACAACTGCCTACCGTTGGAAATTCAGAGGGCGATGCTTATCTAATCGGGGGCAACCTCTATATTTGGGATGGCACGAACTGGAAAGATGTTGGAGCTATTAAGGGGGAAGATGGAAAGAGTAGCTATCTTCATAAGAAGTATTCCGATGATGGCGGCAAAACGTTCACAGCCGGAAACGGTGAAACACCCGGAAGATGGTTGGGTTTGTATGTGGATATGATACCCACCGATAGCGACAAACCAAGTGCCTACAAGTGGAGCGACACGAAAGGACAAGACGGAACGCCCGGTTTACCCGGTGAAGATGGGCGTACTCCATACTTCCATATCAAGTATTCGGACAACGGGGGAATGTCGTTCACTGCAAACAATGGTGAAGAGCCGGGCGACTACATAGGGCAATACACCGACTACGTGCAGAAAGACAGTGATAATCCGATGGATTACACTTGGGCTTTGATTAAAGGCGAATCGGGTACAGGTGGAACGGATGCCGGAGCTGGTGAATATTACGAGTATCGTTACGCTAAAAATGGCTCGACTTTAGTACCGCCCGATTTGGATGTTAATTCTTCCAACCCTACCGGGTGGAGTACGGAAATGCCGAAAGTAGGAGCGTTGGAATATATTTGGTGTACAATGGCTAAGAAGTCCGGGCTTGCAGACCGTACCAAATTTCATTTGCCCATTGAAGCTAACGACACTTCAAGCATTGCCGATATTTCGGGTAACGGTTATAATGGTGTGCTGGGCGGTGGGACGGTAGTAAAAGACGGAACGAGATATGCCCTCAATCTGAGTGGTGGAATGGAGAGCCGTATTCCTTATGATTTACCCTTTGGGGAAAGTTTTACACTCTGTTTTTGGATGAAGTCAGACCAAAATCAAGTCAAGTGGATGTTGAACGGATATAACGGTAGGCACTATGTGGAAAAGAGTATTGCAATCACGCCTAATACGTGGTTTCACCTTGCATTCCGTTTTAATGACCGTACCGTTACGGTATTCAAAAACGGAGAGCAATTACATAGTGGTAGCGTTAATATCATGGCTGTAGGCTTTGCTATTTACGATGATGATGTATTCGGTTCTGCCGTGTATTTCGATGATATACGTTTGTTGATGGGGGCTTTACCTGTGAATGACATTGCTTCCGTAATGAATGGCAAAGCAGACCTGATGATACAGAAATGGAGTACCCCTATTCGTGTAAATCCTTATGATGGTGAAGATGGAAAGCCTGGTGTTAGTGTGACATTGGCAGATGTGGAATATGCACAAAGCACGTCAAATTCAGTTGCGCCTACTACGGGGTGGCAGACAACCGCCCCGACATGGATAAATGGGAGGTATATATGGAGTAGAACGAAAGTATCTTATTCAGACAACACGACTACCTACACTAAGGCGGTTTGTATTACAGGCGGCAAAGGCTCTACGGGTGATAGCGGTGTTGGCGTAAGTTCTATTATTGAACAATACTACCTATCCAGTTCGGCAACCTCATTACTTAATGGCTCATGGAGTACAACACGCCCAACTTGGAAAGACAAATGGTATATATGGACACGCTCGGTTATCACTTATACGAATGGAACGAGCGACACTACGGCTGCAATATGTGTAACGGGGTCGAAAGGTGATAAAGGTGAAGATGGAAAGCCGGGTGATAAGGGGGAGAAAGGCGATAGCCCCGTACTTGTTTATAGGGGTATTTATGATTCATCCAAGACTTATTACGGAAATAGCAAACGGTTGGATGCTGTAAAATACAACAATCAATACTATATAGTCCGTATTGATGCAGGAACATTCTCAAATGTCACTCCCACGACAACAAGCAAATGGAATACGTTTGGAGCGCAATTTGAAACTATTGCCACAAACTTGTTATTGGCTGAGGGGGCAAACATTGGAGATTGGTTTATTAAGGGCGGTAAGATTGTTTCCACTATGGGTAATGGTAACAGGGTAGAGCTGGATGCTTCAATGGCTCGTATTTATATTGAATCTTCAAGTGGTGGTGGTGATTATGCGCTCGTTGATTTTGGCGCAAAAATGACAATAGATGCCAACCGTGGAATTTTTGAAACAAGGGCTAAAAATGCTCCTAACTATTCTAATGCGGTTTCCTATATGTCACCAACGGGAATATTCTCAAATATGGCAGGTACGGACGGTATGCCAGCAAGTAGCGGATATACGCACCGTGGGGCTATTGTTGGGCTTGGTTTTGCAAATGTTCCGGCAAGAACATGGGCTATAAATGCGGTAGATACAATCGTGGCAGGTGTTTATGGTCGGGCTTCTAATTCGGGGACTGCACCAGCCTTTGGCGGTTTCTTCTATGATTTATTTGCCGGAGGCTTGATTTTTGGTCGAAAGTGTATTACAGGAACGTCGAATAACACATGGTATTTGAATAGAGAAGATACCGTGGTAATAGGGTACACGTCTGCCGCATCAGTAGTGTATCTTCCGGCTTCTCCTAAAGAAGGACAGGTTATATTTGTAAAGCAGTGGTGGAGAGGCTATATGAGATTCAGACCAAGAAGCGGCTACCTAATCTATGATGATACTTCGGTAAATGACTACTACGATTTTGGAGAGGGTCAAGGTGGTATGTTTGTATATACCGTAGGATATGTAGATGGAGTTAAAAAACAAGCATGGTTAGTAAGTAGATGGAAATACTAAAAATATGGAAGAAAGAGTATTATACGGATATATGGATGGCGACTATCTACAATGTATAGAAATAGCCCCTATTCCTCAAAAAATCAGAAATGAGAAAACGGGGGAAATAACAACACGCATGGTATCGGTTATTGAACAGGTGGCTGAACTGCCAACCATATATAAGCCAGTGGATGCAATAGATGAAAGTAAACAAAACACAGATAAGGAGGGCTATGTTGTGCGCATTGTGCCATACGATGCCGGGGACAGGATTTCATTCAGATACATAGAAGTCCCCGACTTTCAAAAGGTGGCACATGAGATTGAACGCTCAAAGGAGGTGTTGGCAAGTAGCGATTATAAGATAATCAAATGCTACGAAGCCGCCCTAATGGGGTATGCAATGCCGTATGAGATAAAGGCATTGCATAATGAAAGGCAGTTGCTAAGAGATAAAATCAATGAACTTGAAGCACGTTATACCTCATTATCTGATGATATACTTTAATTATAATCATAAATGTGTTCAACAAACACATTTATGATTATATTTGCAGTTAAATAAACTTGATTTACTCAGTGAATTATGGAAACAACGATGTACAGCCTACGGATTCTTTCCAAAGGTAAGGTTACAGACCTTTCCAATGGTTTTGCTTTGGGTGGTGTTCCGTTTACCGTCTTTGTACGACCTAAAGAGGTTACGATGGAAACAAGTACGCTGCTTAAATGCAAGCTCATTTGTGATAAGGAATTTAGTATGTTCCCCGTACCTATCGGGGATTGGACGCCCGGAGCGTTAGCCGTAATATCCCCAAACGGTATCGACCTTTCGGTATATGATGTGTATTGGGGTGCTGGTGAAACTATTAAATAACTTATAGCTATGGGATTATTATTGGGAAGCGGAAACACGAAACCGCAATATCCTTACGACCAATGGTATGGGGTGCAAGGTGATTTCAACTCACAGGACTACAAACTAAAGCGTGTGGGTAATTTGGATTTGCACCGTACATTACCCATTCAAGCGAAGCTGAAACGCTTTGTGGAAAACCCTGACGGCTCGGTTAAGTATTACCTTAACCAAAATGACAGCCGTAAAAAGGATTCGGGTGCAACGGCTTTGATTGACAGCACGGACGGTAATGTAATGCTTGAAAAGCCGGAATATTACTTCAAGTTGGAAATAGAGGGAACGAAATGGATTCGTGCCTATTCCGAATATCCGTTGCCCGGCTTTATCAAGATGGAACGAAAGACGGTAAGCCCGTGGTATGCAACGGTGGATATTACCAACTCTGTAGCCGTTTCGGGATGTTGGCTCACTTGGAATGGCGATGAAATTGCAAGGGATTCAGACGGATTTGTTATACTCAAAGCGAATGCCGCACAATTCAGAGGCGGTTCGGGTGCTGGTGATGCCGCTAAGGATGGTACTTACAACTCCATGTTGGGTATGCCTCGTACTTCCATTTCAAAGGCTGGTGTTCGTCCTCTTTGCAAGAACGGAACACACCACGGGGCGTACAGGGTGTACAATGAAATTGCTTGGTTGCAACGTGTGGAATATGCCTCATTGCACTGCCAAGATGCTTACACCGAAACGCTGACTGCTGACGGATTCCATCAAGGAGGCTTAGGGAGTGGTCCGGTTGTTAATGGTACGGAGTGGAATACATGGGGAAGTTACAAACCCTTTGTGCCTTGCGGTGTTACTGCAACGCTGGGAAACAACACGGGTAAGGTGTCCTACACCATCAAGGGATGGACTGGTGGCGATAAGGTGGTACAAGTAACCTCTTACCGTGGCTTGGAAACTCCTTATGAATACTTGTGGATGCTTGCTGATGATGTACTAATTTGGCATAAAGCGGATGTATCTATTGCCTATGTATGCGAAGACCCGACAAAATTCACCTCTCATTCAGATAGTGCTACTACCGTACCTATCGGATATGAAGCCATTACGGAGCTTCCACGAACTGAGGGCTATGTGCTTTCTATGGCTCATTCCACTAAAGGTTATTCCTTTGCCGAAAAAGTAGGAGGTTCAAGTAATAAAGGGTATTGCGATTACTATTGGACTCCCACAGGTGGTAGTACGTGGTCTGCTGTAGGCTGGTCTGGTGCCCTTTTGTCTGCTA
>ULYG01007081.1_pt1 | contig 9532 bp, 8 predicted proteins | sample 1961971 | NCBI WGS metagenome assembly ULYG01 (sample SAMEA4835858, study PRJEB28245) | human gut metagenome | biome: gut microbiome; material: fecal sample | place: Denmark | collected 2008 | reverse complement strand
TTTTTGGTGCGCACCAAAAACGCCGGAATCTATTGAAAAAATAACGTTTTTATGTTAGAGTAGAGTGTCGTGATGAGCTCACGTTTCCTACTCTAAGGAAAGGAGTTCATTATATGGGCAAAAACTTAAAAGGCAAAGAATGTGGCAAGGGTATCTGCCAGAGAAAAGATGGTAAGTACGCCGCAAGATATACTGCAAAGGATGGTTCACGCAAGGAAAAGCATTTTGACACGCTTCCGGAAGCCCGCAACTGGCTTGCCGATGCGCAGTACGAAGATAAGCACAATGTTCATAACCCCTCCTCCGAAATGACGGTAGATAACTGGTTTGAGTTTTGGATCACAAATCTGATTGCTGATCTGGCTCCCAATACCAAAAGGAATTACAGGGAACGGTATCAAATGAACATACAGCCGGTCATCGGAAATATGCGTATGTGCGATGTCAAACCCATGCATTGTAAAATCGTTCTAAATCGGATGGAAGCAATCTATGCGGGTTCTACCATCAGGCAGGCATATATTGCAATGGGAACGATGTTTCGGGCAGCAGTCATGAATGATATGCTTACCAAACATCCTATGGATGGTGTTCGTTATACGAAGCCTGTCCGGGCTGTGGATGACATCAAGTTCTTAACTGTGGAGGAACAGAAAATTTTTCTGGAAACTGCAAAACGTTCTCACAATTACAGGCAATATGTGCTGTTATTGGAGACCGGTCTGCGTACCTCTGAAATGATTGGCTTGACTTGGGATTCCATCGACTGGAAAAAGCGGACATTGACCGTCAGCAAGACACTGGAATATCGGCATAATACCAAAGTATGGCGTGCCGGTCCTCCAAAGTCGAAAAGCAGCTACCGCACTATTCCGCTGACGAACCGGGCATACGATATACTCAAATCGTGCTACGAAGAACGTCACACCCGCAAGGAATCAGAATTGCTGTCTCAGATTCTGGAATATGTGGATCGCCGTACTGGCGAAACCAAGTACCTCTGTATGAGAGATTTGGTGTTCATCAATTTCCGTACTGGAGAGCCTGCAAAGAACAGTTCCTATGACACTCATCTGTACAAGCTATGCGATGAAGCTCATATCAAACGTTTTTGTATGCACGCTCTGAGACACACCTATGCAACTCGTGCGATTGAAAGCGGAGTTATGCCGAAAGTCTTGCAAAAGCTGCTCGGTCATTCGAGCATTAAAACTACCATGGATCGGTATGTTCATGTCACTGACGCATCCCTGACGAATGCCATCAAACAGTTTGAACAGAACACTTCTCTGGCAAGCTAAAAATGGTGCGCTTCAGAAAAATTGGTGCGGAATTGGTGCGGAACACACCTCCCTAACCCAAAAAACTATTGAAAATAAAGGAGATTTAATATATATGAAATTAGGTATCGTAGGTCTTCCCAACGTGGGAAAGAGTACACTTTTCAATTCCCTGACCAAGGCGGGAGCGGAATCCGCTAACTATCCTTTCTGTACCATCGACCCCAATGTGGGCGTGGTAACAGTTCCGGATGACAGATTAAAAGCGCTGGGAGAGATGTATCATTCCAAGAAAGTGACCCCTGCTGTGATTGAATTTGTAGATATCGCAGGCCTGGTAAAGGGTGCTTCCAAGGGTGAGGGACTGGGGAACCAGTTCTTAAGCAATATCCGTGAGGTGGATGCCATTGTCCATGTGGTAAGATGCTTCGAGGATCCCAATGTCATCCATGTGGACGGTAGTGTCAATCCTTTGCGGGATATCGAGACCATTAACTTAGAGTTGATCTTCGCAGATCTGGAAGTACTGGAGAGAAGACTGTCCAAGGTAGTCAAGGCTGCCAGAATGGACAAGACTTATGCCAAGGAGCTGGCACTCTTAGAGCGTATCAAGGAGCATCTGGAGAGCGGCAAGATGGCGAAGAGCCTGGAAGTTACCGATGAGGACGAGCTGTCTCTGTTGAAGGAATACAATCTGCTGACCTACAAACCGGTGATCTATGCAGCCAATGTATCCGAGGATGATCTGGCAGATGACGGTGCCTCCAATGAGATGGTAGCGAAGGTCAGAGAGTTTGCAGCAAGTGAGAACAGCGAAGTATTCGTCATCTGCGCACAGATTGAGGAAGAGATCTCTGAACTGGATGATGATGAGAAGGCAATGTTCCTGGATGATCTGGGACTGAAGGAATCCGGTCTGGAGAAGCTGATCAAGGCAAGCTATCATATCTTAGGTCTGATGAGCTTTTTGACTGCAGGAGAGGATGAGACCAGAGCATGGACCATCAAGATCGGTACCAAGGCGCCTCAGGCAGCCGGTAAGATCCACTCCGATTTCGAGAGAGGCTTCATCAAGGCGGAAGTTGTAAATTACAAGGACCTTTTAGAGCAGGGATCTCTGGCAGCTGCACGTGAGAAAGGTCTGGTCGGCATGGAAGGCAAGGACTATGTCGTACAGGACGGTGATGTGATCCTGTTCAGATTTAACGTCTGATATGCCGGATTCGAGAGCGCAAAGCGCGAAGAAGCCGGTTAATACTAAGAAAGGATATAAATATTATGATGAATGCAGGAGATATAGCATTTCCCCATTTAGGCATTTACCTGGAAAATGTTCCCAGAAGCTTTACCGTATTCGGTTTCGAGATCGCTTTTTACGGTCTGATCATCGGTATCGGTGTACTGGCGGGAATTCTGATGGCAGTGCACCAGGCAAAGGTGAGCGGAGAGAATCCGGATACTATTTGGGACTTCGCTATTTATGCCGTGATCTTTTCCGTGATCGGTGCCAGAATCTATTATGTGATCTTTGCCTGGGACTATTACAAGGATAATCTGCTCAGCATCTTCAATACCCGTAACGGTGGTATGGCGATCTACGGCGGTGTGATCGGAGCTTTTCTGACATTGTTTTTATATTGTAAGATCAAAAAGATCAATCCTTTCCGTCTGGGAGATCTGTGTGTACCGGGATTGATCTTAGGACAGGCCATCGGGCGTTGGGGCAATTTCATGAACCGTGAAGTGTTCGGAGAATATACGGATAATTTCCTGGCAATGCGGCTTCCCATCGAAGCGGTGCGCAGCCGGGATATTTCCGAGAATGTGGCAGCACATATTGTGGAAGGTACCAATTACATTCAGGTACATCCCACATTCCTCTATGAGAGTCTGTGGAATCTGATGATTCTGCTCATTATGCTGGTATACCGCAAGCACAAAAAGTTCGAGGGCGAGATCTGTCTGTTGTACTTCGGAGGCTATGGTCTTGGCAGATTCTGGATCGAAGGTATCCGGACAGATACCCTGTTTATTCCCGGAACGACCCTCGCTGTATCGCAGGTATTATCTCTGTGCATGGTGATCTTCGCGGTGGTGACGGACATTGTGGTACGTATGCACCTGAAAAAACAGCCGAAAGTGGAAAAAAATTAAAAATTTTTAAAAATTTATTAAGAATATCGAAATAAGAGCAAATACATAGATGTTGTGTTTGCTCTTATTTTTTTTACCACATATAGTGGAAAAGAGCGCTCTTGTCGTAGGACAGGGCGCTTTTTTGGATTCCGCCGTCGAAAAAAGCTACTTGATTTCTCTTGTAAAATCCCTTAATTTAGTATAAAATCATAATAAAAGTGGGAGAAAGTGGAGGCAAGTGCCATAAAGTGGTAGATTTTTGAAAAAATGACCTCCTTTTTCGTGGCAGTCCCCTTTTGGATGAATGGTGGTGAGTGCGATGTTTATGAGCGAGTACAACCATACGTTAGATACGAAAGGCAGGTTGATCATTCCGGCGAAATTCCGAGAGACTTTGGGCGAGGAATTTGTGATTTCCAAGGGAATGGACGGCTGCTTATTTGTGTATGCGGGCGATGACTGGAACGCTTTTGAACAGAAGCTGACCTCATTACCTCTGATCAATAAGGAAGCAAGACAATTTGCCCGTTTCTTCTTAGCCGGTGCGGCTACGGTGGAAGTGGACAAGCAGGGAAGAATCCTGTTGCCGGCACACTTGCGAGAATTCGCCGGACTGGAAAAAGATGTGGTGTTAGTCGGAGTCGGCAGCCGCGTGGAGATCTGGAGCAAGGATAAGTGGGAGGCCATGAATTCCGATGCGGATATGGATGAGATCACCGGTGCCATGGAAGGACTGGGACTGACCATTTAAAAGAAGCAGGAAAGGATGACCGTCGTGGAATTTAATCATTATTCTGTGATGTTGCATGAGACCATCGAACAACTGAATATCAGACCGGACGGCATCTATGTGGACGGAACCTTAGGAGGCGGCGGACATGCATATGAAGTGTGCAGCCGCTTACAGAACGGACATTTCTACGGGATCGATCAGGATGACGCGGCGATCGCGGCGGCATCGGAGAGATTACGATGCTTTGGAGATAAAGTGACCGTGATCCGCAACAATTACGTGAATGCGGTGGAGGCACTCAGAGAATACGGAGTTACCGGTGTGGACGGCATCGTGCTGGATCTGGGAGTCTCTTCCTACCAGTTAGATACCGAGGACAGAGGGTTTTCTTACCGGTTTGATGCGCCGCTTGACATGCGGATGGATCGCAGACAGACCCTGACGGCGAGAGACATCGTGAACAACTATTCCGAGATGGAGCTGTATCATATCATCCGGGATTACGGCGAAGATCCGTTTGCGAAAAACATTGCGAAGCATATTGTAAAAAACAGGGCGGACAAGCCCATTGAGACTACCTTTGAATTAAACGAGATCATCAAAGCTGCAGTTCCGGCGAAGATGCGGCAGAACGGACATCCCTCCAAGCAGACATTCCAGGCGATCCGCATTGAGTGCAATCAGGAACTGGAAGTACTGAAAAAGGCACTGGACGAATTGATCGATCTGTTGCATCCCGGTGGGAGGTTCTGCATCATCACCTTCCATTCTCTGGAAGACCGGATCGTGAAAAATGCGTTCCGCAGGAATGAAAATCCCTGTACCTGTCCTCCGGAATTTCCGGTGTGTGTATGCGGTAAGGTCTCCAAGGGAAAGGTGATCACCAGAAAACCGATTCTGCCCGGTGCGGAAGAACTGGAAGTAAACAGCAGATCCAAGAGCGCGAAGTTACGCGTGTTTGAAAAGAAATAAAGAATTTTAAATATTTCATCAGTGAAAGTGGGAATAAAGTATGGCACAGAGAAGAAGTAATACCCCATACATATATGATAATACAGCGAGAGACTTACAGATCCGCAGGCAGATGGAAGAGCCCCGGAGACAGCTGTCTCACGAGACGAGAAAAAACAGAGAAAAAGCAAGACATATGAGCATCGGCTATGTGACTTTTCTGATGGTGGCACTGGTGGCATGTGCATTTTTTCTGGTGAACTATATTCAGATGCAGTCAGAACTGACTGCCAGGATCACGGAAGTATCCAGAATGGAGAGCGAGTTGAACTCTCTGAAGCTGGCAAATGATGAAGAATACAGTCGCATTACCAGTAATATCAACCTGGAAGAGATCAAGAGGATTGCCATCGGCGAACTGGGAATGACCTATGCAACCGAGGGACAGGTAATCCCTTATGAGAGCAACAGTAATGACTACATGCGTCAGGCTGATAACAGTCAGAACTAAGCCCGGGAGGCCCGAAGTGTGAAAGAACAGAAATCTAAAAAATTTTCCGTAAAAATGCAGAAAAAGCTCCTGTGTCTTTATGCACTGATCATTTTGGCATTTATTCTTTTATCGGTGCGTCTTACATGGATCGTGAAAGCAGATGGTGCGGCTTACGAGAAGCAGGTGCTGTCTCAGCAGAAATATGATTCCATAACATTACCTTTCCGGCGCGGCGACATTGTGGACGCCAAAGGAACCAAGCTGGCGGTCAGCGAGAAAGTATATAATCTGGTCATTGATGCCAGGGTAATGCTGGATCGGGAGGATTATCTCGAACCCACCATGGAAGCATTGGGTGCAAATTTTCCGGATCTGGACATGACGGCAGTGCGGCAGTATGTAACGTCTCACCCCGAATCTTCCTGGTATGTGCCTCTTCGGAGGATGACTTATGACCAGATCAGCGGATTCCAGGCGGCAGCACTGGAGAACAGCAAGATCCGTGGTGTCTGGTTTGAAGAGGAATATAAGAGAGTCTATCCCAACGGTTCTCTGGCGGCAGATGTGATCGGATTTTCCAGAGCGGACAATGAAGGACAGTACGGTCTGGAAGAGTATTACAATGATGTTCTGAACGGAACCACCGGAAGAGAGTACGGCTATCTGAATGACGATGCCAACCTGGAGCGTACGATCAAGCCGGCAGTGGACGGTAACACGATACACAGTACCATTGATGCCAATATTCAGGGCATTGTAGAGAAATACTTAAAGCAGTTTAACGAGGAGCATAAGGATGCGGTACATCCCGGTAACGGTGCGGAAAATGTGGGCTGCATCATCATGGAAGTCAATACCGGCAATATTTTGGCCATGGCCAGCTATCCTACCTATGACCTGAACGATACCAGGAATACGGACGCCCTTTTGGGATCCCGTAAGATCGAGATGGTGACCAATGCCAACGGTTACCAGGTACTGACGAAGACAGATACCTATTTTACCCAGGAAGATATCGATGCCCTGACAGATGAGCAGCTATTGGATAATCTGAACTACCTGTGGAAGAACTACTGTATCTCCACCACTTACGAGCCGGGATCCACGGCGAAGCCTTTTACCGTGGCAGCAGCATTGGAGAGCGGTGCCATCACCGGCAACGAGCACTATCAGTGTAACGGATCTCTGGAAGTCGGCGGACATACGATCAAATGCCACAGCTACCGTTCCGGCGGTGAAGGTGATGTATCGGTACAGGATTCCATTGCCTGGTCCTGCAATGTAGCGTTAATGAAGATTGCTGCCACCATGGGCAAAGAGGAATTTGCCAAATTCCAGCAGACCTTTAACTTTGGATTAAAGACCAACGTGGATCTGGCAGGAGAGGCGAGAACTGCAAGCCTGCTGTTCCCGGTGGACCAGATGGGAAGCGCTGATCTGGCGACCAACAGCTTTGGACAGAATTTTAATGTGACCATGATCCAGATGATCACCGGTTTCTGCTCTCTGATCAACGGCGGTTACTATTATGAGCCTCATATGGTGGATAAGATCACCAATGCAAGCGGAGCAACGGTGGAGAACATTGAACCGAGAGTGTTACGACAGACCATCTCCGAGAGCACTTCGGCGAAGATCAGGCAGTACTGCCGTGCTACCGTTATGGAAGAGGGTGGTGACCGCAGAACCGGTAGAACCGCAAGACCTGCAGGTTATGCCATCGGCGGCAAGACCGGTACCGCAGAGACTATTCCCCGTAAAAACGGTGAGTATGTTGTATCCTTTATGGGATATGCACCGGCGGATGATCCCCAGATCGCCATTTATGTAGTCGTGGACCGTGCCAATGCATCCCCTCAGGATGATGCAAAGTTTGCAACCGGTATTGTACGAAATGTTCTGACGGAAGTGCTGCCTTATCTGAATATCTTCATGACGGAGGAACTGTCTGAAAAGGAGATTCAGGAACTGGCGGAGAAACAGATCGAGATTACGAATCAGTATACCCAGACTCCCGAGAACGGAGATGACCAGAGCACCGGAGACAATCAGACCGGAGACGCTCAGACCGGAGACATTCAGACCGGAGATGATCAGTCCGGAGATTCCCAGAGTGGTGACGATACGACGACGGTTACGGAGGACTGGAGAAATTATCCCAAAGATCCCGCTACCGGTTATCTGGTAAGTCCGATCGACGGCGGTCTGATCGATCCCATTACGGGAGCGGATGTCGGCGGGGACGATACCATGGGTGACAGTCCCATTAACAATAATCTGCTGAATCAGCAGAATGAATAAACAAAACATACGAATAGCCTCACAGCAGGAGCAATAAAATGTAAAAAGCTCTTGTTGTGAGGTTTTTTTATGGCGGATCAGCAAAATCGTTTTTTTCATCGCAAAAAGATCATGACCATTTTTTTCATATGTGCACTGGTGCTTATCGGATTGTTTATGAGACTTTTGTATCTGATGGTGTGGAGGGCGGATTATTATGAGGAAGCGGCGACGAGACTGCATGAGAGAGAACGCAGCATAAAGGCGGCAAGAGGACGTATTTTGGACAGGAACGGAGTGGTACTGGCGGATAACAAGACGGTCTGTACCGTATCGGTGATTCATAATCAGATCACAGAACCGGAAAAGGTGATAGCCATGCTGGTAAAAGAGCTGGGAATTTCGGAGACGGAAGCGAGAAAACGTGTGGAAAAATATTCTTCCATGGAACGCGTCAAAAGCAATGTGGACAAGAGCATCGGTGACAGAATCCGGGAATATGATCTGGCGGGGGTGAAAGTGGATGAGGATTATAAGCGATACTATCCGTATGGAGACCTGGCCAGTAAAGTCCTGGGTTTTACCGGAGGGGACAATCAGGGAATCATTGGACTGGAAGTGATCTATGAGGAAACATTGCAGGGAGAAACCGGTATGATTCTGACTGTGACGGATGCCAAAGGAATCGAGGTAGACACCGCGGGGGAACGCCGGGTAGAGCCGGTGCCGGGATGGGATCTGCGGATCAGCATCGACCGTAATATCCAGGAGTATGCCACGCAGCTGGCGGAACAGGCCTGCGCCACCAAAGAGGCGGACAGCGTCTACATCATCGCCATGGATCCGCGAAACGGAGAAATCCTGGCCATGGTCAATTATCCGGAATTTGATCTGAATGACCCTTATGCACTGCCGGAACTGACTGAGTGGAAGGAGGACGGAAGCATTGCGGTGGTGGATCCGTCCACCCTGACTGCGGAACAGAAGCAGGAGAAGCTGAATGCCATGTGGCGCAACGGCTGCATCAATGATACCTATGAACCGGGATCTACCTTTAAGATCATCACCGCCGCTGCGGGACTGGAGGAAAGGGTGGTCACCACGGAAAGTACCTTTTCCTGTCCGGGATTCATCATTGTGGACGACCGAAAGATCCGCTGCCATAAGATCGGCGGACATGGTACACAGACATTTGTGCAGTGTATGCAGAATAGTTGCAATCCGGCACTGATCTCCGTAGGACTGCGTCTCGGTGTAGACAATTATTACAAATATTTTGAGCAATTCGGACTGAAAAAAAGAACCGGAATCGATCTCCCCGGGGAAGCAGCAACGATCATGCATAAAAAAGAAGACATGGGAAATGTGGAGCTGGCGACGGTGGCTTTCGGGCAGTCTTTTCAGATCACGGCGATCCAGCTGCTGACAACGGCATCCTCCATCATTAACGGAGGCAACCGGGTCACTCCTCACTTGGGCATGGAAGCCTTGAACCGGGATGGCGAAGTGGAACAGGTTTTTACTTATCCCGTGGAGACAGGAATCGTATCGGAAGAGACCAGCGCAACTATGCGTTATATCCTGGAGACAGTGGTGGCGGAGGGCTCTGGTAGAAACGGACAGGTGCAGGGCTTCCGGGTGGGTGGCAAGACGGCGACC
>ULYG01005974.1_pt1 | contig 9768 bp, 4 predicted proteins | sample 1961971 | NCBI WGS metagenome assembly ULYG01 (sample SAMEA4835858, study PRJEB28245) | human gut metagenome | biome: gut microbiome; material: fecal sample | place: Denmark | collected 2008 | reverse complement strand
GTATGGAAATCAGGTAAGAGCCGTCGTGGTCGTGTGTCTTGGTTTACCCGTGTATCTTACAACTATCTGGACCGTTATCTTGTCAACGCTACACTTCGTGGTGACGGCTCTTCTAAGTTTGCCAAGGGCAACCAGTGGGGTTATTTCCCATCTGCATCTGCTGCATGGCGTATTTCAGAGGAACCATTTATGGAAGGTTTGAAGGATATCTTCGACAACTTGAAGCTCCGTGTAGGTTATGGTACGGCCGGTAACGATAATATCGACGACAATATGTATGCTACTTCTTACGGCTCTGGCCATTATGGCATTGGCGGTAAGGACTATATCACTTATGTTCCAGGTAAGACTCTTGGAAATAAGGACCTCAAGTGGGAGAAGACAGAGACAGTCAACGTAGGTCTTGACGTTTCGGTATTTGGCAGCCGCCTCAATGTAGGTATCGACTGGTACAACAATACCTCTAAGAACCTGCTTATCAAGAACCAGATTCCTTCTTCTACAGGTTATACAACACAGTATCAGAATGTAGGTTCTATCCGTAACCGTGGTGTGGAAATTGTTATCAACGCAACACCAGTTCGTACAAAGGACTTCACATGGTCAACAGACTTCAATGTGGCTTTCAACCGCTCTAAGGTGCTCGATATCTATGGTGGCAGCAGTGAGTCAGACTACTTTATCCAAGATTACGAGTCTCGTATGGGCTTCAAAATCGAGAAGGGCAAACCTCTCGGACAGTTCTATGGTTTGGTATATGATGGTCTTTACACCACAGCTGACTTTATCCAGAACGAGGATGGAACTTACAAGTTGAAGGATGGAATTGCCAGCTTGAAAGGTTTCGACCGCAAGGCTGTGAAACCAGGTGATGTGAAGTATAAGACATTTGCAGGTGAAACAGATAAGGATGGTAACCCTGTATGGAGTGTTAACGACCGTACCGTTATTGGTAATGCAGCTCCTGACTTTACAGGAGGTTGGAACAATACCTTTACCTATAAGGGCTTCGACCTGACCGTCTTCATGAACTTCTCTGTAGGCAACGATGTGTTCAACATGAGTACTCAGCGTTTTGTTGGTCCTTACTTGGCCAACCAGAACACCATCTCAGACATGGCTAACCGATACACCCTCATCGACCCACTCACAGGTAAGGAGTCTACCAACCTTGCTCGTTTGGCAGAGTTGAACCCAGGTGAGGACAATGGCAGCCGTATGTGGAATATTTCTTCCAATAACAAGTATGCCATCTCCGATCATAGCAGCTATTATATCGAGAATGGTTCATTCCTTCGTCTGAACACCATCACTTTGGGTTATACATTCCCTAAGACATGGTTGAAGAAGATCTACTTGCAGAAGGCTCGTGTATATGCGACGATGAACAATATCTGCACTATTACAGGTTACTCAGGCTATGACCCAGAGGTTTCTGCTTCAGGAAGCGCCCTGACTCCAGGTGTGGACAATTCTTCTTACCCACGTGCTAAGAGCTGGGTAGTAGGTGTAAACTTAACATTCTAATCAATTCATTCTAACAAGAGTAATATATGAATAAGATATTAAATATATTAGGTGTTACGGCCATAGCTTTGACCATGACATCTTGCCAGGACTGGTTGGATATGCCATCTGAGTCATCTGCCGACAGCGGTTCTGTCTTTGAGACAGTATCCCGTGCAGAACTTGCCACAGTGGGTGCTTATGCCAGCCTCCATACTCAGGAGCTGGGCTATCAGCTGCTTGGGGGTACAGACGAGTGTGCCTCAACAGAGAGCAACTCTAAGTATGACGTTTCCAACTACAACTTCACCAACGTCACAAGTATGCTCAGCAATACATATACTTCTATGTATGCAGCCATCGAGTATGCCAACGTTTGTATTCAGAAGTTGCCCGGTATGAGCGTTTCTGAGAGCGAGAAGGGTAAGGTGAATGCGCTCCTTGGTGAAGCGTTGGCCATCCGTGCCTATGCTTACTGGAATCTGATTCGCTTCTATGGCGACGTTCCTTTCACAACAGTTCCAACATCTGAGTTGACAACCTTCACTTCTTCACGTACCGACCGTGATGTGATCTACGATCAGTGCATTGCCGATTTGCAGAAGGCTGTAGAACTCCTGCCATGGCAGGGTGAGGCCAATGCTCCTTCTACACCTGAGCGTTTCTGCAAGAACTCTGCTTATGGCATCTTGGCCCGTGTGGCTCTCTATGCTGCTGGCTACTCTCTGCGTTGGGACCTCAACACCTACGATGCTTCTACTCTTCACATCGCACGCCGTGACGATGCTGCACGTGTGAAGGAACTTTATCAGATTGCTGCTGATGCTTGCAAGGCTGTTATCGAAAAGCGTCAGAATGGCTTGCTCGACAACTACGACCAGTTGTTCAGAGATTTGGGCAACCAGACTTACAACAAGGAAACCATGTTGGAGTATGGTTGGTATGGCGAGAATGCTACCGATGTAAGAACAGGTTATGTCAATGGTATCCCAACTTCAGGAAACGACAACTCTGAAGGCGGTATGGGTAAGGGTGGCTCACAGATGATGGCTTACCCAACTCTTTTCTTCGATTATGACAAGGATGACCAGCGTCGTGATGTGTCTGTCTGCAACTACGGCATCGTGCTTAGTGCCAAGGGCAATAAGTATCAGATGAATACTTACAATGGTATGGGTGTGGGCAAGTACCGCATCAACTGGAAGAAGGAGATGGGCGCAACCAACAGTAAGCGTAACATCAATTTCCCATTGCTTCGCTATGCCGACGTATTGTTGATGTATGCTGAAGCTCTGAACGAGGTGAACAATGGTCCTACTCAGGAGGCCATCAATGCAGTGAAGGAAGTCCGCAAGCGTGCCTTCCGTGGCAATGAGGCCAAGGCTGCTGCAGGTATTCCTACCAACCATGACGACTTCCTCACCTTCATCCAGAAGGAGCGTAAACTCGAGCTTTCCAACGAGGGTCTGCGTCGTACCGACCTTACTCGCTGGGGTAAGCAGTATGAGATGCTGATGGCTGCCAAGCAGCGCCTGATAGACTTGGCAAAGCGTGATGGCGAGTTTGCCAACGTGCCAGTTTATCGTGCTTACTATCTCTCTACCACACCTAAGTTTGAGGATCCTACCATCGGTTTGAGCTATATCGACCTTTCACAGGCTGATGTTGAGGCTTTGGGTCTTTCTGCCGACCAGATCAAGACTCTGAAGATTTTGAACTCAAGTAGCAAGGGTTCACTTAAGGATGTGAAGCTCTATGAAAAGGATGGCAAGCTTTATAGTGCTGTTAACAAGCCCGAAGGTGCTGTAGAGCATTCTTACACCATCCTCAATATGTTCAGTATCGTTTCTATCAAGCAGAAAGGCAACCTGTGTGTAGAGGACGTGACTGGAGTGTCAAGCAACAATACCTGGATTACAGGTAATTCTGGTGTATTCTATGGCTTGCAAAAGAACATGACAGAGCTGATGCCGTTCAACACCTCTAAGATTCTTGATGTAAATGCAGGTCTTGAGGGTCAGCAGCATCCTGCTTACAAGTAAAGATTGTTTTTAGTACAGTACATACATTTCGGTAAATAAGAATTATTTTTAGTAAAAAAGGGACGAACTCGCGATGAGCTCGTCCCTTTTTCCGTCTTGCCCGATGAGTCGCTGTCGTCTGTTTCCTCGTTGCATCGATAATTTTTAATCGCCCTGCCATAAAAATCTTTTCTTATAGAGACAAACTTCCGAGAAGTCTGCTTCCAACTGCTTCGCCTAACCTTTATTTATTTAAATATAAGTTATATCAAATAAAATATAGCTTATATTCGACTAAATATAGGTTGCGTCTCATGCTTGGGAGCAGTCTTCCATGGACTTTGTGATAGGCTTTTCATGGTTTTGTGTTAGGGTGAAGTGATTTTTGTGTTAGGGTGAAGTGATTTTTTTGGTAGGTTGATGTGGTTTTTCCAAGTATTTGGCGTATCTTTGTACCGTGTTAAGAACTAATCTGAATAATGAGATACAGTAAATTTTTTATGGCGGCGGCTTTTGCCTTGCTCGCCAGTTCCTGCCATGATGGCGGACAGCGTGGCGTCGGCACGGAGCCTATGGCACAGATAGCGGTGGAGAAGCATGCCGAGATTCTTTCCCTTCCCATAGAGGTGAAGGCGAAGAGGGTAACCATTCAGGAAGGATTGCCCTCTAATGTCGTTAGCGATATGCAACAGGACCAGAAGGGCTTTCTGTGGTTTTCCACGTATAATGGACTTGCCCGCTACGACGGTAACGTGGTAACAACCTATTTTGACAACGACAGTACTGGCGTCTCTGCTTTAATCGGTCGTACGAAGAAGGCTTTGGAGGATGTTACCTATAAGAAGTTGTGGGTGTATTCTTCTTCTGAGAGATTAACTTGCCTGAATATGGTGGACGGCAAGGAGGAGAAGTACTGTCAGGAAGTAGAGAAGCTTCATTTCACTAAGTGGAAGCTGGTCTGTGACGGAATGTTCTGGCTTTGGGGAGCCAAAGATGGAGCCATGTTGGTAGACTATCGCAGTGGTTCTTTCTTGACACGTAGGTTTGCCCAGGCAGAAATAGGTTCTTCCCAAGTCCCCCTGATAGACAGTCTGGACAAAGACAATGTGGTGCTTTGTACTACGGACAAGGTTTTCCTTTATTCCGGAGGTCGTCTGTCCTGCATGGCCAAGGGCATGAGAATGTCGCGTACACGCCCCTTCCATCATAAGATGCTGATGGTTTCGGAGAAGGGCGATGTCTATGTTCTTCGACAAGGCAAGCTGCAGCGATTTTCCCATGTAGCCTATGTTGACGGTGAGGTAGCTACCGGCGATTTGCTCATGGGCAACAGATGGATACTTTTTACCAACCGCCGCTCTTTCTCTATCGATGTGCGTACGGGAGAGGTTGCGGAATGTGAGGGCGAATGGCTTATCCCCAATGGCAGGGTGTTGACTGACAACAAAGGCCGTAAGTGGATATACAACAAGACGGGCGTGCTGCGCTTGGTAAGACAGGACAAGCTCGTACCCCTGATTCTCTTTCCACAGCAAGCCACCAATTATATCGACCATGAGCGATTTCATATCGTAGAGGACAATCATGGACTCATCTGGATTTCCATCTATGGCAAGGGACTTTTTGTGTTCAATCAGGACCTGACCCAAAGCCAGCATTTCGTGGCAGACAAGTTGGGAGAGTCGCCTATAGCCTCCAACTATCTTCTCGGCATTATTGCCGACCGTCACGATGGAGTGTGGGTAAGCTCAGAATACGGAGGCGTGTCGCACATCCAGGTGATGGACAAGGGTGTGGAACGCATTTATCCTAATGGCGAGGGCAATATGGACTTTTCGAATGTCGTTCGAATGGTGAAGAAAATGAATGACGGCACAGTCATGGTGGGCACCCGTGCGGGAAGTCTTTACCACTATAGTGCCGACATGAGCCAGGTGTTGGGCAAGAGCCACTTCGACTCGAATGTTTATGGTATAGTCCAGATGCCTAATGGTGAAACCTGGATAGGCACCCGTGGCAAGGGAATCTATGGAGCAAAAGGACTCGACTTTAAGGACAGGAACGTGTTCTGTATGGCTTCCGATGCCAAGCATCGCATGTGGATAGGAACCTTTGGCAAGGGATTGAGCCTTGTCTATCCACGTAAGGATGGCTATGGGGTGAAGACATTCTTTGCCGACAGCGTGGGGCTCAACGAGGTGAGATGCATGGTGATAGACAAGCATGGCGTGCTTTGGTGCGGAACATCGGGAGGTCTTATCCGTATTCCTGTCGATGAGTTTGTGAAGGATGCCAGCCGATATAAGACTTACGTGCGTGATTATGAAATACGCGATGTAATTGTCGACAGACAGGGACGACTGTGGCTCTCTGCATCGGGTGATGGACTGGTACAGGTAGAGCCGGGTGATGGTGAGACAGAGCCTAAGTTCCACGTCTTCAATACCTCTAATGGACTGGTCAACAATCTGGTTCAGTCGGTGGTGGACACACCTGATGGCAATCTTTGGATTTCTACCCAGCAGGGAGTGACAGCCTGGAATGCCCGCAAGAAGTCGTTTGAAAACTATATGTTCTCACGCAATCCTATGGGCAATGTATATAATGAGAACTCGGCAGTATGTCTTGATGACGGCAGAGTGGTGCTGGGTGGCAACTATGGTCTTACTATCATTCAGCCGTCACGTTTGAGCCATGTCAGCGGACTCACCGATGTCGTCTTCACCTCTTATCCTTATTCAGATGAGATAACGCTGACCTATGAGCAGCGTTCGCCCAACATACATTTCTCTATACTCGACTATTCCGATGTGCGCAATGTGAAGTATACCTACCGTCTGGAAGGCTTCGACCAGGCATGGAGCCAACCTTCGTCCACGCCCTGGGCGGCTTATCAGAAACTGCCAGCTGGCAAGTATCTTCTGCATGTCAAGGCATGTACATCGGATGGCACCTGGGGTAAGGAGAGTACATTGGTTATTCGCATCAAGCCTCCTTTCTATCTTACGTCCTGGGCGATAATGATTTATGTGCTGCTTGTCCTGGGTGTCATCATCTTGGTGGTGAAGTTTGTGCACGACAAGAATGTGCTTCGCAACCGAATCCGTCTTGAGCAGGAACTCACTCGCTACAAGTTGGTTTTCTTCACCAATATAGCTCACGAGTTCCGTACACCTCTCACCCTGATGCAGGGCTCGCTCGAGAAGGAGAAGCGCATCATGAAAGCCAACCGCTGGCAGACAGAGTTGGAGAAGACTATACGGGTGATGGACAAGAGCGTGCAGCGCATGTTGCGACTCATCGACCAACTCTTGGAGTTCCGTAAGATGCAGGCAGGCAAGCTGAAGTTGTCCTTGCAGGAGACTGATGCCGTGATGTTTGTCAAGGGCATCTGCCGTATGTTCGACGATGCAGCCGAGTCGAAGGAGATAGCTTACAGCTTCGAGTCGTCGGAGCCGGCACATGCGATGTTCCTCGACCAGCAGATGATAGACAAGGTGGTGTTCAATCTTTTGTCCAACGCCTTCAAGTACACCCCTGCCAAGGGAACCATCTCTGTAAGCCTCTCTTTCACGGATGTGATGACCATCCGTGTGGCTGACACGGGAGTGGGCATTCCGCAGGAGAAGCGAGAACAGCTCTTCAGCCGATTCATGCAGAGCAGTTATACGGGCGAGAGCTTTGGCATCGGACTCCATCTTACCCATGAACTTGTGAGGACGCATCATGGCGAGATAACTTATCAGGAGAACGAGGGCGGAGGTTCGGTCTTTGTGGTCACGATACCTCTGCAGAAAGACTGCTACGAGGCTTCCGACTTCCTGGTAAAGGACAGCCCTATCCTGAAGGCCGATTTGGCAAAGCAACGGGACGGACAGGAAGAAAAAACAACTGATGCTGTGCCTTCTGCACCATCTGCTCCGCTCAACCGTCGTACCATTCTTCTGATAGAAGACGACAACGATGTACGTGAGTTCCTGCTCTCTGAACTGGAGAGCTGTTTCGACATGAAGGTGGCTTCGGATGGCAAGGCGGGTATTGCCATGGCAAAGGAGTTGGATGTCGACTTGATAGTAAGCGACGTGATGATGCCTGGAATGAATGGCTTCGAGCTTACTAAACGTCTAAAGAACAGTTTTGAGACGAGTCATATCCCCATCATTCTCCTCACAGCCCTCAGTACTGACGAGAATGTGCTCGAAGGAACAGAGTCGGGAGCCGATGCTTACATTACCAAGCCGTTCAGCCCGCAGTTGCTCATGGCTCGCATTCTGCAGTTGCTCAACCAGCGTGAGATACTTCGTCAGAAGTTTGGCAAGGAGCCTCAGGAGATTCGTTCTGCCATGCTCAGCAACGAGCAGGACAGCTTGTTTGTCAAGCGTCTTGACAGTATCGTCTATTCTCGCCTTGGCGAACAAGATCTTTCTGTCGACAAGGTGGCAGGACTGTTGCACTTGGGACGCACCATCTTCTATAAAAAGGTAAGGGGAACTACGGGTTATACACCTAATGAGTATATCCGTGTCATCCGACTGAGAAAAGCCGCCGAACTGTTGAAGGAGGGCGAGAAGAATGTGTCGGAGGTGGCTTATGCTGTAGGTTTCGACAATCCGTACTACTTCAGCAAGTGCTTCAAGGAGCAGTTTGGCATGCCGCCATCGCAGTACAGAAGTTAAGGGGTTAAAGGAGATTTTCTTCAGGAGTTAAAGGAGTTAAGAAGTTAAAGGAGTTAAGAAGTTAAAGGAGTTAAGACAATAGCCTATTTGGATAAGACGCAGGACATTAGTCCCTTACCTCCAGAAATATACGTTACCCACTAAGCATTTGTCTTAACTCCTTAACTCCTTTAACTCCTTAACTCCTTTAACTTCTTAACTCCTTCTAAAAAAAACTACTTAATGGCTTTACCATTTAGTTTCACTTTGTTGAGCTTGCAACTGCCCAATACCGATGTGTCCATAATTCCTACAGGGTCGGTGACATCGATGTTTTCGAATGAGAAACTACCCAAGTCGTAGTTTTCTGAAGGTATCATTGTGTAGAACTGTTTGGTGCTCTTCACCTTGATATTCTTCATCTTCACGTTGTTGATGACTGAACGGGGCATGTCGTCTCTGTCTTTCTTGTCGTAGAACTGGGTCCAAATACGGGTTCTGATGCCGAAGGTAACTACTCCTGTGCAGTTTTCAGCCAGTACATCCTCGTATCTCTGTGGTGTGTCGGGGCGCATCTTGAAGAGCAGAATGTTGCTGGTTCCGTTGAACTGGCAGTCTCTTATAATCACATTCTTGGCATCATAGCACTCGCTTCCGAAGGTAATACCTCCACCGGCTTTCTTGAAATAGCAGTTCTCTACGATGACGTTGCGGCAGGGAGCATTGGTGCTGTCCTTGTCTACGAAGGTTCCCTTGCCGCCTTTCAGACACACACCGTCATCGTTCACGTTTACCCAACAGCCTCTTATCAGCATATCCTCGCATCCATCGATGTCTATGGCATCGGTGCTTGGACCTTTAGGATAGCCGCTTGTCGGTGCGTAGATATACAGGTTGAGGTATTTCACGCGCTTGCACTTGTACAGATGGTTGGTCCAGAAACCAGAGTTCACCATTCTGATGCCGCTTACCTTCACGTCGTTGGAGTTGGAGATGTAGACCAGTCTTGGGCGGAGAGCCTCCAAGTTGGTACACTTCTTGATGACTTTTCTGCGCAGCCAGAACTCATCGTAGAATTTATGTCCGTTGCCGTTGAGGGTTCCCTTGCCTGCAATGGTGAAGCCATCGTGATGATCGGCATTGATGAGTGCTGCAAAATAGTCTAAGGTCTGACCTTCCAGTCGAGTCTTTACTATCTGATAATGGGTGATGGCATCGCTTCCTTTCAGTGTGGCGTTCTCTTCCAAATACAGGTTGCAGCCTGGTTTGAAGAATAGTGAGCCTGTAAGATAAGTGCCTGCAGGCACCACGATGACTCCGCCACCATTGGCATGACAACGGTCTATGACTTCCTGAATCTTCTGGGTCTGAATGATTGTTGAGTCATTTACCACTCCATAATCGGTAATGATGTAGGGCTTGCCCATGTCCTTCAGTTCCACACCAGTGGTGTCGGCAAACCATGAAGAGATAGGTGTGCCGTCGGGGAAAGTGCTCGTCTGCTTCTTGGCTGAGCAGCCGAGCGAGATAGCGATAGCTGATAAAAGAATACAAATCGTTTGTTTCATATTTACTTGTGATTAGTT
>ULYG01000037.1_pt1 | contig 9954 bp, 8 predicted proteins | sample 1961971 | NCBI WGS metagenome assembly ULYG01 (sample SAMEA4835858, study PRJEB28245) | human gut metagenome | biome: gut microbiome; material: fecal sample | place: Denmark | collected 2008 | reverse complement strand
ACTCCGGTTTCCGGGCTTCGATGAGCCGTACAAACAGTGCCGCATTGGTGACATCTATGCAGAGCGAAGTCAGCGTGGAGCATCCAACATGGAATTACTGTCTGTTACAATGAACGATGGTGTCAAGCCCCGTTCCGAGATTGAAGGCAAGGACAATTCCAGCGAAGACAAAAGCAATTATAAGATCGTCCGCAAGGGTGATATGGTTTACAATTCCATGCGAATGTGGCAAGGCGCAAATGGTATTTCTCCGTGCGACGGTATTGTAAGTCCTGCATATACCGTTCTTATGCCCAAGCAAGAGATTAACAATGGATATTTTGCGGCACTCTTCAAAAGCGCGAACCTGATCAATGAGTTCAGGAAGAACTCCCAAGGAATGACATCGGACACATGGAATTTGAAATACCCTCAGATAGAAACGATAAAGGTACAGATTCCCTCTGTTTCTGAGCAGGACAAAGTATCAGAAATGTTCAGTGTCCTTGATGAAAGAATTGCCGCTCAATCTCAGTTAGTTGAATCCCTCAAGAAGTATAAAAGAGGTGTCGTTGATGGGATATTCAGCAGAAAGCTAAATTTTTCATATCCGCAAACATGGGCAGAGTTGGAAATATCTGAGCTATTTATGCCAATCTCTGATAAGGGATATTCAGACAAAATTGTCTTAACCATTGTGCAGGGAGAAGGTACAATGCCCCGTGACAGTGTAGATAGAAGAATTGCTTACGATAAATCAACGATTTCGTCTTACAAGCGAGTATTGCCAAATGACTTTATACTTCATTTACGCTCGTTTGAGGGTGGGCTGGAAATTGTGAACGAAGAGGGCGTTGTAAGTCCCGCATATACGATTTTGAGAGCAAGGAATGAAATTATTCCGTTGTTCTTCTATACTTTCTTTAGATCTTACTGGTTCATCAACAGCAAACTTCGCATTTCTGTCGAAGGAATACGCGATGGCAAATCAATAAATATGAACACATTTTGGCATATTAAAGTCCCTGTGCCGTCTATTGAAGAACAACGCCATATTTCTGCACTCATCTCTTCTATTGACAATAGAATCAAGATTGCTGAGTTTGAATATAAACGATTGTTGCAGATTCGCGTTGGCTTGATGCAGCAACTCTTTATATAAAAAGTTGTTGCAATAGCGATGTCCGAACCTGTAACAGTGCTTGCAGCTTTTCATCCTCACATTTGCAATGTTCATCAAAAACGGACAAGCACTCAGCAATTTTATCCTGTTCAGATATAGGAGGCATAGTAACAGCGATCTCCGAAAACTGAGGAAACTTTAGATTCCATGTGTCAGATGTAAGTCCCTGTGAATACTTTTGGAATGTCTGCACCAGTGGACTATATTTGAAGTAGTATGCCCAGAATGTCATGTTATGCAGATCTGGTCGGATTGGCGTAACTATTGTATAGGCTGGACTCACAATTCCATTATATGGAGATACTCCACTCGCGCCTTGCCACATTCGCATGGTGTTGTATGCAATATCCCCTATATAAACACATTTGTAATTGCTCTTGTCATCGCTTGAGTTATCTTTCAGATCAATTTCGTCTCTCCGTTGCACACCGTTGCTGATTGTTACCGCCAACAGAGTCTCATTTCCTTTTGCTCGTTCTGTCCTTTCTTTGAATATGTGACCGAGCTTAACCGTTTTCCACTCTCCGGAAGTATCAAACGCTTTCTTCTGTGCAATCAGTTGAGAAAGCAATCCTCTATTATACTTCTTGAGGTTATCAACGAGGGACTGCTGCGCCTCTATTCGACGCTCTAACGCAATCATGAAGTTTGCGATTTTTCGCTGCTCCGCTAAATCCTGCGGAATGTAATGTTTTGCGTCAAAGAACTCATCAGTTGGCACATTCAAAAGCCCGTGATTTCTTGCTCCTTCGGCAGAGATCATGTAAATCTCACGATACCATTTGAGCGAATCGAAGTAGGCTTTTATAAAATCAGAATCGTGTTTCTTGAGTGCAAAGCAGATGTAGAGTGTAGAAAGCGCACCCATATCGTAGCGGTCAAGACGCTTAACGGAGCCAAAATCGTACCCGACTGAATAACTCTTGTTGTAGGCGTATTCACCATTCTTCAAGAGATAATATCCACTCATGTCTTTGCTGGCTACGGTCTTGTTGAAGTAGCTAATCTGATCCACAAGCCCATCTTTAGACGAAATTGTGAGAGGCAGACTCGTTTCGTTATTGGAATTCTTCCGTGTGACACGCTCTGCAAAATCTGAAAGTTTCTCAGCTTTCCACGGCTCATCGAAGCCCGGAAACCGGAGTTTCGGACGCTTCTCAAGACCGTTACTTGAGGATACATTTGCCATAATTATTTGCCCTCCACATCAAAGGGAAAATCAAGTCCCAGCTCATCGAAAAACGGTTTCAGTTGTGCGTCGATGCCCTTGATCTCAGCCTGAATATTGCGGATTTCTGCTGCAACAGCATTGAGGTCAATTTCCTCTTCCGGCTCAAAGGTATCAACATAGCGAGGAATGTTCAGATTAAATCCGTTCTCTTCAATCTCCTGCATAGTGGCAACATGGGCGTACTTATCGACATCCACACGATGCTCGTAGGTTTCGACGATCTTATCAATGTCGCACTCGCGGAGGATATTCTGATTCTTCCCAGCTTCAAAGTCGTTGGACGCATCAATGAAGAGAATGTTATCCGAGTTGCCGTTACGCTCCCGCTTGAGGACAAGAACACATACCGGAATGCCCGTGCCAAAGAAGAGGTTGGCAGGAAGACCGATAACAGCGTCCAGCACATTCAACTTTTGGATCAGGTGCTTACGGATCACTTCTTCGGCTGCACCACGGAACAGAACACCGTGAGGCAGCAGGACAACGGCTCGTCCGTCTTCGTCCATGTGGTAAACCATGTGCTGCACAAAAGCAAAGTCAGCCTTGCTCTTAGGAGCAAGTTTGCCGTATTCATTGAAACGCTCGTCCTCCATAAAGTGCATATCAGCAGACCAATTTGCAGAATACGGAGGATTTGCAACCTGAACACGGAACTTCATGTCTCCGAAGTAGTCATGCTCAAGCGTATCGCCATTGTAGATATTGAAGTTACGGTACGGGATGCCGCGAAGGATCATGTTCATTCGGGCAAGGTTATAAGTGGTCGAGGTCAATTCCTGACCGTAGTAATTACGCACATTTGCATAGTTCTTGAGGCGAAGCAGCAGAGAGCCGGAACCGCAAGTTGGATCGGCTGCGTCCTTAACATCGGTCAAGCCAAGACAAGCAAGGCGGCACAGCAGCTCGGCAGGACCCGAAGGCGTATAGAACTCACCGGCTTTCTTACCGGCTGTGGCAGCGAACTGACCGATCAGATACTCGTAGGCATTACCCAACACATCAATCTTCGTGTCATCCACGCTGAAATTGATCTCGTCCAGCGAAGCAATGATTTTCGCCATGACAGCACTTCTATCTTTAACGGTATGTCCCAGCTTCGTAGAATCAAGCTGCATATCGGAGAACAATCCGTCAAAGTCTTCCTGCGAATCGTTGCCGATAGTGGATTCCATCAGAGCGTTGATTGCTTTCTGCAAGAACTCAATGTCGAAGGAACGGTTCTCAACCATCTTGACCATCTTGCGGAACAAATACTCCGGTTCGATGATGTAGCCGAGGTCACGCAGAGCTTCTTCTACGATGGCAGCCTTGTATTCTTCGTCATTCCAAGCATCCTCGTAGCTGATATTATCGTCTTTGAGAAGATTAACCATGTACTTCTCGGTCTTATCGGAGAGGTAGTAATAGAAGATCATGCCCAAGATATAGTTCTTGAACTCGTATGCCTCCATGTTACCTCTCAGGGCATTTGCCATCGCCCATAGTTTGTTGCAAAGCTCTTTCTGGTGAGCCTGAATAGAATTATCCATTGTTCTCTCTCCTTATTGGTATTTCTCGGTGTGCTGCCGGATAAATTCGACGATCCGGTTGACCAAAGACCTCTTCTTGAGCAGCGGCATGGGCTTCTCAATACGGTCACGGATGTTTCCTGCATCCATTGTGCCGGAGAACTCATACTCAGAAATGATGTCCGTCAGCATGGAGGAATCAATATCCTCGGTCTTTGCGAAAGCAACGATTTCTTCTCGTTTCGCTTCATTTTCAAAGTCGTTGTATGCAGCATCAATCTCGTCCGCACTTTCAAGTCCAACAACGACACGATCCAAGAACGCTTGAAGAATTTCAACCTTGCGAAGCAACTGCGGATTATCCGTTCTGCTCAATTCTTCCTTGATGTGCTTGATGTCGTAGTCCTTCTGCTTCTTGTCATCAAAATGGATGTTGCGGATCAAGTTCATGATATAGGCAACATTGATACGGTCACTCTCCATGATCTCAATGCAGAAGTCCACATCATTCAGGACAGATACGACTTCTCGATCAGTTTTTTGCCGGGAGTAAAGCATCAGGTACTTGCTCTTGTAGTCCTGATACTCCTGCTCGGACATGATGAGCGCATCCTGATCAAAGCTGAACTCAATGAATGTCTGCAAGGATTGGAGGTATTTTGTCAGCTCACGGAAAGTGATGACAAACTTCTTTTGGTCATCTTCGCTCTGCATGGTATCGACGGACTCAGGGTAGAGTGCCACTTCCTTGAGCTTCATAACCATTTCGTTGAACTTCTCAACAAAATACTGATAGCCCGGAACGACAATGCCGGAGGTGTCCTGGCTCTTGGAGAAGAGCGTCAGCGCATCATCTGTCCGTTTCTTGAGGTTGCGGTAGCAAATGATGATACCAAACGGTTTGGTTTCTTTCTCGACACGGTTCGTGCGAGAATAGGCTTGCAGCAGATCATGATACTTCAAATCCTTGTCCACATACAGCACGGAGAGCTGCTTGCTGTCAAAGCCGGTCAGGAACATATTTACGACAATGAGAATGTCCAGAGACTTCGTTTTCTTGCCTTTGACACGATCTGAAATATCCTTGTGATACGCAGAGAAGGTGTCGGTAGAGAAATTCGTGCCGTACATCTCATTATAATCCTTGATGATACGCTCCAAGGCATCCCGGCTATGCTCGTCCTTGCCCTCGGCATCTTCGTTCTGCCCATAGGAGAAGATACCGCTGATGTTCAGATCGTGTTTGATCTTCTTGAAGATGTCGTAATATTTGACAAGAGCTTCAATGGAGGAAACAGCAAAGATAGCCGTGTACTGACCATTTCTCGTTTTGGCTTTGTGGTTCTGGACGATGTGGTTTGCAATGAGGGACATTCTCTCATCCGACATATAGAGTTCGCCAACATCAATCGCGTCAGCCAATGTCGGATCATCCCAGTCAAAATCGCCTTCCATCGTCTTTATGTACTCAATATGGAAACCGAGGACATTGTTATCGAAGATAGCATCCTTGATCAGATAGTTATGCAAACATTCCCCAAACAGCATTTCGGTGGTCTGTGTGATCTTGCCCTCCGTCTTTCCGTTCACTTCAAAACGGGGCGTACCGGTAAAGCCAAAGAACTGCGCTTTCTTGAAATGCCGAACAATATCTTTGTGCATATCTCCGAACTGGCTGCGGTGGCATTCATCAATGATGAAGACAACCTTTTCGTCACGGTATGCGTCCATTACCTTTTCGTATTGAGGACGCTTAACGGCATTTGCCATCTTCTGCATCGTCGTGACAATGAGCTGCCGGTTCTTATCCTTCATTTGCCGCACAAGAATGTCTGTGCGATCTGTGACATCAACAGAGCCAGCCTCAAACTTGTTAAACTCTTCGGTGGTCTGAGAGTCCAAGTCCTTACGGTCAACAAGGAAGATAACCTTCTTGATGTTCGGATTGGCTGCGAGGATTTGAGCTGTCTTAAAGGATGTCAGCGTCTTTCCTGCACCGGTGGTATGCCAGATATAGGCGTTGCGATTTGTGAGCGTAGCCTGCCTTATAAGGGCTTCTACGGCATACACCTGATAGGGGCGCATAACCATCAGAATCTTATCCGTATCGTTCAGGATGGTATAGCGTGTCAGCATCTTGATGATGTGATCCCTTGCCAGAAAAGAGATTGAGAAGTCCTTCAGGTTGGTAATACGGATGTTGTTGAAATCCGTCCAGAAGAAGGCGAGGCTATACATCAAGTCCCTGTCGGAGTTGGCAAAGTATTTGGTATCAACGCCGTTGGAGACAATGAAAAGCTGAATGAAGTGATATAGTCCGTTATAGGAGTGCTTCTTATAGCGCATGACCTGATTGACTGCTTCTCGAATGTCAATCCCCCTGCGCTTTAACTCGACCTGAATCAACGGCAAGCCATTCACAAGAATCGTTACATCATAGCGGTTGACATACTTGCCTACAACCGTTGTCTGATGTGTAACTTGGAAGATATTCTTGGTGTGATCCTGATCGAAGAAGGAAAGGTAAACCTTCGTCCCGTCCTCACGCTCAAGGACAAACTTGTCTCTCAGAATTTTTGCGCTCTGAAACACGGACTTTCCAAGCATGAGGTTAAAGATACGCTCCCACTCTTTATCGGTGATAGGCGTATCAAGTTTGGGTGCATTGAAGGCTTCAAACTGAACTTTGAAGTTCTCCACCAATGCGTCATAATCAGGAATATCGACTGTGCTGTATTCCTGCTTGTTTAGCTGCTCTATGAATTGCTGCTCAAGAGCCGCTTCGCTCTGGTATGCCATATCTTCATCTCCAATACTTGAGGATTATTTATAATTGGTTATAGCTTTGATTGTATCAGTCCATCTGATTTTCATCAGTCAATAACGCTGTCATTCCTTGAATGTCTAAAATGCTTTCAGAAATGACTAATCAGGAATGACATCCATGATGTCGCCAATATTCGCATCAAGTGCGTTACAAATTTTTACAAGCACTTCGACATTAACATATTCATCTTTTCCGAGCTTGGCCATAGTTGATGAGCTTATACCTGCTGCGGATATAAGATCCTTTTTCTTCATCTTTTTATCAATCAGCAGCTTAAATAGTTTGCTATATGAAACGCCCATTGAAGTTCCTACTTTCTGAGTGATACCTAAATATAAAATATTATAACACGATAGCTTCAAATTCGCAACAGAATATGCGAGAACTCAAATTTTTAATTTGAAAATTCATAACCGACGAATGTAAATAATGGGGCTGTGCTTGATATTCGACGATTGGAATGCAAAAGCTGGTTAGTCTGTACCAACGCCGGTGTGACAATCGTATCCCCCTTCATCATAGAAAAAAGCAGCCTTTACCAGCTGCTTTCCTCATTATGCACGCATAAGAAAAAGTTCGGCGCAAAGCCGAACTTTGAAGTTATTTGGACAAATCTCTAACCAAGAGATCAAGTACATCATAGACGGTCTTTCTATTCTTGGTGGAAAGCTGAGAAACTTTTGCGTCAAGCTGATTATTCTTCTCAGTTACACCCGCATCAATGACATCGTAAAATATCATATCAGCAGAAACACCGAGTGCGTTCATAATATCAATTAGCGTTTCGACTGACGGTATCTTTACGCCTCTCTCGACAGCACTGATATAATTTGAACTCACATTCGCTTTCTGTGCCAAATCTTCCTGACGCATCTTTTTTGCGTTTCTGCATTTTCTGATATTCAGACCAATCGTTTCGATGTCCACGGGAACCACCTCCTTCAGCGTTACTATCGCACTATAAGTATTATAATCGACAACACGCACGCTATACACGGTCGTATAGGCGTAATCCAACTCTGCTGGTTGTAGTTTTCTCGATTATCTGCTATAATAATTACACCTATAGCGTTAATTTAGGTCTGTTAGCGTTTGTTTGATAAAGATGGAGGGGTGGCTATGACTGTTATTGTTTGCTTAGATAATGCGAATGGGATGATGTTTAATCATCGTCGGCAAAGTCGAGATGCTAATGTTGTCAAGGATATTTTGAAAACTATCAATGGAACTTCTTTATTGATTGCACCATACTCTGAACCATTATTTTCTCAAGCAGAATGTAGCGTTTCCATCAGCGATAGCTTTTTGACTGACGCCGATGCCAATGATTATTGCTTTGTTGAGAACACATCGGTTGCTGAGTTCAAAGAAAAGATTTCAAAGTTGGTCATTTATAAATGGAACCGAGATTACCCGGCAGATTTCTATTTTGACATTGACTACGCAAGCGATTACAAGCTCGAAACTACGCTTGACTTTGTCGGTACCTCTCACGAAAAGATCACGAAAGAGGTGTATGTCAGATGAGCCTCTTTTCTAAAAAGCCGAAAAGCATAGCGGACTTTGAGAAAGAGATTGAGAAGCTCCGCCAAAAGAAGAAACTCTCTGCCCGCAATTCCGAGCGTTTAGAAGAATACGAAAAGCAATTATCTACTCTAAAAACTGCGGAAGAAGCAGCGCAGAAAAAGAAAGCACGCCAAAAGAAAATTGCCATTGGCTCTATCGCAGCTTCGTTAGCCCTCGTCACTTGTATTATCATAGCCGGATGTATCTCCGAAAGCGGAACGGTTGAGTCGCCAGCGGTATCGCCGGGATATACCATTTCGGATTCCGCTAACGGAACGACAACACCATCCGACACAGGCTCAGACAACTCATCCTCCTCAGAAGCATCTGCATCGCCGACAACAAACAATGCAACCACTCCCGCTAAAGAAAGCAATTCTTCTTTTTCCATTAGCGATGTACCTGCTTATTCCGGTTCACCATATGCTGTAATCAATAACAACATTCCGTATTTTACCGAGAGCGACTATACAACCAGCTCATATGAGTATTACAGTGATCTTGACTCGTTGGGGCGATGCGGCGTTTGTGTTGCTTCCATCGGAAAAGATTTAATGCCGACCGAAGAGCGAGGCTCTATCGGAAGTGTTAAACCAACAGGTTGGCATACTGTAAAATACGATAATGTAGATGGGAAGTATCTGTATAATCGTTGTCACTTGATCGGCTATCAGCTCTCTGGCGAAAATGCCAACACAAAAAATCTTATAACAGGTACTCGCTATCTGAACATTCAGGGGATGCTGCCATTCGAGAATATGGTTGCAGACTATGTTAAAGAAACCGGAAATCACATTCTATATCGCTCGACGCCAATTTTTGAGGGCAACAATCTCCTTGCAAGCGGTGTTTTACTGGAAGCATACTCTGTTGAGGACAATGGAGATGGCATTTGCTTTAATGTATATTGCTACAATGTCCAGCCAGACATTTCGATAAACTACGCAACTGGGGATAGTTCATTCGCTGGTACTCAACAAACAGAACCGCCGAAGCAAACCGAACAATCTAATCCTCCAGCCCAAAATGTTGAAAGTACCTACATTGTGAATGTCAATACGAAAAAGTTCCACTATCCTTCTTGCTCGTCTGTCAAACAAATGAGTGACAAGAATAAGCAGACTTATACCGGAAGCAGAGATGATCTGATTTCACAAGGTTATGACCCCTGCAAGAAATGCAACCCGTAAACAAAAAAAGCGCCACCGACCCACATAAAAAGTGAGTCGGTGGCTTTTTTGTTAGTAGTTCGGAACTCCGTATCCGAGGATTTCATAGTGACCTACGCTGTACTGGTTTACTCGGCAGCTATCGCCGGAGTTGCCCTCAACGGTATAGACGATACCGTTCTCGACCTTTTGGACAATACCGGTGTGGTCGGATTGCCTGTCCTGCGGACCCGACGAACCCTTGTTATCCCAATCAAAGAAAATGATCATTCCGGGGGCAGGCTCAGCAGAGCCGTCTATCCACTGTCCTCGATCTTTGAACCACTGGACGCCGTTCACACAGCCTGCATATTTTGGTACAACTCCGGTGTCAATATAGCCGCACTGATCGGCGCACCAGCTGACGAAGCAGGCGCACCACTCCACGCGGCTGCCGAAGCCGTACCATGACCAATAGGGTTCGCCACCCACATTGCCCACCTGAGAAAGCG
>ULYG01008630.1_pt1 | contig 9986 bp, 9 predicted proteins | sample 1961971 | NCBI WGS metagenome assembly ULYG01 (sample SAMEA4835858, study PRJEB28245) | human gut metagenome | biome: gut microbiome; material: fecal sample | place: Denmark | collected 2008 | reverse complement strand
ACCTTCCCCGACAAGCGGGGACGGCTTTTTTTGTGTACGTCATTTCGTTATTTTTTATTTTTACTATACTTATTTTTTCGTTTTCGGGCATAAAAAATATCTGTCTTCTTTCGGGAAAACAGATATTTCGTTTCTTTTATTTTTTTATGGGGAGAAAGTAAAGGGGGTCTACGGAGTCGCCGTTGATTCTTACTTCATAGTGGCAGTGGGGACCCGTGCTGTTTCCCGTGCTTCCCATGAGAGCTATGACTGCGCCTTTTTCTATTTTTTGTCCTTCTTGTACGAAGATGACGGAGTTGTGTCCGTAGCGGGTGGAGATTCCGTTGCTGTGCTTTATTTCTACCAAGTAGCCGTAACCGCTGACCCAGCCTGATTGGGTGACGATTCCGTCTGCCGTTGCGGAAACGGGATCTCCGTAGTCACCGGCTATATCGACGCCTTCGTGGAAAGCGGTGCCGTAGCCGAAGGGGGACTTCCGGTATCCGTAGTAGCTGGAAATATTTCCTTCTGCAGGCCATATGTCGGGGGTGTCGGGCTTTGCGTTGTAAATGGCATGAAAGGCCCGGCTGGTTTGGTGCATGATTTCCGGACGGAAGGAAATAATGAGTTTCAGTTGTTTGTCCAGTCGTTCGTCAAGACGGAGCATTTCTTTTAAGAGATCGCCCGGGGTTTTGTAGTCTTTTTCTGTTTCTCCCTGTGTTTCCTCTTTTTCTATGTCCGGTACGGTCGCAGCACCGCCTGTGCCGCCTCCGTTTCCTTCAGGGTTTTCCTGGTTTTTCAGGAGTTCCTGTATCTGGCCGCTGATTTTTTCTACCGCCTTTGTTTTCCGTTCGAGGGCATTCATTTTTTCACCGGCGAGTTTGAGTTGGCTTTGGTAGAGAGCATTTTCTTCTTTGAGGGACTGCATGCTGAAAACGGCCCAGAGCGCGGCGGCTATGGAGAGTATCCAAAGCGTACCTGCCAGAGCGGCGGCTATTTTTATGTTTTTTATTTCTTTTTTATCAAAAACCAGTGTTGTCTGTCCTGTTTCCCGGTTTTCTTCTTTAATCATAAAAAACCTGCCTGTCTTATTTTACTTCTTCTCTTTTCTGTCAATTCGTTGTGCGTCTTCTTTTTCGTTTTCCGCTACCGCATCTTTGACCCGTGCCGCCATATCGGGCATGAGTGTATTCAGTGCTATGCGGATACTTTCCGCTTCTTCAGAAGAAAGGGGTTCTCTGCACTGCCCGTTTTGAATCTGTTTTGCATAGATCCGGGAGAAGTCATTTCCTGACAGAGAGGAGATGACAAAGCCGTTATTTCTTCCGTCCATGAGGGTGAGCGAGAAGGACAGCTTGTCTCCCGTTTCGTCAAAAGCATCGTAGCGGATAAGTCCGATTTTCTGGAATGACTGGAGCTGCATGGTTGCCAGGAGTTCCTGCTGGTGGAGCATGCTTTGTGAGGCTTCTATCATTTCCCGGAGTTCTCTCAGTTCCGTGGAGAGTTTGAGTTCCAGAGAGCCTCCGTCTTCTCCTGCCATGAAATATTTGTATTTTTTGTAGAGTCTGTTTACTTTGGTACGGAGCCAGATGAACTGGAGTATCAGAAAAAGAAGAAACAGACAGAGAATGGTACCTACTACGGAAAGGACCAGTTGGTAATTGATGGTAAAGTTAAAAATATCCATTTCTTATTCTCCCTGTTTCAGAAGTTTTGTAATCCGTTCAAATTCACCGTCGTTTTTAAAGGCAATGGAAATCGTACCGCGGTGGCTGTTTTTTCCTTTTCCCACTTTGATACGGACTCTGGCGCCTACCGCCATGACAAGTTGTTCTTCCAGGTCACGGATATAGGCATCGGCTCTGTTCACGGGACGCGGTTTTTTCCGTTCTTTTCCGATGCGTAAAATTTCTTCGACCCGGCGGGCGGAAAGGTCTTCTTCGACAATGCGCCGTGCCAGGGCAATCTGTTCGGCTGCATTACTCAGTCCGAGAAGGGGTCTTGCCTGTCCTGCCGTGATTTTTCTTTCGATGACCATATTTTTTACTTCATCGCAAAGGTCCAAAAGACGAATCATATTGGTTACGTAGGAGCGGCTTTTTCCTACCAGTTCCGCCATTTTTTCCTGGGTAAACCGGTATTCGCCGATCATTCTCTTGTAAGCAAGGCCTTCTTCCAAGGGATTCAGGTCTTCTCTCTGAAGATTTTCTATCAAGGCGATTTCCGCCGTCTCCTGATCGGTATAGTCACGGACCAGAGCGGGGATTTCTGAAAGTCCCGCAAGCTGGGCGGCTCTGAGCCGTCGTTCTCCTGCGATAAGTTCAAACGTGCCTTCTTTCGGTCTTACGATAACGGGCTGTACGACGCCATGCTCTTTGATGGAATCTGCCAGTCCCTGCAGTGCTTTCTCTTCAAATTCTCTTCGCGGCTGCCATTCGTTGGGAACGATGACGGAAACGGAAATCATTTCCGCTTCTTTGTCGCGGCTGCTTTCACCGAAAAGAGCTTCCAGTCCTTTTCCTAATTTTCTCGTCTTAGACACGGCGGATTACCTCCCGGGATAATTTCTTGTATGCTTCTGCTCCTTTGGATTTGGGAGCATAGGTGAGTATGGATTCTCCGAAACTCGGCGCTTCCGAAAGCTTGACCGACCGGGGAATCACCGTTTTAAATACTTTAGTGCCGAAATATTTCTTGACTTCTTCGGCAACCTGGAGCGACAGATTTGTCCGTCCGTCAAACATGGTGAGAAGAATGCCCAAAACGGAAAGTCCGGGATTCAGTTTTCTTGTCACCTGACTGATTGTACGGATGAGCTGGGACAAGCCTTCGAGGGCATAAAATTCCGCCTGTATGGGAATGAGAACGGATCGTGATGCCACAAGGGTATTCAGTGTCATCAGCCCCAGTGAAGGCGGGCAATCGATGAGAATGAAATCATAGTCCTCTTTCACGGCATCAAGCTTTTGTTTCATCAGAAATTCCCTGTTTTCCATGGAAACCATTTCTATTTCCGCACCTGCCAAATCAATGGATGCGGGAAGCAGAGAAAGCCGTTTGATATCTGTTTTCACAATAGCCTCGCCGACCTTTTTGTCGCCCATAAGAACTTCATAGAGGTTGGCGTTCATTTTCACATGTTTAGAGATACCGCTCGTTGCATTTCCCTGGGAATCGGCGTCCACAAGTAGCGTTTTATATCCTTTGTCTGCCAGAAAAGCGGCAAGATTGACAGCTGTCGTCGTTTTTCCGACGCCGCCCTTCTGATTGATGATACTGATAATCCGGCCCATTATTTTTGTCCTTTCACAGATGGTCTGTTTTATTATATCACACAGAGCCTTTTTTCTGTAATAAAAGGAAATACGAAGTCTCCGCGCTTTGTTCATTTTCACAAGCCTGTCCGGGAAGAAACGTTCTTTTTATTTCTCACGTTTCCCGTGAAACATTATCTTCTTTCTCTTTGCTATAATAGGTATCGGGAGGTCTGTTTTTATGAATCTGACTCTTTTACATATATCCGTTATTGCCGCCGTGGTTTTCTTTGTCATCGGTGCCGGTTTTTATACGGCCCGGAAAGTATCCTCTGCGGAAGGCTACAGCTTGGGCGGCCGTTCTTCGTCAGCCCCCTTTGTGGCAGGAAGCATTGCCGGGACGGTCGTCGGCGGCGGTGCTACGGTGGGAACGGCACAGCTGGCTTATTCGTCCGGTCTTTCCGCCTGGTGGTTTACGCTGGGAAGCGGCATTGCTTTTATCATCATGGGTCTTTTTTATGCCCGCCGTCTCCGCATGACGGGACTGGAAACGATTCCCGAATTTTTGTCCCTCCAATACGGAAAAAAGGCGGAAATTCTTTCTTCCGTGATTTCTTCCGTAGGTATTCTTTTATCTGCCGTGGCAAGTTGTCTGCCCGGTATAGAAATCATTTCTTCCCTTTTTCATATATCTCCCGTCATGTCCGCCGTGATACTGACTTTACTTGTTATTCTTTATACTTTTTTCGGCGGCATGAAAAGTGCAGCTGTCGGCGGACTTTTAAAAATGGGAATCATCTGGATTTCTCTTTTCATCGCCGGATGGTATGCGTTTTCCTTTTTGGAAACTTCGCAAAGTTGGAATTCCTTTCCCCCTGATTACTTTTCTCTTCGCGGCTCTTCCTGGGGGCTTTCTCTTTCCCAACTCGGCTCGGTCGTCATCGGAATTCTCTGTACACAGACGTATATACAGTGCATTTTTTCGGCTGCTACCCCCGTCACCGCAACGACAGGCTGTTTCATTGCCGCCCTCATTGTGATTCCCGTCGGTCTTCCCTCAATCGCTGTCGGTATGTCCATGCAAATCCTTGATGAAGCGGTTCCGCCCATTCTCGTTCTTCCCGCTTTCCTGGCCGGTCACGTTCCTCCGCTTGTCGGCGGTCTTGCTTTGGGCGGTATTATTTTATCCCTTCTCGGAAGCATCGGCGGTCTTTCCCTCGGCATCGGAACGATGATATCAAGGGATATCCTGACTCCTCTTTTCTCTATCAAAGACGATACGGCGCAGCTTCGTCTCACACGCATCACCGTTCTATCGGTCCTTCTCATTTCCTCCGCGCTTGCCATTCTGTACCGCGGATCCCAAGTTCTTTTCTGGAATTATCTTTCCATGGGCCTCCGCGGAGGCGGTATTTTTCTCCCCATGACAATTGCCGTCTTTTTCCCGGGCCATCTGGAAAAAAAGTGGGCCCTCATTTCCATGGGTGCAAGTACGGCAGCCGCTCTTGCCGCCGCTTTTCTTCCTCTTTCGCTGAATCCCTTATTCACAGGACTTTTCACCGCCTTTATTTTCCTCCTGCCCGGACTTCACCGTAAAAAGCAGTCTCATGTTTCCCGTGAAACAAAATAAAGAATTGTCTATTTCTCTGTGAAATACGAATTCCCGTAATGATTTCATTACTGAAAGCCTTTAAACGATAACAAAAGAAAGCCTACTTAATGCACACACGAAGTAGGCTTTTCTCATTTTTAGTCATTACTGCAATGTTTGCTGAGCAATTTTACTTTCAGACATTTTTTATATGATTTATATTTTTAATCATTTTTGATTCTAAAACGCTTTGCAAGCGTATTGAATGAGGAGGTTATTTGTATTTCCTTAGAAGGAATAAACACATATCTCCATTCCTTTTTGTTGTTCCCACAAGACCATGAGCTTGCAACCTCACAGAACTTGATTGCTTGTTTCCCTTTCGCAATGACATCGGCATCGTTGGGGCGGAGCTATATAAATACATTTGACTTTGCCTGCATACTTATGTTCCAACGCTTTTAATGCAAGCAGGTTATCACCAAGCATGTTTTCCGTATCAGGGTCATTTTCTGTACTGAATAATTCCTTGTTTTCAATCAAACTTCCGGGTTCTATCTTTATTTCTTTACCTTTACCGAGATAATTTTTTCCGGCTTTTGGTTACTTGCCATTGTTTGCATCTCCTTTATCTATTGTTTTTGTAACATCATCAATGAGCTTCCCGAAGTCAATGGCATTTTTGGAGGTAATTACAGGCTTTCCTGTTTCTGCTTCTATTTCTCGTCTTGCATTGCCGGCAATGTTACCTCCACGCTTTGCTACTTTTTTATTTTCTTCTAAGCCTTGTGGATTGCTGGATTTTGCAATATCTTTCGTAGCTGTTTCGGCAAGCATGTTTAAGATAAGCTCAGTCGTTGACATGTTGTCTCTTAGATTTTCTTTTTTAAGTCCTTTTAAATCTTTATATTGCCTTGTGGTCATTCCACTCCAAGCCTTTGATATTTCATTGGTTAGAATGGCATACTCTTTGCCTTCTTTCACACCATGATCTTGCCACGTGTCTGTAAGTTCTTTTCTTACCTGAATGGCTTGTAATCTTTGATTAATCCACTCTCTTGTATAACCTTTTTTTAAGTACGTTGCTAAAGCTCTGTCTATGGTAAGTTCCGGGTCGATTGTTTCGTCAATTCTTTCTTTACCGATTTCGGCTAACCACATCTTAAATGGCTCGGCTTTAGGCGACGGCACAGACTGAATAATACGAAAGATTCCTTGCATATCGGCAACGTCTGTTTCACGCATTTTCCCGTCCGGTGATTTCAATTTCAACTGTACGATATTTTCGTACAGTTGGTCTGCACCTTCTTCGTCTTTCATTTTTCTTTTCAGATCACTCCAATATCTTCTTGGATTGTTACTGCCAGTAAGAACAGCTAAGATATCAATAATAGAAAAATACCACTCTTCCTTTTCATTATCCCAAGAGGATCGTATTCTGTTTCCTTCAAACAATTTAATATCATTACTCATTACTTATCCTCCGCTGTAAATTCCGGAATATCATTCCAGCTTCATAATAATTGGCGGAAATATTGCCATTTTCATTAAGTCCCGATTGGAAATATCTTCTTCAATGATGCGGTTTAAACGTTTTTTATAACTGTCAATTATAATTTCCTCTTTGTTTTTCTTAATTCATATTATAACGATTTTGTGAATATATCAATGATACAAAGAGCTGACTGTATCGGAATACAGCAATTAAAAATCTCCTTTGCCGTTCATTCAAGGCAACTGTTTGATGAATGCTCGGGAGATTTTTCTTTTCAAAAACTTTTTCAAAACACAAAAAAGAGTCCCCGTGAAAGGAACTCTTTTTATTTTGTAATTATTTATGCTCGAAAATATCGACTCTTCTGTTGTTTGCCCGTCCCTGTTCGGTATTATTTGTATCTGCCGGCTCTTCTTCGCCTTTGTACATACCTACGAGCTGGTCAATATTCACACCGTGGGCAACGGCATAGTCGGCCACCTTTTTTACCCGGCGGATAGCCAAGGCATCGTTATAGTCCTTGTCTCCGTTGGAATCCGTTCTTCCTACGAGCTTGAAAATATGCCCTGTCTCTTTGGCTTTTTTTACAAAAGCATCGAGATTGGCGGTCTGTTCTGCTCCCGGGGTATCGGAATCATTGGCAAAGTGGATACTGTTGAAATAGTAATCATTTTCCGGAACAACGACTTTCGTTTCCGCTACCGGTTCCGCTTCATGTCTTGCTACAGTAACGACTGTCGTATCTTCCTTTTCATAGGAGTTATCATCTCTATAAGGAATTGTTCTATCATGGCCTGATCCGAAACGGTAGGAAACACCGGCAAGCCATCCCTGGTAGGATATATTTTTATCGGAATTTCCCTTTGTATTCATATAACGGTAGCCTGCATTGACATCAATATTACGGTCCAATGCATAATCTACGCCGGCTTCCCAAATTGTCGTATTTTTTGTTCCCAATGCCCCTTTTGCATAGACATCAAGCGCCCCTGTAATGGGACGTTTTGCAACAACCCCGATTTGGAGAACGTTATTATCTTTATCTTCCTTACCGAAAATTCCGACAGGCAAGTCTCTCATGGAAATACGGTTATAGCCGCCGTAAACAGCAAGTTCGGGATGAACACTGTAAAGCAGATTCAATTCCCGGCCGGTTCCGCCGGTATGTTTTGTTTTTAATCCCTTCTGCTGAAACTGGACAGCATATCCGTCCCCCAGTCCGTAAGTGACTCCGCCGTCAAAATTCCAACGGGCAGCAGAACTGTATCCGTCTGCCTTTGCTTCCGGATGAGCCATACCGGCATTTACTTCCCATTCTCCTCTTGTGAAATCTGTCTGCGGTGACGCATACGCGGTTGCGGTAAGTGCTGCCACACAGGCAAGCATTGCGATTATTTTTTTCATAATAAACTCCTTTCTATATCAAACCTATATACATATTTCCATATTTTTCTCGTTATTTAATATATCATGTCCGGAAATTCTATTTTTTATATTGACTTTTGTTCTTCTTTTATAATTTCCTCCTTGATTTCTTCTAAAGACATACCCTCTTTTTTTGCAATCAATTTTTTGAATGTTTCAAGGTGTTTCTTCAGCTCCTCTGATAATTCAGGATATTTGGGATTAATTTTCTGAAGAATATTCCTTGTTATGAGGGAAACAACATAACGGGTGTACCATTTGTTATCTGCCGGCACGATATACCACGGCGACTCTTCGGTGCTTGTCTTTTCAAAGATTTCCTCATACAATTCCTGGTATCTGTCCCAATATTCTCTTTCATTGATATCGGAAATAGAAAATTTCCAATTCTTTTCCTTTGTAATGATCCGGTCAATCAGACGCTCCTGCTGTTCTTCTTTCGATACATGAAGGAAAATTTTTATCATAGGAAAACCGTTCTGGTACAGATATTTTTCCCAGTGATTGATTTGTTCAAACCGTGTTTTCCATATGTTTTTATTCACCAGTTGCTCCGGCATCTGGCTGTTTTTGATGAGATCATGAATGCGTGTCACAATGACATCTTCATAATGGGAACGGTTGAAAATTCCGATATTTCCCCGCGGCGGAAGTCCCTTATTGATACGCCAAAGATAATCGTGATCCCTTTCTTCCATTGACGGTTGCTTGAATGAAACGACAGAGACACCTCCGGGATTCAAATGAGAAAATACATGATTGATTGTGCCGTCTTTTCCAGCTGCATCCATGGCCTGCAAAACAACAATCAGACCATGTGTATTTTGAGCGTAGAGTGCTTCCTGATACTCTTTCAGCTGCTCTATGACTCCCGGAAATAAATGATCTTTTACCTCTCTTTTATTAATCTCTATATCTCTTTTTGTACTGTATTTCCCTAAATGAACCTTTTCACCCGGTTTGACACGGTAGCGTTCTACATCAATTTTCCCATGCTTTATTTCTTCCATAAAAAATTCCCCCTTTTCCGATTTTATTTATTATTATACCTTTTTACAAGCAAATAATAAAATAGAATTTAATTATGATATATAATAAAAGAAAGAAAGAAAGGAGACCTTATGGAAAAGAAAAAAACTTATCAATCCATGAAAACGCTTTCCGATACGCTTCACCAAAGCAAAACGGTAAGACAGCTCTTCAATAATCATTCTTTTCTTTTATTCCGTCTCCGGCAGAAATGGAAAAATATTGTAGGAGAAATGCCTGCCAAATATTCCTACATCGGGTTCGGAAAAGGAAATACTCTTTTCGTCTATGTCACCAATTCCGCGCTGACCCAGCATCTTTTTATGATGAAATCGGAACTTCTGAAAAGAATCGGCGAAGACGAATACGGAAAACAATTCACCGATATACGTTTTTTGGCAGGCACACCGAAAAAAGAAACGGCAGGAAAAACAACGGTAGACAAAATCAATGACCGCCTCGCTTTCCGGGAAAAAATGTATGATCAGCCTTTAACGGAGAAAGAGAAAAAAGACATCTCTCTTTGGACACAAGTCCACATCAAAGACGAAAAACTGAGAGAAACCTTTGAAAAACTGATTGCCCGGTCCTACCAGAAAGACAAAGCGGAAGCGGCCCACGGCTATCACCCCTGCATGACCTGCGGAAATCTGATTCCCCAATCACAAACAGTCTGTATCCGTTGCGAAAACAAGCTGGAAAAAACAGAAGAAGGCGCCTTCATTCTCATTTTAAAAGAAAATCCCCATTACAAATACGAAGACTGCCTCGCCGTTTTAGAAAAACAGGACAAAAATATAAAAGCCATCCCCGGCCGTCATCCTTTTTCTTATGAAACCTATGCATCCGCCAGGGAAAAATGGATACAAAAACAAAGAGAGGCGATTTTCCAAAATACGGATGCACCGCTCCACAAACGGATTCTTCTTTCTCTCCTTATCCATAAACCGCTTAAAAATATCACCTTAAGGGAAGCGGAAGAAGCCCTGCGGAATATGAAACAAAGCAAATATAATTCATACGATAAAAAATAAAAAAAGTATTTCTCTTTCCTGTGATAAAACAGTGATAAAAGAGAAATACTTTTTTCTGTACAACAACTTGATACTGTCCCGTATTCGAGACAGCAAACAATCAAGGAAGAAAGAAGTTATATTTTATCATTGATAAATACTCTTTTGACGTATCCCTTGCCGGATTCTTCGCTATGACT
>ULYG01013525.1_pt1 | contig 10392 bp, 6 predicted proteins | sample 1961971 | NCBI WGS metagenome assembly ULYG01 (sample SAMEA4835858, study PRJEB28245) | human gut metagenome | biome: gut microbiome; material: fecal sample | place: Denmark | collected 2008 | reverse complement strand
GCTCACTATCGCATCAAAAACACCGGCAGACTTCAAATCTTCAGCAGTTTCCAAAGCCTCAGCAGCTTCCGAAGTTCCCCCGAAATCCTGCAGTCTGCAGCATTCTATTTCCACCCTGTCGCGAAACGGACTTGCCATCACATTCTCCCTCGCCTGTCCGCAGGCATCAGCATCCATATCAATCCCCACTACCTCAGCTTCAGGGAAACGCTGCGCCATCATGAGCGAAATCAGTCCCGTTCCGGAACCGATGTCCAGAATCCGCCTGCCACCTTGCGCCCATGCACCCAGCAAAACGCCGTCAGTTCCCACTTTCATGGCACAACGGTCTTGCTCTATCTCAAACTGTTTAAATCGAAAATTACCCATAAATTCTTCTGTCTCTTTACAGAAGAAAACGAATGCGCAGCCGATTTATTTTATCGCAAGCAGCAGAAATTGCCACTTCCACCTGCAAAAGCAGCTACTTACATCTATAAAAACGGGTACTAATATATAGAAAAAGCAATTTTATTATTAAATAATCTATCATCTTCCACGATATTTCATAAAAAATGAGTACCTTTGCACGGAAAATAGAAATCATAACAAAATGGATAATAGAAGAACAAGTACCCGAATACAAATGATTGCAGATTACGAGGGCGACCCGAAAACCCTGATCGAAGACCAGGAAGAAGGCCTGTACCCTACCCTCTGCATGCGAGATATTGTAGTTTTCCCTACCAACATGACCCCTATCGTTGTGGGCAGAAAGGAAAGTCTGAATCTCGTCCGGATGCTGGAAAAGAAGCCAGACACCATATTCTGCGTATTCTGCCAGAAGAACAAAGATACAGAATCGCCCTACGAAGAAGACCTCTACCCTGTAGGCGTCTTCGCCAAACTCATCAAGGTGATCAAGATGCCTGGCACAGAGCAGATGAGCATCATCATCCAGGGTCTGGGCAGATGTCAGATGAAACATCTCGTTCAAAAAGAGCCTTACACAGTAATTGACGTAAAAAGTCTTCCGGAGAAATGGCCTGACGAGAACAACGATGAACTCTTCAGAATGCTCTACGAGAACTTCCATTACGAAGCGACAGACTATATCAAATCGAGCGCCAACTATTCTGATGATGCTATCCAGGCAATCAACGAACTGTCGAGCATTCACATGCAGTGCAACTTCATGTGCTCCCTCCTTCCTTTCAGCATCGAGGATAAAATCAAGATGCTGAAAGAGGAAAAACTCAGCGAGCGCATCATGATTGCCATCAGATCCCTGAACAAGGTGCGCCATCTGCTACGCATCCAGACTGAGATTGAGAACAAAACCCACTACGACCTCGATGAACAGCAGAAGGAATACTTCCTCAAGCAGCAGATTAAGAACATCAAGGAAGAACTGGGAGAAGGCAATGCCAGTCCGGAGAAGAAGGAGATTCTGGAGAAGGCGAAACAGAAGAACTGGAGCGAAGAGACAGCCAAGATCTTCAAGAAAGAAATTGCCAAGCTCGACACCCTGAACCCGCAGAGTCCTGACTATTCGATACAGATAGGATTCCTGCAGACCATGGTAGATTTGCCTTGGAACTCCTACACCCAGGACGACCTCAGTCTGACCCGTGCCAAGCGCATTCTGAACCACGACCACTACGGCATGGAGAATGTGAAGGAGCGCATCCTGGAATTCCTCGCCGTAAGAGCACTGAACGGCGGCGGCAAGAGTCCTATCCTCTGCCTCTACGGTCCTCCAGGCGTAGGAAAGACCAGTCTGGGCAAGAGCATCGCAGCAGCCATGAAGCGCAAGTATGTACGCATGTCGCTGGGCGGTCTGCACGATGAAGCCGAAATCCGCGGTCACCGCCGCACCTATGTGGGAGCCATGCCGGGCCGCATCATCAAGAACATGCTGAAGGCAGGCAGCAGCAATCCGGTCTTCATCCTCGACGAGATTGACAAGGTGGCGCAGAGCAATTTCAACGGTGACCCTGCATCAGCCCTGCTCGAAGTGCTGGACCCGGAACAGAACAATGCCTTCCACGACAACTATCTCGATATGGATTACGACCTCTCCAAGGTGCTCTTCATCGCCACAGCCAATGACCTGAGCGTCATTCCGCGTCCGCTCCTCGACCGTATGGAGCTGATAGAAGTAGGCGGCTACATCACCGAAGAGAAGACAGAGATTGCCAAGCGCCATCTCGTACCGGAAGAGCTGGAAAGCACCGGACTCGACAAGGTTTCGCCGAAGGTAAGCTTCAACAAGAATGCCCTCGAGTTCATCATCGAGCACTACACCCGGGAGAGCGGCGTAAGACAGCTGAAGAAGCAGATTGACAAGAGTCTGCGAAAGATGGCTTACAAACTGGCCTGCAACCAGGAGCTGAAGAACTACACCATCACCCCTGCCGAAGTAAAAGACCTGCTGGGCAATCCGCCGTTCAACCGCGACATCTACCAGGGCAACGACTATGCAGGAGTGGTAACCGGACTGGCCTGGACCTCAGTGGGCGGCGAAATCCTCTACATCGAAACCTCGCTCAGCAAGGGCAAGGCAGGCAAGCTCACCCTGACCGGAAACCTGGGCGACGTGATGAAGGAATCAGCCATTATCGCACTGGAATACGTCAAGTCGCACATCGACCTGCTGCAGGTAGACTACCGCATCTTCGAGCAGTGGAACATCCACATCCACGTGCCTGAGGGAGCCACCCCGAAAGACGGTCCTTCTGCCGGAATCACCATCGCCACCAGCATCGCCTCAGCCATCACCCAGCGCAAGGTGCGTGCCAACACAGCCATGACCGGCGAGATAACCCTCCGCGGCAAAGTGCTCCCGGTAGGCGGAATCAAGGAGAAGATTCTGGCAGCCAAGCGGGCAGGAATCAAGCACATCGTGATGTGCAGGGAGAACCAGAAGAACGTAGAGGAAATACCGGAGAAATATCTCAAGGGCGTAGACTTCCACTATGTAGAGAATGTGGCTGACGTCTGGCAGTTCGCGCTGACCGACGAGAAGGTGAAAAACCCTACAGACTTCAGCATTGAGGAAAATGATAAAAAAGAATAGAAATGAAATTTGAATTACAAGTAACAGATAAAGCAAGCGATGCGCGTACAGGCATCATCACCACCGACCACGGACAGATCAAGACCCCAATCTTCATGCCCGTAGGAACCGTAGGAAGCGTGAAGGGCGTCCACTTCGAGGAACTCAAGAAGCAGGTCATGGCACAGATTATCCTCGGAAACACCTATCACCTCTACCTGCGCCCAGGTCTTGACGTCATCAGGGCAGCAGGCGGATTGCACAAGTTCAACGGCTGGGACCGTCCTATCCTCACCGACAGCGGCGGTTTCCAGGTCTTCTCGCTCACCGGCATCCGCAAGCTCAAGGAAGAAGGCTGCGAGTTCCGCTCCCACATCGACGGCAGCAAGCACTTCTTTACACCAGAAAATGTGATGGACACCGAGCGCATCATCGGAGCCGACATCATGATGGCCTTCGATGAATGTCCGCCGGGAAAGAGCGATTACCAGTACGCCAAGAACAGCCTCATGCTCACCCAGCGCTGGCTAGACCGCTGCATCAAGCGGTTCAACGAAACCGAGCCCCTCTACGGCTATCAGCAGAGCCTCTTCCCTATCGTTCAGGGCTGCACCTTCCCGGACCTGCGCCGCGAAGCAGCCAAATACATTGCCGACAAGGGAGCCGACGGAAATGCCATCGGCGGACTTGCCGTAGGAGAGCCTACCGAGGTGATGTATGAGATGATAGAAGTAGTGAACGAAATCCTGCCGAAAGACAAGCCGAGATATCTGATGGGCGTAGGAACCCCGCAGAACATCCTCGAAGCCATCGAGCGCGGCGTAGACATGTTCGACTGCGTAATGCCGACCCGCAACGGCCGCAACGCCATGCTCTTCACCTATCAGGGCACGATGAACATGCGCAACAAGAAGTGGGAGAAAGATTTCAGTCCGGTAGATCCAGACGGCTGCGACATCGACCTCGTAACCACGAAGGCCTACCTCCACCACCTCTTCAAGGCCCAGGAGCTGCTGGCGATGCAGATAGCCAGCATCCACAACCTCTCTTTCTATCTGCGCCTCGTGACCGATGCCCGCCATCATATCGAGCAGGGCGATTTCGTGGCATGGAAGAATTCCATCATCGACCAGCTTGGCCGAAGAATTTAAGTAAGCAAGCATCATGAAAGATTTTAAGAAAATAAGAAAACACCGCCGGCTCTACCGCACCGGCCGATGGGCTTCCCGCAAGTTCGGGTGGCTCATCAGGGCTGTGCGCTGGCTGGCTCACAAGCTCCGGTTCCTGCGCATATTCCGGTTTCTCAACCCGTTCAGGTACATCAAGAAGCTCGACTGGTACATTATCAAGAAGTTTCTGGGCTACTATTTCTTCTCCATCGCCCTGATCATCTCCATCGCCATCGTCTTCGACTTCAACGAGAACCTGTCAAAATTCACAGAGCACCATGCACCGGCGCGCGCAATCATCTTCGATTACTACGCCAACTTCGTGCCCTATTTTGCCAACCTCTTCAGTGCGCTGTTCGTGTTCGTGGCGGTCATTCTCTTCACCAGCAAGCTGGCAAGCAATTCCGAAATCATCGCCATCCTGGCGTCGGGAGTATCCTTCAAGCGTCTCCTTCGCCCATACATGATTACCTGCGTGCTGCTCTCAGCCCTCTCCTTCGGGCTCTCAGCCTACGTCATTCCCCACGGAACCGTTATCAGGCAGAACTTCGAGACGATGTACAAGAACAAGAAGAAGAATACCAGTGCCGAGAATGTACAGCTGCAGGTAGACAAGGGAGTGATTGCCTATATGCAGCATTACGACAACAGCATGAAACGCGGCTACGGATTCTGTCTCGACAAGTTCCAGGACAAGAAACTCGTAAGCCACCTTACAGCGATGGACATCCAGTACGACACCATTTCCGACAGCAAGTATCACTGGCAACTGAGCAACTGGAAAATCCGCAAGCTCCAGGGCATGAAGGAGCATATTACGAGCGGAGCGCAGAAGGACACCATCATCATGATGGAACCTACCGACCTGGTCTATTCCAAGGTTCAGGAGGGAACCTTCACCAGTCCTGAGCTCCGCGATTACATCTCCAAGCAGATCAACCGCGGTTCGGGCAACGTAGTGCAGTACGAGGTAGAATACCACAAGCGCATCGCCTCTTCCTTCGCCTCGTTCATCCTCACCATCATCGGTGTCTCCCTCTCAGCCCGCAAGCGCAAGGGCGGCATGGGAGCAGCATTGGGCGTAGGACTTGCGCTGAGTTTCGGCTACATCATGCTGCAGACGGTTTCTGCCACCTTCGCCATCCAGGCCAACTTCCCGCCTGTTCTGGCAGCGTGGCTTCCAAACTTCCTCTTCGCCATCGTAGCCTACTTCTGCTACCGCAAGGCACCGAGGTAAAATCAGAACCGGTTATCATAACCCGGTAATTGGATTTTGAGGGAAAAAGTCAACATTCAACATTCAACATTCAACATTTAAAAAAAATGTATTTCGACGAATTAGATTTAAACGACAACGTGCTCGACGCATTATACGACATGCGCTTCGACACATGCACTCCTGTACAGGAAAAGTGCATTCCAGAGATATTAGAAGGTCACGATGTATTGGGCGTAGCCCAGACCGGAACCGGCAAAACCGCAGCCTATCTGCTGCCAGTATTGAGCAAGCTCGATGACGGCGGTTATCCTAAAGACGCCATCAACTGCGTCATCATGTCACCAACCCGCGAGCTCGCCCAGCAGATAGACCAGGCAATGCAAGGCTTCGGCTATTACCTGCAGGGCGTGAGCAGCGTAGCCGTATACGGCGGCAACGACGGCAACCGTTACGATCAGGAGTTGCGCAGCCTCCGCATGGGCGCCGATGTAGTCATCGCCACCCCGGGCCGCCTCATCTCCCATATCTCTCTGGGCAATGTAGACCTCAGCAAGGTAAGCTTCTTCATTCTCGACGAGGCCGACCGCATGCTCGACATGGGTTTCTCTGACGACATCAAGACCATCGCGGCAAAACTGCCAAAGACCTGCCAGACCATCATGTTCTCGGCAACCATGCCTGAAAAGATAGAAGAACTGGCTAAGACCCTGCTCAAGAATCCGGTAGAAATCAAACTTGCCGTCAGCAAGCCAGCCGAGAAAATCAAGCAGGAAGCATACGTATGCTACGAAACCCAGAAGATGACCATCATCAAGGACATCTTCAAGGCGGGCGACCTGAAGCGTGTCATCGTCTTCAGCGGCAGCAAATTCAAGGTGAAGCAACTCGCAGCTTCCCTCCAGCAGATTGGAGTAAACTGCGGAGCCATGCACAGCGACCTGGAACAGGCTGAGCGCGACGATGTGATGTTCAAGTTCAAGAGCGGACAGTATGATGTTCTCGTAGCTACCGACATTGTGGCGCGCGGAATCGACATCGATGATATTGAGATGGTCATCAATTACGATGTTCCTCACGATACAGAAGATTACGTTCACCGCATCGGCCGTACAGCCCGTGCCAACCGCGATGGTAGAGCCATCACCTTCGTGAGCGAAGAAGACCAGTACTGGTTCCAGCAGATAGAGAAATTCCTGGAGAAGGTGGTAGACAAGATGCCTCTCCCTGAGGGATGCGGCGAAGGTCCTGAATACATCAAGCTCAACAAGCCGAAGAAGAAAGGCGCAAACGGAAGAAACAACAGACGCGGTAACGGCGGAAACGGCGAGGGCGGAAAGAACAGCGCCAAGAACCGTCGACAGAAAGACCGCGACCAGACTTCTCACAAGCGCAAGCCAAACAAGCCAAACGAGCGTCAGGAAAAAGCACCACGCAACAACGAGCAGCAGCCTCAGCAAGGCAACAGGCAGCAGAACGCAAAGCAGCAGCCACAGCAGGGCAACAGGCAGCAGAACGCAAAGCAGCAGCCTCAGCAGGGCAACAGGCAGCAGAACGCAAAGCAGCAGAACAGAAAGCCAGTCCAGCCAGGCGAGCAGCCAAAGAACAGCAACAGCCAGAAGCGCCGCAATAACAGCAACCAGCAGCGCCCAGGCAACGAGAACAATGTTCGCCCGGGCAGCAACGGCCGTGGCAGAGGCGTAGCCCAGAAAAAGGGCGACAAGCCGGCTGCACGCAAGCACACCCCTATCGTAAATCCACAGAAGCAAGAAAACGCTGTGAAGAAATTCATCAAGCGCATCTTCGGATTCAAGAAATAGGAAATAAATTATCTTTTTAAATAGGAAAGAGGAATGATGAAAGAGCTACCCCTCACCCCGCTCATGACCATCAGCCTCACACTGACGATCGGAATCATCATAGCCAAATGGGGCTATGATGATTTCAACATGCGCTTCTGTCTCATCATCTCCATCATTTCATGCGCCCTTGGCAGCATCATCTTTTTCCTTACTGAGTTCTTAAACCAAAAAGCTTACTTCTGCAGGAGCCACCAGTTTCTCATCTTCTCCCAATGCGTGATGATTCATTTATGCATCCTGAGCCTTGGGGCTTTTCTTACCTGTAAGCAAATAGCTGATTCCCAAACCTCTACCCAACTGAAAACCTGGCAGGAACTGTCTTACCTCACACGGGCAAAAATCAATACCGAACGCTATAAAAGCAATATTGAAGGCAAACTGGTTTCCCTTCACGTAAAACAGCAAGACTATGCAGTCATCGCAGCCATGGCGCTGGGCGACAAGAGCGCACTCGACTCGAACACCCGAAACAGTTACTCCATTTCCGGAGCCAGTCACATCCTGGCAGTAAGCGGACTTCATATAGGCATAATCTTCCAGCTTTTCATCTTTCTGCTAGGCGGCAGAAAATACTCAGTTTACACCATCATTCTGTCCCTCATCTCCATCTGGACCTACGTTTTTCTCATAGGATTGCCGGCAAGTGCAGTCCGTGCAGCCATCATGCTTTCAGCCTACAGCTTAAGTTTAGCTTTCCATCGTACCGGTCTGCCGCTCAACACCTTAGCCTCAGCTTATATATTTATGCTCTTCATCAGTCCGCTCTATCTTTTCGAGTTGAGCTTCCAGCTTTCGTTCCTGGCAGTAGCCTCCATTCTGCTGTTCTTCACACCCCTTTATTCCCTCCTCCCCATCCGCAGCCGTTTCATCCGTTGGGCATGGGGACTCCTTTGCGTTTCACTGGCAGCCCAGATAGGAACCCTTCCGGTCATCGTCTACACCTTCGGCAGAATATCGTGCTATTCCCTTCTCACCAATTACATCGCCATTCCCGCAGCAACCCTCATCCTATATCTTGGAGCAGCCTTAATCCTGTTCTCCCCACTCACGTTATGGGCGCCCATAGCACCGGTTGTCGCCCCACTCATCAGCCTTACATCAGGCGCCCTGACCAGCATCACCCAGTTTTTGAATACAGCCATAAAACTGATCAGCATGCTGCCTGGAGCAAGCATCGAAAACGTAAGAATCAGTCTGCCTCAGGTAATCGGTCTCTACGCTATCATCCTGCTCATTTATGCCCTATGGCGCAGGATAGATAAACAGAAGTCGTCAGAATGCAAGATTCCTTAAAACAGAGATAAAGGCTTAAACCCCGAAAAACGTCTCTTATATAATAAGGTGTGCGTACACAAAAGCGCTACAAATCGTGATTAAGAATGTTAAAAAATATCTTTTTTCTACTTTTTCTGCATTTTTTCTTTCTTTTTGTTGGTGTTTTCAAGAAAAACATGTATCTTTGCAAGCAGAAATAAAGAAGTAAGAATTTAAACACAATAAAAGATTAAAGATTATGAAAGCATCAGAAGTAATCGCGAATCTCCAAAGAAGATTCCCAAACGAGCCTGAGTACATTCAGGCAGTTAGTCAGGTTCTCGGTACTATCGAGGAAGAGTACAACAAGCACCCAGAGTTTGAGAAGGCAAACCTCATCGAGCGTCTCTGCATTCCAGACCGCATCATCCAGTTCCGCGTATCTTGGGTAGATGATAAGGGCAACGTACAGACTAACATGGGTTACCGCGTACAGCACAACAACGCGATTGGCCCTTACAAGGGAGGTCTTCGCTACCACAAGTCAGTAAACTTGGGTATTTTGAAGTTCTTGGCTTTCGAGCAGACATTCAAGAACTCTCTTACTACTCTCCCAATGGGTGGTGCTAAGGGTGGTTCCGACTTCTCTCCACGTGGCAAGAGCAACAACGAGGTAATGCGTTTCTGCCAGGCTTTCATGACAGAGCTTTATCGTCACATGGGTCCAGACGAGGATGTTCCAGCTGGTGACATCGGTGTAGGTGGCCGTGAAGTAGGTTACCTCTTCGGAATGTACAAGAAGTTGACACACCAGTTCCAGGGCGTCTTGACCGGTAAGGGTCAGGAGTTCGGCGGTTCATTGATCCGTCCTGAGGCTACAGGTTACGGTAACGTATACTTCCTCTGCAACATGCTCGCTACCAAGGGTATTGACATCAAGGGCAAGACCGTTTTGGTTTCAGGTTCAGGTAATGTAGCCCAGTACACTATGGAGAAGTTGCTCCAGTTGGGTGCTAAGCCAGTTACATGTTCAGATTCAGACGGTTACATCTACGACCCAGACGGAATCGACCGCGAGAAGCTCGATTACATCATGGAGCTCAAGAACGTAGAGCGTGGCCGTATCAAGGAGTATGCAGAGAAGTATGGTGTAAAATATGTTGCAGGTGCTAAGCCTTGGTTCGAGAAGGCAGACATCGCTCTTCCTTCTGCTACTCAGAACGAAATCAACGAGGAGGCAGCTAAGGCTCTCATCGCCAACGGCGTAATCGCAGTAAGCGAGGGTGCTAACATGCCTTCTACTCCAGAGGCTATCAAGGTATTCCAGGATGCTAAGATTCTCTACTCTCCAGGTAAGGCAGCCAACGCAGGTGGTGTTGCAGTATCAGGTCTTGAGATGAGCCAGAACTCAGAGCGTCTGAAGTGGTCTCGTGAGGAGGTTGATGCTAAGCTCCACGACATCATGAACGATATTCACGCTAACTGCGTGAAGTATGGTACTGAGCCAGATGGTTATATTAATTACGTAAAGGGTGCAAACGTAGCCGGCTTCCTGAAGGTAGCTAAGGCTATGATGGCTCAGGGTATCGTATAAGGCAATAAAATTAACAATAAACATTGTTTAAAAATTTTAAATGATAGGAAATAGCGGGTCTGTGACAGATCCGCTATTTTTGTGTCTACTCCTTCCCCCACTCCTTCTTTACATCAAAGCAGGGGCAAGCTTTGTTGGCAAATTCATTATGACCATGAATCGTGGCTAATGGATATATCACAAGGTTGGGCAGGCTGGAAAGCTTTTGCCTTTACAGGCTTATAATGCCTAAAAAGGGTGTTCAGTATTCAGTATTCAGT
>ULYG01014096.1_pt1 | contig 10578 bp, 9 predicted proteins | sample 1961971 | NCBI WGS metagenome assembly ULYG01 (sample SAMEA4835858, study PRJEB28245) | human gut metagenome | biome: gut microbiome; material: fecal sample | place: Denmark | collected 2008 | reverse complement strand
CGAGTCCCGCTCGCGGCACTTTCCTCCTACATATGAAAAAATTTGCTTATTTTTTTATTCTAATAGCAAGTCTTACACTTACCGCCTGTGGGGTAAGCGGCAACAGATTTCAGCTCGAAGGCAGATTTCTTCACATGGACCAAGGTGAATTTTATGTTTACAGTCCTGATGGCGGCATCGAAGGTGTCGACACCATCAAGGTAATAGACGGACGTTTCACCTACGAGGCTCCCTGCAAAGACAAATTTACCCTGATGATTGTGTTCCCCAACTTCTCCGAGCAGCCAGTATTCGCTGAGCCGGGAAAGTCGGTAGACATCAAGGCTGACGCCTCTCACCTCAAGGAACTTACTGTAAAGGGAAGCAAGGACAATGAGCTCATGAACTCGTTCCGTGAACAGATTCTCAACGTCTCACCTCCCGAAGAAACCCGAATAGCCGAGCAGTTTATCAAAGACAACCCTGCCTCGGTAGTAAGCGTATTCCTTGTCAGAAAATACTTCGTGGCTGCTCTTTCGCCCGATTACGCCAAGGCTTCACAACTGCTCAGCATTCTGAGCAAGGAACAGCCCGGCAACGGCAATCTCGCAAGACTGACACAGAAGCTCAAATGGCTCAAGAGCGCAGGCATCGGCTCACAACTGCCTGTATTCACAGCCTACGACACCAACGGGAAACTCATATCAAGCACATCTCTTGCCTCGGCACCCGTAGCCGTCATCACCACCTGGTCGACCTCCGTCTTCGACAGCATGGACCTCTTGCGTGAACTCAAGAAGCGCCAGCGCAGCTCGCAGGGAAAACTCAAACTGATGAGTATCTGTATAGACGGCAATAAGGCCGACTGTAAAAGAAACCTGGAGCGCGACTCCATCTCATGGCCCAACGTATGCAACGGAGACTTGCTTGCCGACAAGACTCTCCTGAAACTCGGACTGATAGGAATCCCCGACAATATCGTGCTGAAGAATGGCAAAATCGTGGCGCGGAGCCTGAAGAAGAAAGAGCTGAACAGCAAGTTGGACCAACTGCTGAAATAAAGCATATCAACACCCCCCGAAACGACAACAATCTTCATCACCATCTAAAACCTGAAGACATGTTAGTAAAAACCTATTGCGCAGCCGTAAACGGTCTGGAAGTAACCACCGTAACCATAGAAGTAAGCCTCAACCGAGGCGTACAGTATCATCTCACGGGTCTTGGCGACGAGGCTGTAAGAGAAAGCCGCGACCGAATAGCCGCTGCCCTGCAGTATAGTGGCTTCAAGTTTCCCGTGGCTGACATTACCATCAACATGGCTCCAGCCGACCTTCGCAAGGAAGGAAGCAGTTTCGACCTGCCCTTAGCTATCGGCATATTGGGAGCCAACAGCAACATCATAGAAGATCATCTCAAGGAATATATGATGGTGGGCGAGCTGAGTCTCGACGGAACCTTGCAGCCCATCAGGGGCGCCCTGCCTATTGCCATAAGGGCAAGAGCCGAACATTTCAAGGGACTCATCGTACCCGAGCAGAATGTGCGCGAGGCTGCCGTGGTCAACAACTTAGAGGTGTACGGCATGAAAAACCTGCTCGAGGTCATCCAGTTCATGAACGACCAGAGCAATCCTTCTCCCACCATCGTCGATACCCGCAAGGAATTCTACGAGAACCAGAGTCATTTCGACCTCGACTATGCTGACGTGCGAGGTCAGGAGAATGTGAAACGTGCCTTGGAAGTAGCTGCTGCAGGCGGACACAACCTCATCATGGTAGGACCTCCTGGTTCGGGTAAGTCGATGATGGCTAAGCGTCTGCCTTCCATTCTTCCTCCTCTCACGCTCTCTGAGAGTTTGGAAACCACACAGATACATTCCATAGCTGGCAAGTTGGGCAAGAACGTATCGCTCATCTCGCAACGTCCTTTCCGATCTCCCCATCACACCATATCTCAAGTGGCTTTAGTAGGTGGAGGAGCAACTCCTCAGCCTGGCGAAATCTCGTTGGCACACAATGGCGTGCTCTTCTGCGACGAGCTGCCCGAGTTCAACAAGACGACCCTCGAGGTGCTGCGCCAGCCTTTGGAAGACCGGCACATCAACATCAGCCGCGCCAAATACACCATCGACTATCCTTGTTCTTTCATGTTTGTGGCAAGCATGAACCCTTGTCCCTGCGGCTATTATGGCGATCCAACCCACAACTGTGTCTGCACCCCAGGACAGATACAACGCTACATGAACAAAATCTCTGGTCCCCTGCTCGACCGCATCGACATCCAGTGTGAGATACAGCCCGTACCGTTCAGCGACATATCCACGACGAAGCCGGGCGAGCCGAGCTGCGAGATACGCCGCCGTGTCATAGCAGCACGCACCATACAGGAGGAGCGGTACAAGGACTTCAAGGACATACACTGCAACGCACAGATGACAGAGAGCATGATACACAAGTACGCCGAGCCTGACGAGGCTGGGTTCCGCCTCCTCAGCAACGCTATGGAGCGCCTCTCGCTATCAGCCCGCGCATACTCCCGCATACTAAAGGTCGCCCGCACCATCGCCGACCTCGCCGGCTCAGAAAAAGTAGAATCCATGCACATCGCCGAGGCCATAGGCTACCGCAACCTCGACCGTGGTGACTGGGCGGAGAGATAGTCAACCGAACCTTAAGGATCTCACGAACGTGCGTACCCCCCCAAAAAAAAACTTGGTGATGCCACGATGCTTCCCTTAGCAAGGATAAAGAATAATCACTATAAAATAGTAAAATTTACAAATTAAACGAGAATGATAGCCTCTCTATAATTAGTCGAGCCTTAAAAACTTCACACATGCGCGCATGTGAATGCATTATATGTGATAACCGACCATTGTCCCTCTGTCATGAACCTCCTAATGACCCATTTGAAAAGGCACAAACACAGGTGTATGCCGATGTGGTTATGGAAACAAAGGTTGAAGCCATTAGCAGAATTTCAAATTATTTTTCTAACTTGTAAAATACAAGGCTGCGCCGTAAACCTTAATTACGACACAGCCCCATATTTTCATCATTACTTTATTTTATATGCAGCTTTACGTGGATTATTTTTTCCGATAACCACATTTTGGGCATACTCCATCCGCATTGAGGGCGACACCGCAAAGAGGACAGCGGTCGATGTTATTCTTTGTGGTAAACTCGGCAGACGCGGCATTCACACCGCTTGTGAAAGTGATTTTTGCGATGTTCAGTTTGTCTTTCAACAAGTCATATACAATCTTAATCATACCTTCCACTGTCATGGTTTCTTTGGTAACAACCAGACGGGCATCGGGGTAAGCCGTTGCCAATTCGGTCTTGAAGGCCTCTCCTTTCATTTTATTTTGCGGATGGCCGTTCTTGATGCCTTGCTTTTCATACACATCAAGAATGGCAGGAAGCAAAGGGTCATCTTCGCGGAGCACCAAGGCATGGTCAAAATTCTTCAACAGGCTCCATGCCACCTTTTGGATTTCATTACAAGGGTACACCATGTTTACACCTTCTTCAACCGTATCTTCCACCTCAATGGTCAGTGTGCCAGTGTGACCGTGAAGATACTGGGCTTCGCCTTGGAAGCCATAGAAGCGATGTGCATACTGCAAATCGAAAGTCGTGATACTTCTCATACTTTTTACTTTTTAGAGTTTAACTTTAGGTTATTTATCGTTATCTGCACCTGTATTCGGCTAATGTCAACCGATGCAAAATTCTTTTCTTTCAAATACTGTCGTATCAATTCCGTAAGCTCTTCATCCATATAATCCAAGATGCTCTCTCCCTCGAATATGTGGTGATGCTCTGTCACGGTAATGTCATAATAGCTTTTCCCCACTTCGGGATGGAACACAAGTGACAACAGATTAGCCTTGCAAAACGAATCAAGAATGCGATAGATGGTTGAGATGGTTATCTCATTATCTTTGGATTGCACACACTTGATTATTTCATCAATGGCAGCATGACGCAATTCCATCATAACCTCATAAACCACTTTACGTTGCGGAGTGATTTTTAGGCCTGCGTTCTTTATAATCTCCGTACTTTCCATTCTTCTCGTATTTTGATGCTTCAAAGTTAATGATAATATTTCGCATTTGCAAATTTTCACCAACAAAATTATTTTTTTTTAAGAATAAAGCCGCATCACCTATTTATCTGTTCGAAGATAGTGGCATACTGGTGGGGGTTCACATATAATGATGTGGTTCCCGAGTGCTATATTATCACTATGAATGGTCTTGAATCGGAACCTTTCGCCGACGTTGCGCCCTACATTTTTGAGGATATGGGACGCGCCTATGCTGTCGTAAAGAAGCAATACCGCAATACAGACCTCAAAAAACATGTTATCGGACTCAACCTCGTCGAAATACATTCCTTAGATTCTGTCTATCAGAAATTCACCTGGCCCATGTGGGAATGTATAGAGTCTATGCACAATGGAGCAATTCTAATCAAAAAGGCTCGACTAATTAAACAAAAAGTGTTATCTTTACATCGTGAACATAAACAAGAGCCATTCACCTATGTCCTTGATAAATCATCGTAGGCGTAGTGCTATATGGCATGGAGCGAGCCAAAAAGTGGGACAATCAGCGGCCCCTCTTTTCTTAGACCGAATAGACATCCAGTGCAAGATAACTCCCGTTCCCTTCAAGGACATCTCGAAAGCGGCACAAGGTGAGCCAAGTGCCGAGATACGCAAACGTGTGATAAGGGCAAGGGAAATCCAGGCGGAACGCTTCAGCGGACAAAAAGGAATCCACTGCAATGCACAAATGAGCGAGCGCATGATACATCAGTATGCCGAACCCGACGAGGCTGGCATCAGCATGTTGAGAATGGCGATGGAACGTCTGTCACTATCTGCCCGCGCCTACAACCGCATCCTGAAGGTAGCACGCACCATTGCCGACCTGGAAGGCTGCGAACATGTAGAGTCGCACCACTTGGCAGAGGCCATCGGTTATCGCACCCTCGACCGTGGCGACTGGGCTGAAAGAGGAATATAGAACTTTCGTCTTATCGGTAAGTACCGTCAGGCTACACCGAAAACGGTGCTGAGTATAGAAACGGATACTATTATTGGCTTTAACCAAAAAGCGGACATCGGGATTGACTCCAATGTCCGTTTTTTCATTTTTCATTTCTTGCGAATTGATCAAGAACGCTTGATAGTCCACTTATGACCAAAGCTAAGATGATTTCCTTCATAATGGTTTACTTCCACAATGACCTCATCACTGGTCAGCTTCTTGTAGGTCATCTTGAGAGTGAAAGGCGTGTCTTCTGTCCAATCGCAATGATACTCCTTGATCAATCCCTTGGAGCGAGTGCCCAACTTGCCACCAATAGCCAGGACATTCAGAATCTGACCATTGGTACCATCAAAGAACTCTGCCTCCTCCAAAAGCATCAACATATTCAGGTCAAGAGCCTTATCAAAAGGTGCAGGAATGGTTGTTGTCTTGTCATAAGCAAATGTAGAGACTGCATCCATACTTTCACACTTCACCTTTGTGAGATAACCATTTTCCCAAACAAAAGTATGGTTGTCCCAGTCGTCAGAGCCATCATACTCACTGATGTCATTATAACGAGTCTGCTTCATCGTACCATCAGCATTATAAGATATCTCAAATGGTCTTGTGCCGTTCATCCATGACTTGAAGATAGTACCACTTACAATCCTTCCATTCTCCATTTTGGCATTAAAGTCTGCCACATCCTCTTCTGTCTTCTGAGAAGGATAATCGATAGTTTTTCTATTCCAATCTGTCTTGATGCTTGCTCCCGAGTTGAAGATGGTTGCGGTAGTAGTCTCAATACAATACTTGTCGCTGGCACCATCCATATCATCACGCTCCACATGCTTGAACCTCGTCAAATTGCCATTCTGGTACTGCAGCTCATAAGTCTCCGTCCCATCATCCTCTACATGAGTATTATTTATGACGGTATTTTCTTTGGTGATAGTAAAGAGAGCCGTAATTCCACTATTATCCGCATCGGAATCTCCTCCTGCATTTGAGCTGTCCTCAGTAGTCTGAGTAACCAATATGGGCACCGTCTTGTCGTCACATACTATAATAATGTATGCAGAACGGCTTTTTCCTGTATCGTTCTTGTCAAGACGGATATTGATGTAACAGGTTCCGTCATCAAGGCGAGAGCCTTCATAATGCAGCCAACTGATTTCTTCAGTAGACGAGCCATCAGAAGTAGCTGAAACATAAGCACGATAAGCCTTGGATGCCTTCATGATGATTTCGGATGAGGTTTGATTCGCAGCAACAGACAGTTTGCCGTCACGAACATTCTCAAACTCAAATCCGCCCCACTCGTCTCCATTATCATCGGAGCTACAACTTACCAATGCCGAGGTAGCAAATGCCATCAGGCACAATACCCAAAAACTAAAGATTTTCTTCATAAATATAAGTATTTTGTAATGAATTTAAAATAACTTGGACGATTTGAATTGTAAAGGTAAGACAAAATAAGATGAAAGTCTTTCCACATGACATAAAAGTCATCTTTTCCTTAAAATTCTACGTTATTCCATAGCCTCACCCCCATGGTTTTCCGTAGTTGGAACCCCAAATTACAGAAAAAGGATACTTTCCATTAACTTTTCAATCGCAGAAAATACACTTTCTGTTCTTTTTTTATATCTTTGCAAGGTAAATGCAACGTAAACTGACTATAATGACATCCAAGCATCCGTCCTCCCTATTGGCATGGCTATTCGTCATGCTGCCGATATTGGCATTCTTCTCCGCCTGTTCCAACCACAAAGCAGGAGACGAGCAGAAGGCGTATGCCCTGTTCCTTGAGGCAATAAACCACAATGCCGCCGGTGACAAAAAACTTGCGATTACCCTTATCGACAGCGCTCTGCAGATGAATGCCGCCGACACCACTCGCAGTTGGCTTACCTGCGAGAAAACCACGGCACTCGTCGACCTCGGAAAGTTGAAAGAAGCAACTGCCATAGGCAAGAACGGCATACTGTTCGCTGAGAAAATCAAGGACGAAGAAGGTATGATGGGGATGTGCGGCTCGCTGGGCATCTGCTACCGAAGACTGGGCGACCTCGACTCCTCGCTCTTTTACTACAAAAAGGGATTGGAAACAGCCATAGAGAGTCAGAATACAGAATACGAGATATACTTGAACAACTGCATCTCCGTGCTCTTCAACGAGCAAAAAAGATACCGTGAAGCCATCGAATACTCCGACAAGGCTGAAAACAAGGCGACAGCCACCAATGACACCATCGAAAGACTGTCTGCCCACGCCAACAAGGGTGCCATATTCATGCGACAGGGCTTATACCGAAAGAGCATCGACTTCCTCACCCCTCTTTGGGGCATGGTAAAAGAAGCCAACTACAATGTGCTGACCCTCAAATATCTGTCACCTTTGCTCAAGTCATACTTAGCTTTGGGAAAAACAGATTCCGTGATGCACTATATGGCTTATGCTGACGAGGCTTTCCGCAACTTGGGTCCTACCAGCAACGGCATACTTGGCATCCTGGAAATCAAGGCGCAAATATTGGGCAAACAGAAGAAATACGCCGAGCAGCGCATCCTGCTTGACAGCATCAGCAGATTCAACAATGTCAACATGGCGATGCCACAAGACAAACTCTTCGCCACCCAGGCCGAGTGCCTCTACAATCTGGGCAAGACTCACGAAGCTTACAGCACCATGAAAGCTGCCTATCAGAAGGCAGACTCCCTGAAACAAAGCGACATCGACAAGCAGCTGAGCGAATTCAACGTCAAATACAAGACCTTGGAGAAAGAGGTGCAAATAGAAAAGATGAACCACGAGCAGAGCCTGCTCTACATCCGCATTCTCTGCCTCACCATCGCCATCATCATCCTGCTCATCGCCATTCTTATCATTCTCTACCGTAGAAAGTTGGATAAGCAACGTGCCGAGTTGACCGAGAAAACTTCCTATATCAATGGAGTGGAGACAGAGCGCAAGCGACTTGCCAAGGAACTGCACGACGGCGTATGCAACGACATTCTCGCCGTCAACATCATGATGCAGACCGACAAGGAAGCTGCAGAACGCCTGCTCAAAAACGTAGGAAACGATGTGCGTCGCCTCTCACACGAGTTGATACCACCTCGTTTCGACAATGCCTCTCTCTCTGAGCTGGTATGCACCTATTGCCAGTCGATGAGCGCCGAGAATGGCACTATCGTCAAACCATTCGTCAGCCGTTCCTTTGAGAAGCTGAATCTCCCAAGCCGAACGGCTTTAGAAGTATATCGCATCGTTCAAGAGAGTGTGTCGAATGCCATCAAGTATGGCTACAGCAAGATGATTACCGTGACCCTGGACGCAAGCAACAACCAAGCCTCCCTCTGCATTGCCAATGACATATCCCCAGAACACCCTATCACACAGGGTAAGATGGGTATAGGCAAAGATACGCTGAAGATGAGAACAGAAGCCCTGAAAGCCGTTCTCACCATCAGCGAACAAGACGAAGAATACAAAGTAGAGGTGCGTTTTCCACTATAGTCCAAGCCTTCTCAAACCTATCACAGACAGCAACGAAACAGACATGAAAAAGAACATTCTCATCGTAGATGACCATCCCATCGTTTCAACAGGGCTGCAAGCCCTCATCGAACACACAGGAGAATACGGCAAAATATATGTCACCAACAACATCACATCAAGCCGCCTTCTGCTCAGGCAAAAAGACATCGACATCGCCATCATCGACCTGGAATTGCAGGATGCCAATAGCATGGAACTGATCAAGTACATCCACCAGACTCATATCAACACCAAGATACTGGTCTATACGATGCACGAAGAACTCTGGACGATTCGCCAACTGATGAAGGAGGACGCCGATGCCATCGTCATGAAAGGCGACAATCCGCAAGAAGTGCTCATTGCCCTTCGCAAGATAGGACAGGGCAAGGGATATTTCAGCCAACAGTTCATGAGGCTCATCAACAGCCAGGACACTTCAGAAATTTCCTTGTCCAATAGAGAGGCTGAGGTGTTGGAACACATCTCCAATGGTTTATCCACCAACGATATCGCCCAGCAACTCAACATCAGCAACAACACGGTGGAGTTCCATCGTCACAACCTGATGAAGAAACTCTCTGCCAACAACATGGCACAGCTCGTGAAGAAAGCGATACAGTTGGGGCTCAACTTCATAAAGTGAAGCTCACGACTACAGATTACCATAGGAAAGACTCATCATCCAGACTTTTTGCATAGCCGAAACAGCATGTTTTCGGCTTTTTTAATGTAACTAAACTTTCTCAAGCCTACAAAAATCTATGTTCTAAACTATCGAACTTATGTTCTAAAGTTTGGAACTTGTGTTCTAAAGTATCGAACTTATGTTCTAAACTTTAGAACATAGATTTTTCACAAGAGTCAGAACAATTTCATACCGAACTGAAAACAATTCGCATAGAATTAAAGTAATTACTCATGGCTATAGGGGTGCCGGGGTGTTACTTTTTCATGTATCAACGACCAATTAGCTAAAGAAAAAAGCAAATATTTCCTACTAATTACAGTATTTTTTTGTAATTTTGCAGCCAAATAACAAAAATATATTAGCTAATATGGAACAAAAGAATTTTAAACGTACCACCGTGACGGCAGCCTTGCCTTATGCTAATGGTGGTGTACATATTGGACACTTGGCTGGAGTTTACGTACCTGCCGACATCTATGTACGCTATCTCAGACTCAAGAAGCAAGACGTGGTCTTCATCGGTGGAAGTGATGAGCACGGAGTTCCCGTAACCATCCGAGCTAAAAAAGAAGGCATCACCGTACAGGAGGTGGTTGACCGTTACCACAACCTTATCAAGAAGAGCTTCGAGGATTTCGGAATCTCTTTTGATGTATACAGCCGTACCACTTCGCCTACTCACAATAAGTTTGCTTCAGACTTCTTCCGCACACTCTATGACAAGGGCGTCTTAGAAGAAAAGGTAGAGGAGCAGTTCTGCGACGAGGTTACCGGCGAGTTCCTTACCGACCGTAATATCGTGGGCACATGTCCTCGATGCGGTGCAGAGGGAGCTTATGGCGACCAGTGCGAGAAGTGTGGCGCAACCCTCTCACCAGAGGAACTTATCAACCCTACCAACAAGAACAACCCAGGCCACGGTCTGGTAAAGAAGCCTACCAAGAACTGGTATCTGCCTTTAGGAAAATATCAGGACTGGCTGAAGAAATGGATTCTGGAAGGACACACAGAATGGCGCTCCAATGTTTACGGTCAATGCAAAAGCTGGCTCGACATGGACCTTCAGCCACGTGCGATGACACGCGACCTCGACTGGGGTATTCCTGTTCCTGTAGAGGGAGCTGAAGGCAAGGTGCTCTACGTATGGTTCGACGCACCTATCGGATATATCTCCAACACCAAGGAACTTTGTGATGCACATCCCGAGAAATGGGGCACATGGCAGAAATGGTGGCAGGATCCAGAGACTCGCCTCGTACACTTCATCGGTAAGGACAACATCGTATTCCACTGCATCATATTCCCTAC
>ULYG01008849.1_pt1 | contig 10795 bp, 8 predicted proteins | sample 1961971 | NCBI WGS metagenome assembly ULYG01 (sample SAMEA4835858, study PRJEB28245) | human gut metagenome | biome: gut microbiome; material: fecal sample | place: Denmark | collected 2008 | reverse complement strand
GTAATTGAGGGCTTGGAGCCGGGCGAGCAGGTCATCGTTAGTGGCTATGAGGCCTATAAGGATAATGATGTATTAGTTTTTAATTAGTAGTGATTAGTTAGTAGTGATTAGTGATAAATTGGGCTAACGCCCTTGAAACAGGATATTTGATATGAATCATATTATTAACGCATTCAAGAATCTGCCTCGAAGAGGCCAGCACAACTTCGTGAAGATCTTGTGTCTGGCGCTCGGATTGGCAATCAGTTCGGTAATTATTGCCGAGATTTATTTTGAGCAGACTTACGATACGTATTTCCCAGGATGGGAAAGGACGTATCAAATTTCAGAAGTGGGTACTAACCATGGCGAAACCATGGAGTTTACCAATACTTCAGGAGCCACCGCCCAAGGTGTAAAGCAATATGCGCCTATGGTGGAAGCTGCTACCAGTACTCACTATTTTTATGATGATGCCCAATGCAAGATGGAAGACCAGAACATCATTTCTGCCAATATCAGGATGGCAGACAGTTGTTTCTTTGATGTCTTTCCACAGAAGATATTGATAGGCAAGGCTAAACAGATTCTATCCCAACCCTTATCCTGTCTCATCGATTCAGAAACGGCAGCAAAAATTGGCGGTAATGTTGTAGGTAAGCATTTCACGCTTTCTAATTATCCGGGAACCACTTTTACCATCTATGGTGTTTTCGAAGCGTTTCCCTGGGGTTCTTCCTTTCATGGTACGCAGATGATTCTGTCGAGGTGTAGTGTGCCATACGTATATTCCTACGATGGCAGAGGCCAATGGGTGGGAAATGATTCCTATAGGTCCTACATCCGGTTGGCAAAGGGGCATGAGGCAAAAGAACTCAAGCCTTACGTGAATAAGATGCGAGAGGATCATTTCCCTTTGAAGGAGATGAAGAATATGGGAATAGAACTGAACTATGATTTCACGGTATTGAGCGATGTTTACACCCAAAATCCTTATATCAAGAAGATGGGATGGATTATGGGAATTATCGCTTTTGTCCTCCTCTTCACTTCTGTGATGAACTATCTGCTTATCATCGTGGGAAATCTCGTGGGTCGTTCTCGCGAAATGGCTGTCCGTAAGTGCTATGGTGCCGAATCGAAGAACATTCATGCCATCATTTTCTCTGAGGCTTTGGTGCATGTGGGGCTGTCGGTTGTTCTTGCTGCAGGTCTTGTATTCCTTTGCAAGGGAACCATCGAAAACTTCCTCTCTGCTCCGGTAAGCACGTTGGTACTTAATCGTGGCAGTTGGATATTGGTGGCTATCTGTATTCTGGTACTGCTGGTTGGCGGCTTGTTGCCTGGTTGGCTTTACAACAAGATTCCTGTAGCCATCGCTTTCCGTGGCTATAATGAGAATCGCAACCGATGGAAACTTGGTTTGCTGGGCATCCAGTTCGTTATCTCTGGTTTGCTGTTCAGTTTGCTTTACATCGTGAATGGTCAATACCAGCTGATGTTGGGGCTCAATCCTGGGTATGATTACGATCATGTAGCGATTGTTTCGATAGATGCCAGCAATAGAGACCAGCGCAACCAATGTCTGGCAGAAATCAGACGGATGCCGAATGTCAAGGATTGCAGTTCGACTTTTAATGTTCCGCTCGATGGGTATGATCGTAGTGGAAATATGGTTGGAGTACCTGGCGACGAGAAGAATACCTTTAATATCATGGAGATGTCGGGAGTGGACGACAATTTCTTCAAGATGATGAATATTCCTATCGTTCAGGGTTCTTTCTTTACGGAAAGAAATGACAGTTGCCGACAGGTAATTATTGATGAACGAGGTGCTGAGAAACTCATCAAAACGTGGCATTGGAAGGATGGCGTAGTTGGCAAGCAAATTACCTGTACGGGACATGATAATAATATCTTTACCATTTGTGGCGTGTGCAGGAATATTCGCTGGGGTGCTGTGGAAACCGGGGGTGATGGTATGAATGAATTTCCAGATTTGTATTTCTATTCAGCCAAGACGGCTTACTACATGTTGGTTAAGTTTAATGAACTGAAGGATGAATCGTTGTCGGAGTTGCAATCGAAGGTGCAGGCGATGTATCCGAACAATAAGGTCATCGTGAAAAGTTATGTTTCTGAATTGGCTAACCAGTATGCTTCCCAGCTTAATTTCCGCAACGGAATCTTGGTTGCCGGCATCGTAACGATGATTATCGCCCTCTTCGGATTGGTGGGCTATACGAGTGATGAGGTAAACCGCCGCCGTAAGGAGATAGCGATAAGGAAGGTGAACGGGGCGAAGGTGAAGGATGTTCTTCGCATCTTCCTGAAGGACATCATGAAGATTGCCTTGCCTTGCATCATCGTGGGCGACTTGGGGGCTTGGCTGATAGCCAGACAATGGCTGATGTCGTTCAGCGAGAAGATTACGATGACGCCTCTGTTGTTTATCGGCGTTACCATCATCTTGCTCGTCATCATCGGGCTTTCCGTCGTCATCAACTGCTACAAGGTGGCGAACAGTAATCCTGTGAAATATCTCAAGGATGAATAAGTCTCCCACAGATTTTCACAGATGACACAGATTTAAGGGCGTATGCCCAAATTAAACATTAAACATTAGAAGAAATGATAAAAGTAGAGAATCTTTGCAAGTCATTCCGCACAGAAGATGTGGAGACGATTGCTTTAAATAACGTATCTTTCACAGTAGAAGACGGCGAGTTTGTCGCCATTATGGGACCATCCGGTTGTGGCAAATCCACCTTGCTCAACATTCTCGGTTTGCTCGACAACCCAACTTCGGGAAAATATTTCCTGGGTAATCACGAGGTGGCAAACTTGAAGGAAAAGGAGCGCACGGATGTGAGAAAGGGAGAAATCGGTTTTGTGTTCCAGAGCTTCAATCTGATAGATGAATTGAATGTAGAGGAGAACATCGAGCTTCCTCTTACCTACCTCAACATTCCGAAGGCAGAGCGCAAGGCAAAGGTGCAGGCGATTATGAAGCGAATGGCCATCAGCCATCGTGCCAAGCACTTCCCTCACCAGCTTTCTGGTGGTCAGCAGCAGCGAGTAGCTATCGCCCGTGCCGTGGTCTTTGGTCCGAAGCTCATCCTAGCCGATGAGCCTACGGGTAACCTCGATTCCAAGAATGGAGCCGAGGTGATGCATCTGCTTACCGAGCTGAACCACGAGGGCACCACCATCGTCATGGTAACGCATAATGAGCATGATGCCAAGATAGCCCATCGTACCATCCGCCTGTTTGATGGACAGATTGTGGAGGCAGAGGGCAATCAGCTTTAGTGCTTCTGTTATGGGATGATGATGCGGAAGGTGGTGATTCCCTGTGCCTTGTCCTGATGGAGCGAGAGGCTGCCGCCGCTTACTCGCATGATCTGGCGGGAGAGGGAGAGACCGATTCCGCTTCCTTCCGGCTTCGTGGTGAAGAACGGGATGAAAATGTGGGAGGCTACATCTTCGGGGATGAGACCGGCGTTGTTGCTCACGTCGATGATGATGGATTCCTGGGCGTTGGCATAGGCTTTGAGACGGATAAATCCCTTCTTGCTTGCCGCGGATTGCAAATCCGCGGAGCGGCATTCCTGCTTGTCTTCTCTTTCCTTTTCCCTGAAAGCTTCTACGGCATTTTTCAGAAGATTCGTTACAACGTGAGAGAGGAGGCTCTCATCGGTATAAACCAGCAAATCCTTGGGAGAAACTTCTATCTCTACTTCGTGGTTACAGAGCAGCGCCATTCTTTCCAGGAATGGTTCCACATAGAAGAGAGCAGGCTGAGGCTGGGGAACATGGGTGAAACGGCGATAGTTGTTGACGAAAGCCAACAGTTCTGTTCCTGTTTTGTGGATGGTTTCCAAGCCTTGCTTCAAGTCTTTATCCTCTGTAACCCGGGTAAGCAGAGTCTCGCTCAGCGAAGTAACCGGTGTGATGGTATTCATGATTTCATGGGTCAGCACACGAATCAGTTTAATCCAAGAATCCACTTCCTGGTTGCTCAGCTCATGGCTCACGTCGCTCAGGGCGATGATGCGCACGTGCTTGTCTTTCAGCATGGCTTGCGTCTCATGCTTTGCCAGGTGTTCATCCTTCAGCTTTCCTTTTACCTGGTTCATGTGGGTAAGCACATCCGTATCGAGCAACCGGAGGGCTGCCTGGTTGTGCTGCAGGATGTTGTCGTGACTATCCACCACCAGGATGCCCGTATCTACTGCATTCAGAATCTGCTCGTAATATTTCTCCCGATCCATCTGCTCCTCTCTCGTATGCTGCAGAAAAAGCTTGATGCGGTTGAGGGACTGGTGTAGAATATTATCTTCCTTAAACCTCTTCTCCGTAGGAAAGTTGAAGGAGAAATCCCCATTATCTATCGCATCAAAAAGGAAGGTTACCTTCTTGATGTTGCGGCGATAGTGGCGGTAGAGGCGAATGTAACCCACTACAGCCACGAGCAAAAGCACGATAATTATAATTAGTTTATAATCCATATCGCTTAATTTTATTGTAAAGCGTCTGGCGGGAAATGCCCAGTCTTGCGGCTACCACCGACAGATTTCCCTCACATTCCCTGATGGTTTTCTCTATCATTCGGCTTTCCATCTCGTCGAGCGTCTGAACCTCTTCCAGGGGCTTCTCTTTTCTCTGCTGGTTTCCGCCGTCAATATCTTCGGCAGAAATCATTCCCCCATCAGACAGAATCACGGCTTTCTCGATGGCGTGCTGAAGTTCACGGATGTTGCCGTACCAAGGCAAACTGGTAAGTTTTTTCTCAGCCTCTTCCGAAAAACGGAGATTCAACTTATTATATAAATCGCCATATTGATGGAGGAATCTTTCTGCCAGCGGAACGATGTCTGGTTTTCTCTGTCTCAGGGCAGGCAATTCCAGATGGATGGTATTGATGCGATAGAGCAGATCCTCTCTGAATTCGCCATCGTTTACCATCTGCTGCAGGTTGCGGTTGGTGGCGCAAACCAGTCGTACGTTGATGGGAATCTGCTTACTTCCGCCCACTCTTACGATGCTTCTGCGTTGCAGGGCGGTAAGGAGTTTTGCCTGAAGACCGTAGGATAGGTTTCCTATCTCATCCAGGAAGATGGTGCTGCCGTCGGCAAGCTCAAACTTGCCCGGTTTATCCACCTTGGCATCGGTAAAGGCACCCTTTACATGACCGAAAAGTTCGCTCTCGAAAAGGGTTTCCGTAATGGCTCCCATATCCACAGGCAGCATTTTCTTTCCACATCTTGTGGATAAACGATGTATCTCGTTGGCTAACACCTCTTTACCCGTTCCGTTTTCGCCCGTAATGAGGATGTTTGCATCGGTTGCGGCAACTTTTTCCACAATACTTCTCAAATTGTTCATAACTTCGCTATCTCCCCAATACATAGCGCTTTGCGCATCTTTTCCACCAGGTTTTCCACCTTTCCTGTTGATAACGTTATCCACAGCCTTGTTCTTATCCCTAGCCTCTACCAGCGTACGGATCATCTTCTCGTTTTCAAAAGGCTTCACGATGAAGTCGGCGGCACCTTCCTTGATGCCTGTTACGGCAAGTTGGATGTCGGCGTAGGCGGTAAAGAGTACCACTTCGGTTTTCGGGCTGAGGCTCTTGATTTCCCTGAGCCAGTACAGTCCCTCGTTTCCCGAATTGATTCCGCTGGAGAAGTTCATGTCGAGCAGCACCACGTCGGGATGCTCCTCTCTCAGTTTGGCTGGGATGGAGTTAGGGTTGGCGATGGTGATGATGCCATCGAATATGGGTTCCAGCAGCATCCTCACCGTAGTAAGAATGTTGCGGTTGTCATCAACAATCAATATCGTTCCTTGTTTCTTAATCATGGTGCAAAGTTACGAAATATCATAGAAAAGTAGTAATGTTTGTCTAATAATTAGACGAAAAAATGCCGATAATGACGCCAAAAGTTGATTTTCCGGCAGCTTTTGGCACCTTATCGGCACTTGTTTATTCAAAATTCTGATTCCTGATGAGGAATTGCTTATCCTAAAAGGGGATTTACTTATTCCAAAAGGGGAATTACAGCTCTATCGGAACCACTATCTTTATGCTGAAGTTGCGGCCCATATTGTAAACGCCTCTTCTGCCTGTAACCTGGTTTACGTCAAGATACTTCAGACGGCTCAGGTGGTTCTGGTAAGCACGGTTGGTAAGGTTCTCGCCCGAAAGATAGAGCGAGAAAAGGCGCTTGCCATGGAGCTTCACGTCGGTACCGGCATACATATTTAATAAGGTGTACGATGGCGTAGCGGTCTCCGTATCGTTGGCTGCGAAATAATGGTTCTGGCGGAGATTGCAATCCATCTGTAGCTTTACGAAGAGATGGTCGAAAGTCTTGCCGTCGCAGACAAACTCATACCTTACATCCGAAACCCAGCGAGGGGCTGGGGTGAATGGCAGATACTTTGATTCGGATGGCTGATGCAACTGAACCGAGTTGACATACGAGAAGGTGTTGCCGATATGCAGATGCTCCACAGGGTGGATGTCGATGCTCGCCTCACCACCCAGAATGCGGGCGTCGCCCGAAGTAAACTGATAGGCTGGTGTGTCGTCGATGAGGACAGGCTGATTGTTCTTATCTGCCAACTTCTCGCTATAGATGTAATGGTTGATGCGATTGGCAAACAGCGAGAGCTCTGCCGAAATGATAGGCGAAGAATAATCCAGACCAAGGTCGAATTGCCAACTGTTCTCCGGCTTCAGACTGGTATTTCCCAATTCGTATCGCTGGGTTCCCTCGTGCACACCATTCGATGATAATTCGCTGATGTTCGGAGCACGGAATCCTCTTGCCAGGTTCAGCTTCAGATTGAAATCGGGCAGGATTTCATAAGCCAATCCGATGCTTCCGGTTACTCCTTCAAAGCTGCGCTTAAAGGCCTGGAAGCGGAAAGAATCATTCGATTCAGCATCATCCTCTTCTCTCAAAGCCTCGCTGTGCAGATGGCGATGATCGTATCTGATGCCGCCGCTCAGGTTCAGTTTTCCTATCTCCTTGCTCACCGTGGCAAATACACCATAATCGAAGAGATGATAGGCTGGAATCAGAAATTCAGAACCTTTATTAACCGATTGCTGCCACATGCCGTTGATGCCCGTAGAGAACTTCCAGCCATTCATTTCTGGCGAGAGATAATGCAGGTCGTAATTCATGGTATGGAGCATGAAATCGAGTCCGCATTCCTTCGGATTCTCTTCCTCCTCAAACTCCTGACGGCGGTTCTGCTGATAACCCAGGAGGAACTTCAGATTGCCGTCGCCCAGGAACCAGGAATTATCAAGTACAGCCTTGTAATGATGAATCTGCTGATAAGGCATCGGCTTGCCGTAACTCTTGGCATCGTAGTCATCGGGAACTTCCAGTTCGCCCGTTTTCTCATCTCTTTCTCCCTCTACGATGCCCGGAGTGAGATGATAATAATCGAGTGTGAGATGCGAATGCCCCTGGCGGTAGTTCCAGCCTAGAAGCTGCGAGAATGCTTGCTCTCTGAGTGATGAACCGAATACATAGCCATCGTATTTATTCTTATAGGCATGCGCCATCTTTCCGCTGTAGCGGGTGTTCCAGACGAATCCGCCCTGGTTGCCGGCAAAGTTGAGCGAATAATCAAAAAGTCCGTTGTTGGTTTGATAACCCGTTGAGAAATTTGCTCTCATGTCGCCCTTGGCAAGGGTAGGAGCGGAGTGGAAGATGAGGACGCCTGCCATCGCATCCGAACCATACATGAGACTTGCCGGACCTTTCAGAATCTCTACGGAATGAACCGAAGCGGGGTCGATTTCTATTCCGTGTTCATCGCCCCATTGCTGTCCTTCCTGTCTGATTCCATCATTTACCACTACCACGCGGTTATAGCCCAGGCCACGGATCACGGGCTTTGAAATTCCGCTTCCCGTGGTAATCTGCGAAACGCCTGGCTGGTGGGCGATGGCGTCGATGATGTTGGTAGAAGGTTGCATTTCGAGCTGGCGGGTAGAAACAAAGGAGATAGGTACCGGCGATTGTTTCAGTTTCTGGCTGCCCGTCAAGCCTGTTACTACCACTTCGTTCAGTTTCACGCTCGATTCCGTCAGCGGCTGGTGCTTGATGGAATCGCTGGTTTCCATACCATGAAAGCTTGACTTTTCCTTGTTATTATCTGCTCCGTTTATAGCCATAGCAGGGGCTGTTGCCGATGAGCACAGACTCATCAGCAATATTGATTTCAATATTGTTCTCATTATGTTATTTGTTACCTTATTCTGTTAATATTCAATTATTTATAAAAACAGAGAATAAGGTGGAGCACGGGTAGATCTTACCCCCTTCGCCCTGCACAAGCAAGGAGAGCAGAAGGCACGGCGAGGGGAGAGATGGAGCACGGTGATGGCAACCCAAACCACGAGGGATGGAGCCAGATAAGGAGTGCTTTGCAATTGGCAAAGCACACAGTCGTGCATGGTATGCTGCAGGGCTATCAGATGCCCGTCGTGATGAACATGATGGGCACAATCGGCACAATAGAAATCAGCATGAGTTCCCTGCGCTTCACCATGGTGGTGAAACGTAACGGCAAGCAGCATCGGCAGGTAAACCAATAGCAGCAGCCAGGAACATCTGATTCTCTTATGCGTTATCCTCTGCATTTATCTACAGTATTCTGTTTTTATTTGCAAAAATAATCATTTCTGTCGGGATTATTCTTAGAATTCCGATATTTTAATGAAGATTATTTGTTTTTCAGCAGAAAAGCCATGTAGAGGGGAAAAATGAGTGTTTGTGGGGCTGTTCCCACATTTACATCTCCCAGTTTGATGGCTTGAGATACGTGATACTTTTCGGGGTTCGAAAGGATGGTCTTGGCACTTTTAATGTTTCCGTTGCTCGCCTTTACTTCTACCAGCGTGCATTTGCCTTCGTATCTTGTAACAAAGTCGATTTCCAAACCCGAGTCCTTGCGGAAATAATAGAGTTTGCGATTCATCTTGCCAAAAATGTCGGCTACCAGATTTTCAAAAATGGCTCCCTTGTATCCATAGAGATTGCCTTGTAGAATGTCAGCTGCCGTTCCTGGTTCGAGCATACTGATGAAAAGTCCTGTATCTGCCATGTAAACTTTAAACTGGTCGGGAATGGAGTTGCCATCAAGTGGGAGTTCGGGCGCTGACAGGTTGTAGCAACGGCGGATAATGCCAGCATCTTCTATCCATTGCAAACTGCCCTGATAGTCACGTCCTCTTCCGTTGGATCGTACTGTGGCGTATGCGAATTTCTTGTTTTCCTTACTCAGTTGACGTGGAATTGACTCGAAGCATTCTCTGATTCTCGACTTGTCTGCTTGTGGAGCATATTTCAGCATATCTACTTTGTATTCTTCGATGATGGCTTGCTGCATCCGTAGCACGTTTTGCATATTATGAGTTTCCATAAATACGCTCACGGCTCTTGGCATTCCGCCAACAATGCAATAATGCAGCAGCAGTTGGCGCATTCTTTCGTGGATGGCTTCTTGTACTGGAGTCTTTTCTTCCAGGCAGCGATGCAGGTAGTCGATGGTCATTTTCTTAATGCCATTTGCCCAGAGCCATTCCTCAAAATCCATTGGATACATGTCTATGATAGTCTCGTAACCAACAGGAATTGGAGCCTCTGACGAAGCATTGGTATGGTAACCGCTGACTCCCAGCAGGGAACCCGTACCGATGACATCGTATCTGCCATCAGTCTTGAAGAATTTCAAGGCTGTGCGAGCACGTGGGCATTCCTGTATCTCGTCAAAGATGATACAGGTTTTGCCCGATACGAAATTGGCATCAGGTATTAAGGTAGAAAGTGTCATGCAGAGAAGATCGATGTCCAGGCCACCATCAAATACCGACTTGTATTCTGGGTGCTGGAAAAAGTCAATATACACAACATGCTCATAATTCTTATGGGCAAAATCGAGTACAGAGAATGTCTTTCCGCATTGGCGACATCCTTTGATGATGAGAGGCATTTTGTGCTCATCACTTTTCCATTCTTTGAGATATTTCTCGATTTTTCGTTTAAACATCTGTTTTCTAATGATTTATGATGTATTGTCCTTTATGCTGTGCACGTTTTTCAAGGGACTTTTCTTGAATTTATGCACGTTTTTCAAGGGACTTTTTGCTCTGTTCTGCCACTTTTCCAAGGGACTTTCGGTTGCAAAGATACAAAAATATTTCCAACTATACTTTGAAATAATCCTAGAAGGTGGCTTGTTTAAGGAAATTTAATGTTTTTCCTATGATTTTCTGTTCCTAAGGTGAAAAGCAAATGGATAGGGCTTGCCTTCTAGAGAAAAGGAGATTTTCCTGGGGGCTGCGCTCCAATTAGCTTGCTCCGGTTGGCTGCGTTCCAATTGTTCCAGTTGTTCCAATTAATTTTGAGTGGGTTTATATCTTTTGCTTGTCCTTTTTCTTTGCTTCTTTATATTATATAACTTATTAATTATTAATTAATTATATATATAATATATATAAAAATAGGGGTAGGTGGGATATGCTGAAAAATTAATTGGAACAACTGGAATAACTGGAACGGGAACGCTTTCTTTTCTTCTAGAAGGCTTATTATCAGATAGTTAATGCAAAATATAGCGTTCCAATTGATTTGAAAAATCTCAGTCTCAGTTGTCTCAGTAAAAAAATAAGGGGGTATCATTTTCCCATTTTTCTCTTTCTTTCCTTTTTGCTGTTTTTGTAACTTGTTGATTATTAATTAATTATATATAAATATATAATATATATATAAGAATAAAAGAAAAA
>ULYG01015523.1_pt1 | contig 10888 bp, 10 predicted proteins | sample 1961971 | NCBI WGS metagenome assembly ULYG01 (sample SAMEA4835858, study PRJEB28245) | human gut metagenome | biome: gut microbiome; material: fecal sample | place: Denmark | collected 2008 | reverse complement strand
AGCGGTTCCCGGGGACGGTGTGTATGCGACAAGGGCTTTTATTAGAGGGAGACAATATCCTTCTGTAACAAACGTGGGAACCAATCCGACTTTTGGAAACAAAGAAAGATCCATAGAAACATTTATATTCTCCTTTGATGAAAAGATTTATGATGCTCCTTTTGCATTGGAATGGATTGAGAAGATTCGCGAAGAAAAGAAGTTTCCTGATATAGAGGCACTGCGCAGGCAGATTGAAGAAGATATAAAGAGAGCCAAACAGATTTTAGAAGTATAGCCGGAAGCATGGGGACAAGTGTTCTTATGCTTTTATTTTGGTTCTCATGCATATTTGAATTGACACTATAATATAAGAGACTTACAATACATGTATTCATAATGTATTTTCATGAACTTCGTTTGAAGATATTTTATGAGGAAAGCATTTCGATGAATGATGCGTGAAGTAAAGGAGAGATGTACTATGGCGATTCGTTTTTCTGAAGTACTTGGCAAGATGAAAGGCTCGGACCTTGGTCCGTTGCTGGCATTGACAGCCCAGCCGGATATTATTTCTTTTGCGGGCGGGCTTCCTGCACCTATAACGTTTCCCCTGAAGGAACTGGAAGAGGTGGCAGTTAAAGTCAGACAGGAAGACGGAGCCGGTGCTATGCAGTATGGTCCGTCTTTAGGATTTATGGGGCTTCGTGAAGCTATTGCCGCCCGCATGAACCGTATGTATGTTCCCATGGGTATGACGGAAATTTCCGCAAAGAATATCATGATTGTTACAGGATCCCAACAGGGATTAGATATTACCGGCCGCGTATTCCTCGATAAGGATGACGTTGTTCTTATTGAGAGCCCTTCTTATCTTGGTGCTATCGGGGCATTTGCATTGGAGCAGCCTAAATTCGTGGAAGTTCCTACTGATGGGGAAGGAATGATTCCAGAAGAATTGGAAAAGCTTATCCAAACGACGGAAAGAGTAAAATTTATTTATGTAATTCCCAATTATCAGAATCCTACGGGTATTTGCTGGTCATTGGAACGCCGCCGGAAATTGATGGAATTGGCAACAAAGTATGAGATTCCTGTATTTGAAGATAATCCTTATGGTGATCTTCGCTTTGAAGGAGAAGAAATTGCGCCTTTAATTTCTATGGATCCAAAGCATTTAGTTATGTATTCCGGTACTTTTTCAAAAACGCTGGCACCGGGAATGCGTTTAGCATGGATGGTCTGCAATGATGATATCCTTGCTAAAATGGATCTGGTTAAAGGATCCACCGACCTTCATACACCTTCCGTTACACAGCGTGAAGTGGCACTCTACATGCAGAATTATGACTTTGAAAGACATGTCGAGGAAAATTGCAGATTATACGCTCATCGACGTGATGTCATGTGTGACGCAATAAAAAAACATTTCCCTGCTGATGTAAAGTGTACCTATCCCCATGGAGGTCTGTTCCTTTGGGTAGAATTACCGGACGGCTGTGATGCGCGGGACCTCTTCGCGGAGGCAATCAAAAGAAAAGTAGCTTATGTGCCGGGAGACAGTTTCTTCCCTGCCTCCGGCAAAAGGAATTATTTCCGGCTGAATTTCTCTTACAATGATGACGAAAAAACTGTCGAAGGCATCAGGCGTCTTGCAGAAGCGTTGAAATCTTATCTGACTGTGAAATAAACAATAAAAATAACACTATAAAAATCCATGCAATTGACAGCATGGATTTTTATAGTACAGAGTTTAGTAGCCTTTCGTCTTATTTATTTCATTAGTAAGTTTTTCGCCTTTAGAGAAAGCGATAAAATTATTTTTCAGTAATTCAAGCACATGGTTCCATGAGTCCGGCGTGAAAGAAGCAGAATGTGGACTGATGATAACATTTTCCATGGACCAGAAAGGATGGTTTTCCGGCAGCGGTTCTTTTTCAAATACGTCTAGCGCAGCGCCGGCAATACGATGTTCCGAAAGCGCTTCCACCAGCGCGTTTTCATTTACTACGGAAGCTCTTGCGATATTGATGAAGAAAGAAGTTTTTTTCATCAGAGAAAATTCTTTTTTTCCGAAGAACTCATTTGTTTCGGGGGTGGAAGGCAAAGCAGCAATGGTGATGTCTGCCTTCGGGAGAACGTCTTTTATCTGATCTGCCGTGTAGACTTGGCCGGTGAAAGGGTCATCAGATATATGTTTTTTTACAGCAAGTATTTTTGTGTTGAAACCTTTTATCCGTTGGGCGATTGCTTTTCCGATGCTGCCATAACCAATGATGGCAACAGTCTTTTGGTAAAGGGAATCCGTTTTCGGCCGTTTCCAAATTTTTTGATCTTGTTGGCGGATCATGATGGGAAGGCAGCGTACCAGACTCAAGAGAAGCGCTAATGTATGATCGGCAACAGCGTGGTCATGGATGCCGTGAGAGTTTGTCAGTATAATGGGCCTTTTTAACATATCTTTTGTAAGAAGGTGTTCTACACCATCTGACAGAGAATGAATCCAGCGAACATGGGGTGATGCTTCCAGAAAAGGCTGCACATTTTGAAATCCCCACATGGCGATCGCATCGGCATCCGATACATGAGAGAGTGCGTCACAGGGAGATGGGTATGACTCTATAACGGATCCGGGAACGGCATTCCGAAATTCTGTCAATTTTTCTTCTGAAATTTTATTAAGAATCACAAGTTTCATAGAAGCACATCCTTTCTGTAATTGATTATATCATTTTCCTGAAAGGGGTTTATGAATAGAGATAGTTTGATTATAATTAAGGAAATAAATTCACGATGGAGATAAAATGGCAGAGAGAAAAAGAACATTGAAAAGAACATCTTTTACAGGGAAACGAAAAGTTGTCCGCCGAAGAAAGAAGAGTAGAGGGCATTCCCTGTTACTTTTACTGTTTTTCTTAGTTGTCATATCGGTGGCATCTTGCACGGTGGCACATCCTTTTTCTGATGAAAAAGAAACAATGGTTTCGGTGAATACTGCGATCCATCATCTTTTTGGCGAGGAGTCTTCTGAAAGAGATGGAAAAGGGAAAAGCGGCGGCAGAGTGGAAGAGGTGAAGAAAGAGCCACAGTCCATTATCAAAGAGTTCATGAATAGACTTAAAGGCGGGGAAAATAAAGGAAACAACGGCGATGGAAATAACATCCTTACAAAGCGTGAGGAAAAGAACCCTTCTGATACGCGACTAAAGGCATCTGCAGCGAAGCAGAGAGAACCGGCGGAGAAAAAAGCGGGAGGAAACTCCTCGTCGGTGACCGGCCGTTTAGCGGTAGTTATAGATGATGCAGGACTTGATTTGGAATCGCAGCGGATATATGAAGAGATTGGAGTCCCTTTGACGCTTGCCGTTATGCCGAATAAAATGTACACATCAGAAGCGGCAGCGGAATGGTCCCGTTATGGAATGCCTGTTATTCTTCATCAGCCCATGGAGCCGGTTTCAGGTTCGGGCATGGAAGAAAAGACCATATTAACATCCATGAGTGATGAAGCGATACGATATATGCTGAAAGAATCGCTTGAACAAATACCGCAGGCGGTGGGAATCAATAATCATCAAGGCTCAAGAGCCACCACTGATGCCAGGGTCATGCGTGTTGTAATGAATGAACTTTCACACAGGGGGCTGTTCTTTCTTGACAGCCGTACCAATACCACGACTGCGGCTGACAGCGCGGCTGTCTCATATGGCGTTCCCTATGCAAGGAATGATTTATTTGTGGATAATTCTGCCGATGAAGGTGAAATCCGGGCGATGATACAGGAAGGGGCCAATCGGGCGAAAGCCCGCGGCAGCTATATTATCATTGGGCATTGCCGCCCTCATACAGCAGCGGCATTTCGCGATATTGTCCCACAACTTCAGGCGCAGGGAATCGAATTTGTTTATGTATCGTCTTTGTTAAGGTGGTAAGATGGGAAAAAACAAAGTGGTTATTATTTCCGGCGGTACATCGGGAATCGGGTTGGCTACGGCAAAAATCCTTGCGTCAGAAGGGTGGAAAACAATTCTGCTCGGTCGAGACATGAATAAGGGGCGCGGGGCGCAGGAAGAAGCTCAAGGCAGCCTTTTTATTCCCTGTGATGTGACAAATACAAGGATAGTCAAAAATACAATTGAAAAGGCTGCATCCTTTGGAGAAATCAGAGGCGTCGTATCCTGTGCCGGTATTTATACGGAAGGTCTTTTGGATAATGTAACAGACAAAGAAATGCAGAAATTCTTTGAAGTAAACGTTTTCGGTACAATAAAATTACTCCGCGCGGCTGTCCCGTTCTTACGTATGCATGGAGGGAGCATTGTAACGGTAGCTTCCGATGCTGCCATTCAGGGAAATGTACAGTGCAGCTTGTACAGCGCGACGAAAGGGGCGGTTACCGCTTTTACCCGTTCGTTGGCGCTTGAATTGGCAGTGGATAACGTGCGGACCAATGTGGTTTGTCCCGGAGACGTGGCGACGCCTCTTTTGGAAAAGCAGCTTCAAACTTACGGCGGTTCGATAAATGAAATGAAAAATTGGTATCCTCTTATGCGAATTGCCGATGCGGAAGAAATAGGGCAGGTGATTGCCTTCCTTATTTCCGAAAAGTCTTCTTATATGACAGGTGCGGTTATTCCTGTCGATGGAGGATTGACGGACTGGTAAGTATGATTTTGTTCTGATAAAGGATATAATGGTCATAGATAAGGAAATGTTGATTTAGTATAATTAAGCCGTAAGCGGCATAAATGTAATCGGCTGAGCCGAAAAGACAGGAGGGCATGATGAACGGAGACAAGAGTGTGGAAGAAATAAAAAAGACAGCAGTCGATGCTGCGAAGGAGGCTGTGCAAGAGGTGAAAGAATCTGTTGAGGCCACAGCGGAAGATATGGAGAATGTGCCCGAAGTTCACCTTGAAACACCGGAAGCTGATGTGGAAGTTACCTTTATTGATGATCGTGATAAAGAGGCGGAAGGTTTGATTCACTGGGCGGCTGCCCGCGCAGGCGTGATCGTGGCGGCTCCACTTTTGGGGACGGTGTCTCTTATTGCCAATGAAGTATACATGATTTCTAAAATTGGAAGCGTTTATGGAGTAGATGTTCCGCAGAAAGCGGTTCTTTCCTTTATCGGTTCTTTAGGGGCAACCGTTGTCGGCACAACCATTGCTACACTTTTACCGATTCCATTTATCCAGATTCCCATCGGGATTTCCGTAACTTATGGATTGGGAAAAGCGGCCGTCCGTTGGATTAAAGACGGAATGCCTGATGATACGAGACCCTATAAGGCGGTCTTTGAAGAGGGACGAGCGGAGGGTAATACGCTGGTTGGAGAAATTAAAGAAAATCCTGAAAAGGATATTCCCCTTGGCGATGAAAAGAGAGATTTTACGAAAGAAATTAAAGAGACAGTTGACGATGTATATCCTGAAAAAGCGCATGAAGCTGTGGATAAACTGGCAGACCAGCTGGTAGATATGTTTAACCTTCTGGGTGAACAGCTTGTTACAGCCTTGAAAAAAGCCGGGATGACTGATGAACAGATTGAAAAAGCAAAATACACTACTATTGGCGCAGCAGAAATAGCAAAGGAAACAGCTGAAAAAACAGCAAAAAATTTGCGTGCTGTTGCCAGAGTGAAGTCAAGAAAACTTCAGGAAGAGGCAAGGCAAAAAGCTTCTGAGATGAAAGAGCAGGCAAAAGAACAGATGGAGGAATTGCAGAAGAAAAAAGAAGAAATAAGGCGCCAATCGGAAATTCGGGCTGAACAGGCCAAACTGAAATCGGAAAAACTGAAAGCCCAAGCGAGAATCCAGATGCAGGAAGCAAAAGTCCAGGCAGATAAATTGAAGGAACAAGTTCGTACCCAGGCTGAAATTGCGCAGGATAAAGCAAATGAATTGAAAGAGAAGGTGAATGCGAGGGCAGACGATTACAGAAGAAATGTTTCTGCTGCTGCCAACCGTGCCAAAGCCGATATTCTGGGGTATGTGGATGATTTTCGTACGAAAACGGAAGAACGGGCCGCTCAAATTCGGGCAAAAGATCGTAATGCAAAGGGAGGGGCTATTGAAGGCAGTGAATTTTCTCAGGAAACTGTTGGGAAATCTTCTGAAAAGACAAAAAAATAAAGGATTTAAACCAGCACCTGATATTACGGGATTGAATAAAGAACATCATAGAGATGTCGTATGGCGCCCTGTAAGCCCCTGGAGTAAAAGGCGGTGGCGGTTCAAACGTACAAACCATCCATGGTTCAAAAAACGATAAAATGAAAAATCCGCCTGCAGCTTGATATATAGATGTCAAACTGCAGGCGGATTTTATGTGGAAATGTAAAATCGGAATACAAGGCCCCGGTACATATTGATTTTTTTTAAAGATGCTTCATGAAACTTAATTATCCTATTTTCAGATTATGGAAGACTACATTTGAAAATGCGGAAACTACATCGGGATCGAAAAGGATTCCGGATCCGCTGAAGATGGCACGGGAAACTTCCGGCCGGTCTTTATGTTTAAAGTTGGGCGAAGAAAAAATAACATCGTCATAGTAAGAGGCCAGCGCAATAATTCTGGCCCCCAAAGGAATATTGATCTTTTTCAGATGTTTCGGATATCCTGTGCCATCCCAACGTTCATGGTGGAAACGAATAAGAGGAATGAGATCCTCCATGCCGGGACAGGACTCCAGTATGTTAGCTCCTAAGTCAGGATGTCTTTTATAGACCTGGATGTCTCTTTTGGAGACATAGGGGTAATTGGTCAGCACATGGTTGGGTACACAGATGAGACCGATGTCATGAAGCAGGCCGGCATTGCGGATAAGCGTGATTTCATTGGCAGTAAGGCGCATGTAAATGGCAGTAGCTGCTGCTAAATTGGAGACACGCTGAGAGTGCTCATACAGAGAAACTGATTTTATGCGCATCAAAAATAAGAGATGATTGATGACCATATTCAGCTTATTTTTATCGTCGATGCTTAGTTCAGCAGACTGGAATATCGAAGTGGGGTACATAGAAAACCTTAATCATAAAAATAAGAAAGAGAGCCGTAGGTGTTTTTCCGGTTTAAACCGAAAAGAATTTATCTTTCATGCCGCTTCATCCAAGCGGTCATGTAAGTGCAGTCAGAACGAACTGTATACCGATTTTTGACAGCCCAGCTATAGGCGGCTTCGGCGAGCTGGGCGGCTAAACCCTTTCCGGATAATGCGGCGGGAACGATGGTATGAAGTACAGTAAAGACATGACCTGTTAAATCATATTCAAGGCAGGAGAGGCCTTTCAGTGATTCGATTTTAAATTTGTGGTTCTTAATATCATGTGTAACCATAGTGACATTTCTCCCCTGGGTAGACAGATTTTATTTTACAGGAAAATAAGGATATGTCAAAGTTTCATTGAAAGAAAGACAACATTTGTTTCCCTGGTAAGAAAGACGAATTTTCCTGAGAGAACCAGCCTTAAAAATGCATAAAGAATACAGGCGGAAACACCATTTTCTTTTATTTTTCAAGATTAGCTTATGCTATAATTTATTATATGATGTCAGAAGAAATTATACATCCAAGTAAAAATCTATACTGTTATAAAAATATTTCGATAGAAAACATAAGTTCTGTTTTGTGGAGGTTGTCTTGGGGACATTTAAAATTACCTATCTTCACCATAGCGGGTTCATCTGTGAGCTGGAAGACTGTATTCTTGTTTTTGATTACTACATGGATCCTGAAGGAAAGTTGGATGACCTTTGTGAGGTCTCATCAAAACCGCTGTATTTTTTTGTGAGTCATTTTCATGCGGATCACTTTAATCCTGAGATTAATCGGTTCGAAAGCCGGGCAGAAGGATATTTCATCCATCGTGACTGCACACTGACGCTTAGAAATCATGAGATGCTCCACTGCATGGAAGTGGGAGATTTTATGGTGACAAAATATTTTCGAATCAAGATGTTCGGATCCACTGATGCGGGGGGATCATTTTTAATTAATCATCCGAAAGCTTCTGTTTTCCACGCAGGTGATTTGAACTGGTGGCACTGGGCCGGGGAAGGAGATTCTGATAATCTGGCAGCACGCGATGAGTATTTTAAAGAATTGGAGCGGATTCCCCGGGTATCCATGAATATCGTGTTTTTCCCGGTGGACGCCCGACAGGCAGTGGCAAGAGAATGGGGAGTCAAAGCATTTTTGGAGAAATTCGATGTGAGTACAGCATTGGTACCAATGCATGCATTTGGAATCCGTTGGTCGCCGTCTTACGAATTCCGCTGGCGATTTCCCGATATTCCCTTATGGATACCGAAGGCGGAGGGCGATGTTTATGTGGGAGAAGTAAAATGACTTATACATGGATTTATATTATGCTGCTCATGTTTGCAGGAAGTTTTATCTTACAGATGGTACCACTCTTATTTTATTTCGAAGCGGTTATTGCTGTGAACCTGCTGATTTTAGCGGCTTCTTGGTTTATACTTCGGCGTGACCGATTTTCAGACTTCCGGTCTAATATACTTTTTATGGCAGGGCTTACGATAATTAATATTCTGACAGACTTGGGCATACTCACTCATTCTATGTCGTGGGTTGCTTTTGGTGCCCTTCTTATCTGGTCGATGACCGGTGGAGGCAGGAGTCATTCATGAAAAAGGGAAAGCGGAAATTTTGGGTATAAGCGAGCGGCTTGTCTGCAATTTATTGAGGATAAACCGAAAATATAGTTTTGGAATATTCGTGTTTATCGGATTTTTGGGAGTTTTCCATCTTGACAATAAATTGCAAAGATTCTAAAATTGAATTAGTCAATCGAAAGATTGTACTTTTTTAGTGTTTATTTCCAATTGAAACTAAAATATATAAAGAAAAGAGGTGAAAAACTTGGAGAAAGATGAAATCTTATTGTACGTTATCATAGCAGGGATTATTGCAGCTGTAATTGGTGCTGGTATAGGATACTTACTCCGCAGACGTATTGCTGAAGCAAGGATCGGTTCTGCTGAAGAAAAAGCTGCACAGCTTGTTGCATCGGCGGAAAAAGAAAGAGAAAATGCTTTGCGTGAAGCGGAGACGCTGAAAAAAGAGACGATTGTACAAACCAGAGAAGAGCTTCATAAACTCCGTGAAGAGGTAGAACAGGAGCATAAGGGGCGCCGCGATGAATTGCAGCGTTATGAGCAGCGTCTGGTTCAAAAGGAAAGTAATTTGGACGCAAGAAGCAGTAATCTGGAACAGCGGGAAAGTGTGTTGGCAAAGAAGGAAACCCAGCTGAAGGCACAGAAAGAAAAAGTGGATAATTTATGTGTTATGCAGCAGACGAAGCTGGAAGAAATTTCACATCTTACCCGTGATCAGGCGAAGGAAATGATTCTTGCCCGCGTTAATGATGAGTTGGCACATGAAAAGGCGGTCCGTATCAGGGCGGCAGAAGAAGAAATCAAGCTGACTTCTGATAACAAAGCGCGTGAAATCATAGCAGCTGCTATTCAAAGAAACGCTGCTGATACAGTTTCTGAAACAACGGTTTCGGTAGTTTCCCTGCCGAATGAAGAAATGAAGGGCCGTATTATCGGACGTGAAGGGCGGAATATACGCGCAATTGAAACATTGACCGGTGTTGATTTGATTATTGATGATACACCTGAAGCGGTTATTCTGTCCTGTTTCGATCCGATTCGCCGTGAAATTGCCAGATTGTCCCTGGAAAGTCTTGTGAAAGATGGACGAATCCATCCTGCAAGAATTGAGGAAGTTGTGGCAAAGACAAAGAAAGAAGTGGATAAAGCGATTCGTGAGGCCGGTGAAGAAGCGGTACTCCAGTGTGGAATTAGCGGCATGCATCCTGATCTGATTAAGATACTGGGGCGTTTGAAATATAGAACGAGTTATGGACAAAACGTTCTCCAGCACTGTATCGATACTTCCTACTTTGCAGGTATTCTTGCGGCGGAAGTCGGTGCAGACGCGGATATGGCAAAACGGGCTGGCTTGCTCCATGATATTGGTAAAGGGGTAGATCGTGAACAGGAAGGCACCCATGTGGAACTTGGCGTGGAACTGGCGCAGAAATACCATGAACCGATGCAGGTCATCAATGCTATTGCATCACATCATGGCGACACGGAAGCCGTATGCGTAGAGGCGGTTCTTGTAGCGGCGGCTGATGCTGTTTCTGCGGCTAGACCGGGTGCCAGGAGGGAGACGCTTGAAAATTATATCAAGAGACTGACGAAATTGGAAGATATTGCCCGTTCATATCCGGGGGTATCCAGTTGTTATGCTATCCAGGCAGGTCGTGAAATCAGAGTCATTGTAAAGCCTGAAAAGGTTAATGAAGACCAGGCTGTGATTCTTTCTCATGATATTGCCCAGCAAATTGAGAAGGAGCTGCAGTATCCGGGGCAGGTGAAGGTAGTTATTATTCGAGAAACACGGGCTATCGATTTTGCAAAATAAGATAAAAGGGAGTCCTTTTCGGGGGATTCTCTTTTTTGTGCTTTTGGAACGGGGAAAACCATTTATGATATAATAAAAAACACTGTAAAATATTTTTTGAATATTGTGAGGTCATAAATATGGACAGAGAAGAACTGGACAGACAATTAAAAGAACAGGGGGAAAATATAGAATTGCAGACGGATAAGTTCTCTTCAGGGCGGAAAAAACTGGCGGCCGCGGCAGTGGTTCTTTTGATTACCAGTTTCATAGGGGGATGTTTCTTCGGTGATATTATTCCGGGAAACAAGCAGGGAAACAAAGCGGAATCTTCTTATTCCTTTCCACAGACAGAACAGAAAAAAGTGGAGGAGCTGCCGGCAATCAGAAATACGGCTGTTGTACAGGCGGTCAAAGAAGTTGGTCCGGCTGTCGTTGGGATCACGACGCGGGTTTATGATAAAGATA
>ULYG01008401.1_pt1 | contig 11162 bp, 9 predicted proteins | sample 1961971 | NCBI WGS metagenome assembly ULYG01 (sample SAMEA4835858, study PRJEB28245) | human gut metagenome | biome: gut microbiome; material: fecal sample | place: Denmark | collected 2008 | reverse complement strand
ATGTGAATTTGAAATGTAAGTGAAGAAAACGGACTGTCATGTGTATCCTTTTGTCGAGGCTGTTTATTGATGATTTTTGATAGTATATATTTAAATTGTACGTACGCGCGTACCTTATTATATTAGAATTAAATGATATTATATCATTACATGCATTCTTTTTTCTTCACTTACATTTCAAATTCACATTCACATTCACATTTCATCCCTTTACAACCACCGAATATTACCTGTTACTTTTGTTACTTTTGTTATCGCCTCACAATCCTTTTACCTTTAAATTGCGTCCCGATGCAGCCGTTGCTACGTCGCGACGTGTCTGGCACTGCGTCGGGACGTAGCCATCGCTACGTCGTGACGCAGTTTCAGATGCATCTGGAGGGGGTAAAAACACCGAAAATGCAGGCTGCAATCCCGAGAGACGCACTTTCAGATTCGTCAAATATCTTTCTATCGTATACGGGATTGTTAATTTTCTGCCCGTGTGTGCGTCAACAGTATAAAATGTAATCTCGGGATAGCAAAAAAGCGTATAAAAGTTTGGTAGTATCAAATAAAAATCGTATCTTTGCATTACTAATAATAATTAGCAACGTAAAACGAAATAAAATATATACCTATAACAATTATGAACGAAAAAAGAGTTTATACATTCGGAAACGGAAAAGCAGAAGGCAATGCCCAAATGCGAGAAGTACTTGGTGGTAAAGGCGCAAACCTTGCCGAAATGAACCTGATTGGTGTACCTGTTCCTCCAGGTTTCACCATTACAACAGACACTTGTAATGAATATTATGAAGTGGGTGAGGAAAAAATCAAAGAACTTCTTCAGGACGAAGTAATGGCTGCTGTGGCTCATACTGAGGCATTGATGAACAGCAAGTTCGGTTCTGTAGAGAATCCACTCCTCGTATCAGTACGTTCGGGTGCTCGTGCATCTATGCCTGGTATGATGGATACCATCCTCAACCTCGGTTTGAATGACGAAGTAGCTGAGGGATTGGTCAAGAAGACCGGTAACCCTCATTTCGTATACGATTCATATCGCCGTTTCGTACAGATGTACGGTGACGTCGTTATGGGACTGAAGCCTGTAAACAAGGAAGATATCGACCCATTTGAGGCTATCATCGAAAAGGTGAAGGAAGAGCAGGGCGTTACACTTGACAAGGACCTCTCTGTAGAGTCGCTCAAGAAGCTCGTTGAACTCTTCAAGGCTGCCATTAAGGAGCAGACCGGTCAGAATTTCCCTACCAACCCAATCGATCAGCTTTGGGGCGCTATCTGCGCTGTGTTCCGTTCTTGGATGAACGAGCGTGCTATCCTCTACCGCAAGATGGAAGGTATTCCTGATGAGTGGGGTACTGCCGTATCTGTCATGGCGATGGTCTTCGGTAACATGGGCGATACATCTGCTACAGGTGTTTGCTTCTCACGTGACGCTGGTAATGGTGAGAATCTCTTCAATGGTGAGTATCTTATCAATGCACAGGGTGAGGACGTGGTAGCTGGTATCCGTACTCCACAGCAGATTACAAAGATTGGTTCTCAGCGCTGGGCTGAGCGTGCTGGTATCTCTGAAGAGGAGCGTGCTGCCAAGTATCCTTCTATGGAAGAGGCTATGCCTGAACTCTATAAGGAACTCGACGCGCTGCAGGATAAGCTGGAGCACCACTATCACGATATGCAGGACATGGAGTTCACCGTACAGGAAGGCAAACTCTGGTTCCTCCAGACACGTAACGGTAAGCGTACTGGTACAGCTATGGTGAAGATAGCCATGGATCTCCTCCACGAGGGTATGATTGATGAGAAGACTGCTATCCTGCGCTGTGAGCCTCAGAAACTCGATGAACTTTTGCACCCAGTATTCGATAAGCTGGCTCTCTCTAAGGCTAAGGTCATCACGCAGGGTCTTCCTGCATCTCCAGGTGCTGCCTGCGGTCAGATTGTATTCCACGCTGACGATGCTCAGGAGTGGCATGAGGACGGCAAGAAGGTCATCATGGTTCGTATCGAAACATCTCCTGAAGACCTCGCTGGTATGTCAGCTGCTGAGGGTATCCTTACCGCTCGTGGTGGTATGACTTCTCACGCTGCCGTTGTAGCCCGTGGTATGGGTAAGTGCTGTGTATCAGGCGCCGGCTCTATCAACGTTGACTACAAGACTAAGACTGTTGAGATTGATGGTGTAGTTTACAAGGAGGGTGATTACATCTCTCTGAATGGTACTACAGGTCAGGTTTACGCAGGACAGATTGAGACAAAGGCTGCAGAACTTTCAGGCGACTTCAAGGAGCTGATGGACCTCTGCGACAAATATACAAAGATGGAAATCCGTACCAATGCGGATACTCCACACGATGCTGAGGTAGCCCGTGCATTCGGTGCCAAGGGTATCGGTCTGACACGTACAGAGCACATGTTCTTCGATGATCAGAAGATTGTAGCTATGCGTGAGATGATTCTGGCAGACTCTGTTGAGGGTCGTGAGAAAGCACTTGCCAAGCTCCTCCCATACCAGAAGGCTGACTTCTATGGAATCCTCAAGGCAATGGATGGCTGCCACGTGAACATCCGCTTGCTCGACCCACCTCTCCACGAGTTCGTACCTCACGATTTGGCTGGTCAGCAGACCATGGCTAAGGAGATGGGCGTAAGCGTAGAGGAAATCAAGAAGCGTGTAAACTCTCTGGCAGAGAACAACCCTATGCTCGGTCATCGTGGTTGCCGTCTCGGTATCACATTCCCAGAGATTACAGCTATGCAGACCCGTGCCATCCTCGGTGCAGCTTGCGAGTTGAAGAAGGAGGGTTACAACCCATGTCCTGAAATCATGGTTCCGCTCATCGGTACCGTTCAGGAGCTCAAGCAGCAGAAGTCTATCATCCTCGCTACTTCTAAGGAGGTATTCGCTGAGTACGGCGTAGAGGTGGAATTTGAGATTGGTACCATGATTGAAATTCCTCGTGCTGCCCTTACAGCAGGTCAGATTGCAGAGGAGGCTCAGTACTTCTCATTCGGTACTAACGACTTGACACAGATGACCTTCGGTTACTCTCGTGATGACATCGCTTCCTTCCTCCCTGCATACATGGAGAAGAAGATCTTGAAGGTTGACCCATTCCAGGTTCTCGACCAGGAGGGTGTTGGTCAGCTCATCAAGATGGCTGTAGAGAATGGTCGTGCTACCCGTCCTAACCTCCGCACAGGTATCTGCGGTGAGCATGGTGGTGAGCCTTCATCAGTTAAGTTCTGCGCTAAGGTTGGCATGAACTACGCTTCATGCTCTCCATTCCGCGTGCCAATCGCCAGACTTGCTGCGGCACAGGCTGCTGTAGAGGAGTAAATCTCTTCTGAAAGAAGATTGTACGATTAATGATTAGATAATTAGAGGAAAGTGTTTCGTAATGAAGCGCTTTCCTCTTTTTCGTCTTTTTTAGGTTAAATTTCGAAAGAAAATGAGCAAATCATTTGCAGATTACATTTATTTTCCGTAATTTTGTCGGAAAATAGAGAAATATGGAAGGATTAGTCATGATTTATGCGACGATTACGGTCGTTGCTGGTGCCATGGCACTTTGGCTTCATACAAAATGGGGTAAGAAATTCTTGGAGGATCTCTAATGGTTGGTATTGCTACAGAATCCTTTGTGTTCTGAACTAATGTTCCCGGCACGCCCTGAAAGGGCAGAAGCTCCTAGCCCAGGGCAACGCCCTGGGTAATAGTTGTATTAGCCCTACGCCCTGTAAGGGCAAAAGCTTTAAAATATAGCTGCTGTATAGAAGCTTTTGCCCTTACAGGGCGTTAGTACCATCTCTATATCGCATACCCAGGGTGTTGCCCTGGGCTAGGAGCTTCTGCCCTTTACCTTTCCCTTCGGCCGGTGACCGTTGGTTCAGGGCGTATGGGGCTTACTTGCGAAATTTAGTAAATAATTTAAAGGCTTCAAAAATGAATACATTGGCTTTAACTTTTGCCGTGTGCTCAATAGTAGCATTGGCCTTTCTTGCATGGCTCTTTACCCCTTGGGGAAAGAAGTGGTCTAAGGAATTGTAGTGATGAAGAAGATAAAATATATATTATGTGTTTGCCTGATGATGGCAAGCTTGGGTGTGGAAGCCAAGTCGATGAAGGACTTGCTGGTTTCGATGCCCGATTCTGTTGTGCCTTATCTCAACCACAACCTGCGGCTGGAATTTACTGAGCTGCAGGAGATGGGAGTGAAGGCAGAAGTGAAGAATCTTTTAGGCGAAACGAGTGTGATGGATACGCTGACTGCTGATTTCGCTCAGTTGAGAACGAGTAAGAGCGCAACTTTGCAGATGAAGAAACTGCCATCGGCTAACGGCGATTCGCTGCTTTGCGTGGTGAAGACGTTTGCCGGAGTAGAGAAGGAGAGCGAACTCTATCTCTTTAATCAGGATTGGCAAGAGCAGGATGCCAGCAGAATTTTCGATGGGAAATTTTTGCAGCAACTGGCTTCCGGACTTGTTGCCAAACCCGATACGATGAGCGAGGCTAAGTTTGAGGAACTCAAGGGGAAAATTGAACTCAAAATCGTGAGTGCTCTGCTCTTGCAACACGAAAACAGCCTCGTAGTGCGCTTGGCTTTACCTTTCGTGTCTGCTGACGATAAGAAGGCTGTAAATGCAATAAAAGTGCAAAGAAAATTTAATTGGAATGGTAAAACTTTTAAGGAGAGTTAAATTCTTGAAGTTTTTAGGTATAAACTATTGCAGGTTACAAGATTATTTGTACCTTTGCATCGTGTTTTTCATGGTATTAGATTATTAAGGTTAATAAAAGATTGGTTGTCGTGAGACAATCAATTTTTTTTTGTCCCTATCTGAAGGCATCAGCCCCTTGTCTTTCCCATCGGCTGGAGGCCGTTGGTTCAGACCGCAGGGCGATGTTTAGAAGATAACCATTCCGATGATACCGCAGATGAAAAGCAGCAGGATAGGGTTGGTCTTTCTGAATTTTGTGAAGTAGAAAGCAGCCAGAAACAGCACGATGCTTGCTCCGAAGACAAACGGATTGTCGGTTGGTGATCCGAAGTTCTCTTTATTCATCAGAAGAACGGCGGCAGCAGCTATCAGTCCGATGATAGCAGGGCGGAGTCCCGCAAAGATATCCTTTACGATTTTAGAATCCTTGTGCGTAATCAGATAGCGGCTGATGAGAATCATGATGATGAAAGGCAGCCACATGATGGAGAGTGAAGCCAATACCGAACCCAGACAGGCTGCCCAGGTAGGATAGCCGTCGTGAAGGCAGGCGGTATAGCCTACGTAGGTGGCACAGTTGATGCCGATAGGTCCCGGTGTAGACTGGCTGATAGCCACAATATCCGTAAACTCAGCATTGGTAAGCCAATGGTTCTTCATTACCGTCTCGTTATGGATGAGCGAAAGCATCGCATATCCGCCACCAAAATTAAATGTACCAATCTTGGTAAATATCAGAAATAACTTTAGAAATAGCATAATCTCTATATTTTTACTTTTTTACCTTTTTACTTTTTTACCTTTCCATAGAGCCAGCCCAGCACACCGGCTGCGATGATGATGTAGATAGGGGAGATGCCGAAAGCTGCAATCAGCAGACAGCAGACAACGGGAATCCAGATATTGTAGCGGTTGATGTTTGCCGTCTTTGCCATCTTGAAGCAAGGCGCAGCAATGAGCGCTACCACGGCAGGGCGCACACCCATGAAGAACTTACCCACCCAATAATTGTCCTTGAAATGCTGGAAGAACATGGCGATGATGAGAATGGCGATGATAGAAGGCAGGGCTATGCCTATGGCACCCACAATGCCTCCCCAGACTCCCTTCAGCTTATAGCCGATATGACTCGCCATGTCGATGGCGAAGATGCCCGGAGTGGTCTGAGCCACTACCATGATATCCATGAACTCCTGTTTGTTCATCCACTGGTTCTTGTCTACAAATTCCTGTTCCATGATCGGTATCATGGCGTAGCCTCCACCTAGCGTGAAAGCCCCGATTTTATTGCACGTGAGGAAAAATTTTACTAACATATCTGTTGTTTCTATATTATTTTTCTCTTATATCTGTTGAAATCGGCTGCAAAAATACACATAATTTGTTAAATATGCTAGCTTTCATGCGGATAATCTTCAAAATCGTGTGCTTTTTACCCGAAAATTTGTATCTTTGCAGCTAATATTTTATAATAAAAAGACATTAAACTATGAATCTGAAAGTACGCCTAGCAGTGATGAACTTCCTGGAGTTTGCAGTTTGGGGAGCTTATCTCACGTCTATGGGCAACTATCTCGGCAAGGCTGGGATGGGTGCCGAGATTTCCTGGTTCTATACCATCCAGGGAATCGTATCTATTTTTATGCCTACATTGATGGGTATTGTGGCAGATAAGTATATCCAGCCGCAACGTCTTTTGGGCTATTGTCACCTTTTGGCAGGAGCAGCCATGATAGGTCTGTTCGGTATGGGTCAGGCTAGTCAGACTCCTAATGAGGCAATGTTTATTGCCGTTTACACCTTCAGCGTGGCTTTCTATATGCCTACATTGGCATTGTCAAATACTTCGGCATTCAGTATATTGAAGAGCAACGGGCTCGACACCGTGAAGGCTTTTCCGCCAATCCGTGTGTTCGGAACCGTGGGCTTCATCCTCACGATGTGGATTGTGAACTGTGCTACTTGGGACAACGGTTCATTCTCGTTCCTGTTGAGCGAGAACGCCCATAAGTTCCAGTATACCCATTATCAGTTCCTGGTATCGGGTGTGCTCAGCATTCTTCTCTTCCTCTATTGCTTCTCATTGCCAGCCTGTCCTATCGTGAAGAAAGAGACAAAGAGCTGGGTAGAGACATGGGGTTTCGATGCCTTTAAACTCTTCAAGAGCCGTGAGATGGCGATGTTCTTCATCTTCTCTTGCATGCTCGGTATGAGTCTGCAGGTAACCAATGGCTATGCCACTCCGTTCATTACCAGTTTCAAGGGCGATCCTGCGATGCTCGATACTTTTGCAGCTAACAATGCTACGCTCCTGGTATCCATCTCTCAGGTGGCCGAGGCGCTCTGCATCCTTCTCATTCCGTTCTTCCTGAAGCGTTATGGCATCAAGGTTGTGATGCTCATCGCCATGATGGCATGGGTTTTGCGATTCGGTTTCTTCGGATTGGGCAATCCTGCATTCCCGGGTGTTACCTTCTTCATCCTCTCATGCATCGTTTACGGTGTAGCCTTCGACTTCTTCAATGTGTCGGGTGGTCTGTTTGTAGACCAGAAATGTGATGTGAAGGTAAGAGCATCGGCTCAAGGTCTGTTCATGCTGATGACCAACGGTCTGGGAGCATCTATCGGAACCATTCTCGCAGGTATGGTCATCAACCATTACTGCCACTGGACAGATGATGGCTACCTGATGGGTGACTGGAAAACCTGCTGGTTCATCTTTGCTGGTTATGCGCTCGTGGTAGCTGTAGCCTTTGCTGTCCTTTTCCGTCCGAAGAAAGAACAGAAATAAGGAAGAAAAAGGTCATACTCAACGCGAGAGTAAAAACAGAATGTTACGTAAGAATATAAATAAATTTAAATAAAGAAAGGGTACATAATGATGTTGTACAAACTTAAACTCGCTGCCTGCTTTGGCATTCCGGAAGCTTCCGGGACATGTATTATTAGTTTGGTAGACGAATCCGAAAAAAGAGCTTTGTCTATTATGACTAATGAATATGTAGCAGAGCAGCTGAAGGCATGTAATTCGAAAACTTCTGATTTTGAAAATGATGTGATCTCTGTACTTTGGACACTATTTGACAGGCAAAATGTAGACGATTTCTATCTCGAATTCGATGCTACGCCAGAGAGGGGAGTATATGCTACTCTTGTGAATAAAATCACAAATGAACGTATGAGCATCAAGACTGACCAGGCTGTGTTGCTGTCTGTGGCTGCGGATATAGAAATGTATACAACAGAGCTGGTTATAAAGGAAATTTCTACTCCTTTTAATAAAAATGATATGAGTTCGGCTTCTTGTGCGGTACCTATTTCGGCTTTGCCAGACCAGATGCTCGAAAAAGCATTGGATTGTGCCATTAATGAAGAAGATTACGAAACTGCCTCAGCCATTCGCGATGAGATAGAGCACCGCAAAGGCAAAAAAAGTGAATAATTAAAGGATATTCTTACGGAATAGCAGAAAATTAAGAAGAAAAAGTAACAATAAGAGGAAATGAAAGAAGTTAGATTTTTCTATGTGCCAGATGCGGCTACACAGACAGAACTGCCTCAGGAAGAGGCTACTCATGCACTCAGGGTTTTGCGTATCCAGGCGGGGGACGAATTGTTCCTGATGGATGGCAAGGGGGTGTTCTACCGTGCAGAAGTTTCGCTGGCTACCAACAAACGGTGCATCTATGAGGTGAAGGAGGTTATGCCGCAGCAGCCTGCCTGGCGCGGACACATTCACCTGGCCATCGCCCCGACAAAGATGATGGACCGCATTGAATGGATGGCAGAGAAGGCTACGGAAATCGGCTTCGATGAAATCTCTTTCCTCAACTGCAAGTTCTCTGAACGCAAGGTCATCCGCATAGACCGCATAGACAAGATTGTGGTTTCTGCCGTCAAGCAGAGCCACAAGGCTTGGAAACCTGTAGTCAACGAACTGCAGAACTTTAAAGATTTTATTACTACTCCCCGCAATGGCAGAAAGTTTATCTGCCATTGTTATGAGGAGATAGAAAAGAAAGACTTTTTTGCCGAGATTTCCAAGTCATGCCCAGCTGATGATTCTGCCGGAGCAGCCCAGGAGGGTGCCGATGACATCACCGTGCTGGTAGGACCTGAGGGCGATTTCTCTATCGATGAGGTGAGACTGGCCCTGGAAAACGGATATGAGAGTGTTTCGCTTGGCACCAGTCGCCTCCGTACGGAAACAGCAGAAATGGTGGCTGTCAACATGTGCCATCTGGCAAGAGCTTTATAATATTTACTAGTGTGATGAAAAGATTGTATAAGAGTTTGATGTTCATGTGCTTGGCTGTCGTATTGGGATTGCTGAGCTCATGCTCGGGCACTGACTATCTCAATGCCATTCCAAAGAAAAGTACTGCGCTCATCTCTGTTAACATGCAGCAGATGGCATCCGGCAAAAGCGATGAAGACAAGGCGGGAATGCTAAAGTCTCTGCTGCACGTTGAGGATGCATCGAAGTGTGGCATCGACATCTCAGAGAAGATATTCCTCTTTGAGAGTGCTGATGGCAACCTCGGACTTTGCGCCAAGGTGAGCGATGAGGGCGATGTGGAAGACTGGCTTGCTTCGCTTGCCAAACAGCATATCGCTACAGAGGTGAAGGAGCGCAAAGGCTTTCATTTCTCTGTATTGAAAAATTCGTGGCTGGTCGGCTTTTCTGATCAGGCACTCCTCGTTATGGGACCGGTTGTAGCCGATGCGCAGGCCCAGCTCCAGCAGCAGATGGTGAAATATCTGAAGGCTGATGAGGACGAAGGTATTACCGCATCGCCTATGTTTGAACGTCTGGAAACCATCACTTCGCCTATGGCTATGGTGGCTCAGGCTCAGGCGCTGCCGGAGAAGTTCGTAGCTCCGTTTACCCTTGGCACTCCTAAAGATACCGACCCTTCGCAGGTAGTGATTGCTGCTGATATGGACGTGAAAAACGGTATCCTGCAGGTGAAGGGAGAAACCTTCTCCTTTAATAAAGAAATAGATGAGGCTCTGAAGAAGGCGGCTCAAACCTATCGTCCGATTAAAGGCAGCTACGTCAAGTCTATGCCTGCTGATGCCCTGGCGGGTATCTTCATGAACGTAAAGGGCGAGCAGTTCCTGCCGATGATGCAGAGCAACCGCAGCCTTCAGACCCTCCTGATGGGTATCAACCAAGCCATCGACATGGATAATATCATCCGTAGTGTGGATGGGGATATGGCTATCGTGATGCCTTCGCTTACGGATAACAATATGCAGATGACGATGGCTGCTAAACTGTCGCATGCCAAGTGGTTGGGCGATGTTGATTATTGGAAAACTTCATGTCCGGCTGGTGCGAAGATAGCCAATTGGGGAAAGAATGCTTACTTCTATACCGACGGCAAGACCTCGTTCTATTTCGGTGTGACGGATGACAAGCAGTTCTTTAGCGGAAGCGACCAGCTGATGGCGCAATATGCCGTGAAACCAAGTAATCATCCGATAGATGCAAAGATTCAGAAACTCATCGTCGGTCAGAAACTGGCAATGGTCATCAATCTCGCCAAGAGTTCTGATAGTGACGGCTCGGGCAAGGATGATGCCATCTCTACCGTAACCGGTCTGCTCACCCCAGTCTTCGGAAATCTTACTTCGGTGGTCTATACTTTAAAGGTAAAAGGGTAAAAAGGTAAAAAGAACCTTACCCCCCCTCTCTGCGCCCCCGTTCCTAGCGATTCTATCGCTAGTCCCCAACCAAGTCCTAATTTTAAAGGTAAAAGATTAAACATTAAACATAAAAAAAGTGGAAAAGATTCAGCTTCATTCCGTTCTCCCACAGGTTTTTGCCCAGCGCAACGACCTGGATTCGGAGATATGGAAGCAGGATGTTACCTTCGAGAAAGGTCATCTTTATCTTATCGAGGCAGAGAGTGGCAGCGGAAAGAGTACTTTCTGCAGCTATGTGCTCGGCTATCGTCACGACTACAGCGGAAGCGTGATGTTCGACAATGATGTTACCGCCAACTATAAGGTGAAAGACTGGGTAGAGATGCGCAAGCGTCACATCAGCCATCTCTTTCAGGAACTCCGTCTCTTCCCTGAGCTTACTGCCCTGGAGAATGTAGAAATAAAGAACAAAATAACCGGATTCAAGACGCGTGAGCAGATTCTTAAATGGTTTGATATGCTCGGTATTGCTGATAAGGTAGATGCCAAAATCGGCAGAATGTCGTTCGGACAGCAGCAGCGTGTGGCAATGATGCGTGCGCTCTGTCAGCCTTTCGATTTCATTCTGGCTGATGAGCCTATCAGTCACCTCGACGACAACAATTCGCGCATCATGGCAGATATCATGATGACCGAAGCGAAGGAGCAGGGGGCTGGCGTCATCGTAACCAGTATCGGTAAGCACATGGACTTGCCCTACGAGCATACATTTAAGTTGT
>ULYG01003823.1_pt1 | contig 11198 bp, 8 predicted proteins | sample 1961971 | NCBI WGS metagenome assembly ULYG01 (sample SAMEA4835858, study PRJEB28245) | human gut metagenome | biome: gut microbiome; material: fecal sample | place: Denmark | collected 2008 | reverse complement strand
CGGCGCGTTTTTTTTGACGGCAAACAACTTTGATTTGACCGATGTCATAGTTACCTTTGCAACATATAATATAAACCGCTATGGAGAAACCCGTAATCATACTTTCGTGCGACGTCGACGAGCGCGACCGCATGCGAATGCGTCAGGAATATTTTGAAGCCGTCATCGAAGCCGGCGGAGTGCCGGTGGTGATGCCGCCGCTGATGCTGCGTTCACAAATCGACGAGTGGCTCGACCGCATCGACGCCGACGCCCTGATGCTCACCGGAGGCTGCGACATCGACCCGCAAACCTTCCGCGAGACGCCCGTGCGCGGACTCGGACGGGTGTCGCTGCAGCGCGACGTCTACGAGCTCAGCCTGCTCGAAGCCTGCATGCTGCGCGGCTTGCCTGTGCTCGGAATATGCCGCGGACTGCAGGTAATCAACGTGGCGCTCGGAGGATCGCTCTATCAAGACATGCTGTCGCAGATGGGGACGGAGTTTGCCAGACACCAGCAGAAAGAGCCTACGGAAGTGGCGACCCACGAAGTGGCGTTCATTGCGGGGTCGATGGCTGAAAACCTTTTTCAAACGCAATTTCTGCCAACCAACAGCCACCACCACCAATGCGTGCACCGCGTTGCCGACGACCTCACCGTCAGCGGCACTACAGTCGACGGCGTGGTAGAGGCGTTGGAATGGCCTGAGAGAGAAATTTTTGCCGTGCAGTTTCATCCGGAGCGCATGCGCGACGACAACCCCACGATGTGCGGTTTTTTCAAAAACTGGATAGAACGCGTGGCGGCTGTAGCAAGCAACAAAAAATCAGAAATTGCCAAAAACGACTGAAAAAACGCTTTGTTTTCTGCACAACAACACCTCTTTTGTGCAGAAAAATGCGGTTTTTAGCCTAAATATTTTTCTATTAGAATAATAATTACTTACTTTGCACGTCTAAAAAAGAAACAAAAGAATTTATTAATCTAAAAAAATTAAAAGTTATGTCTGAAATTGCAGAAAGAGTAAAGGCTATAATTGTTGATAAACTGAGTGTAAACGAATCAGAAGTAACACCGGAAGCAACATTTGCTCAGGACCTCGGCGCAGATTCTCTCGACACTGTAGAATTGATCATGGAATTCGAGAAAGAATTCGGTATCACAATCCCTGACGATCAGGCAGAAGGTATCAAAACTGTAGGCGACGCTATCGCATACATCGAAAACGCTAACAAATAATTTATCCCCTAATGGAACTTAAAAGAGTTGTTGTAACTGGATTGGGCTCAATCACGCCTATCGGCAACGACGCCGAAACTACGTGGAAAAACGCAGTGGAAGGTGTCAGCGGAGCCGGTCCTATTACGCATTTCGACGCCTCTTTATTCAAGACGCAATTCGCCTGTGAAGTAAAGGGCTACAACTCTGCCGACCATTTCGACCGCAAGGAAGCTCGCAAATATGACCTCTACGCGCAATATGGCGTTATCGCTGCCCGCGAGGCGGTGAAAGACGCCGGCCTCGAAGAATTCGAAGGCTTGAACAAAGACCGCGTAGGCGTTATCTTCGCTGCTGGCATTGGTGGATTGCACACTTTCGAGGAGGAAGCTGGCTACTATGCCATGAACAAGGACAAAGGCCCGAAGTACAATCCATTCTTCATCCCTAAAATGATTGCCGATATGGCTGCAGGTCTCATTTCGATGACCTACGGCTACCGTGGACCGAACTACGCAACCGTTTCGGCTTGCGCTTCGTCAACCCACGCGCTTATCGACGCTTACAACACCATCCGTCTTGGCAAGGCCGACGCCGTTGTCACCGGTGGTGCGGAAGCAGCAATCTTCCCTGCCGGTGTAGGTGGCTTCAACTCAATGCACGCTTTGTCGACACGCAACGACGATCCGGAGCACGCTTCCCGCCCATTCAGCGGCTCGCGCGACGGTTTCGTTATGGGTGAAGGCTCGGCTTGCCTTATCTTTGAGGAATTGGAACACGCTCTCGCCCGCGGCGCCCACATCTATGCTGAGGTTGCCGGTGGCGGTATGTCGGCAGACGCTTATCACCTTACTGCAACCCACCCTGAGGGTCTGGGTGCAAAACTCGTGATGAGCAACGCTCTCGAAGACGCTGAAATGAAACCTGAAGACATCGACTACATCAACGTGCACGGCACGTCGACTCCTGTAGGCGACCTGTCGGAGGTGAAGGCAATACAAGGTGTATTCGGCGACCACGCTTACAAACTCAACCTCAGCTCGACAAAGTCGATGACCGGACACCTCCTCGGTGCAACCGGAGCTCTTGAGGCTATGTTCTGCGTAAAGTCGGTACAAGAAGACATCGTTCCTCCTACAATCAACCACGAGGACGGTGACAATGATCCTGAAATTGACTACAATCTGAACTTTACGTTCGGCAAAGCCCAAAAGCGCACTGTCAATGCCGCTCTCTCAAACACGTTTGGTTTCGGCGGACACAACGCTTGTATCATTATGAAGAAATACAAAGGCTAAAAGCCGTGAACGTTTACGAACGGATAAAACTTTTCATAAAGCTCCTTTTCTCCAATGAGAAGGAGCTTTATTCTTTTTGTGCGGATCTGACGGGATTCTGCCCACGCGGAATAGCAATCTACCGGCAGGCGCTGACCCACCGATCCGCCAACGCGTCAGCAATCAACGGCACCGTCGTAGGCTCCGGCCCGGGATACTCCAAGCGCGAAGCCCACCAACACGCAGCTGAAGCCGCCATGAAAACCCTAAAAAACGCTTCAATCGAATCAATTTTGGCATCCAATTTTCAATGATGCAATTTTAGCAGATAACCCACTGGCTATCAGCATCCATTTTTCTCGTTGATGCATTGATTTTTTAGGATTTTATATAATTTATCCATACCTTTGCATATACAGAAGACCCATCTTTATGAAAGAATGAATTTTATATTGAACCCGGAGGACAACTGAACATCAACACTAAATAAACTTTTACGATTATGAAAAAACTCTACACTTTAATTTTGATGGCAATGGCAGCAATAACAGCGACAGCTGCCGACTGGACATATATGCCGATGGTGCGCGAGGGCGTGGAATGGCATTATGCAACCCAAAACGTCCGACAAGGAGGAACCGACACCGGAAACATCTATCTGCGTTTTGACGGCTCCGAAACCGTCGACGGCAAGACCTACAGCGTGCTGTACCGCTACGACACTCCCGCGTTCGACAAAGCGAAAGCACAGATTGCCGCATACATGCGCGAAGACGGGCACAAGGTGTATGCAATCTGCAAAATCAAGCCCGACGGGACCAGCACCAGCGGCAACGAAAGCGAGGAACGGGTGGCCTACGATTTCGACACCCCTGAAAACAACACATTTGCCATCGTTGGCAAGGTGGACTTCATCACCGTGGGCAGCACAAGCCACAAAGCACTGTCAGACAACTCCGTAAATCACATTTGGGCAATCGACGGAATCGGTATCGCTGCAGAGGGATTCACAGCCGACGGCTATCTGCCATTCCCAAACCCATACGTCGTAGCGTCGACATTCTATTTCAGCACATACCTGGTCGACTTGAAAGAAATTGCCACAGGCAACACAATCTACAGCCACGACAGTTTCTACGGCTCTGTAGCCGACATCAAAGCCGACAACTGCCCACTGACAGTCATCGTGGCCGGCGGACGCATCAACGCTATGTCGCCAATGGGTGAATGCTCCGACCTCACCATTGCCAACACGACGGGCGCGACAGTGGCACACAGTGAAGGAGCGTCGGCAAGCATCGAAGGGCTGACGCCGGGCATCTACGTGGTGACTGCGACAACACCCGGAGGCAAACGCGTGGCAAAGAAAATCGCTCTATAACAACCCCGTTCTTTATCTTCCCAGCCTCACGCCGACACAGACGGAGAGGGGCGTGCGGCGCCGTGCATTGTCTGAAATTCAGCAATTTTCCCGGTTTATGGCAAAAAAACCGCATAAAATTTTTATCAAAGGATATAATCTATTAATTTTGCAGTTCGTGAGATAAACCGAAAAAATAGAAAAAACAAAATAAAAATGGCAACAACAGACAAAAAACAAGCCACTCGCACAACGATCGACGAACTCAACGAGAAACTGTCGTCGGCGGAACAGAGTGTTGAGAAGAACAAGAAAAAAATCCTTTACGCCGTAATCGCTGCCGTGGCTGTAGTGGCTATCGGCTTCTGGGCATACTACGGCTTCTACCAGAATAAGGTGAGCGAGACCAAAGAATTGGTTGGAAAAGCCGACGCCGCAAAGATGGAAGGTCAGGACTCTATGGCGCTGAAGCTCTACAAGCAGGCTGCCGAGGGCTATGGCAAGTTTGCAAACCGTGCAAACCTCGAGGCTGCAATCATCCTCTTCAACCAGGGCAAGGCTGCCGACGCTTTGACCTACCTCGAAGCCTACAGCTCTGAGGAGTCGCTCATCGGCTCTATGGCTCAGACTTTGAAAGGCGACTGCAACGTGAACCTCAAGAAATATGACGACGCTGTGGCTTGCTACGAAAAGGCTGTGAAGGTGGCTGACGGCAACAAGATGCTCGTGCCTTTCGCAATGTACAAGAAAGCAATCGTGCTCGCCGCTCAAAACAAGCATGCGGAAGCTGCTAAAGTCTTTGAAGAAATAAGCAACCAATATCCTGCGTTCGCTCCTCACGGACAGGGCGGTCTCGACATCCAGAAACTTATGGAGCAGGAGAAATTCCGCGCCACTGGCGACAAATAAGACAGAAGGTAATATTAATTTCTTTCATAAAAGAGACGGGCTGGGTTCTTCGGAATCCAGTTCGTTTTTTATTTCTCCTCATTTTCACATTTTGGATGTTTAAAAATAAAAAATCCAAATTCATATCACACCACGTCAATTTTCACTCAAAAGTTTTGTTTAGCAGCCTTTTTGTCGTACATTTGCGAAGCACTTAATTTTTAAAATTTAATAACCTATGAGACTTATTTCAAGAGTCAAGGCCCTCGCAGGAGCCTTGCTTTTGGCTGGATGCCTCACGCAGCAGGCAGCAGCCGCCTCATTCGTCGGAAACCGCGACGATTTCCGTGACGAAACAATCTACTTCGTGATGACAACCCGTTTCTACGACGGCGACAAGTCAAACAACGTGCAGTGCTGGGACGGCCAACAATACAACGACGGCGACCCCGCTTGGCGCGGCGACTTCAAGGGTCTTATTGAGAAGCTTGACTACATCAAGGCTCTCGGCTTCACCGCCATCTGGATTACCCCTGTAGTAGAAAACGCTTCGGGCTACGACTATCACGGATATCACGCATCCGACTTCAGCAAAGTAGACCACCGCTACGAGTCGGAGGACGTCACCTTCAAGTCGCTCATCGACGCTGCCCACCAAAGAGGCATGAAGGTGATTCTCGACATCGTGCTCAACCACACCGGCAACTTCGGCGAGGCAAACCTCTGCAAGCTGTTTGACCGCAACTGGAAGGGCGACCAAAGCGACATCGACGCATGCATGATTCCGTTCACTCAGAAAGACGGCGGCCGTCTGCCCGACGACTACCTTGATCTCCCTTCAGGTGAACAATACGGCGCTCGTCTTCGCGAGATGAAGAACACCGACAACAAAAACCACGACATCCACAACCTTTGGCACCACTTCGGACAGTTCAACTGGGACGACAACACCCGCTGGTGGGCACAGATTGCCGGCGACTGCGTGGACTTGAACACCGAGAACCCGCGGACTGCCAACTATCTTATCGACTGCTACACAAACTTCATCAAGATGGGTGTTGACGGATTCCGTATCGACACCGGCGGCCACATTGCACGTCTGACTTTCAACAAGATGTTCAACCCGGCTTTCACAAAAGCGGCAGAGACCTACAAGGCTGCACGCAACGGCGGTCCGTTCTTTATGTTTACCGAGGTTTGCGCACGCTACTCTCAGGTATGGTACCGCGAGATACCTGCTCTCTCCGTGCCTTTCTACACTTGGCAAGAGTCGAAAGACTACGCATGGGACTACAGCCCTGAATCATGGGACAATCTGACAATCTTCGAGCAGACTCCGTTCTCCCACACAAACATGCTCTCTTGCCAACAGCAATATGCCGACAACGGAGCGTCGACACAAGGCTCGCAGCCTACGTCTGACAACGTGTTCCTCCGCGGCAACACATACCACAAGCCTGACTACTCGAAATACTCGGGTCTGAGCGTTATCGACTTCCCGATGCACCACAACTTCCGGGACATCGGCAGCGCATGGGGCATTGCACGCAGCGGCGACAAATACTACAACGATGCTTCATACAACGTGGTTTACGTCGACTCTCACGACTACGCGCCAAACGGTGCACCGGAAGACCAGCGCTTCGCACAAGGCACCGACACTTGGGCTGAAAACCTCTCTCTGATGTTCACATTCCGTGGAATCCCCTGCCTCTACTACGGCAGCGAGATTGAGTTCAAGAAAGGATGCACCATCGACAAGGGTCCGAACATACCTTTGAAAGATTCTGGACGTGCCTACTTCGGCGGATACATCAAGGGCGACATCCAGGTGAACGACTTTGCCGACTGGACCGGCGCCACAGGCAACATGAACGCGACGCTCAACTATCCGTTGGCTCTCCACATCCAGCGTCTGAACCGCATCCGCATGGCCATCCCTGCCCTCCGCAAGGGTCAGTACAGCACTGAGGGATGCGCAGGAAGCTACGCTTTCAAACGTCGATTCACCGACGCCACAACCGACAGCTACGTGCTCGTTACAATCTCCGGCGACGCTACATTCAGCGGCATCGAGAACGGCACATACGTTGACGCAATCACCGGCGACACCAAGACCGTCACCGACGGCAAACTGACCGCAAACTGCTCCGGCCGCGGAAACATGCGCATCTACGTGCTCAACACGGCACTCACCCCTGCCCCTGGCAAGGTGGGCGAAGACGGCAAATTCCTCTATGGCGCTTCTCCTGTCAGCAACACTCAGCCTGCCTACGACGGCACTCAGGAAGAGTTGACCGACAACCCTGGCGGCGGCAATCCTGGCGGTGGCAGCAATCCTGGCGAAGACATTCCTGAATACACTCCGCAATTCTCCAATGGAGAGATGGCTGTATTCTTCGAGGCTCCTGCCGACAATTCATACAAGAAAGTAAGCGTTTGGTGCTGGAGCAGCACTACAAAAACCAACTTCACCGGCGGCGCAAGCGCAAAATGGCCGGGAGAGCGCGCCACTATGATGGGCAAGGCTGCAAACGGCAACTTGATTTGGAAATGGACATTCACAGGCACCGTCGACACTTCCGACATGCCTACCCACATCATCTTCAGCAACGCCGGCAGCCCGCAGACAGACAACCTTGAGTTCAAGAACGGCGGCTACTACACCATAAACGGCGTTGACCACGTAGTCACTCCGACAACTTCCTCTGTCGACGGCAACGTGAGCGCATCGCTGAGAGCGTATGCCTACAACGGAACTATCTTTGTAATCGCCCCCGAAGCAACCACGGTGACCATCTCTTCTATCGACGGCCGCACATTCACGCAGCCTGTCGAACAAGGCGAAAACCGCATCGTAGGCTTCGGCAAGGGCATCTACATTGTTGAAGGACAAAAAATAATCCTATAAATTCAAAAATTTCGGAATGTAGCAGTTTTTAGGCTAAGATATTAATTCATAGCAGATTAACGATTTTAACATTATTTCCTACTGCTAAATTGAGATACCCAATGTTTAAAAAATGTTACATTCCGAAAAAAAATAAGTACATTGCGCTTGCACCACAAAAATAGGTTGTATCTTTGTACTGTTTTTGAAGCAAAAAATTGTTTTATTATTAAAATTTAGAAAAAATGAAAAAGTTAGTTTTATTACTTGCTGTTGTAGCTTCTGCTACATTGTTCTCTTGCTCTGGCAACAAAGCCGCTAATGATTCAACTGCTGCTGACACTACAGTTCAAACTGAAGACACTGCAGCTCCTGTTGACACTGCAGCTACTGTTGACTCTACTGCAGCTCAGGCTTAATTCTAAGCATAGAACAGTAAACAAGATAAGGACTACCTCGATAGAGGTGGTCCTTTTTTTTGCGTCTCCCCCACAGAAACCAACAGCGACCGCACACACATCGGAGCATGCCAAAATAAAACAAGCGGAGACGTGTCAGTCAGCGACACACCTCCGCTTTGCTTATCGATGTTGCGGCAAGGATTACTCCTCTTCGCCCTCAGTCTCGTCCTCCTTCATGTTGTGGAACACGTTTTGCACATCATCGTCGTCCTCAAACTTCTCAAGGAGTTTCTCGATCTGCTCACGCTGCTCCGGAGTCACATCCTTATAGTCGTTAGGGATGCGTTCAAACTCCGCGCTCTGGATTTCGAAGCCATTCTCCTCAAGATATTTCTGGATATTGGCAAACGCGTCAAAAGCGCCGTAGATAGCGATGTCGTCGCCCTCGTTCTCAACCTCGTCAACACCGAAGTCGATAAGTTCCAATTCAAGCTCCTCCAAGTCAACGCCTTCTTTCGGCGCAACCTTAAACACACACTTGTGGTCGAAAAGGAACGAAAGGCTGCCCGACGTGCCGAGCGAACCACCGAACTTATTGAAGTAGCTGCGCACGTTGGCAACCGTACGGGTATTGTTGTCGGTAGCCGTTTCCACCACAATAGCGATACCGAAAGGACCGTATCCTTCGTATACGATTTCCTTGTAGTCACTTGCATCCTTGTCGGTAGCCTTCTTGATGGCGCGTTCAACGGTGTCCTTAGGCATATTGGCTGCTTTTGCGTTCTGCAGGAGCACACGCAAGCGGGAGTTGCCGGCAGGGTCAGGGCCAGCGGCTTTCACCGCGATAGTGATTTCCTTACCGATTTTTGTGAACGTACGCGACATGTTGCCCCAACGTTTCAATTTTCTCGCTTTGCGATATTCAAAAGCTCTTCCCATGAGTATACTTTTTATTATTGTAGTTATTGTTTTGATTTATTATCGTAGTTGTGCGCCAAGTTGCTTTTGCAAGTTGGTGATTATTTTCTTCATGACGGCATCGATTTGCTTGTCGTTGAGCGTCTTCTCGTCGTCCTGCAACGTCATGCTCACGGCATACGACTTCTTGCCCGCCTCAAGGTTCTTGCCCTCGTAGACATCGAAGAGAGTCACGCTCTTGAGCAGACGTTTCTCCGAGTTGCGGATTACGGTCTCAACGTCGGCAAACGTAGTGGCAGCGTCGATGAGCAGCGCAAGGTCGCGCTTCACAGGCATCGACTTCGGAAGGTCGGTGTACTCCACCTTCTTCTTCAACGCAATCTTCACCAACGCGTTCCAGTTGAGCTCAGCGAAATAGACAGGCTGGCTGATATCGGTCTTCTTGAGCATTTTGTGGCTCACCACGCCCACATAACCGATAAGTTTGCCGCCGCGGTTGCGGTATTCCAGACATGCCGCAAACAAATCGTTGCTTGTCTGCTTTGCCACAAGTTCCTTCTGGCTTACGCCCAGACGAGCAAACACATTCTCGACAACCGCCTTAAGGTCGAACACTGTCGACTTCACAGCCGGAGCCGTCCAGTTGGCAGTATGCAGGTCGCCGGTCATCCAGATGCCCAGATGCGCCTCCTCTGCAAACGGAGCCAACGGCTTCTCTTCGGTCGACTCGGCTTGCGGGTCGAAAGAGTAGACATTTCCAAACTCATACATCAGCAGGTTGGCACTCTTGCGGTTGATGTTGTGCGCAAGACTTTCAAGACCGCCGAACACAAGAGTCTGACGCATCACCGCCAAATCGCTGCTCAATGGATTGAGCAGACGCACGCAATTGTCGAGCGGATACATTTCCAAGCCGTCGTAGTAGCTTACGGCAGTGAGCGAATTGTTCATAATCTCGCGATATCCGGCGGCTGTCAGCTGCTCCGACACGAGGTTCTGCAGCTGATTTGCATCGTCGGTAGGCTGGCGGTAGGACAACGAGGCATGGAGTGTCTCGTCAAACTCCACGTTGTTGTAGCCATAGATGCGCAGTATGTCTTCCACCACGTCGCACGGGCGGGTAACATCCACACGGTATGTCGGGATGCGCAGTGTGAGCACATCGTCGGTCTCTTTTTCAATCTCCATCTCGAGAGCGGCGAGGATGGTCTTCACCAAACCCTTGTCGAGAGTCTTGCCGATGAGACGCGACATGTAGTCGAGCGACAGCTCTACCGTAGGACGCTCAACAGGCGCAGGGTAGAAATCAGAGATTTCGCCGCAGATTTCGCCGCCTGCCAGCTCCTTCACGAGCAATGCGGCAGCCTTGAGGGCATAAATCACATTGTTGGGATCCACGCCACGCTCAAAGCGGAACGAGGCATCGGTGTTCAAGCCCTGACGGCGCGCTGTCTTGCGCACCCATGTCGGATGGAAGCAAGCCGACTCAAGGAAGATGTCGGTTGTCTGTTCCGTAACGCCCGATTCAAGTCCGCCGAACACTCCGGCGATACACATAGGCTCCTCTGCGTTGCAAATCATAAGGTCGCGGGCTGTCATCGTGCGTTCCACACCGTCGAGAGTCACGAATTTCGAGCCTTCAGCGGCTGGGCGCACCACGATTTTGTTGCCTTTCACCTTCGCCAGGTCGAAGCAGTGCAGCGGCTGGCAATAAGCGTTAAGTATGAAGTTTGTAATGTCGACCACATTGTTTATTGGACGCTGACCGATGGCTGTAAGATAGTTGCGCAGCCATTCCGGACTTTCCGCCACCTTCACGCCACGGATAGTCAAACCGGCATAGCGGATGGCAGCCTCCTGGCATTCCACCTCTACAGGAATCGCGCCGTCGGCACGGTCGCTGTGGAAAGCGTCGACAGAAGGAGAATGCAGGTCGGCCTGCATGCCCTGAGCCTTCATCCATGCGGCAAGGTCGCGCGCCACGCCGAAATGCGACGCAGCATCGATACGGTTAGGAGTCAGGTCGACTTCAAACATATAGTCGTCCTTCACGTTATAGTAATCTTTGGCAAGAGTGCCCGGCTTCACCGTCTCAGGAAGCTCGATGATTCCGTCGTGCGATGTGCCGACACCGATTTCGTCTTCGGCGCAAATCATTCCGAACGACTCGACACCGCGGATTTTTGATTTCTTGATTGCAAATTCCTTGTCGCCATCGTAGAGTTTAGTGCCCACGGTAGCCACAACCACATGCTGTCCGGCAGCC
>ULYG01004368.1_pt1 | contig 11210 bp, 9 predicted proteins | sample 1961971 | NCBI WGS metagenome assembly ULYG01 (sample SAMEA4835858, study PRJEB28245) | human gut metagenome | biome: gut microbiome; material: fecal sample | place: Denmark | collected 2008 | reverse complement strand
CGTCGTTGAGCACAATGTCAAAACTTCCCGACAACGAGATTATCAGTTCCTCCTGTCGGTGGAACGCGTGGCCGAAACGCTTCTTGCCGCCAGGCACGTCGTAGACCCAGTATGTGCGCGCAATCGGGAACGGGACAACCCCGCCGTTCTCAAGAAACGACAGGTTGCCGCGAGGATCGCAGATCTTAGGCAGGTCAATATGTCTTACTTTTTCAAAACCCATAGCAGGCTTCTATGTTTTGGTTCGCTCCTACAAAGTAAAAACATTTCCGCCAATCCGCAAAATCTTTCTTCATCGGTATTGCAAAAACAATTGGTTGATGTATTAATGCGGGAACTTCTGAAACGGCAAACATCGAATAAGAGACAAGAACCGCATGCCGAAGCAAGCGGTTCCTGTCTCTTTTCCCAAACAAAGTTCACATCATAGCGTCCTATGTTTTTGACTAATCTGTCATTTCACACATCTGCAATAACTTTTGTTATCACAATGTCATCCCCTCCTGGCACATTCATATCAACACCATTGCGATAGCATTTTCGCGTCTCAGACCTTGCACAAGGGTATCCGTCTTTCATATAAAAAGGCTCCTGCGTAAGATGTATGACATCTTTACTTTGGTCAACCCAATTTATAACGAAAGTGTCATCATATTTCGAAATTACATCAAACCTGGAAAAATACAAACATTGTCCGCTCTCACTTCCGTCTGGATCTCCAATCATCAGCCGGCTCCAAAGCGGGACATCTCCAAAAGCAAAATCCGAATCAATTTTAGGTGTATATACAACACCCTCGTATTCTATCGACAGCATCCCTTTTATTTTTTTCACGCCATCTTCCTGCTGCAATATATCATCTCCATTTTTGTCAAGCACTCTAATTTTAAATGTCCACGTATGATATCCAATATCAAGCGACTCATACTTTGGCTCGTCTTCTTTATTGCATCCTGACAAAACCAAACAAAGTGCAAAAATCAGCAAAAATCCTATTTTTTTCATAGCAAATTTATTTCGTTGGATAAATGTTATAAATATTTTCTCTATTTTGAGCATTCAGCTTAACGCCTTTATCAGTAACCATTTCATTGCTAATATAATAGCCATTATTTTTCCCTTCAAAATACCTCCAATTCATATATAGATATGAATAACTATAGTTTTGTACTCCATAACGGACAAGAGGCTCAAAGTTTTGCTTAGTTTTGAAGGTGTATATTTCGGAATAATCATACTCGTTCAGCAACTGCGCACCACTTACCACCCAAGCATGGCCAACCAACATACCCGCACCAGCACGCATATATACAGGTCTTGAGTTTCTCAAGTCTGCCAAAACTTTACCCATATCATATTCTCCGACATACGCTTCTGTGTATCCAAAATCGTTTAACACACTACATACATTTGATATTATCGTCGTCGTAACAGGTTTTTTTTCATAATCTATACGATATTCTGCTTTCGACTTTTGCGCTATCTCCAACAAGAAATCTGATGTTGTCTTTGTGCCCTCTTCTATTGGCATATCTGCCCAATTAAAACGTTGTGGATATTTATGATAATACATTATCTGCCCAGCTGCCAAGGGGCCACAGCCTACAGCCGCAAGTTTTCCATTATCCAATTTTGGAAAACTTTGATTAAATCCTGCTTCGCTCTGACACCACTCTGTACACAATAGATTTGGAACGATTTCATTCTTGATTATTTTTTTATTCACCCCAATCGACAAGCGCTCCCACTCTTCTTCATAGAGCGGATAAATAGCCCCTTTCACCTCTTCCGCATACGGGTTTTCCTCTGTTATGTCAAATATGGTATAGCCTTTCGCGATCCATGCAGAAACAGAGTCTTGCAGAATGGTCTGTGCTCGCATCACATCAGGGTCACTTGCGGAACGTTTGCGCGCCTTCAATGCTTTTGAAGTTTGCGGCTGCTCATATCGTTGCCACATACTACGAAATTTTTGAATTGAATCATCGGGCAACTGCTTTGCCAACTCAATTGCCGACAATGTCTCCGCATGCCAATCTACCAATCCAGAGCCTCCTATTCCGGACACATCAAAATTACCTTTATCTGCATATGCCAACACCGGACAATAGCGTTTAGTTGCACTAATCAGCAAGAAACCTTGGTTGTCTTTGTAGTTAACCACATAGATAGCAGCATTGCCAGATGCATCAGTTATCACCGATGTGTCATAATCAACTCCACGCGTTCGCTGTCCACCAAAGAATTCTGAAACCACCATCCCAATATCACTTGCTGTGACATCGTCCGTTTGAAGACCAACTTGTTGGTCGACATTAACCTCGCCTCGGACAAGAAAGTCCTCTTGATTGCTGCATGCGCACAGAAAAATAGTGGCTAAAACAGCAAGGAAAATGAATTTTCTCTTCATATTTTTTCTTGTTAATGGTTTGCGCCGTAAAGATAATACGAAATCTTTGATTTGCAAATAATTGCCACAAAAAAAACGCGGGCGGGACACAGCCTTGTGACCCACCCGCGCCGATATGTTTCAGCGTGGACTATTTCACGATTACCTTCGCTACTTTAACGCCTGTTTTTACGATATACACACCTTGCGCCACTGCCGCCTCAACGTGACTGCCAGTGCCTGTATAGACTATGGCTCCGTTAGGCTGCATGATGACGGTCTGCGCGATTGCTCCGTCAACCACAATCTTGCCGTCGAGGGCTGTAATCGCCACATTGTCACCGTCAACAGCCTCAACGCCTGCCTCTCCTGCCACTACTTCGTTGCCGGGCACCGACTCGCCTTTGTTGTATGCCACGGTGACCATATATTTGTTCTCTCCGTCGGGAGCGGCGGTGTCGACAAACTGTGTGCCCGAAACCGGCTGTTCCGTGATTTTCTGACGGTTGCGATACACGTTGTAGCCTTCCACTTCCAGTCCGTGGGTGGCGCCGGCGGCGACAAACGTAACGTCGTCGACAAACAGCATATAGCATCCTTCAGAGACGCAACGGATGGCGAAATGTTTTGCTCCCTCCGGCAATGCCACGTCATAGCGTGTCCATGCGTTTGGCACATTCTCGTATGTGCCGAGTTTCACGAAATGGTCGGTCGACATGTCGGTGGTGGAATAAAGCACCTCGAACGTCTCGGCATAACTTGGTATCGACGAATAACTCTTGGCATAGAACGATACTGTCTGGGCGATGCCCTTCAGTTCGGGTGAGATTGCCCAGTCGTCACACTGCGACCCGTCGTAATTGAATATCTGTGCGATATATTTTCCGCCTGAATGCGCGGCAAACGAGGCGTTGGCTCCTTCCATCGACGCGTCCATTACCCAGAACGACTGCACCGAGCCCTCATAGGTGATGCCTGGGAATGTGATGTCCTTGAACTTACCCACCTGGGCGTTGTCCATATCGGTGAATGTCCATCCGCCCACTCCTTGTGTGGCAAACGACTCATAAGCCTCAAACGAGTCGGTGGTTGCTTCCGGCTTCGCGGTGCTGAGGTCGGGGGCTGTCCATGTCAGAGTGACGGCATTGCCGCTGCGTGTGGCTTTAAGGTTGGTTGCCACAGGATATTCCGGAGCTTCTGCCACGGCTTTGACCACAGCGGTTGTGTTGTTGGCTGGATTCTCATCGCCTTCACACACCACCTTGGCGTAGTATTCGTTGTCGCCGTTGTCGATTACTTCCAGTCGGTCGGAGAATCCAACTTGCGTCCGTGTGCACGAATAGAGTTCCGGACCTTCTGCCTCCTGAATCTTCTCGCCGTTGCGGTACAGCTCCACTACATAGCCGCCGACGGACTGCGTTCCTGCATTTTCCACATCGACTTCAATGTCGAAGTACTGTCCTGTTGTCACAGTCTCGGGAATGCTCAGACTGACTGCCGCAAGGTCGCGTGCCGGAGCCTCGCCTACTGTTATGGCATCCAACGGAATGGCAAGATAGTTTTTCGTGACTCCGGTAAACACGATTTGCACCACCTTGTCCTTGTATGCTGTCAACGGAAGAATCACCTTGTTCCATCCGTATTCACCCACTTCTTTTATCTCCATACTCTTGATGAGATTGAAGCCCGAGCCTGTGCCGCCATAGATTTCAAGCACGTTCTCATCGTCGTTGTTGCTGCCGTTGCCGAAGTTGAACGTATAGAATGAGAGCACCGGATTCTGCAAGCCCGACAAATCGATTTTGCCGCTGTAGTAACGGGCGCTGTCGTCGGTGTTTTCGCCAAGCATGGCTACATATCCGCCATCACCGTCGCGCGATGCGAGGTCGGCTACGTCTTCATCGGTAAGCGGCGTCCACGCCGGGGCGGTCGACTGGTTTTTGGCCACTTCAGAGCGCCACAGCGACGATGCCTTGCCTCCGGCAAACGACTCTGCAAACGGAACGGAATAGTTTGTTCCCACTGGGAAGAGTGCGGTCTTGACGGCTGTAGACTTGCCCGAGATTGTCTCTGCATACACACCGTAGGCAATGAAACGCTGACCTTTGCCGGCGTCTATGGCATGGTGGACGTAACGGGTGTCGGCAAGTCCTTCCACGATGTCTGACTCTGTGAAATAGCTGTCGAGCACAATTTCGTAACTAACCACCTTATAGGTGATCAGCGACGGGTCTATGCGGTTGCCTTTCTCATCGGTCGTCGGGGCGCTCCATGTGATTTCCACATCGCCGGGCGTCGTTTCCTTGACCTTGAAATTGCCGACGGCTGAGGGCTTGCCGGGCCCGACAAATACGTCGGCCGACGCTTCCAAACCGCGTCCTGTCGCACTGTAAGCCACAGCCATATAGCTGTGGTTGCCGGCAGTGACGGTCTCGTCGACAAACGTGACAGGCTGTCCGGGAGCCACAGGGCTGATGGTCTTTATAAGTGCCTTGTCGCGATAAATTTCCACTTTGTCCAATGCCGTCAACGACACTCCGGTCGACGTGCGAGCAGGTGCGGTAAACGCCACTGTCACCTTGTTCAGACCCGTTGGCTCTGGCGTCAGCGTAAGGTCGGTTACCGCTGCTGGGCTTTCCGCTGCCACGCCGGCCGACAAAGCAATGTTGTCAACCAACATGCCGCGGCGTTCTGCGTCAGAGATGCAGTGGATGCCGATATAGTATGTTCCGGCTGTGGCAACAGTGATTTTTTGAGTGAAGTGCTGAAATTTATCTGTTTTAAGCAATGTTTCTCCCACAACGGTCTCTGTCATCGCGGCGGCGGTGGCGGCGGTACCCATCTTCACCTCAAAACGCTCCGTTCCCAAGAAGCTGCTGTAGCATCGGGCATCCATCTCGAAGGTATACGTGCCGCCGGGGGCGAGACTGAACGCTGGCAGAATCAGCCAGTCGTCCATGCTGCTGTCGTCGGAATAATCAATCATTGCCGACTTGTAGTAGTCACTGTGATACCACGTCTTGTTGTCGCTGTTCGCATCGACGACGGTCATCGTCGCAAAATCGGCGGCAGTGTCAAACGTCTCGCTATAAGGCAAAGCTGTGCCTGCCATCACCTGCATCGCTGCCGATGCTGCGATAACTGCTGTCAGTAAAAAATTTTTCATACAATATATTTATCATTTGTTTTCTTTCTCTTAATGTCCTCCTATCCACAGACACGCCATGCTGAGCAACACCAGGCAGAGGTCGACGGCTTTCGACCGCAGATTCTTCTCCCTGAAAATCATCGCGCCAAAGCAGAACGATACTATCACACTGCCGCGGCGCACCATGGAGGTCACTGAAATCATTGCGTCGGGATAGGTCAGAGCGTAGAAGTATGCGGCGTCGGCAAGGGTGATAAACACTGAAATCAGCATTATCGACCAGCGCCAGCGGAACGGCGAGGCCTTGCGCTGAGGCAACCACACCACAAGAAGCACAATGCCCATTATCACGCACTGATAGAAGTTATACCAGCACTGCACGGTAATCGCACGGATGCCAGCTCCCGTGGGCGACATCAGAAACTTGTCGTAAAGCCCGCTTACGGCTCCCAGAAGTGCTGCCGCCACCAGATAATATATCCATCGGTTATGACTGAAACGGATGCCTTCTTTCTTGCCGCTGCGGCTGAGCATGTAGAACGATGTGACGGCAAGGAGCACGCCTGCCCATTGCCAACCATTAAGACGCTCGCCGAAGATAATAAGCGCGCCGAGCAGAGTCAGCACGGGACGGGTGGCGTTGACCGGACCTACGATGGTGATCGGAAGATGTTTGATGGCATAATAGCCCAATATCCACGACGACAGTACAATAAAGGATTTCAGAACGATAAACCGCTGTTCTTGCCATTGCCAGTTGTCGACACACAGCAGCGATTCGCTGCCAAGGATGCCGGTATGCGAGGCTACGATGAAGGGAAGAAATATCAGCGCACAAAACAACGTGTTGCAGAAAAGCACCGGGATGACGGCATTTTCCCGCAAAGAGTATTTTTTTGCCACGTCGTAAAGCCCAAGAAGTGCCGCCGACAGAAAAGCGAGACTCAACCACATAAAAATATTGTCTTTTTCTTACGCAAAGACATCACAAAGGTAAATCATATTAACCATCATTCCAAAACCTATCGACCGAATTTATTATTGTTTGCACAAACTGCCGCAAAAAAACGCCAAAGAGCGATTGTGGAAACTTCGTCGCGAGCGACGACACTACAGATGAGGCGGTATGCATACAATCATTCTTGGTATTTCCGAAGGGAGTCTGTCTATTTGGAACGATTCTTTCGCAACCTATTGATGGGAGAAAACAACGAGTTGAGAAATCGTTTCATAGTGATTAATGCTCCTAAAGACATAAGTATCTCCACCCCGTCAAGTACCCCGTCAAGCACCCCGTCAAGCTCAGACAATCCATTGCAGATAGATAATGAGAATATCAGCCGCTTAATAAAGGCAATTGCAAACAATAGATTATCTGTCAAAGAGATGATGGCGTCCGTAGGATTAAAGAATCGTGAGAATTTTATGGAATACTCACTTAATCCCGCCATGAAAGAGGGATTTGTTTCTATGCTCTACCCCGACAAGCCACGTCATCCTCGTCAGAAATATCTATTGACGATTAAAGGATGGGCGGTGTATAACTCAAACAATCGGAAATGATGATATACGAGAACAACATATCCTCTATTCATTCCGACTTTGAACAGATTAAAAAGCGAGACACAAAAGGTTCGGAGCTTTAGACTTCCCCCCACTTCGTCATCGTGTCACCCAACAATAAGTGACGCAAAGATACAAAATATTATCTATCAATAAGTTACAATACTCATCTTTTAAACAACGAAGTCGGGAGATACGAATATTCTGCAAATATGCACTACATTCAGTGCAATTTAATAGCAAAACTGCACCCAACCGAGTGCAGTTTCGCTATTTCCGATGTCTTTTTCTCTATTTTAAGCAATATTGAAACAAGAAATGCAAATATGGATACTGCGCCTGTTTCGACACAGCCTCTTCTTTGGTCGGCAATCAAGGCTTCTGTTCAAACACGGGTTCTCCGTTGGCATCAACCAAAAACCGGCCTTCTATGCCAAAGAATGTCAATTCCGCCGGGTGAATGGCCTGAACTCCCCAAGAATTGTTCTCCTCATCGTAGATTCCCCGTTCGAAATAGAAAAGGTCTTTATAGCGTTTTGAATCGAGGGCATGTATCTCCTTTTTGGGGTTATTGCGGTCATTGGGAACAGAATCCGTCACCCATATACGCGTGATGGTGTTGGTTTCAGTATCCACTTCTATCGCCCACAAAGTCCAAGCGTGGTTCATGTCACGAATTTGCGCAACGTAGTTACCCGTAGTGAAATAGCGCAGCAACACATCAGTAAATATCGCTTCGTTGGAATCTATATAGCCTCGCGTGAAGATGATAGGATTATCGTAGTCGTCTTCAAAGAGGTAGCTCTGATAGAGGTTGGTACGTGTGTAAGCGATGGTTGGATGCGTCTCGCGCAGATACCAGTCGAGAGCTTTATATACATAGTCACCACCATCATTGAAATAGGTGTTGCGATCAAATTCCCGATTGACCTCCTCTGGGTCCCAACATTTCCCAGTGTAGATATACGTTTCCTTTATGCGATCCTGCCACCATGCTATCATGTTGCTACTAACCGCTGCCCAGCAGCCATTCGTAAACTGAAAGGTGTTGTACCAGCCAGCATCTTCACTGACGCCTTTCGCCCAATATTGCACCTTCTCCGCTTTTGCCGAGGAAAATGGAAGAATGATGCCCAGCGCGTATGCCAACGCAATTATAATTGATGCCTTTTTCATTTTACCCATATTGTCATTTTTCCGACTCAAGAATCTCATCAGAAGACTCCGACTTTCTCTCTGCTGTTTTCTGTCTGCACTACATATACCCCTTTAGGAAGAGAACCATTCTGATGTGTCACATCCCGCCCATAAAGGTCATAGACACGGAATTCCTGACCACAATGGATTTTGCCGCCAATCACAGATATGCGGCATTCTGACTGTGTGATGCCCTCAATCGTTGACGACGGGACATTACACACGCCACGCACAGATGATCCATAATAGCGTGTGTGGTTCCAATCAGATTTGACATAAGCCCGAATAAACTGCAACTGGTAGGCTGAGCCACTATAAGAAGAGCTTTTGAAAAGCGAACTCGACCAATAGTATCCATGCACGCCTTTCTCGTTTATCAGATTCGCATAACGGCATCCTGCCGCAGGCAAAAAGAGTGAAGCACCACCGCTCTTGCTCGCAACCACATATCCCGCCGCGCCTGTTTCATTGTAGTCGTCAGTCCAGGTCCAGACACAATGCTCTTGGAGTTCTCCCCATTCTTCCTTGGTTGGCATACGCCATGTGCCGCCCCATGCTTTGAAAGCGACATCATCAGCGGCTTCAAGCGACAACAACTCATCTGAATTAGAATACTTCGTGAGCGAATTTTGCCCTGTCCCATGCGAGTAGGTAGCCCATCGAAAGTCTGTCTTCACAGTCGTTTCGCCCCATGCATAGTAGTCGCCATCGTCTTGTGGACGATTTGCACCAACATTGGTAGAAGCCCATTTAACTCCACTGGGCAACCCCAAATCTATCCAAGTATGCCCAGCCTCATCTCCTGTGGTTTGCGCAAGCGCAGCACAGGTCACAGCACACATAATCAAACAAGAAATCTTTTTTTTCATTTCTTCATATTTTAACATCCTGGTGTTGCGAATCCGAAGAAGGACCAGAATCGTTGCAAATTTGGCAAATTCAAAATGTCGGACGAGCACTATTTTATCGATGCTTTCAAGCCTTCGATCACGGCGTTGCTGAAGCCACAAGCCTCCATGCGGTTCAAGCCTTTTATTGTGAAGCCGCCTGGGGTGGTCACCTTGTCTATCTCCTCCTCCGGATGTGTGCCGCGGGCAAGCAACAGGCTGGCAGCTCCCTTGACTGTCTGCGCCACAATTTTCTTTGCCTGACCGGGATAAAGCCCGAGCTCCACGCCGGCTTCCATCGCCGCGCGCACGTAGCGCAAGGCATACGCCGTGCCGCACGAGCCAAGCGCCATTGCCGCGTCAAGCAGTCGCTCTTCCACGACAAGAGTCTCGCCGAGACGGTTGAAAATGTCGGTCACCACAGCCAATTGTCCACTGTCTGCTCCGTCGTCGGCTATTACGGTCATACTTTCGCCGATGGCGATGGCGGTGTTGGGAATCACGCGGAAAAGCGTAGCTGTGCCGAAGAGTTCGCGAAGATGGCTGAACGGCACTCCTGCCACTACCGACACGATGGTCTGGCCGGCTGTAAGCACAGGGCGCAAGCCTTCTGCAACGCTGTCGATGAGCCATGGCTTAACGGCTATGACCACGATGTCGGCGGCTGCGGCTGCCTGACAGTTGTCGGTCGACGTCTCTATCTGCGGATATTCAGCCTTGATGGCGTCGAGTTTGGGCTGTGTGCGGTTGCTCACCGCAATTGTATGCTCTGACGCAAAAACAGCATCGGCAGCGAGACCTCTTGCGATCGCGCCGCCCATATTGCCGCATCCAATGATTGCGATTTTCATTGCTTTTTATGTTTTTTTATTCTGCTGCCGGAGCGTCGGTCGGTTCCGCGCTGTCGTCGGCATCATCCTTATGGAAAAGTTTTGCCTTGATTTTTGCCTCAAGTTCTTCGGCAAGCTCCGGATTGTCGCCAATCAGACGTTTCACGGCGTCGCGGCCCTGTCCGAGTTTAGTGCCGTCGTAGGAGAACCATGATCCACTCTTGGCTATAATGCCGAGATTCACACCGAGGTCAAGGATTTCGCCGCTGTGCGACACGCCTTCGCCGAATGTCAACTCAAACTCTGCTTTGCGGAATGGAGGCGCAACCTTGTTCTTCACAACCTTTACTTTTGTCTGATAGCCAAGCACGTCCTCGCCGTTCTTGATAGCGCTGGTGCGACGGATGTCAAGACGCACAGAAGCGTAGAACTTCAAGGCATTGCCTCCGGTAGTGGTTTCCGGCGATCCCCACATCACGCCGATTTTGTCGCGCAGCTGGTTGATGAAGATACATGTGGTGTTGGTCTTTGAGATTGTGGCTGTAAGCTTGCGGAGAGCCTGCGACATCAAACGCGCCTGCAGACCCATCTGCTTTTCGCCCATCACTCCTTCGATTTCGGCTTTTGGTGTCAACGCCGCAACAGAGTCGATAACGATTATGTCGATTGCCGATGAGCGGATAAGCTGGTCGGCGATTTCAAGTGCCTGCTCGCCATTGTCGGGCTGCGAAATCCAAAGGTTGTTGACGTCAACGCCAAGTTTCTCGGCATAAAAGCGGTCAAACGCATGCTCTGCGTCGATGATGGCTGCTATGCCGCCCTGCTTCTGCGCCTGGGCGATGGCAAGGATGGCGAGCGTGGTCTTTCCCGACGATTCCGGACCGTAGATTTCAATGATACGTCCGCGAGGATAGCCGCCCACGCCGAGTGCGTAGTCAAGTCCGATGATGCCTGAAGGGATCACCTCGATATTTTCTATATTGTCGTCACCGAGTTTCATTATCGCTCCGCGGCCATAGTCCTTTTCTATCTTCGACATCGCATTCTGCAAAGCTTTAAGCTTCTCGCTTGCAGCTGCTGTCTTGTCTGTTGCTTTCTCCATAGTTATGCTTTTTTGTTTATTATTTCAAGAATCTGCGAGGCACTGTTTTTGGTGTCTACTTTTGCAATAATGTCGATCACGGTGCCGTCGCCGT
>ULYG01003298.1_pt1 | contig 11243 bp, 8 predicted proteins | sample 1961971 | NCBI WGS metagenome assembly ULYG01 (sample SAMEA4835858, study PRJEB28245) | human gut metagenome | biome: gut microbiome; material: fecal sample | place: Denmark | collected 2008 | reverse complement strand
AGAGCCGGTTTTTTACATACTCCTCACGGAACATTTAAAACGCCTATGTTTATGCCAGTAGGGACACAGGCAACGGTTAAAACGTTAACGCCGGATGAATTGAATGATATGGGTGCACAAATTATCTTGTCAAATACATACCATTTGTTTCTGCGGCCCGGACCGGAATTAATACGACAAGCAGGAGAGCTTCACCATTTTATGAATTGGAATAAAGGAATACTTACTGATAGCGGAGGTTTTCAAGTATTCAGCCTGGGCGCAATGAGGAAAATCACAGAGGAGGGTGTTCATTTCCGCTCACACATAGACGGATCAAAGCAATTTTTATCTCCTGAGGTGTCTATACAGGCGCAAGAATATTTCGGGAGCGATATTGCGATGGCTTTTGATGAATGCATTCCTTATCCGGCGGATTATGAATATGCTAAAAAATCAACGGAAAGAACAACCCGATGGGCAGAACGCTCTTTAAAAGCACATAAGAGGAGTGATAGAGGGATTTTTGGTATTGTCCAAGGCGGGATGTATAAAGACTTAAGAAAACAGAGTGCACTGGAAATATCCGGTTTACCGTTTGACGGGATAGCTATCGGGGGTCTTTCTGTAGGAGAACCTCACGATTTAATGTATGATATTTTGGAAAATACAACAGAATGGATTCCTAAAACAAAGGCAAGATATCTGATGGGGGTAGGAACACCTGATTGCTTAGTAGAGGGTGTTGCCCGTGGAGTTGACATGTTTGATTGTGTTTTTCCGACCAGAGTAGCCAGAAACGGTATGGCCATGGTACATACCGGACGTATGAATATGAAAAATAAACGGTATGAAAGAGATTTTACACCATTGGAAGACGGATGCCGGTGCTATACATGCCAACACTTCACACGTGCGTATATCCGTCATTTATATAAAGCAGAAGAATTACTGGCGTTTCGCTTGGTGACTATTCATAACTTGTATTTCCTATTGCAATTTATGCGAGATATGAGAGAGTCAATTTTAAAAGGGACATTCTCTCATTTTCGAAAAAATTTTATGGAAAGTTATAAGAAGTGAAAAGGACTGGTTGGACATGGAAATAAAATATAGAAATCTGTACAGACAATCTGCCTTTACTGTGGTAAAATAAAAAATATAGTGCTTGGAGGTGAATGAAATGGATAATATAGTTGATATTTTAGGAATGTTTTGGCCCTTTTTGATATTGATAGGGATTTTTTATTTTTTTATGTACCGACCGCAGAAAAAAATGCAATTGGAGCGTGGTCGTTTTCTTCTTTCTTTGAAAAAAGGCGATCATGTAGTAACCTCAGGTGGAATTCATGGTACGATTAAGGTATTGCGTGATAAATACGTAGAGTTAGAAGTGGCACCGAAGGTAATTATTAAGGTGGAAAAAACAGGAATTCACCACGGAGACGTATCCCTGATTGATGCAGAATCTGCTAAAAATGCCGGTGCAGCTGCCATCGGTGCGGCAGATATGAATCCGAAAGAAGCGGCATTAAAAAATAAAAACGTTAAACAGGATACCGGTACTGAAACAGAAGTTGTAGAAGAAATTGTTGAAGTTGAGGATCCTAAGGAAGCCGGAACTGAAATCGTAGAAGAAGTCGTTGAAGTGGATGAAAATGGAAAAGTGATTCACGAGGAAAAGATATGATAGAAGAAAGTTCTGCTCTTCAAAAGAGGAAGCAGGAACTGCGTACAAAGATGCTCGCCATGAGGCGGGCTCTTTCTACTGAAATTATTGAAGAATGGTCAGCAAGTTTGGTAAAACAAATTATTTCCTTACAAGAATATAAATCTGCCAGACGTATCATGGCTTTTCTTGCTATGAAAGGCGAAGCGAATCTGGATCGGTTTATCCGATATGCACTTCAAGAAGGGAAAGAAATTTATATTCCCGTTTGTAAGCAGAACAGACAAATGGAGGCAGGCTGGCTGACAGATATGAACCATTTTCAAAAAGGTCCTATGGGATTAAGAAACTTGCCTGATGGCTATAGTGTATTATGCCCGGAAGAATTAGATTTAGTATTAATTCCGGCGGTTGCCTGCAGTCCCGATTATAAACGTTTAGGGATGGGAGCCGGATATTACGACAGATTTTTAAGTAGGATATCTCATGAAAAAAGGGTGGCTGTAATTTGGGACTTTCAGATGACAGATTTAATTCCGGTAGAGCCACATGATGAGAAAGTAGCAAAGATAGTAACAGAAAAACGTATTATCTAAAGGGGATGAAATCTTGGAAAAAAAGAGAGCAACGTCTTTACGAAGAGGAGCATTGCTTCGTTTCTTTTTGTCAATTGCGGTTATTATTACCGTTTTTCTTGGAACAGTGGGATGGCTTGCAGGAAACATAAGGCAGGGGCTTGACCTTCAAGGCGGGACGCATATTGTGATGCAGGCAGAAGATACAGAACAGAATAAGGTGACACCAGAAGCAATTAATCAGGTCATTAATATAATGCAGAAACGTGTCAATGAAATGGGATTGACAGAACCTATTATCCAACGTGAAGGTGCACGTCGTATCATTATTGAACTTCCGGGAGAGAGAGATCCTAAAAAGGCTATTGAAACAATAGGAAAAACTGCGGTTCTTGAGTTTAAGGATGAAGCCGGAAATGTTAAATTGAATGGGGAAGATTTGAAAGATGCAAGAGAACAAATGGGTCAAAATAAACAGCCTGTTGTTTCCCTGCAATTCAGTGAAGAGGGCGGGGATAAATTTGCCCGGTTAACCGCAGCAAATGTTGGCCGTCATATCGGTATTTATCTGGATGGAGAATTACTCACCAATCCGGTGGTGAATGAAGCGATTACAGGAGGAGCTGCTGTAATTACAGGGCAACGGACTTTGGAGGAAGCAAAAGATTTAGCGATTCTTTTAAGAAGTGGTGCGTTACCTGTGAAGGTTTCTGTATTAGAAGTGAGAACCGTAGGCCCATCTTTAGGGCAGGATTCAAAAGATAAGTCGGTTCTTGCTTTTACAATCGGATTGTCACTTGTGGTTATATTTATGCTTCTTATATACCGTATGTCCGGGTTTGTAGCAGACACGGCCTTATTGGTCTATGTTTTAATTTTACTGGGCATTCTTTATGCATTAAATGCCACCTTAACATTACCGAGTATTGCCGGTATCATATTATCAATCGGGATGGCTGTGGATGCAAATGTACTTATATTTGAGCGATTCAAAGAAGAAATTGCAGCAGGGAAAATTTTAAGAATTGCTGTGCAATCCGGATTTAAACGCGCATTTATTACAATTTTTGATGCTAATATGACCGTAATTATAACTTCATGTATTTTATTTTTCTTGGGAAGTGCAACCGTTAAAGGATTTGCATTTTCTCTCGGCCTGGGCGTGGCCGTTTCTATGTTTACGGCTATTACAGTAAGTAGGACACTATTGATGTTTTTAATTGATGCTAATTGGATTCATAATCCCTGGTGGTTTGGCGGAAGTAAGGGGGATGTGGACCATGTTTAAGAATTTTAATGTGATTTCCCATAGAAAAATTTGGTTTGGAATTTCAGGTTTATTAATAGTTGCATCTATAATATCAATTATCCTTTTCCGCTTTAATTGGGGAATCGATTTTACCGGCGGAACGATTTTAGAATTTGAATTTAAGCAAAATGTTACGGTTGAGCAAGTACGTGACAGTCTTCGTAAAGATTCACTTGAAACATCTGTCATCCAACTTTCTGGTGATATAGAAGGGGAAGCAGGAAAAGATGTTATTATTCGTACAAGAAATTTAAGTGCTGACGAAGCGCAGGTGGTAGTAGCGCATATTAATGATTCTGTAGGAGAAGTGGATGTTAAACGTATAGAGACTGTTGGTGCCGTTATCGGATCTGAGGTAACAGAAAATACGCTTTTAAATGTTTTACTTTCTTTTACGGCAATGATTATTTATATGACCATCCGTTTTGAACATCATATAGCATTTTCTGCCATTGTGGCGATTATTCATGATATTTTGGTAGTTCTTGGTGTATTTGCTTTTTTCCGGTTGGAGGTAGATGCTTCATTCTTGGCAGCAATTCTCACGGTACTTGGATATTCAATGAATGAGTCGGTTGTTATTTTTGACAGAATCCGCGAGGCTATTCGTACACATAAACGGACAGACAGCTTTTCAACACTGGCCAATGACTCTATCCACCAAACAATACGCAGATCTATGTATACGTTAATTACAACTTTGTTCTGCGTTACATCTCTTTATCTGTTTGGCGGTGATACAACGAGGAATTTTGCTTTAGTTATGCTCGTGGGTTTTATTTCCGGAGCATACTCGTCTGTTTGCATAGCTACTTCTATTTGGGTGACATGGCATGAACAACTTCATAGTGCCAGAAATTAAAATCGGATAGAAAATAAAAAATTAAAAGAGCTGTATGTAAAATACGGCTCTTTTAATTTTATTTAAAATGGAGAAGTTAAAACGGATAGTAAAAAGTATACTTTATAAAATATTATATTAATATAAATCTGATATTTTGTTATATTTACTATAAAAAATCATCAAATTTGTTTATAATAAAATATAAACGGTTACAAAGAAATAAAGTGCCATTTAAATTTTAAGGAGCCAGAATGAAAAAAATTGCATTTTATGGGAAGGGCGGGATTGGGAAATCCACGACGTCGTCCAATGTTTCAGCAGCATTGAGCCTAACGGGGAAAAAAATTTGCCAAATCGGATGTGATCCTAAAAATGACTCTACCAGATTGCTTTTAGGCCACATTTGTAAAGAAACTGTACTGGATAAAGTCAGATTAAAAGATATGGAAGATATTACGGCAGAAGATGTCGTTCATCATGGTTTCAATGGAACAATCTGTGTGGAGGCGGGAGGGCCGGAACCGGGGGTCGGTTGTGCCGGCAGGGGTATTATAGTTGCTTTGCAGTTATTGGATAAGTTAAATGCCATTCCTGATGTAGATCTGACGCTGTATGATGTTTTGGGTGATGTCGTATGTGGCGGATTTGCCATGCCTATCAGGGAAGGGTATGCAAATGAGATTTATATCGTTTCCTCCGGCGAGTTAATGTCCCTTTATGCGGCGAATAATATAGCAAAAGGTATTCGCCGTTTTGCTGTCCGAGGAAATGTCAGGTTGGCAGGCATTATAGGAAATAGCAGAAATACGCCGGGGGAAAAAGAATTACTTACAGAATTTGCCAAACTTTTGAATACAAAATTAATTGCCTTTGTGCCGCGCGATAAAATTGTTAATATTGCAGAAAATAATAAACAGACTGTTTTACAATATGCACCTGATTCTAAGCAAGCATCAGTATATAAAGAGTTGGCGGATTCTATTTGGAATAATCGAGATTTGTCAATTCCGACACCAATTACATTTGAAGAATTAGAAAATCTGGTAGATGAATATGGGAATGAAAACTAAATGGTTATTATCAAAAAATAAATCCTGCAGCTGTACAATGTCCGGTGTTTGGAAAGCTGTTGCTTTTTCAGAAGGATGCGCGGTTATTTTTCACAGTCCGTTAGGCTGTGTACATGTTGCTTCAGATATGGATTTGGGATCGCAATTTCGTATTATGGCAGAAGGAAGTAAAGAGACAGAAAATGCAATACCGCTTATTTCTTCAAATATACGGGAAAAGGATACTATCTTTGGCGGAATTTCCCGTTTAAAGCAATGTATAGATTATGTCATTCATACTTATGAACCTAAATGTCTGTTCATTGCATCTTCTTGTGTGGCTGGAGTAATTGGTGATGATGTGGAACAAGAAGCTGAAGAGGCTGAAGAAAAGTATGGTATTCCTGTTATTTGTGTGCCTTATGCAGGATTTCTTGGAGGAGAATATTCAGATGGCTATTTTAAAACAGCCGATATAATCGTAGACCGTTTTTTTACTAAGAAAAAACAAATCCCGGGGAAGGTTTTGTTAATTGGAGATCAAATGGGGCCATCAGGGCAATATGCTTTAGAGGTAAAGCGGATTTTAAAGTTATTCGGATTGTTTGTAGAATATCAATTTCCAGGGTATGCCCCCTTTGATGAATGGAAAAATCTGACCGGTGCAGAATGGATGGTGCTTCTTGGCGGAAAGGGGCAATCTGACAAGTTATGCAATCTTGCCAATAAAATTAAAAACCGCTATGGAGTTGGAATTTTAACAGAACAGTATCCTATTGGTTGGGAAAATACGAGGAGTTGGATACATGAAATAGGAGTAAGACTTAATAAAATAACCCTGGCAGATCAAATTATTTCAGAGGAAGAAAACCGGCTGAACAGCTATGTGAAAACAATTGATTATATTACACGAGACAAAAAAGCAGTTATAGGAATAGGAAGAGGCCCTAAGTGGTATAATCCGGCAGATACTATAATGTCTATCAACAGATTGGGCATGAAACTGGAAGGGATAATTTTTTATGACAATCTTTCTGACAAGGAAAAAGATGTCTTCATGCAACAGATAAAAACTTGTACACAAAGTCCGGTGTATCAGGGCAGTAATCATCAGGAACTAATTAATCAGGCTGATATTTTTCTTACAACAAATGAAATTCTGGATATAAAAACAAGGCAGTTTTTTATTCCCATGATGCCTATGGCAGGTACAAACGGAGAAATATTTATATTGCGTGCGTTATACCGTCTTCTTTGCCGCTATGGAAATAAGGGAGGGATTGCTTATGCAACAATCTGAATGGGGTGCAGCCTGCCATCATTCCGGAACATGTGCTTTAACCGGCTCATCTGCATTTTTTGCTTCTATACCGGGAAGCTATGTAATGATTAATGGGCCTATGTGGTGTTATTTTTATGCAATGAAATATATTGATGAGATGATTTCTAACGCGGGAAACCGGTTTTATTGCACACAGCCTTCCCAAAATTCTTTAGTGTATGGAACAGAAGCGGAATTACTGGAAGCTTTTAAGTATATGAAAAATAATATACATGCAGACCGGATATTTTTAGAAAACAATTGCAGTGTAAGCCTTGTCGGTGATGATTTGGAAGGTATTGCTGCAAAAGCAGAATTGCCCTGTCCTGTATACACAATGGATAGTGGCGGTTTGAATGGCAGTTTTGCCGGGGGATATGAAAAAGCATTTTTATTGGCGGTCAATCATATGAAGAAGCAGGATCGAGTGAACAGGGCTATTAATATACTCGGACTTTCTGAAGTATATTTAAAAGGTAAAGAAGATGCTTTGGAAATCAAACGTCTCTTAAAAAAAGCCGGAATAGACATCATAGCGATGCCCGGAGCAGGGGACGATTGGGATACGATTTTAAAATCACCAGCAGCAACCTTAAATGTTGTTGTTCGTGAAGAATTGTCTTTAAAAGCTGCCCAAAGGATGGAACAGGAATTCGGAGTTCCTTATATATCTATCGGAATGCCTTATGGGATAGAGGGGACATTAAAGTGGCTAAAATGCATTATGGATGAATTTAAGTTGGAAAGTGGGCCTATTAAAGAAGAAGCGGTACAGAGAAAAGAGAGGATGCTTTATAAAGGCGGAAATTTTCAGTCCTTGTGGGGAACTTTATGGTTTGATAATGTTTTGATTTCTGCTCCCCCTTCTGAAGCATATGGTATTGCTGATGCTATACGTACAGAGTGGATGGATACGGGAAAACTTATTATCCATAGCATGGATAAATCCTCCTATATACCTAAATCTGCTGATGTCGTCAGGCTGGCAGGGTTTGAAGATAAGGAAATAAAAAGCGACTATGAAAATTGGAGCTGCGGTCTCCTTATGGGAAGTTCCCATGAACGTGCGAGGTTGCTAAGGTTAAATAAATCTTTTGCCGCTTTTAACATTGCAAGACCATCTCGTGAAGAAATATGTGTAACAGATTTACCGCTATGCGGTTTCAGGGGAGCAGAATATATTTATGAGTGCTTGTGGAATTCAAAGGTCAGAAATCAAATGAAGGATTCAATATAATGAGAAAAACATATTGCCTGTTACTTGCACTTGCATTAACCGTGTTGTCAGGCTGCCATTTTTATAAAGAAACGCCAACAACTGGAAATGATACTCACCTTATTTTTGATGATGAAAACCGGCAAGTCCGGATAAAAAAATATCCGGAACGAATTGTTTCTCTTACTTATGGAACAGATGAAATATTACTTGATTTGGTTGATATAGAAAGAATTAAAGGACTTTCGAAATATGCGGGAGATACTGATTTGACGTTTATCACGAAGGAGCAAAAAAACAAAGTGGGGGTTACAGTAGACAGAAATTTAGAGCAAATCATGAAGCTGGATCCCGATTTGGTAATTGCTTCCACATCAGTGTCGAAAGACATTATAGATTCATTAACTCGTATGGGAATTCCGGTTTATGTATCGATAGTGCCGACGACCTTGGCAGAAGTAGAGACTAAGGTAACGGGAGTGGCAAAGGCGGTTAATGAAACGGGAAAAGGAGAGGCCATTATAAAGCATATGAGAGAAGAAAATGAGCGGATTGAAAAGAAGCTTTCAGTGATACAGCCAAATGAGGAAAAAGTAGTACTCAGTTTATCTTTCCGGGGAATTATAGGTAAAAAAGGAACGTTATTCAATGAAATTTTAAGAAGAGCACATGTGAAAAACGGCGCAGATTTTGCTAATTTGCCGGCCGGGTCTTCCATGTATATATCCTCAGAAATAATTCCTCAAATAAACCCCGATGTATTTTTAATGCCTGTTTGGAAATGGAAAGAAAGTGATGATGAAGAAGAATTTCTCAAGGAGTTGAAAAATAATCCGGCCTACAAAGGTGTTAGCGCCGTAAAGAATAATAAATTTATCCGATTGCAGGAAAAGTATAAATATGTGATGTCTCATCATGTAACAGAGGCCATTGAGGAAACAGCAAGGGCAGTTTATCCGGAGTTATGGTAAGACAAAAATTAACATAATTTCGGACAAGCCAGATGAAAGTTATATAGCGGTTGTGAACTTTAGTTAAGGGAGATTTTTTATGAGTGGGAAAGTTATTTATTTAACAAATGTAGACAGACGATTTTCTATGATGAAAAAATGTTGTGATGAATTAAAACATTCAAAAGATATTCCACAAGGTTATGACACTATAAAGGTGGAAAATACATCTGTCTGGGACAAAACCTGGCAAGAGAAACTCGTCGGCAGTCATATGATTATTATCCGATTCATGGGTACAACGATAAGAACAAATTTTTGGAATAAATGTCTTTCATTCTTAGAAACCTATAAAATCCCCTATTATATGGATGCACAAGGATCTGCTGAAGAAGAAGTGAAATGGGGTCTTGATGAAAACGTTATTAATCGGATAAAAAAATATACTTTTTACAGTGGTGTCGAAAATTATAGAAACTTCTGGATTTATTTAGCATCCTTGGTAAAGGAAACAGAAAAGATAGCAGCAGAGCCCTCTCCATGTTGTTGGGCAGGAATTTTCCACCCTGATATTCCCTCAAAATATACAACAGATATAAAGTGGTATAAAGAAAAATATTGCAAACAGGGATGGCCGACAATAGGAATGCTATTTTATCGGGATGAGTGGATTTGGGGAGATTTGAAATATCAAACCGCTATAATTGAAGAAGCAAAAAGACAAAGGCTCAATATCATTCCGGTATTTACAAACGGACTTCCGAATCCGGAGTTGGGTATGCCCACGCTAAAAGAGGTTTTTCAATCTTATTTTACAGATAACGGAACCCCTCTGGCAGATGTCATCATTAATATAATGAAATTTTCTCTTACCAGTTCTGCATCAATTACCACAAAAGATTTAAAAGGTTTTGGAATGCCTGTTTTGGAAGGTTATTCCTTGATAATGGGACGAGAAGAGTGGGAAAAGTCTAAAGAAGGGTTGAATCCTGTTGAAGTATCTATCAGTGTATCTATGCCGGAGTTTGACGGAATTATTCATGGAGTTCCGGTGGCGGCAAAACATATTAGCGAAAATGGAGATATTGAATATCTTCCCATACAAGAAAGAATTTCATTATTGATTTCTAAAGCAAAAAAATGGGCAATCTTGAAAAAGAAACAGAATGAAGATAAAAGAATTGCCATAGTTTTCCATAACTATCCGCCCAAAAATTGTAGTATAGGGAGTGCTTTTGGATTAGATACTATTGAGAGTATACGTTTACTGTTACAGAGGATGAAAGAAGAGAATTATCGGTTGGATTTCATTCCTGAAGACACAAAAGAATTTATTAAAATTTTAACATCTCATGCAACGAATGATATGAGTATGATGACAGAAGAACAACTGGAGGCTTGCTACCATGTGACTGAGGAGGAATATGCGGCTCTTTACGGGGGATTCCCGACAGTTGTAAAAGAACAAATGAATAAAGATTGGGGTAAAGCGCCCGGCCAAATTATGTTGACTGATGATAACTCTATTATGGTTCCGGGGACTATGAATGGAAATATATTTATCACGGTCCAGGCTCCTCGCGGATTTGGCATGGATCCGGCGAAGATTTATCATGATCCTTTTGTGGCACCGACACATCAATATCTTGCGTTTTATCAGTGGATAAGGGATATATGGAAAGCTGATGCGGTAATACATGTAGGAACTCACGGAAACTTAGAATGGTTGCCGGGTAAAGCGACAGGACTGGATAGGGAAAGCTATCCGGAACTGGCATTAGGTGATTTGCCGGATGTATATATTTATCATATGACAATTACAGGAGAAGGTATCCAGGCAAAAAGAAGAGGTGCAGCATGCCTTATTGACCATCTTCCGGCACCGCAGGCTGAAGCCGGAAGCTATGATGAACTGGAAGAACTGGAAAAAACAATGGATGAATATGCGCATTTCTTAGTTACTGAACCGGAAAACGCTTCCACATTGGAAAAAATGGTAAGAGAGCTTGCCATTAAAGCAAATTTGGACGGAGAGATTCCTTATGATGAGAATAGGCCGTTTAAGGAATATGTGAACCGCCTTCATGAATATATTGAGGAATTAAAAAATAGTGAGGTTCATGTCGGACTCCATATTTTGGGGAAAGCACCGGAAGATAAATTACTGGTAGATGAAATTTTACAGCTATTACGACTCCCTAATGGAGACATACCGTCAATTTATGATGTATGGGCAGAAAAATACGGGACAACTGTGGATGCGATTATCAGAAATGCCGCTGATATTTATAAACCGCTTCAATTAACTTACAGTGAATTGATGATGAAAAT
>ULYG01012579.1_pt1 | contig 11259 bp, 8 predicted proteins | sample 1961971 | NCBI WGS metagenome assembly ULYG01 (sample SAMEA4835858, study PRJEB28245) | human gut metagenome | biome: gut microbiome; material: fecal sample | place: Denmark | collected 2008 | reverse complement strand
AACTTTCTTTTCTTCAGAAAGTTTCTCGTCAGGCTGTTTGCCTTTGCTCTTGTAGCAGATTCTGCCTACTCGGGCAACCTGTTGAGTGCCGGTCTTCTGAGGCCACCACTCAACACCAGGAATTATCATTTTCATATTGTTTCTTATTTGATGTTTATATATCAAAAAACAGATGGTTTCTTTTAAAAGAAGGAACTGAAAAAGCGGATAGCGTTTTCAGCTATCATTCCTCCCTTTTTCAGTTTCTCTTCTATCTCTGCTGCATACTTCGGCACTTCTCCATTGTCAGTTTTGATGCACCTTACTAAATTCAGCGTAGTAGTCAGCAAGCGATAGAGTGATGAATTATTGCTGATGATATAATCGAAGGAGTTAATATCCAGCGATACACGATATTCATCACGGTTGGTTCTTTCAGGAGCGATACCGCGAGCCTTCAGCGTTTCTGGCTTGGCAGCCACATAAATACTCACCAGTTCAATATCCGGAAAATGCTCACAGATGCTCAGAAATCCTCTTTCATCAATCACGTAGATGGCAGTATCTTCTATCTGGGCGAGTTCCGTCCAATACTCGTAACCACCATATTCGGTGTAGGCAAGCATATCCTCCTTGGGAGTCTTGCACTCCTTCACGAAAAAGTGCTCTCTACCATTTACCTCGCCATCCCTCATGGGACGGGTGGTGAAGGAACAAAGCAAGGGGATGTTTAGGGCGATGGAAAGGATATTTGCCACCGTGTCCTTGCCTGCTCCAGATGGACCCATAATTGCAATAATCTTCTGTTTCATATCTTTTATTTTGTAAAGTTTTTTATATATAAATAGAGGGATAAACGAACAACACCGAAACAATCGCAAAACATTCCCAAAACATCCATAAGACTCTCGTAAGACTCTCGCAAAATTTTGCAAAAGTGTAAAGCCTTTATTATCAGCTACTTACAAAAAGTATAAATTTTAACTTTCAGGGGTCTGCTGAATCGTTTTATAAATTTATTTCATCCTCTCAAAATCTTATTTCCCATAGGGAAAAACGTGAGGTTTCTCAGGCGTTCCAGCGAAGGATATTGCTGATTTACTCTGTCTCTGAAATCGTCCATATCGCCCATATCTACCATGTATTTTCCCAATGCAATTTCAAAGTTCACCGGGAACGTCATCGTGATTTGACGGAGGAATTTACCACCCCCTATCATCACATCGATTGCTACTTTCATCCATCGCTGACCTTTCTTGTCGAGCCATGCCCCCTTGGGGATTTCTACTTTTCTCTTTGCCATAATCTTATATCTTTAAATGTATAAAAAAACTTTTTGTCAATGTTGAGTGTTCAGTGCATTAAACATTCCGCTCGCGGTAAACTTGCTGCAGAATAGAGTGATATTCTCCTTCGCCCAAATTCACCTTGAAGGCGTGGATGAGGTAATGATAGCTCACGGTATGGCTGCTGCCTAACTGCCGCCACTTCTGTGAAGCCTGGGCAGCGTTGTACTTACGGCTGCATGCCGAAAGCTCGTGAAACAGACGTTCGCCATAAGGGTGCGCCTTCAATGCCCAACCTGCCTTTGTCCACTCATCATAGCTTTCCGTGATGTTGATGTTTCGGCTCACTAGGGCTTTTACGATGAGTTCGATGATGCGGTCTTGCGTGCGAGGATCATTCCAGAAGGCTGAGTTGTCGCTACCGCCGTAAGCGCTGGAGGCGTTACTCTGCGGTTGCCGATACATCGGTCGTGCCTGCGGTATCACCTGCGGTTCGTCCATCTGCAAGCCTTGATAAGGCTGCACATTGTTATTAATATATATATGGTCGGCATCATCCCATGAGGCGAAACGCACACGACCGATATTGCCACATTGCTTGTCGAGCACAATGCCCAGGGCGGCATATTCCTTGAGGATAGCCTTGAACTGCTCCTTATGCCTGTCGGGATAAGCCAGGCGAACCAGTCCGAAATATCCTGTACCCGAACAGGAACGCATCAGCAAACCTATCTCTGGACGGAAGCGAGCCACCATGCGGATATTCTCAAAGCTGGTAAGCTGCTGGTTGTCCTGAAGGTCGATGTCGATAGCGAGCCATCCGGTATGCTGATAAAGATGTGTTTCACGGCGTGAAACCATCACACGCTGGCCTGGGTGGGTCAAACTATCGTCTTCATAAAGACTGAAGAGACCGCTCAGTGTAGCACCAGGAAGCATCTTCTTTGTTTCGATATATTCCGGCATCTTCTTTGCTTTGCTTCCAAACTGCTGTCGCATGGCTCTCAGCTTCTCTACATACGGCTTCCATCTGTCCGTAAGACAGAACTCACGGATAGACATCTGCGTGATGCACTCGCCAGTCTCCATATCGATGAAGTCACCGTGGGCATCCGTAGCAGACTTGTAGATGGAACATATCTCTTCAAACATACCTTACATATATTATTATATTCAATTTTCGCTGCAAAGATACAAAAATAAATCGAAAAAAGTATATGTTAGCTATATTATATTTGAAATAAGTTATATTTTTAACATTTAATATAGGTTTAAGAGGGGGAACCAGCGATGGAATCGCTGGGAACGGAGACGCAAAGGGTGTTTTTTCAAAAATGGGACCAGGAAGCGAAATCTGGTCCCATTTTGCCGATTCTGGTCTCATTTTAATTTTATTAGCAAAAATGTTAAAGTCCCCTAATTGCTAAAACGGCGTATTTTGTCCCCCTGCTGTCACACCATTGTCACACTGCTTGCCCACACTGATTTTTTGCTATCTGCTTATTTTTCAGTAACTTACTATTTCTTGGTCTCATTTTTATATAAATTTCTATAAACAGATGTACGCAGGAGATACAAAATATTTCAGAAATATGTAGAATATATGTAGAAAATCACACATTTTTCTCGCTAGTTGCCACTCCTCTATATCCTTATAACTACTTTATTGTCTGAAGTTTACGGCATAGCCGTTAATGCTACTAACTTCCAGTTTGGGGTTAGGGGATTTTGTTTTTAGGGAAAAGAAAAAATACACGGAAAATTTTATATATAGGTAGTAATTCCGGCGAAAAATGAGACCAAACTATGCTTTTGCGACCAAAAAGCCCACTAAATCAAAGGGTTAACATTGGTACGGAAAAATATTAGCCTTATTACAAAATGGGACCAGCGAAAAATTCGCTGGAGGCGGAGACCCAAAGGCGATAGCCTAATTCAACATTCAACACTCAACATTCAACACTAAAAAGAAGGCTGCCTCGCTTCACAGCGAAACAGCCTCACAGAGAAAAATAATAATAAACTTAAAAACTAACAACTATATAAATAATCAACAAAAAACCTTTCTTCTATTTATTCTCCATAAACTGATTAGCCTTATTCAGGCTATCGTGCAGTCCGTCACGACCGTACATATTAATCTTGGCGTTGATAGGCTCGTTCAAACGCTGAATGAGCGCATTCACAGCTTGCAGGAGCGCCGCATTGCTTGCTGCGCTGGCTGCAATCAGGTCGCCTGCCGCTGACGCGCCAGACGAAAGATTACCATTGCCTGCTTGCGTGCCTGCTGCAAGAACATCACCCACGTTGCCATTATCAAATGCCCTTCTTGCTGAGTTTCTTCCGGAATAGTTGCGGTCGTAGTTGACGAGTGCTTTCAGCAAGCCAGGGTTATTCATCATCATGGCATGAGTGGTTTCACGGCCAATCACGATTTCCGGTCCTCTCTCGGCTACAAGAGACGGCTGGCCGTTCACAGAGGTAGCGGTAGGTGTCGTGAGCATCTTCACGCCCTGCATCTGCTTGCCATCATCCTCCTTTGCCCAATATACCTCGCCATTATCAGCCACAAATGGCTTCAAATCCTGCACGTTACCGCTATCGTAGGTAAGCATACCGGTTACGAGCTTGGTGTTGGTAGAAGGAGTGTTGCTCTTCTTCTTACCGCCGCTGAAAGCTGAGTTGAGTGCCCACTGGAGTAAGCCCATGAGGGTAGCCATCACACCTGCGGCTGCAATAGGACCCGCGATAGGACCCAGGAAGTCGAAACACTTACCGATGGCACCAGCGATAGAGAAGGTCATTCCTGCTTGCATGCGGGCTGCGTCCGATTGAGTGATTGCCTCATTGTTAGCCTGAGTATTGGCGAGGTTGGTAGTGAGTGCCGTTTCCGTCATAGCCATGCCTGTATTCAAAGCTATCTTTGTGCCCTCGGTCTGCTCCTTGTTTCCGGCATCCGTCACATTCGTGATGCTTTGAACACCCTGGGTAGTTACCTTCTCACGATCCTTATTACCTTTCTTTACCTCTTTACTCAGCTCCTTCTGGTGCTTCTTCTCCTTCTTTAACTGCTCGGCTTTCTCTTTGTCTTCCTTGGATTCACCACCCTTCTTAAACTCGGTATTCATCACACCGCCGATGAAGGAACCAGTGATGCCAGCTGCGGCATCAGCGAAGGAACTGCCACCAGCGATAGCATCGGCTGCTGCTGTACCCGTTTGCGTGGCGGCATCATTGTAGAACGCATTAGCATTGTCTCTGTTGTGATGCTCCCATGCACGAGGCGCGCCACTGCCCTGTGATTGCGTATTCGCCTGTTCGGGGGTTGCAGGGGGCGCGTATGGAGGCACAATAGCCGGACTGTTAGGATTGATAGGCGAACCATCAGGATTCCAACCGAGAGCCGGCTGCTGAGGAGGCAGATTCTCGAAGTTAGACTGCGGCTGCTGGGTAAGATAAGCTGCACCCTCATCTACTAGTCGCACATACATCGGATTCGCCTTCGTGCCGAGATTTGAGAAATCTTCCTTAACAGCATTGGCATCAGCGTTGGCTCTTGCTGCATCAATACCAGGCTGCGCTTTTTTCTTACCTCGCTTGGCACCTGCATCATTGATGGCCTTCCACATCTGCGTATTCACGTCGTTGAGTGCCATATTAGCCCACGATTCGAGCATAGACTTCAGGGCGTTCTTGATAGCTTCCTGTGCGCTGCTTACATCGTTGCGCATTTCGGCAAATGCCTTGCCTACTTCCGCACCGAAGGTCTCGATAGGCTGCACGAGCTGCTGCATCTGAGAGAGGCGGTTCTTCATCGCCGTTGCCATCTGGTTGACATAGGCAAGTTCTGCCTCCTGACGAGCCTTATCAGCTTCATCGAGGAGTTGCTTGTTCTTTGAGTTCTTGAATACAAAGGCATAGTAATCCTCTGCCATCTGCATCTTCATCTTCATCAGCTCCACCTCTGGGTCAGCGGTAAGATTACCAAGACCGAGGTTCGACCACATATTGGTTCGCTTGCCGAAGAGACTGCTTTCCTGCTGCATCTTGCGCAGGGTTTCCTGGTTGGCAAGATTGCGCTGGTTACGTTTCCACAAGAAATCAGAAATCTTCTTAGCTTCATCGTAATGCTTTTTCTCAGCCTCGGTATATTCATCGGAATACTGGATGAGCTTCTGATAAAATAGCTTTACATTCTCCTCTGTATCGCTGAGAAGCGCAAGAAAGACGGAAGGTGTATTCTCGTAATCTTTGCCAAAGAGGAATTTCAGCAATTTATCTTTCTTTCCTTCAGTAGCAAAGAGATCAGCCATCTGCGTTCTTGCCTTTTCTAGAACCTTAATCACATCATTTTTATCTTTCTGAAGCGACTCAAGAGATACGTCTGCAAAGCGAGATTTTATCAAACCGAGAAAAGAGTTTTCCTGCACCACTTTGGTGTAATCATGCTCCAATAGCTCTTTACGACGCTGCTCCATACGCTCCTGTATGATATTAGCGTTACTGTTTTCGCCCTTTGACGCATCGAGCCACTGGCGGTCGAGATATGCTCTATCCCGCTCGTCGGATTTATAACCAACAACCTTGCCTTTCTTGATTTTAGGCAGTTGCTTTAAAAGGTCAGCACGGAGTTGAGACACATTGTAAGCATTAATCTGCTCTAATAAGGTACGAGACTGAGACTGACCAAACTCATCATCTTTCTCTTTGCGGTCTTTATCTATTGTCTTCTTGAACTCATCCCAGGTTTTCTTACCAAGAACGATAGATTGCTTTGCCGCAGCGAGTGCTGATTTCAGCTTTATATCCAAGTCATTGACAACCTGCTTCTGTATCTCCTTTTCTACATTATCCTTTGTCATTTCCTCCACCATTGCCGTCTTCTGGCGCTCGTAGAAGTTTTTAATTTTAGTAATAAACTCAGAGATATTGTTGCGAGCATCATCTTCGGGAGTTGTAGCGGAGCCATGGCCGCCCTTTCCGGTTTCGTCGATATGCTGAGGGGTTCCCGTCTCTTTACCGCCGGCTACGTCAAGTTCTGCACCGAACTCTTTTCTTAAAGCTTCTTCCTGTGCAAGAATATCTTGTTTTCTTCGTAAAGCCTTATCACGAGCACTCTTTGCCGCAGCCCTCTGACCTGCTTGGCCGATAGCACCCTGTGTAAAGATAGGCATTGCAGCGCCACCGGAAGTATGAATCTGATTTCTCTTTCTCGAATCATACACATCCACATTCGTGTTAGCGTAAGCCTCTTCTTTTTTCTGTAAATCAAGAATTGCATCCACTTTTTGGCGACCTAACTCTGCCAGTTTAGCACGAGCACCTTCAAGCTCGTAATACTTTTGTAAACGAGTAAAGTTTTTATCCCATGCCTTAGTGTTTTCCTTGACTGCACCAGTTTCAGTATTAATCTTTGCATTCAGTCCAGGGATAGCACTATTCAGTTTCTTCATTGCTTCAAGTCGTAAGTCCATAGAGGCGGAAGTATCTTTCATCACATTATGAAGACGATTCAGTTGCTCCTGCTCCTCCATTGCCCTACGCTTACCTTCCTCCTGCACTTCATTCAGTACACGCTGACCGGCCGAAGCCCGATTCAGAGAAGATGTATATTCAGCCAACTTCACGACAAGAATACCTAACAAGCCGATTATGCCACCGAAGACACCAGCCTGTTTTACCAATGACAGCTTATTAAAAGTTGAAACCATCTTAGCCCAAACCACGCTCAGTGAGGCCGAAGCAGAACTCAACTTCTGAGCATAATCAAGTACGTATGCAAACGCACCCGCCAAACCTGCCATACTGAGCATAGAAATGAGCGTAGGAAGGATATTCAGCAGCATTTTGACAGAAGCAAAGATAAGTCCGATGGCTAATTTAACCTCTGTCATAAAACCGAGGCTGCTAGTCAACTCCTTAGTTAACTCAAACCACGCCTTGGCTATATCGTGAACGGGACCTGCCGCTGCGCTGGATGAAACAAACTGTTTCTCCCAAAGGTTATTAGCACGCTCCATATAGGCCATAGCGGTCTCCTGCTGCATATTATACTCTACCGTTACAGCCGTACCGTCATTAAAAGCTTTGTTGGATTCCTCTACAGCTTTGGTAAGCATACCATTCTTGGAAGCCATCGTAACCATCGTCTTTACGAGTCGGGCACCATCAGAACCTAAGTCTTTAAACAATCCATCAAGAGCAAAAACGTTTTTAGTTTCTCCCATTTTTCTGAAGATAGTAAGGATAGCGTCCATACCTCTTCCGCTCTCGATCATCTTCTTCAGGCTTCCGGTAGCAATACCCAGGGATTTTTCAATAGGGCTGGTTCCTTTTCGCAACTCAGTTACCAATTTACCAAAAGCGGTTGCTGCCACTTCTGGCTCCAATGCCATACTATCTACCGCAGAACCAAGGGCGAGAATATCAGGCGTGGTAAGGGCAGCCTGTTCACCAAGAGCAAGCATGCGGTTTGAGAAATCCACAATCTTATCGCTGGAAGCAGTGGAAGTAGCAGCTAGACGGAAGATAGCGGAACCGGTCTTCAGCATGGCTTTTTCTACGCCATACTTGTCAACCAATCCCATTACCTCAGTAATCTTTGCCAAAGATGTGAGCGCTTCCTCGCCCAAATCTTCTTTAAGTGCCACATTCACCTGGTCGGCAGCACGGACGAAGCCAGCGAGCGCCATAGTTCCTCCCTGCGTCTGGATACCCAACTTAGCGCCGGCATAGGCGATGCGATTTAGCTCTTCGAGGCTGGTACGGGTATCAATTTTTGCTAACTCTTGAGATAAATTCGCTACCTCTTCGGTTGTTGAAAGCGCAACCTTACGAATATCCGTCAACTGATCCGCAAACTTCATGTTCAGACGGAACAAATCAACAAAGTAAGTTTTTACCTGGTTGAACACGGCAAACATACCCACGTATGCCGTAAGGTTATTCAATGCCGTATGCCATGCGCCGCCCTGCTTATTGGCTGCACCCGTTGCGTCATCAATAACCTTTTTGAGATTCTTCAGTTCCTTCTGTCTGTTTGCAAATGTCTCGCTCTTGGTATTGATAATATTCAGTTCCTCTTCGAGCTGCTTATAAGCCTGTCTCAGCTCATTAATATTTGCCTTGCCGGTCTTACTGCGGGCAACAATATCATTGATTTGCGCTTGCGAGAGGCGGGTACCTTTCATTGTTTGTTCCAACTGGGCGTATTGTCTGCGCAAATCAGATACAGCCTTGCTTCCAGCAGGGAGTTGCTGTATTTTCTGCTGAATAGCGTCCATGGTTTGCTTAATATCCTCGCCCGAAGCCTTGCCAGGGTTTGATAATACCTGACGCATTTTCTGCCAACCGATGGCTGCCTTCTGAGCCTTGCCTGATACGGCATCCAGGCGTTCCTCAATCTGGGCAAGGGCATCGTTAAAGGATTTAATCAGAGCGGTATCAGATGTATCTACATTATCCCTCGCCTGAGTAAGTGATGTTCTAGCACGGCGAAGTTCGGAGGCCGTAGCGTTTTTATTACCGACGGCTAGCATAGCTTCACTGGCACTCATCTTTCCGTTACGCCTATCCTCTTCTGCCTCCAGTTGCTTTAACATATCGAGGTTAAACTGATAGCCAGAGGAAGTTTTCTTTAAAGAAGAAACAAGTTCTCTCTGTTGGTTTAAAGCCTTACTGAGCCATTGGTCAGACTGATTCCCAATATCGGCCAAACCTTTCGCAACCTTCACGTATTTACCTTCCAGCAATCGCACCTCGTCGCCTACTTCCTTCATCAGCAAGCGGATATGCTTTGCCTCTTCCTCCTCTGCTTCAGAAAGACCTTCCAGCTTACGCTTGCCTTCACCCAAGGCACGGCGAAGGTTACGGAGCGAAGTATTACCGAGGTTACTGACCACGGCTTCCAGTCGCTCGGTAGTCTTGATGGTCTGAACCTGGGCAGACTGCAGGGCTTTTACTTTTGCCTCTGCTGCCTTGTATTCCTCTGTGCCAGGCTTCATCTGCTTCATCTGCTCGGTAAGTTCCTTTGCCTTATCGAAGAGGAGTTGCAGCACCTTGATAGGCTGCTTGCCGTCCATCGTAATGATGGATTCTATTTTACCTGCCATATTCTTTTTCTTTTAAAATGTTATTCTCTTTCGATTCCATCATCCTCCAGCGCTTTTGCTATCTGCATGATAGCCTGCCAGCCGTAGTAATCGGCAAGATGGTTCTCGTATCTCGTTTTCAGTCTTCGGATGGTTCGCATGATAGCCGGACGATGAGATTTGCCTTCCCGTCTATCCCACTTTCTGATATATCGGGTATTATACTTCGCCTTTCTTGCTCGGTCCACCTTGTCTGCCGTGATATGAGCTTCGGGGTCGTGAGGATTTCCAGTCAGACCTACACCAATATCCACGAACTTCAGATAGTCGTTGTAGCGAATACCTACGGTGAGTTCGCCCGTCTCCTCGTTAGCCTGATATACTGTACCCTCGAAGGATTTTGCACCATCGCCTCTTGACCACCATTGGCCATGCTCTCTACGATATTGGTTTACCTTCTCGTAGCCGCGATATACCTCTGTAGGATAAATGCGCTGCTTCTGGAAGTTCAACTGAATATCGAGCAAAGCCTGCTTAAGATAGATTCCGGCTACATCTTTTAAGGGTGCAAAAGGCGATTGGATGGGTTTAGTCTTGATTCCCATAAGCCGTTTCCTTTCTATTTAGTCGATGCAGGAATGATGTATTTCTGTTCCTTCCTGCATTGGAAGTTATAGAGTGGACGGATGGTTTGCCAATAGCAATCGGCAAGGAGCCAGCTCGGTCCACGGAAAAGAGGGTTTACACCATAGGCGAAACTCTCTATATCAATGGATGATAACTCGATGCCCAATTTAGGCTCTTCCGTCTTGAAGTTTCTGCCCGTGATAGGACAGATACCCGTGCGGCGAAGCTGAGTGAGATAAGACGCAAGGTCTTCGCAATACTCCATCAGATCATCCGATGCAGCCTGCAATTTGCTGCCATCATATCTGCCCAATGTAGCAGAAGAATCTTTCAGTCGGGTAAGGAAGCATACCTGATAGGTAATCAGGGCTTGCCTATCCGATTTCAATTCTCCGGAGTTAACTACACGATAGAGCATACAGGGAGAGTGAATGATATTGGCGTTGCGGGAAAAGATATTTTCCTCGTCAATATCACGAATGCGGAAGAAACTCTGTTCTTCCAGCTTCTTGCTTGTCGGGTCATGGGATAAGGGCTTGTAGATGGTTGCCCAATGTTCCAAAACATTTGATATTGTCATAATTCAAAGTGGTTTTAACACATTATTAACTGATAGCGTACAGAAATTAAGAGTTATTTGCACAGAGTGCTTTTTCTCTCATCATATATTCATGCCCGCTTATTGATAAATAGATACCGGCTCTTGCCAGAATAGTCATCGCCTTTACTACCTCGGGGTTTTCGTTGGCTATCCAGTTACATTCATTAAACTCGAAGGGTTCGGGGGAGGAATGAAACTTTGCACCTACTAGTTCTTGAGATAAAAAGCGTTTGGCTTTAAAGATTTCCTTCAACGGAGGACGTTTATTGCTCGTTTTCTTTACCATCGCTTGCTTCCTCTTCTTTCTTATCTTCTTTCGGAGTAACTTCTTCCTTGTTATCCTCCTCTTCTGTTGCTTCCTTCATCAGGTCTTTCAGCTTCACGTTGAAGTGTCTTTCGGTTTTATCGGCTACAATCTTCTGCATCACTCTTGCCCAGGGTGCACCATTGCAGGTACTCTCGTTTTCGAGGATGCTCACGAGTTGCACGCCACAATAAATGGCAGCGAGATAGTTAGCGAGATGGAGAGGGTTCTGGAAATCGAGTATCACGGTATCTACCATCGTGGCTAAGAATATCGCAAGGATGAGGACGGAGAAATCTTTCACCATCTTTGCCATTTTCTTAGATTTCAGTTTCCCGTCGATTTTGCATCGAGGGTCTTTCTTGATAGCCT
>ULYG01010668.1_pt1 | contig 11729 bp, 11 predicted proteins | sample 1961971 | NCBI WGS metagenome assembly ULYG01 (sample SAMEA4835858, study PRJEB28245) | human gut metagenome | biome: gut microbiome; material: fecal sample | place: Denmark | collected 2008 | reverse complement strand
ACCACCGCCACACCTTCCGCCTGCTCGCCGAGCCTTCGCTGTTCCCAGAGTTGTAGACCCCCTCGCTCGGTTGCTACAGACGCAACCGTAAAGCCAAAAAGTTGCAAATAGGGCATAAAAATGCACAAAAATGTGATTTACATGGCAAATAAGTCGTAAATTTATGGCGGAAAAACAAAAACTCAATTACCTATGATGAAAAAAATCTTTCTTGTTGCCGGACTTCTTTTGGCCGGAGCAATGACAACCAACGCAAAAACTGCTGTCGACCGTATGGACCCACCGATGTGGTGGACAGGGATGGAAAACCAGCAGCTGCAGATAATGGTTACGGGCGAGGGCATACGCGACGCTGTGCCGTCGGTCGACTGCCCTGGCGTGAAACTTGACTCCGTGGCGCGCCTCGACAGCCCGAATTATCAGTTTCTGTATCTCACCATCGGCAGCGACGCCAAACCTGGCACTGTCGACATCACGTTTGCCAGTGGCAAGCGCAAAATCAAGAAGCAATATGAACTGCTTGCCCGTCAGGGCGACGGAGCAAGTCACGAGGGTTTCGACTCTTCCGACGTGCTTTACCTGATGATGCCCGACCGCTTTGCCGACGGCGGCGACGTGAAGCATCAGTCTACCAATTTCGACTACCGCATAGACCGGACGAACCCGGGCGCGCGCCACGGCGGCACGCTGAAGGGCATCTCCGACCATCTCGACTATCTTGAGGAACTGGGCGTCACGGCAGTGTGGCTCACTCCTGTGCTTGAGAACGATATGCCCGGTGGCTGCTATCACGGTTATGCCACCACCGACTATTACCGTGTGGATCCGCGCTTCGGAAGCAACGACGACTACCGCCGCTTGATTTCAGAATGCCACAGCCGCGGTATCAAGGTGGTGATGGACATGATTTTCAACCACTGCGGACTCTACCATCCGTGGCTCTATGACCTTCCCAGCCACGACTGGCTTAATGCCCAGCCGACAGCCGACGGCATCAGAAGCGTGCAGCAGGCAAATTTGACAGGCAAGAGAAACGCCGCCGTCGACTCGTTGCTGCTCACCAACTTCCGGCTTAACACGGTGCATGATCCGTATGTGAGCCAATACGACTTCAAGCACACCGTCGACGGATGGTTTGTGTCGGGTATGCCCGACCTCAATCAGCGCAACCCCCACTTGATGACATATCTCATCCAAAACTCCATCTGGTGGATTGAGTATGCCGGAATCAACGGTATCCGCATGGACACCTATCCGTATGCCGACATGGAGGCAATGGCACGCTGGAACCGCGCCGTGGCACGCGAGTATCCGCAGTTCAACATCGTTGGCGAAAGCTGGCTTGAAAACGAGGCGAGCATTGCGTATATGCAACGTGGCAACAAGTTGAACCCAATCAATACAGAATTGCCAACGGTGATGGATTTCCCGTTGTGTCTGATGGCGCAGCAAGCGTTTGGCGAACAGACAAAATCAGGAAGCGACGGACTCAACCGCCTGTTTAACCACCTTGCGCTCGACATGCTTTATGCCGACTGCAGCAGGTTGCTGACGTTCTACGACAACCACGACACAGACCGTTTTCTCTTAGAGGAGCCGTCTGACCTTGCCCGCTGGAAGCAGGCGCAGGCATTCCTTCTGACCACCCGCGGCATTCCGCAGATATACTATGGCACAGAAGTGCTGATGCACGGCAGCAAGGCTGTGACCGACGGCTATGTGCGCCTCGACATGCCAGGCGGATTCCCAGGCGACAGCGTGTCGGTGTTTACCGCCGACGGACGCACGCCGCTCCAGCGCGACGCGTTCAACTTCATGAGCCGTCTGCTCCATTGGCGACAAGGCAACAAAGCCGTGTCGGCAGGCACATTGCGTCATTTCATGCCGTCCAACCAGCTCTACGTCTATGAGCGCACCAACGGCGACCGCCGCTTCATCGTGCTGATGAACGGCACCGATGAGCCTCTCACCGATGTTGACATGAGCCGATATGCCGAAATCATGCGTCCCGGCGACACTTTCCGCGACGTGATTACCGGCGATGCCGTGACCGTCGCGCCGCACATGTCGTTCCCCGCACGCGCCACTTTGGTGCTCGAATAGCCATCGCGCCGCATAGGAATACAGCAAGAAGACGCCGACTCCGTTATGGAGCCGGCGTCTTTCTGTTGGCACGCAGGCATTATGGGAAAGAAACGATGCGTGGTTAAACATTGTTAATTCGGTAAAAGATGTTTACACTCACCGCCAATTCATGGGATTTATGTTTAACTTTGAATGTTAAAATAATGAGAAAAGAAAATAAAAATGAAGCGGATTAAGCATATCATTCTGATAATCTTACTGCTGTCTGTCGGATTCGCCGACAGACAACCGGTGAAAGCAGTGACGGCGTCAGACAGCGTTGTCGACACCACCGTCGACTCGCTTTCTGTGAAAATGGATTCAGCCATCAGGCAGTTTGTGTCGAGCCGTGCCATGACAGGAGCCACAGTGGGCGTCTGCGTGATGGATTTGCGCACAGGCACACCAGTTGCGTCCTACAATCTTGAGCGGCAAATGATACCGGCGTCGGTGATGAAAATTGTCACATCGTCGGCAGCGTTGAAGCAACTCACCCAGAACTTCCATTTCCGTACGCGTCTGAAATATACAGGCACTATCGACAAAAACGGAACGCTCAACGGCGACATTGTCATCGAGGGCGGCATTGACCCGACGCTTGACTCCAAGCATTTCCCCGACCGCGAAACCTTTGTCTCCGCCGCTGTTGAAAACATCAAACTGTGGGGCATAAAAGCTATCAAAGGCAACATCCGCCCGGAGGAAAAGATACAGCCGCACAACGCCGTGCCCAAAGATTGGCTCGACGCCGACGTGACGGAAGACTATGGCGCGGGAGTGCATTCGATAAACTACAACGACAATCTGTTCTCGCTGATTATCGACACATCGAGCGGCCGCGCCCTTGTGGTCGACACCGTGCCGCATCTGCGTTCGATACAGATAGACAACCGGATGACGGTGGTGAATCGCGGCAGATTCAGTCCTATCGTGCAACGCAAGAAAAACAACAGCCGAATCACGCTTAGCGGAGCTATGCGCCGCATGCAGGAGCCTATAGAAGTGGTCACCACGATGCCGCATCCAGCCGTAGGTTTGTGTGCCGATGTAAGAGAGACACTCGAGAGCGAGGGCATCCCTGTTGAAGGAAAGAAGGTGAGTGCAAGCGACAGCGATGCCATGCAAATCCTGTCGTACGAGTCGCCGGTGCTGCCAGAGATTCTGAAATCGTTGCTTTTCCGCAGCGACAACATGTATGCCGAGTCGGTGCAGCGCAAATTGGGCGAGAGCATCTACGGCGATCCGCAGCGTGAGTATGGCGAGAAGGCAGTGACCAAGATAGTAGAACAATGGGGCATCAACATGGACAAGGTGACTCTCTATGACGGCAGCGGATTGAGCCGCACAAACCGGATGACACCTCTGTTTCTGGCAAGCGTGCTGCGCTCGGCCGCACTCGACTGGCAGACCGGCGACCTTTTCCCGACATTGCTGCCACGATGCGGCGTTGACGGAACGGTGCGCAACCTGCTAAAAGGCACGTGCCTGTCGGGAAACATCGCATTGAAGTCGGGCAGCATGACCGGCGTGAGATGCTATGCAGGCTATTACCCCGCCGAGCGTCCGCGCTACTCCGTAGTGCTGCTTACAAACAATTTCCACTGCACCTACGAACAACTGAAATCATCGATAGAACGGCTGATGGTGGGAATGTTTGAATCGTATCAGGACACTATTGACAAACGACAAAATACTCCTCAATTATGAAAACCGACATAAGAAAAATGATTGCCGAGGCTTACGAACTCGAGGGATTTCTGCTCCTCGCCGACAATCGTGGCGCCGACACTCCGGAATATGTGTTTACGGCAATAGGAGAGAAGCTCGACAGGTTGCAGATGCTGCTTGGCGAAAGAGAAGGCGATGATGGCGAAGAAACGCAGGAAGACGCCTGTATGGTGGAGAACGACGTGGCCGATGCCGGAAGCGAAGAGCCGGAACCAGAGCCGGAGGAAGACGTGGCGGAAGTGACGGCAGAGCAAGTTGCCTACGGCGAATATGACAATGAGCAGGAGCCTATGGTCGAGCTCGTGCTTGACGATGAACCCACCGCAGAACCTACCGCAGAACCCGACGCGGAGACACCGAACGTTGCGGATGAAACAGAAGACGTCGAGGCAGAGGATAATATAGAAGAAGAGACGGAAGCGAATGAAAAGGCATCCGACGACAGCGAGCCTCTGCGTCTTGACGAAAAACTGCAGCGCAGCCGTTCGAAAGACCTTAAATCAGCGTTCTCGCTCAACGACACATTCCGTTTCCGCCGCGAACTTTTCGGCAACAGTGCCGCAGAGATGACCGACGCTCTCCATATGGTGGAGGCAATGCATTCGTTTGACGAGGCGGAAGATTATTTCTATGGCGATCTTGGATGGGATCGCGAGTCGGACGACGTGAAAGAATTTATGGCGATAATAAAAAATCATTTTCTATAGCGATGGCACAGAAACCCACAGCGGAAGCCGGCATACTCTATGTGGTGCCGACGCCGGTAGGCAACCTTGACGATATGACCGTAAGAGCGGTGAATGTGCTCAAGGAAGTAGACGTTATTCTTGCCGAGGACACACGCACCAGTGGAGTGCTGATGAAGCATTTCGGCATCGAGACGCGTATGCAGAGCCATCATAAATTCAACGAGCATGAGACGGCGGCAGGCATAGCCCAGCGTTTGAAAGGCGGAGAGCGCATAGCCCTTGTGTCGGATGCCGGCACTCCGGCCATCTCCGACCCCGGTTTTATGCTTGTGCGCGAATGCCGTCGTGTGGGCGTCAAAGTGGAGTGCCTTCCCGGCGCCACAGCCTTTGTTCCCGCGCTTGTCGACAGCGGCCTACCATGCGACAAATTCTGCTTTGAGGGATTTTTGCCACAAAAAAAAGGCCGTTCCACACGCCTTGCCGAACTGAGCGTAGAGCCTCGCACAATCGTGTTCTACGAATCGCCGCTCCGCTTGGTTAAAACCCTGACACAGTTGGCAGAAGCATTTGGCCAGGACCGAGAGGCAAGCGTCAGCCGCGAAATCTCAAAACTGCACGAAGAGACCTGCCGCGGCACCCTTTCTGAACTTTGTGAACATTTTTCCGTGAACGAACCGCGAGGAGAGATTGTTATAGTAGTGTCGGGCAAGAAAGAAGAAAAAAGCGCCGGCAAAAGAGATAAGTACGCACATTTTAAAACCGAAAAAAAACAGAATCTACTATGAAGAAGATGATGATTCTCGCCCTTGCGCTTACAGGTGCGCTCGTGGCATGCAACGGCAACAAAGAGCAAAAAGACGCTCTTGCCGACACTACGCAACCCGACATCTCGAAAGTTGAGGGACAGCGCGACAGCTTGATGAACCTTATTGGCGACATCAGCCAGAACCTTCTCGAGGTGAACCGTATGGAAAACATCCTTGTGAGCGGTGATTTCAAGGACACTCCCGACAAGCGTCAGGAAATCATAGCCAACATCAACGCACTCCGTCAGGAGCTTGACGCACGCAAGCAGGCGCTGGAGGAACTTGAGAGCAAGTTGAAAAGCTCAAACGGATATTCTGCAAAATTGCAGAAAACCATAGAGTCGCAGAAGCAACTCATTGATGAGCAGTCGCAAAAAATTCAGCAGCTTGAGGCAGCATTGGCAGATGCGAATGTGAAAATCTCAGATTTGAACAAGAATGTGGAAGATTTGAACACGCAAGTGTCGACCGTGACAGAGGAGCGCAACGCAGAGACACAGCGTGCCGACAAGGTCACCGACGAACTCAACATCTGCTACTATGTTTGCGGAAGCAACAAGGAGCTGAAAGAACACAAGATTCTGGAAAAGAAATTCTTGGGCAAGACAAAGACCATGGAGGGCGATTTCGACCGCTCTTACTTCACAAAAGCCGACAAGCGCAAGCTCACAGAAGTGAAGACTTACGCCAAGAAGGCGGAGCTGAAGACATCACATCCAGCTGGATCATACTCGATTGAGACGGTTGGCGGAACAGTGGTGATAAAGATTAAGGATGCAAAGAAGTTCTGGGAAAAATCGAATTTCCTTGTAATCCAGACTAAGTAATACTCAACATTCCCCATTTTTATAGAAATCCAGTGGTGCCAGGCATGAGAATGTCTGGCACTACGATTTTTTTTCAATCAGGTTTTTCTGCCGGCCCCGTTTATTGACGGAAAAATTTTGGATGTAGAGAAATAATTGTCGGAATATTTGCGGGTTACGAAATAAAAGAGTAATTTTGTGCGCTAATTCCGAAAAGGCTCAGAGAAGAGAAGCGCAGGTGCGCGTCCGCCTCACGGACATAATTGTTAAAGTTTCTATTTTAAATGTACGCAATTGTAGAAATTCAGGGACAGCAGTTCAAGGCAGAAGCCGGCAAGTACTTGTATGTCCACTATCTCGGCGAGAACGTAAAAGAAGGCGATTCAATCGATTTCGACAAGGTTCTCTTGATTGATGCCGACGGTGACGTTAAAGTTGGTGCTCCTACCGTAGAAGGAGCAAAAGTTGTTTGCGAGGTGAAACGTCCCCTCGTGAAAGGTGACAAGGTTCTTGTATTCAAGAAGAAACGTCGCAAAGGCTATCGCCGTTTGAACGGTCATCGCCAATGCTTCACCCAAGTAGAGATTAAAGACGTAGTTGCATAACCACTAAAAGTTTAAAGAAATGGCACATAAAAAAGGTGTAGGTAGTTCTAAGAACGGACGTGAATCGGAAAGCAAACGATTGGGCGTCAAAATCTTCGGTGGTCAATTTGCTAAAGCAGGCAACATCATCAAACGTCAACGTGGCACAGTTCACCATCCGGGTTTGAATGTTGGCATGGGTAAGGACCACACATTGTTTGCGTTGGTAGACGGTACAGTCAACTTTACAGAAGGTAAAGGCGGCCGCAAGTTTATCAATGTTCAACCATTGGACGCTGGCAACAATTAATCAGCGCCTTGGGTTGACCCAGTAACAACAAGCATAAAATGGCGGTTGCATTTGCAGCTGCCATTTTTATTATAACAATTTATATCAGCATATATGACTAAACAGAAACCATTATACTTGTTTCATCTGCTTGCGTTGTGCATAGTGTGCGTGTGGGGTACTACATTTGTGTCGACCAAAATGCTTATCAGCAACGGACTGACGCCCACGGAAATATTCATCTACCGATTCGCACTTGCTTATATCTGCGTTTTGTTTATGGCGCCTCGTCGGCTTTTTGCCGACACGTTTGCCGACGAGATGAGGATGATTGCCGCTGGACTGACGGGAGGCTCTGTGTATTTTATCACGGAAAACACCGCGCTCGGCATGATGCAGGCCACCAATGTGGCAATCCTTATCAGTGTCACGCCGCTGCTTGCCACGCTTGTGGGAATGGCGGTGTTTCGTTCGGAACGCACAAAGCGTCCGGAACGCGTGATTCTCGGCTCTGTAGTCGCTATGGTAGGCGTTGTCGTTATTTTGTGGAACGGCGGTGACTTCGCAGCGTTCAATCCTTGTGGCACCGCTCTTACGTTTTCAGCGGCGCTGTCGTGGGCTGTCTACAGTTTGTTTGTCAAAAAGCTGTCGCAACGTTATGACAATGTGTTCATTTCGCGCAAGGTGTTTGGCTACGGACTGCTCTCCATGGCTGTGTGGGTGCCGTTTTTCCACCCAGTGAGTTTCCGTTTAGAACAGTTGCTGGCCCCGACGGTGTTTTTCAATATCCTGTTTCTCGGACTTGTGGCGTCGATGCTTTGCTTCACTCTATGGAATGCCGTGGTGCGCCATTTGGGAATGGTGCGCGCGTCCAACTATATAAATTTCAATGCTGTAGCAACTTTTGTTGCAGCGTTTCTGATACTTGGCGAACACGTCTCTGCGGTGGCTCTTGTGGGTTCTGCCGCTGTGATTTTCGGAGTCTGGCTCGCGGAAGGGAAATAGTGGCCTAAAATTCCGATAAAATGGAATGGCGGAAATATAGAACACTTTCAGGTCCATTCCGATAGCGTGAGTATTGGAAAAAATGTGCTACTTTGCATCAAACAAATTCAGATATGGACAAAGAAATGACATTGGCGTCGGAGAGATTCAGCAATATTGAAGACTTGTCGTATAAAGATGACATCTCGCTTTTTTCGCAGATAGGAGAGTTCAGTCAGATGCAGCCGTTCCGTGTTGTCTCTATCCGAAGATGAGATAAGTCTGTTTATGCAGTATTACGCCCTCCTTGGGTCAGAAATCACGCATTCCTCCTGCCGACATCAAGATGCCGTGATGCAGGCATCAGAGGTCATCAACCGATGCATCATCGACGATGTGCGCCTCCTGCTCCATAATCCCGACAAGAGCGCAAGGAAATATCCAACGAACTCGGATTCCCCAATCTGTCGTTTTTCGGCAAATATGTGAAAAGAATGCTCGGAATGTCGCCGAAGGCCTTCCGCAAGTCGCTCGGCGTTATTGCCGGCGAATGATTGCCGAGAGAATCCGTCCGGAGTTGATGCCCAATGTCCTGGCGGAGAAAAACCGTTGAGGCTCGCATTTGGTGCATAACCCCGACAACGAGATGTTGGCATTTGGGACGCCGGCGCTTTCCATAAGCCAGCGGTTGGCTTCCGCCAGATCTATATGGGCTTTACCGGTGACTGGGTTTCGCCATACGATGTCGTTGAGAGAGAAGGCTCGTTTGGCAAATTCATCCACCACTTCGTCGCCCACCTCAAAGCAGCGTTGGCAGATTGATGCCCCCACCACAGCCTCTATTCCGCATCTGTCGGCGCCTTCATCGACCATCGTTTCTATGGCATTTGCCACGATCCCTTTCACGGAGCCCTTCCAACCGGCGTGGACAGCGGCAATCAGCCCGCTCTTAGGCTCGCACAGCAATATAGGCACGCAATCGGCGGTGAACACGCCTATTGCTACATTCGGGAGTCGTGTGACAAGCGCGTCGACATCGGTCGGTGGAGTCGGCGGAACGCTGTCGATAACGGCGACGTTGGTGCTGTGGGTTTGCCGCGCCGTGACGATGTGCTCTGTGCCGAGCAGAGTGCGCAGGCGCTTGAGGCAATCATCGACGTGCGCCGGGTTGTCGCCCGTATATCCGCAGCAGTTGAACTCGGAGTAGGGCGAAAAGCAGTCGGCAGCGCCGCGCTCTGTTGAAAAAGCGTCGATGCTGCCGACATTATGATTGAAGTGAAGTTGGCTAATCATCTTTGAAATCCTCTTCCCAATATTCGTCAGGCCACTCAACGTCCCAAGTCTCTTCCTCCGTGTCGTCACCGCCTTCCTGCTCAATCACGAAGTTGTCTTCCTCCTGCACGCGGTGCGTGATGTCGAGGTCGCGGTGCGTGATGCGCGTCGGGATGCGGTTGTCCTCATCGTTGATTGTGCGCCACAACACGTCTTTCAGCTCCGCCAGTCCCAGTCCTGCCACCGATGATATAAACACCGTTTCCACGCCTTTCGGAAGGTGTTGCTGCATCTCTGCAATCAGCTCGTCGTCGAGCATGTCGCATTTTGTGATGGCAAGCACGCGTCCCTTGTCGGCCAAATCGGGGTTGAAGCGTTCCAGCTCGTTGAGCAGTACCTCATATTCGCGGCAGATATCGTCGGCGTCGGCAGGAATCATGAACAGCAGCACGGCATTGCGCTCGATGTGGCGCAGGAACCGCAGTCCGAGACCTTTGCCCTCGCTTGCACCCTCAATGATGCCAGGAATGTCGGCCATTACAAACGACTGCGCTCCGCGATATCCCACGATGCCGAGGTTTGGCTCGAGAGTCGTAAACGGATAGTCGGCAATCTTAGGCTTTGCCGCCGATATTGCAGACAGCAGGGTCGATTTGCCCGCATTCGGGAAACCGACAAGTCCGACATCGGCAAGAAGTTTCAGCTCGAGGATAATCGACTTTTCGATGGCAGGTTCGCCAGGTTGCGCATAGCGCGGAGTGCGGTTTGTGGCAGATTTGAAATTCCAGTTGCCAAGACCTCCGCGTCCGCCTCTGAGCAGCTTCACTTCCTGCCCGTCGTCGGTCACCTCGCAGAGGAATTTGCCGTTCTCAGCGTCGTAAACCGCCGTTCCGCACGGCACTTCGATAATCTTGTCCTCTCCGTCCTTTCCAAAGCTGCGGCATTCTCCGCCCGGCTGTCCGTCGGTGGCGAAAATGTGCCGTTGATATTTCAGGTGGAGCAGCGTCCACAGGTTGCGGTTGCCACGCAGAATGATATGTCCGCCACGTCCGCCGTTTCCACCGTCGGGGCCGCCTTTCGGCACGTATTTAGCGCGATGGAAATGGCATGAGCCGGCACCGCCTTTGCCGCTTCGGCAAAGGATTTTGACGTAGTCTATAAAGTTTGAGCCTGCCATAATTATAGTATGCTATTCGTTACTTGCAAATTCCATTAAATAAGCCTTGATGAATCCGTCGATGTCGCCGTCCATCACCCCATTCACGTCGCTTGTCTGCCAGCCAGTGCGATGGTCCTTCACGCGTCGGTCGTCAAACACGTAGCTGCGTATCTGCGAGCCCCATTCGATTTTCTTCTTTCCGGCTTCGATTTTCGCCTGTTCCGCCATTCGGCGTTGCAGTTCCATGTCGTAGAGTTGCGACCGCAGAAGTCGCATCGCATTCTCGCGGTTGTCGAGCTGCGAGCGCGTCTCGGTGTTCTCGATGAGAATCTCGCGCGTCTCACCGGTGTCCGGGTCCTTGTAGTTGTAGCGCAACCGCACGCCCGTCTCCACCTTGTTTACGTTCTGACCTCCGGCACCACCGCTTCGGAACGTGTCCCAAGTGATGTCGGCGGGATTGATTTTCACTTCGATTGAATCATCGACAAGCGGAGTGACAAACACCGAAGCAAACGACGTCATGCGCTTTCCCTGCGCGTTGAAAGGCGACACGCGCACCAGCCGGTGCACACCGTTTTCGCTCTTCAGGTATCCGTAAGCCAAGTCGCCCTCCACCTGTATGGTGACCGACTTGATGCCTGCTTCGTCGCCCTCCACAAGGTGTATGATCGACGTCTTGTGGCTGTGTTTCTCGCACCATCGCAGATACATGCGCATCAACATTTGCGCCCAGTCCTGGCTCTCCGTTCCGCCCGCGCCCGAATTTATTTTCAGGACTGCGCCGAGTTTGTCCTCCTCGCGTCGCAGCATGTTGCGCAGTTCCACGTCTTCAAAGCGTTCGATGGTCTTCTGATACATCTCGTCGAGTTCCTGCTCAGTGACCAGTCCCTCCTTCACGAAATCAAAACCCAGTTTGAGCTCGTTGACCATCTTTTCTATATCCTCGTAGCTGTCAATCCAGTAGTGCAATTCCTTCACTTTGCGCATCTGCTTTTCCGCCGCCTTCTGGTCGTCCCAGAAATTGGGCACGTGCGTGCGCAGTTCCTCTTCTTCGACTTCTATTTTCTTCGAGTCGACGTCAAAGATACCTCCTCAACGCCAACATGCGTTCTTCTGTCTCTTTTAATTGTTCTTGCGTAATCATCCTAATATACAAATTTTCTGCGAATTTCGCAATTTTCCGTCACATCTGCAAATTCCGTATCTTTTTCTTTGGCATTTCGCCTCAAAGTGCCTACCTTTGCGATAGAAAATGCGGTAGTAGCTCAGTTGGTAGAGCATCAGCTTC
>ULYG01005388.1_pt1 | contig 11978 bp, 7 predicted proteins | sample 1961971 | NCBI WGS metagenome assembly ULYG01 (sample SAMEA4835858, study PRJEB28245) | human gut metagenome | biome: gut microbiome; material: fecal sample | place: Denmark | collected 2008 | reverse complement strand
ACTTTTTCAAGTGGACTCAGTCTTTTAATTATCTTGTTTTCAACTGTGTCTTTGCTTTGGTGATGAGTTTCTCTTTCTCAGCTCCCTCTTTCATTTTCGGTGCTTTCTGCAGGAAGATTCGAAGGTACAGGCGTGCCTTCAGATCGTCACCATCGGCCATATACATTTGTGCGGCATTGTAGTAGTTGAGTGGGTTGTCGCTATCGTCGTATTCGATGCATTGGGCGAAAGCATGTCCCGCATTTCCGAACTTTCCTTTATCGTAGTAAAGCTCTGCCAGTTGCTGGTTGATATAGAGCGCACGTTCTCGTGGGTAGGCAACTTCTATAGAACGTTTCAGGTACTGAATGGCTAACTCCTGATATTCTTCCTTTTTTGCTTCCTGATCAGCCTTGCAGGCGTCAGCCAGCTTCTTGTAGTCCATTCCCAAGAAGTATAGGCTGTTCATGGGTGGGTCGTCTTTCAGGTCTACAGCTCTTTTCAGATAAGGTAGTGCCAGTTGGTATTTCTCTGTGTTGTAGTAGCAAAGTCCTAACACAAAGTTTGATTCATAATTGTCGAATCCATCGGCTATAAGCTTCTTGTAATAGGGTATTGCCTGTTCGTATCTGAATTGCAGAAACAGCGAGTAGGCAAGCTCTTTATTGATGAGGATGTTGGTGGAATCCTGTTTCTCTACATACGATAAGGCGAAGGCCGAAACGTTTTCGGGCTTGTTGGAGTTGTTCCAGTGTGAAAGGAGTGTGGTAAACACCTCGCTGTCGTTGGGATACATTAGCCTGATGCGAAGTCCCCAGTTATCTATTGCGGATTTGTTGCCAAGGTTCAGATTAGTAAAGAAGAGCATTCTCATGTCCTCGTGGTTGAGGCTGTCTTTGGGAATACTGTCCATACAGGCGATGGCTTTCTTGTTGTCGCCGCGCATTCGGTAGCAGGATGCTAATTTCCGTAACACAGGCAAGTCGCCGGGATGGGTGTTGAGATGTTGTTGATAAAACCCGATGGCGTGCTGAGAGTCGTGCTCTGCCATGCAACTGTCGCCCTGGCTCACGAGTGCCGAACGTACAGGATGCTCGTTCTTGCCCTGCATTGTGAGGGCCAGAACGAGAATGTATGTTATTAATAATGTTTTTCTCATATTTTATTTATTAGCATTGGTTAGTGCTTCCTTCAAGGCTTCTATACCTGGGAATCCTGTGTGTTGGTAGATTTTGTGCCCCTGCTTGTCGATAATTACATAGGTAGGAATGGCATCAAAATTGTACTGCTTGCTCAACTCGGTGCTTTGGGGATTGCTGATACGAGTGTGAATGCCATGAATGTCGGGTATCATCTCGTTCCACTTGTCGATAGGCGAGGTGGCATCGGCAATGTATATGTAAACTATGTCTTTCATTTCTTCTTTGATAGGCTTGATGGATTTCATGGCAGCACGGCATGGCATGCACCATGTGTTCCAGAAGTCGATGAGGATGGTCTTGCCCTTGTAGGGAGCGATGAGGGTTTCGATAATCTTTCCGGCGGCCATCTTCTCGGGTATGTCGACGATGGAGAATGTGCCCTTGGCGGCAGCTTCTTCCCTCAACTTCTTCGAGGCTTCGGCATCGGCTTTCGCTTTTTGAGCTACTTGTTCATTCTTGGCCAGTAACAATTGTAATACGGGCTGGCAGGTAATCTCGGTTTTGGCGGCCTGGAGTTCTTCCTCGCTGAGCGGTGTGTTGGGGGCAGGCATGAAGGGATTGCTGCTGGTAAGTTTTTTGCTGTACTTGTTGGCCTTGATTAGGTTGTCGCTCAGCTCGTCATTGATAATGTGTATGCCGAGAGGCTTATTGTCCAGTTCGCAGTAATAGGGATAGTAACGCTGATTGACTGAGCGAAGGATGGACATTTGAGCCAATCCCTTGAAGAAGGACGCCGAGTCGATGGGTGTTTCTAAGTTCTTTTGGGCTGTGCTGTCTTTGCTTATCATATTGCTCATGCTAAGGTATGTCTTGTAGCCCAAGAGGTGGCCTATGTAGTTGATGTCGAGTTGCACACGGGCATAAGTCTTGCAGGCCTTGCTCACCGCAGCCTTGTCGATGGCCTTCTTGTTGGCTTGATAAGTATCGACGATGAACTGCTTGTATTGCAGGGGTGTCATGCCTCTTATGTCATCGAAGAATGTTCGACCACTCGTCTCCAGATTGTCTTTGACGGTTTGCAACTCCGTGCAGAGGGCGGCATAGTCGCCATCAAACTTCACATTTGCAGAGTCGAGAGTGATGGTCAGCTTTCCTTCGGGAACCATGATGATGGGGATTGCTCGCTTGCCTATCTTCAGGTCTGCCTGGGTAGGCAGCACCAGATTTTCTGTGATGGCGAAGCCCTGTGTGCCATCGGCGTTCTTTCGCAGTTTGGTGTCGTAGGGACCGCCTCTAAACGCTCCGTTGTATAAATTTATGCGCACGCGTTCCCTGGATCCAGGAGTGTAGTGGTCGAAGATGACATTTATTTGCGATGGACCGAAGTGGGGTGAAGTCGGTGGCAAAGTAATGGAGTTGTCCTTGGCCTGTGCGGTGAAACCGAATGAAAGAGCCAAGACCAGAAACAAGAGATGGCGACAGAAGGTCGTCTTGCAGTAGTTGAATTGTGTCATACGAAATGTTGTTTTATGTAATAATTTGCAGCTGCAAAAATAAGTATAATCTTGCAATCTTGCAAACGAATATTACAACAAAGAGTGTTGGTATATCTTGGTTATCAGGTGCTTAAGCGTGATATATAACCATACAATTCTCTTTTTTGTAATCGACTTACACTTCACGGCTTATCACAGCCTCGAAGGAATCTACCTCGCAGTCGGCCTTGATGCGCGACTTCCTAACCCTTATATTGGCCATCGAATATTGCAGTATCTGCATTACTTCCTCGTCGGTCTTTCCGATGTGGTAGAGTATGCAGAATAGACAATGTGAGGGATTCAGATCATAGCAGGCAAGCCGTTTGCTGTATTTTTCGTCTATCATCCTGTAGCTGGCAAGTAGCTGCAGGATTCCCTGTTTGCCGATTTGACTGATGTTCTTGTTCTGTACCGCTTGCGAGTAGTATACGAGTCCCTGACTTATATCGGTCAGTTCGCCGATTTGTGTCTTGTACAATTCTATATCCTTGTCGCGTCTTTTCAGCTTGCGTACTTGTGTGGTGATGTCATGATTCAGTTGCTCGCATCGTTCTGCAAGTGTTGCGTTCTCTACGTCTTTTAGCTGATGTAGCGAATGGTGTAGAGCGGCAATGGTGCTTTGGGCTTTTCTTATTCGCGAAACAGAAAGGTATGTCATTGTCAGCAATATGGCAAGCACGATGATGCTGGCTACAAGAATCCAGTTCTTCGCTTGCGCATATCGGTAGCTACTGTAACCTCCTTCATACATTAGCTTCACCTTTAGTTCCTTGTTTGCATTGCCTTGTCTTTCAATGACGGGTTCTGACTGATGTATTAGTTTGACGATGTTGTCGGCAGTTGTTGTGTCACCCAGGTGTAAGTACACAAAGTAAAACGGTATGAGATGTTCATATGCACCCAGGTATATGTAATTGGACAATTCGTCTATTTCCGGTTTATAGGTATTGAGAAATTTCTCTCCTTTTTGTGTCTTGCCGTATCTCCATAGAAAACGATACAGGTCCACTGAAGTCTTGTAATTTATACCACCGTAGTTATCTGCCAGATTGATGTAATCCATGATGACGGAGTCGGGAGTGTTTCCTTGTTCTATCAGTTTTTGAAAATAATAGTTGTACATAGGCCCTAATGTACTGTCCTTGTTCTCGGAAATGGAGTATGCAATGTCGAAAGCTTCTTCTGCCAACTGGCGGTCTTGATTGTTCACGGCACGGTAGAGTGTCGCCCAGGCACGATGGGATATGTTGTGGCTTTGTCGTGCCTCGTCCTCGAGTTTTACGGTGTAGGAGTTGTCGTGAGTGATGCGGCACATTAGGTCGTAGAGGTCGAGCTTCTCCTTTTGATGCATGATGGAGCTATATCTGCAGGCTTGCTTCAGTATTTGCAGCGTTTGTGTTGTGTCGTGAGTTGTGTTGAAAGTCATGGCGCCCTTATAATATAATGCACGCGCAAGCATAGGCTCATTGTTTTCTTTGGTAAAGATCTGTATGGCATCCTCAATGTCGGAATCTCGGCGCAATATATATACACCTAAGATTTGGTATCTTATCTTGCAAGCCAGTAGTTTGTAGTACCCTTTGTTGTCGTTGCTGTCTGTTCTTTCCAAAAATACCTTGGCTTGGGCGGGATAATAGTCAGCCATATCGTCTATTTCTTCGAACGAAAGACGATAGTGCGATGGAGTACAGCCGACAACGAAGGTCAGCAACAGGGAAAATAGAAATAATATGACCGTTTTCTTCATTCTGCCTGCAAAGGTAAACATTCTTTCTGAAAATCATATACAGATAGGGAAGAAATTTGTGCTGTGATTATCAGTTATATTCGCCCTCGGATACTTGATCTTGTAATGTAATCGCACGTGACATCAAACGAACCACTTCTTTCAGTTCGTTGTAATTGTCTAAGCGCTTCTGGTTGATGGCATAACCCTTGATGATGTATTGTTTCAAGATAGAATTAGCCCATTGACGGAATCTGGTACCATTGATAGACTTTACACGATAGCCTACGGAGATAATGACATCCAGGTTATACATTGTTGTTTCGTAGGTTTGGTCTCCGTCAATACCCATATGTGCAAATTTTGCACATGTGATATTTGGGTCGAGTTCACCTTCTTTAAAACAGTTATTGACATGTCGTGAAATCACAGTTCTGTCACGGCCAAACAACTCTGCCATTTGGCTTTGTGTAAGCCAAACGGTATCATTCTCTAATTTTACATTCAGCTCTATGTTGCCCTCTGGGGAACGATAGATTTCGACGGGGAAATTTCTCTGCTCTTTTCTGCTTATATCTATAGCCACAAATGAGGAATGCTGTGTCATGATACTGAACAATATGTTAATCATATATGCTTAATCGGTTAAAACATAACGAAAAGATGGATTTTTGAGGAATAAAAGATAGAAAAAAGTTGGCTTTTCGTCTTGATTTTATTAATTTTGCAAGCGTGATATGCAGTAGTAAAGTTTATAAGCTAATAACTAAACAATATAACGAAAATGATGAATTATAAGAAAATGGTTCTTACAGTGGCAGTTGGAGCCTTGTCGGTAACAATGACGGCACAGACTGCGCCACAACTCAATGCCAACAACATTGAGGAAGTAATCAAGGCAATGACCTTGGAAGAGAAAGCCCAGCTTTTAGTGGGAGGTGGCAACGATGGATTCGTAGGAAGCGGAGCCATGTTGGGTCACCAGAAGAAGTTTGTTCCTGGTGCTGCAGGAACGACAGTGGCTATTCCGCGTTTGGGAATTCCTGCTACGGTGCAGTGTGATGGTCCGGCAGGAGTGCATATAGATGCACATCGCGAGGGCGACAGCCGTAACTATTATGCCACAGGTTTCCCCGTAGGAACCTGTCTGGCCTCTACATGGAACACCGATTTGGTGCGCAAAGTGGGCGAAGCCATCGGTAATGAGACCTTGGAGTATGGCTGTGATGTGGTTTTAGGACCAGGCATGAACCTGCATCGCAATCCGCTTTGTGGCAGAAACTTTGAGTATTACTCAGAAGATCCTGTTGTGACAGGTCTTATGGGAACTGCCTTTGTGCTCGGTGTGCAGAGTCAGGGTGTGGGCGTGAGCGCTAAGCATTTTGCTGTGAACTCACAGGAAAGTGACCGTACCCGTGTGGATGAGCGTCTGAGTCAGCGTGCTTTGCGTGAGCTTTATCTCAAGGGCTTTGAGATGATGGTGCGCAAGAGTAATCCATGGACTATCATGTCGGCATATAATAAGGTGAACGGTGTCTATGCACAAGGCAACAAAGATCTCTTGACCAACATCCTGCGTAACGACTGGGGATATAAGGGAATCGTCGAGACCGACTGGATTGGTAAGCGTGAAGACCTGCCTGTAGAACAGGAGGTAGCTGCTGGCAACGACCTGCTGATGCCGGGCTATCCTGCACAGGTGAAAGATATAGTAAACGCGGTGAAATCAGGCAAATTGGATATAAATGACGTTGACCGCAACGTGCGCCGTATGTTGGAATACATCGTGAAAACTCCACGTTTCAAGGGGTATAAATATAGTGGCGAGCCCGACCTCAAGGCTCATGCCGCCATTACCCGCCAGAGCAGCACCGAGGGTATGGTGCTCTTGAAGAACAATGCAGCTCTCCCTATCCGTGGCTTGAAGACGGTGGCTCTCTTCGGTGTCAACTCCTACGACTTTATGTCGGGTGGACTTGGTAGTGGAGCTGTCAATGTAGGTTATTCTGTAGATATGGTTACTGGACTGAAGAACATCGGCGTGGCTACTACTCCGCAGCTCACAGAAATCTATCAGAACTATGTGAAATATGCCAAGGCAAAGCTCAAGGCAGACAAGAATCCGATGATGTGGTTCCTGGATCAAGGACAGCCAAAGCTCGATGAAATCGATATAACTGAGCGCTGTGTGGCCAATGAGGAGCCTAAGGCTGATGCCGCCATCATCACCATCGGACGTCAGGCTGGTGAGGGTATGGACCGTCAGATCAATGGCGAGTTCAACCTCAGTAAGACGGAACAGGATATGATTTTCCGTGTTTCTGATGCCTTCCATGCTAAAGGCAAGAAGGTGATTGTCATCATCAACTCGGGATCTGTCATGGAAACAGCAAGCTGGCGCGACCGTGTGGATGCCATCCTCGTGGCATGGCAACCCGGTATTGAAGGCGGTAACTCTGTGGCCGACATCCTGACTGGAAAGGTGAATCCATCGGGCAAACTGACCATGACTTGGCCTATTGCAGCGACCGATCATCCTTCTACTGCCAACTTCGCCAAGGAGTATGATATGTACACCTATAAGAATATGGAAGGCTGGGGCAAGGGCAATATCCCTGGCGTAGACTTCAGCAATCATGAAGAAGACATCTACGTGGGCTATCGCTACTTCGATACTTTCAAGAAGAATGTGGCTTATCCTTTCGGCTTCGGTCTGAGTTATACTACTTTCGAGATGGGCAAGCCTTCTGTCAAGGCTAACGGCAAGAACATAGAGGTAAGTGTAACCGTCAAGAATACAGGCAAGGTTGCTGGCAAGCAGGTGGCACAGGTTTATGTCACCGCTCCTAAGGGTGCTTACGAGAAGCCAGCCAAGGAACTTAAAGCCTTTGGCAAGACCCGTGAGTTGAAGCCAGGCGAAAGCCAGACTTTGAAGATGACTCTCGAGAAGCGCGACTTGGCAAGCTTTGATGAAGCCAACAGTCAGTGGAAGGTTGATGCTGGCAATTATCTGTTCCAGGTGGGAACAGATGTGGAGAGCATCAAGGGAACTGCTACATTAAAAGTGGCTGAATACACCGAGAAGACAAGCAGTGCCTGTGCTCCTAATGTTCAGTTGAATTATCTGAAGCAGAAGAAACTTTAATCGTGTAAGTATCTCTTCTCGTGTAAGAAGTAATACTTCATCACGTACAACTATGTACTCTGCCCATCGCATTGGGCAACTTTGCCCATAACGTTGGGCAGAGTTGTTCAATACGATGGGCAAAAATGCCCATAACGATGGGCAGATACTAATAAAGCCTTTCGCAGACTTTGTTCTCCTCTTCTTTCAGCCCTCCTGCATGATTGTCTTGACAGTTGATAGCTCTCAGTTTCTATAGAAAAGAACAGCTTTTCCGGTTGTTTTTAGGAAAAGTGTAGTTTTTCTTATTGTTATTTATAGGAAAAGTGTAGTTTTTGCTTGGTTGTTTCGTAGGAAAAGTGTATATTTGCGCCTGTAAAATCATAGGAAAAGTGTAAATATGCTCTATAGAAAGATTGAAAAATATATTGTAAGTCACTTACAATCAGGGTCTGACAAGATTTTGATTATAGATGGTGCGCGCCAAATAGGTAAGTCCTTTATCATTCGTGAAGTTGGAAAGAAGCTTTTTCCCAACTACATTGAGATAAATATGGAGACAGACAAGCTTGGAGACAGGACTTTTGCCGATGCTAAGACGGTGGATGATTTCTATTTGGCTTTGAGTACGGTGGCAGGTGATAGGATGAAGGAAAAGAATAACACTTTGGTGTTTATTGATGAGATTCAGGCCTACGACCATCTGCTTACTTTACTCAAGTTCCTGCGCGAAGATAACACGTTTACTTATATAGCCAGCGGTTCGTTACTGGGTGTTACACTCATGACAACTTCCTCTGTTCCTTTGGGCAGTATCATCATCCGGCACATGTATCCATTGGACTTCGAGGAGTTTTTGATAGCCAATGGTGTAGGACAACTGGTGCTTGATACGATTCGCAAGAAGTTTGCTTCAAGGGAGTCGATGCCGGAAGCTATCCATAACAAACTGCTCGATTTGTTCAAGAAGTATCTCTTGGTAGGAGGCTTGCCTGATGCCGTCAACGAATTCTTGGCTACCAAGAATATCACAGTCATTCGTACCATACAGAATGAAATCCATCACCTCTATGGTGTGGATGCGGCCCGTTATGAGGAAATGCACAATCGCCTGAAGATTCAGCGCATCTACAGTATGATTCCTTCTAACTTGGAAAACAAGAAGAAGCGAGTTGTGGTGAAGGATATTGAGGACAAGAAGGGAAAGCGAATGGGTGATTATGTCGAGGAGTTCGACTATCTGATTTCTTCGGGCATTGCGTTGGAAGTGAAGGCCATCAGCAAGCCAAGTTTCCCCTTAATAGAGAATAGTGGTAAAAATCTGCTCAAACTTTATATGAACGATGTGGGTATTTTGACCAGTATTTTCTTCGGCACCAACATCAAGGCGGTGATGGATGATGTGGCAAGCATCAATCTCGGTTCCGTTTATGAGACTGTGGTGGCGCAGGAACTGAAGGCGCATGGTTTCAACCTTTATTATTACGACAACAAGAAAACTGGAGAGGTGGATTATCTGATAGATGACATGGAGCATCTGTCAGTCCTTCCGCTCGAAATCAAGTCGGGTAAGGATTATCAGGTACACAGTGCTTTGGATAAGTTCTTGCAAATCAAGGAATACAACATCCGGGACGCCTTCGTTCTCTCGAATGCTCAGCAGGTGGAACAGAAGAATGGCATCACTTATCTGCCTATCTATTATATAATGTGTATAGAACCGAAGGAGATGGAAAATAAAGTGTTGTAGAAATACTTTTTCTTGTGTTTATACCCATATCGGAAGCCTTGATCGGTAGAGGTCGGTTCTGTATATTTTCTCCTTAGAGAGCACAAATGTGCCCTCAGGCAGGGCACATTTGTGCCATAATTAGGCATTTTCCCTGAAGCAGTATTTATAAAAGGATTACGTAAAAACCCTTCACCCTTCATCTATTCGCGCGGAATGCCGATAAACACAGGGGTTTTGAGACTGAAAAGTAAATTTTAACCCTTCATCACCCTTCATCTCCCTTCGTCATGGTATAAACGCGGAGCCGCTTACATTTTGCCATTTTCAGATTTCGACAGACAGTTAGGAGCTTGGTTCAGGCTTCTATTATGAATAGTCCGGGTCGTCTATTATGACCGGTCCGGGTCGTCTATTATGCCCCAGTTAAGTCTTCTATGATGCTTGCTTTGAGGCCCAAATCTCATTCCGATAAGCCTTCTTTAATTCCGAGCAATGACAGTTTTCTCTCTTTATGACAGCTCCGTATTGAATGATGCAAGGTATAAACGCGGAGCCACTTAACCTATGAGAATGAAAGGTGATGAAGGGTGGATTTGTGCCTTTCAACCCTGAAACCCCGATAAACACAGGGGATTCCAAGGGATAGATGAAGGGTGAAGGGTTTTTAGCGTAATCCTTTTCAAAAAAGCAACAAGCCGAAAACAAGAGTCTTATCGCTTTGCGCATCCTTGTGAAGTATGGAACTTTTACTTGTGACTTGACGGATTACTGTCAACAGAAGTATGGACAGGATAAAGTGAGACGAGTGGTGCTATCGTATAAAGTAGTAAGCTTTCGAATGATTATTTAGATGTGTTCGCCTGTCCTGTGCATGCTCATGAGAGCTACTTGCGACAGAAGAAATGATCCTTTCCGCAGAAATAAGGAGAAATCCTGAGATAATCCATGGCCTTTGCCGTCAGCAAACAACCGCAGACGGTGAAGGCCACAGCTGTTATTGTGAAGAGGATGACCGTAGGATCGAAAGTGAACAAAGGCACAAAGAGCTTTGTGATGATGGTGAAAGCCGGCGAGAACAACAGAATGGGGAGGGTGTTCTTTCCGATGACGAATGCTCCTTTCCTGAAGAGCTGGGGCATGAATCTATATACCGTCAGCCAGAATACTGTCATCACGTAGGTGAGCCACAGGCTGCGGACCAGGACAGGATAAGAACTCTGCCAGGAAGTAATGCCCACGATGGTGACGATGATGGCAAACAATGACGGGCGGAAGACACTCAGGAACGGCACGCAAAGGAGCTTGATGCCCACACCTATGGTGAAGAAGATGCAGCAATGCCAGGAGATGATGCCCAACCAAACCACAAAAATACCGATGAAGGCAACCGTGAGCAGCAGGGCTCCTATCTTGATCTTGTCGCGGTAAAGCCATGAAACGGCATAATAGGTCACATAGCTGATGATGAGGTTGTGGATGTACCAGTATGGCCCCAGTGGCTCCATGGCGAGTTTGCGCAGAAAGACGAGTATGTCGAGCCTGTCGATATGCTCATTGATGGGCAGTATCGAAGCCAGGATGATGTAGAGGCCCTCCATGACGATGTAGGGCACAAGCCACCATTTCACCTTTTGGCAGAATTCGGTAAACGGCTTGTCGACATGAGCCAGGAAACCCGAGATGACAAAGAAGACAGGCGTAGTATAGAGCAGAAAGAACTCCTTGAGCCAGGGGTAGGTCTGTCCCAAATAAACCAAGTGTATCATGATGACGTGCAGGATGAACACACACTTCAGAAAGTCTAATTGTACGATTCTATTCTTCATTGATAAAAAGACATTGTTCTGAAGATATAACGCAACAAGTCTTTTTTTATTATTTTTCATGAGCCTTGCTTTGCCGTTTCGGTGAAATTGCTTAACTTTGCACGCAGAATTCGAATTTTTATATCTTTAATGTAATTATGGCAAAAAAAGCTCTTTTGATGATTCTCGATGGATGGGGAATCGGACAGCATGGCAAGGGTGACGTAATCTATAATACGCCAACTCCTTACCTGGATTATTTGACAGCAGTTTCAGCACACTCTCAGCTCCAGGCTTGCGGTGAAAACGTAGGCTTGCCTGAAGGACAGATGGGTAACTCAGAGGTAGGTCACCTCAATATCGGCGCAGGTCGTGTGGTATATCAGGACCTCGTTAAGATCAACAAGGCTTGCGAGAGCGGTGATATTCTGAAGAATCAGGAAATCATCAACGCTTACAGCTATGCTCAGAAGACAGGAAAGAAGCTCCACCTGATGGGTCTTACCTCTACTGGCGGCGTGCACTCTTCTCTTGACCACCTCTACAAGTTGATTGAGATTTCTAAGGAATATGGTTTGAAGAATACATACGTTCACTGTTTCATGGACGGCCGTGATACCGACCCAAAGAGCGGTAAGGGCTTCATCGAGCAGGTTCAGGCTTGTTGCGAGAAGAACGATGCTCATATCGCAAGCATCGTAGGTCGTTTCTATGCTATGGACCGTGACAAACGCTGGAACCGTGTGAAAGAGGCTTACGACCTGCTCGTAGAGGGCAAGGGCAAGCAGGCAGACGACATGGTAAAGGCTATGCAGGAAAGCTACGATGAGGACGTGACCGACGAGTTCATCAAGCCAATCTGCAACTCTACCGTTGACGGCACCATACAGGAAGGTGATGTCATTATCTTCATCAACTACCGTAACGACCGT
>ULYG01015628.1_pt1 | contig 12014 bp, 9 predicted proteins | sample 1961971 | NCBI WGS metagenome assembly ULYG01 (sample SAMEA4835858, study PRJEB28245) | human gut metagenome | biome: gut microbiome; material: fecal sample | place: Denmark | collected 2008 | reverse complement strand
CGGCTCTGTTTTTTAACAATCGGTCTACAAATCAATGTCGACCTCCACGGGACAATGGTCTGAGCCGAAAATCTCGGTGTGTATTTTTGCATCTTGCAGCTTGTCGTCGAGGCGCGCCGACGTGAGAAAATAGTCGATGCGCCACCCTGCGTTCTTCTCGCGGGCATGGAAGCGATACGACCACCACGAATATATGTCGGGCGTGTCGGGATGGAAGTGGCGGAACGTGTCGGTGAATCCGGCGTCGAGCAGCTCGGTCATCTTTCCGCGTTCCTCGTCGGTAAATCCGGCGTTGCGGCGGTTGGTTTTCGGGTTTTTAAGGTCGATTTCGCGATGCGCCACGTTCAGGTCGCCGCACACCACCACGGGCTTCTTGCTGTCGAGCCCTTTCAGATAAGCCCGGAAATCGTCTTCCCACGACATCCGGTAGCCCAGACGGCGCAGACCGTCCTGCGAGTTTGGCACGTAGACCGTCACAAGGTAAAACGTGTCGTATTCAAGTGTTATCACTCGGCCCTCGGTGTCGTGGTCGGCAATGCCGATGCCGTATGCCGCCGACAGCGGTTCGTGGCGGGTATAGATGGCAGTGCCGGAGTAGCCTTTCTTCTCGGCATAGTTCCAGAAGGAGCGGTAGCCGTCAAACTGCAAGTCGAGTTGACCAGCCTGCATCTTTGTCTCCTGCAGACAGAAAAAATCGGCGTCGAGAGCGTTGAACGACTCCTCAAAGCCCTTGCCAACGCAGGCGCGAAGCCCGTTGACGTTCCAAGATATAAATTTCATAAATGTAGTCCTGTTATAACCTTTTATGCAAACTTACACAACATTTTCGGAATAAAAAAATTCACTGTTGCAGCAAAATGGAATAAATTCAGTAACTTTGCAACCATTATTAATGAATTATTATGAATTTTGTATATAAAACAGTGGTTGTCGCGGCGACAGTGCTTGCAGCCACATCATGCATTCAGGACGAGGCACTCAACACCGAGTGCGACATCCTTACGTGCTCGCTTCCGGCAGAAGTCGTTATGTCGGATCCTAAAATTACCAACGACCGTGTTACGGTCAACGTGCAGCCGGAAGCCGACATCTCGGCTCTCGCTCCTGTGTTTACATTGACTGAGGGCGCGACGATATCGCCGGCAAGCGGCTCGGTGCAGGACTTCCTCAATGCCGACGACCACACGGTGAACTACACCGTGACCTCGCAGGACGGTGAATGGCATAAGACCTACCGTGTGCAGGTGGTGCAGCAGCTGAAGCCGGATGAGTACCGATTCAACAAAGTGGAGCTTGACCCTACGAAGAAATATTCAATCTTCAACGAAATTGACAACAACGGCAACTTCCTGATGGCTTGGGCGTCGGGCAATCCGGGATTCGTGATGTGTGGCGAAGCCGACAAGGCTGCCAAGGCAAAGTATGGAAAGACTCAATATAAGGACCATATTTGGGAGTTCTTCCCCACAACCGCCGTCTACAAAGAAGGAACGACATTGAGCGTGGATGGCGAAAATGTGGCTAACTTTATGCTTGGCGACAAATACGCCCAGCCTGAGTTCATCCGTCTGGTGACACGTTCCACCGGAGGGTTTGGTTCCATGGTGGGAATGCCTATTGCCGCAGGCAACATATTCCAGGGCGAGTTCGACCTCGGCAATGCCATCTCAGCTCCGCGTGAGGCAACCAAATTCGGCGAGCCTTATCACTACAAGCCGTTGACGCTTTCGGGCGAATACCGCTATGAGGCAGGCGAGACGTTTACCGATGAGAAGGGAAAGCCCGTCGTAGGACGTACAGACATCTTCTCAATCTATGCCATCTACTTTTTGACCGACGATAAGGTGACATATATCGACAGCAACGTGCACTACAATGATTTCATGCATCCAAACATGGTGGCTCTCGCTAATCTCACCGATGCGCGCGTGACGGGGCTTGGCGACAACGATTGGGTGAAGTTTGAAATCACATTCGACTACAGCGCCTACAGCAAGGTTGTCGACAAAGCGTTGCTTGCAAAAGGACGCTACAAGCTGGGCATCGTGATTGCGTCAAGTGCGGAGGGCGACTATTTCCGCGGCTCTGTGGGCAGCACGCTTGATGTGCGTAATCTGAAAGTCACACACGAATAAACTTGAATAAAAAATGAAAAAAAACATATTATCCGCAATTATCGTGGCGCTGGCATTTCTGCCCGCGCAATTGTCGGCTCAGCAGAGCCGCACGCAGAAAATCATCAACGCAGCACTGAAAGGTTGGAACATCGAACTGCGTGCCGGCTACAATCTCGGCGGCACATCGCCGATTCCGCTGCCTGTTGAAATCCGCGAAATCAAGAGCTACAAACCATCGATGGGTTTCTCTGTGGAGTCGGACTTCACTAAGTTTTTCGACGAGAAGTGGGGCTTGCTTGTGGGCGTGAAGCTTGAAAACAAGAATATGGAGACCGACGCCCGCGTGAAAAACTACGGTATGGAAATCCTCAGCGAGGGCGCCATTGCGAGCGGCCGATGGACTGGCGGCGTGAAAACGTCGGTGCGCAACGCATTCCTGACGTTCCCGGTGCAGGCTGCATATAAGGTGCATCCGCGCACAAACCTGAAACTCGGAGTGTTCCTGTCATACCTTATCGAGGGCAAGTTTGACGGAGTGGTCTACGACGGATATCTGCGCAACGGCGATCCGACGGGTGAAAAGGCAGTGTTTACAGGCGATGCCACGGCAACTTACGACTTCTCCGACGAGTTGCGCAAATTTCAGTGGGGACTTCAAGCCGGAGTCGACTGGGAAGCGTTCAAGCATCTGAAGCTCTATGCCGACCTTTCGTGGGGATTGAATTCGGCTTTCCCTGAAAGTTTCAAGACGATAACATTCAGTATGTATCCGATATACTTCAACGTTGGGGTAGGATATTTGTTCTAACATAAAAACATTCAGAATATTTTATGGGAAAAATCATACTTACGGGCGACCGCCCTACAGGAAAACTTCACCTTGGTCACTACGTAGGCTCGCTGCGACGTCGCGTTGAGCTGCAGAACTCAGGTGAGTACGACAAAATTTTTGTGATGATTGCCGACGCTCAGGCACTTACCGACAATGCCGACAATCCAGAGAAAATCCGCCAAAACCTCGTTGAGGTTGCGCTCGACTATCTGTCGGCGGGATTGGACCCTGCCAAGACTACGATTTTCGTGCAGTCGGCGGTGCCGGAACTGACAGAGCTGGCATTCTATTATATGAACCTCGTGACAGTGTCGCGCGTGCAGCGCAACCCTACGGTGAAGACAGAAATCAAGATGCGCAACTTCGAGACAAGCATCCCTGTGGGATTCTTCTGCTATCCGGTGAGCCAGGCTTCCGACATCACTGCTTTCCGCGCCACCACAGTGCCTGCCGGTGAGGACCAGGAGCCGATGATTGAATTGACCCGCGAAATCGTGGGACGCTTCAACAACGTGTACGGCGAGACGCTTGTTGAGCCGGAAATCCTGCTGCCTACAAACGCTGCCTGCCTGCGTCTGCCGGGAACCGACGGAAAGGCAAAGATGAGCAAGTCGCTCGGCAACTGCATCTACCTCAGCGACACATCAAAAGATGTGGCAAAGAAGGTGAAAGGCATGTATACCGACCCTCTCCATCTCAACATCAGCGACCCCGGACACCTTGAGGGCAACTGCCCGTTCATATATCTCGACGCATTCTGCACCGATGAGAAATTCAAACGTCATTGCTCGGAATTCGAGAGCCTTCAGGATTTGAAGGACCGTTATTGCGCCGGAGGCGTGGGCGACGGCACGGTGAAGAAGATTCTCATCAGTGTGCTTGAGGAAGAGCTCGCTCCGATTCGCGAACGTCGCAAACAATGGGAACAGGATATCCCCGGCGTGTTCGAGATTCTGCGCCGAGGCAGCGAGGAGGCACGCGCAGTGGCTGCCGAGACTCTTGCCGATGTGCGCCGTGCAATGCGAATCAACTACTTCGACGATCCTAAGCTGATTGCTGAGCAGGCAGCCAAGTATGCCGGCAAATAACGCTTAGACAATACGTTACAATATAGGACAGGCATATACGGGTGGAGAAACAACCTGTTGTGTGCCTGTCTTTTTCCCTCCAAACCTCAGTATGGACACAGCAGTATTTCTCGGCACCGCCGAAAACTTCGTATACGGGCTTTGCAGCGCATATTTCATCTATGAGAGTGCGACATACTTCCGCCACCGCCGTGAGCAGCGCTTCTACCGCACGGCAGCGGCGATAATGGCTTTTTGGTTCTTGCTGGTGCTGAAGGATCCAATCTATTCGTGTATCGACACGCAATTGCATCGACACCTATATCGCACGTTGCTGCTTGTTGACATGTCGGCGGTGTTCACATGCGTGTTTTTCGTGGTCGAGCTCTTGTCGCCAATCTACATAACGTGGTCGCGCATCGTGCAGAATTCGGCATTCTACCTGCTGATGCTCGTGCTCTACATCGTGACGGCAAACGACATCTTCTTTGACATCAACATCGTTGGTATGGCAGTCTACTGCCTGATATGGGCGGTGCGCATCGCCGTGCTGACAAAACGCTACCACTACATCGTGCGGCAAAACTTCTCGTCGGCCGACAAGCTGTGGATGTGGCGGGCGATAGCGATGTTTCTGTTGGTGCTGGCGGCTTGGATATATTCGTGCTATGTTGAGTCGAGCATTTCCAATATCGCATATATCGTGATTGTCACTGTGGTTTGGGCTGTGGTCAACCATCATTACCGCAAGGTTGGGCGCAGCATTGACGAAGTGAGGCAGATTATGTCGGAAAAGCAGCCGGCGCTGGAAGGTATGCCCGACTTCAGCGCGGAGGTAGAGGCACTGTTTGTTGAAAATAAACTGCACCGCAACCACGATTTGTCGGTAAGCCAGCTGGCACGCGAGATAGGCACCAACCGCAGCTATTTGTCGGCATGGCTCAACAATACGCTCGGCACTAATTTCTGCGACTTTGTCAACGGCTACCGCATTGCCGATGCGGAGGCGATGCTTGCCGGCGGCGACTGCTCCATGACGCAGGATGAGATAGCCACAACGGTGGGTTTCAATTCGCTCAGCACGTTTCGGCGCACCTTTATCAAGAAACACGGAATCACACCGCGGCAATATTGCCGCGACAAACGGCATAAAAAATAGTTGCGGGCGCGGAAAAAGGGGCTCTTTTTTGCGAGCCAGCAATTAAATGTATAATTTTGCGGACTGCGGACAGGCTGCTTTTTTAGGTCTGCCGGGTTTGACATTTTAACAATTCGAAGCAATGAGATACAGACGTAATTGGATTGTGCCTAAGGGCAAGGAACTTACGGACATGGACCGCAAGATTTTGTTTTATCAAGAGCACGGACACCTTGTGCCGTCGCCGAAACTCATAAAGACACCAGAACAGATTGAGGGTATCCGCCGCAGCGGAAAAATCAACACCGGAGTGCTCGACCTCGTGGAAAAGGAAATACATGCCGGAATGAGCACGGCGGAAATCGACAAGCTGGTGTATGACTACACTGTCGACCATGGAGCCATCCCGGCGCCGCTCAACTATGAGGGCTTCCCTAAGAGCGTGTGCACGTCGATCAACGAGGTGGTTTGCCACGGCATTCCGTCAGAGGACGAAATCCTCGAGGAAGGCGACATCATCAATGTCGACGTGTCGACGATTCTCGACGGATACTATTCCGACGCCTCCCGCATGTTCATAATCGGAAAAACCACGCCGGAGAAGGAAAAGCTTGTGCGTGTGACAAAGGAATGCCTTGAATTGGGTATGAAGGCGGCAAAGCCTTATGGCTTTGTCGGCGACATCGGACACGCTATCGAGCGCCACGCCAAAAAGAACGGGTTCTCTGTGGTGCGCGACCTTTGCGGACACGGCGTAGGACTGGAGTTCCACGAAGAGCCTGAAGTGTTGCACTTTGGCCGTCCGGGAACGGGAATGCTTCTCGTGCCGGGTATGGTATTCACCATCGAGCCGATGATCAACATGGGCAAATGGCAGGTGTTTGTCGACGAGGAAGACGGTTGGACCGTAGTGACCGACGACGAGTTGCCGTCGGCGCAATGGGAACACACGTTCCTGATGACCGAACGCGGGTTGCAGATTCTTACTTATTGACAACCGTCGGGCGAAAACATAACGGCAGGGGAGAGACATGCAGGTGTTTCTTTCCTGCTTTTTGTTAAAAACAACATTAACTCTTGTTAAACGAGAAAATACCGCTTAAAAATTTATTTTCTCAGAAAAATAGTTGTAGTTTTGCAAGCGTATTATTGTTGTTGTATGTAATCAATGGAGTATTAAGATCTACCTTAAAAGAAGAATAACGCAGAATCTATGCCTTGAATCTGCAATAACGATATGCACAATAGAGAATAAATTGAGATTATTAAATACCTATGTAAAACTTAATCAATTCTTGAATGAAGAGCTTTAGTTTTCAGTTGAATCGTAGGGGACTTATCACGTTGCTTATGGCGATGTTGTTTGCGCTGCCTGCGTTTTCACAGAAAATGGCTGTACAAGGTACAGTCATCGATGAAAATGGCGAACCAATAATTGGTGCCAGTGTTGTTGATTCGAAGACGAAAGCGGGAACCGCTACCGACTTCGATGGAAATTTCGTGTTGAACGTTGACAAGAACGCTGTCCTGCAAGTCACTTATGTGGGCTACAAGACACAGAACGTTAATGTTGACGGCCGCAACAAATTAACAGTAAAACTTCAAACCAACAGCGTAGTGCTCAACGAAGTTGTGGCTATCGGTTACGGTACAGTGAAGAAGGAAGACGCCACTGGCGCCATCTCTACTTTGAAACCTGACGAAATCGAAGCCGGTCTTGCAACTTCCGCACAAGACCTCCTCGTTGGAGCCGCTCCTGGTGTGGTTGTCACATCAAACGGTGGCCAGCCTGAAGGCGGCGCTACAATCCGTATCCGTGGTGGTGCTTCTTTGAACGCAACCAACGACCCGTTGATCGTGATCGACGGCGTGCCTATGGACACAAAGGGAACACTCGGTTCGAGCAACCCATTGTCGTTTGTATCGCCTGAGAACATCGAGAACATGACAATCCTCAAGGATGCGTCGGCAACAGCAATCTACGGTTCGCGTGCATCAAACGGTGTCATCATCATCACTACAAAGAAAGGACAGAAAGGCAGACCACAAATCAACTTCACTGCCAATGCTTATGTCAACACTCCACGCAACTACGTGAACATGATGACAGGCGACGAGTTCCGTTCTTTCATCAACAATTATTATGGAGCAGAGTCGGCACAGGCACAGGCACTTGGCACATACAACACAAACTGGCAGAAGGAAATTCTCCGCACGTCTGTTTCACATGACTACAGCCTCGGCATTGGCGGTACAGTAGGATGTCTGCCTTATCGCGTGAGCCTTGCCTACACCGGCAACAACGGTATCATCAAGACTTCAAAGATGGACCGCGTCACTCTCGGCATCAACTTGACTCCAAAGTTCTTCGACGACTTGTTGGCAGTCAACCTCAATCTTAAAGGTGCCTACGTAGCCAACCGTTTCTATGACGGATCGGCACTTGGCAACTCAATCGGTTTCAACCCGACTCTTCCTGTGAAGAACCCTGACGGCAACGCTTTCAACGGTTGGACAACATATGTCAACACTTCTGTTGCAGGTCCTAACGACCCAGGTACGTCGATCAACACTCAGAAGGCTCTCAACCCGGTGGCGTTGATTCAGGACTACGACAGCCGCTCTAAAGTATGGCAGAGCATCGGCAACTTGCAGCTCGACCTCGCAATGCCGTTCCTCCGCGATTTGCACGCAAACTTGAACCTCGGTTACGACTACAGCAAGTCGGACGTTACAAACATTACCGGAGAAAACTCTCCAATGGCTTGGAAAGGAGGCTACACCATCAAGAACTCTGACGGAAGCACTTCAATTATCCACGACGGCAAAGAAACTACAAAGTTTGAATGGCAGGAGAAATACAACCTTCTTCTCGACTTCTACCTTAACTACAAGAAGGACGTGAAGAGCATCAACTCCAACTTCGACATTACCGGTGGTTACTCTTGGCAGAAATTCCACCGCATCGGTCATGACTACAGCTATGCAACAAGCGGAGAGTATGCCGGTGAGAAATATCAGGGTGTGGCTACAAACTACTCTGGCTCACAGAACCAGTTGGTATCTTTCTTCGGACGTGTAAACTACTCTCTGCTCGACCGCTACTTGCTCACTGTCACAGTGCGTGAGGACGGAACAAGCCGCTTCTCCGAAGAGCACCGTTGGGGTACATTCCCATCGTTGGCTCTCGCTTGGCGTTTGCTTGAAGAGCCTTGGATGAAGGGCGCAAAGAGCGTGATGAACGACTTCAAGATCCGTGCAGGCTGGGGTATCACCGGTCAGCAGGACCTCGGCGACGACTTCTTCCCTTATTTGCCTGTTTACATGATTGGTAAGGACCAATACCGCTATCCAGACGGAAACGGCGGTTGGATCACAGTTATCAAAGCCAACGGTTACAACGCCGACCTTAAATGGGAGGAGACAACCACTTGGAACGCCGGTATCGACATGGCATTCCTCAACAACCGTGTGACTACAAGCATCGACTTCTACAAGCGCAACACTGAAGACTTGTTGAACTGGGTGACTGTCGACGCTGGTTCAAACCTTACCAACGCAATGAACGCAAACATCGGTTCGTTGGAGAACATCGGTGTTGAATTCGCAATCACTGCCCGTCCAATTGTAAAGAAGAACTTCACTTGGACAACTTCTTACAACGTGGCTTGGAACAAGAACAAGATTACAAAACTGCTCAAGGGCGACGACAAGAATTACTTCGTTGCTACCGGCGACGGTATCTCTGCAGGTACAGGCGGTACAGTGCTTGCTCACAAAGTGGGATATCCTGCAAGCAGCTTCTATGTTTACGAGCAGGTATATGATGAAAACGGAAAGGCTATCGAAGGCATGTTTGTTGACCGCAACGGTGACGGCGTGATCAACTCTGACGATAAGTACATGTACCACAGCAAGGATCCTAAGGTGACAATGAACTGGACCAACACGTTCAACTTCAAGAACTGGGATTTCGGTTTCGCATTGCGCGCAAGCATCGGCAACTACGTGTTCAACGATGTTCAGGTTGGCAACTCTTCGATTTCTTCTACAGCGTCTCTCCCAGTCAGCAACTTGATGGCAGACACACAGCTGTTTAAAGAAATCAACTTGACTCAAGGCACAAGCGACTACTTCGTGCAGAACGCAAGCTTCGTGCGTTGCGACAACATCACGCTCGGCTACACATGGCCTACTCTTTTGAACAACAACCTCCGTCTGCGTCTGTATGGAGCAGTTCAAAACCCATTTGTTATCACAAAATATAAAGGTCTTGACCCAGAAGTCGGTGGCGGTGTAGACAAAAACATCTACCCACGTCCTGTGACATTCTCTCTCGGTCTTGTGGCTCAATTCTAATCATTAAATCGTTACAGACATGAATAAGAAATTCAGAAATATATTGGCTTACGGATGCCTCGCATTCTCAATGATGGCTATGCCTTCGTGTGTGGGCGACCTTGATATGAAGCCAAACGACCCGAACAGCAAGACCGAACTCAATTCGGCTGCTGAATATGAGGGATTCTTCTATCAACTTTACAACGGACTTGTAGTTTCTGGTCCTCAAGGTGGCTCTGACATCACTGTAGACGACGGCGGTGCCGGTACTTACATGCGTCAGCTTTGGAACCTTGAGGAGCTTCCGACCGATGAGGCTCTTATCGGTAAGAACTGGAACGACGCCGGTATCGATGAGCTCGACTTCTCTACATGGAGCCCTGACAACCACTGGCTTTATGAGGCAATGTCGCGTTTCACGTTCCAAATAAATATGTGCAACGAGTTTATCCGCACCATCGACAAGGCTGCAGGTATGATTTCCGATGATGAAATCGCAGCGATGAAACGTGAGGCAATCGTATTGCGCGCATTGTCTTACTATCACTTGATGGACAACTTCGGCAAAGGCCCGTTCACCGATGAGAATTCTACGGTAGGAGCAACGCCTCCAACGTTGACACGTGCTGAGATGTTTGAGAGAATCGTGCCTCAGCTGGCAGAGACAGTGAAGGATCTTACTCCTGCATCGGCTCAGAAATACGGCCGTCTGTCAAGAGAAGCCGGTTATATGCTGCTTGCAAAGTTCTATCTTAACGCGGAAGTCTACACAGGCACTGCCCGTTGGCAGGACTGTGCAAACGCCTGCAACGAGATTTTGAAAACCATCAATAAACTCGCTCCAGAATATAAATATCTCTTCTGCGCCGACAACGATCGTTTTGTAGGCAATGGCGAGATTATTTGGGGTCTTCCTCAGGATGAGAACAACCAGCAGACTTACGGCGGCACAACTTACCTTTCTATAGGCGCCTACAATGCCAATGTCGTTGCAACAAAACAAGGTTTGCAGGGCACAGGATGGGGCGGTCCGCGCATCCGTCCGGAACTCGCAGATATGTTTGAGAGCGGCGACAACCGCTACCTCATCAGCAACAACGGTGGCAAGCTCAAGAACAATCTTGAGGATCTCGGCGACTGGGGTGCCGACGGTTGTGGTTTGATGTGTATTAAGTATGTATATACAAAAAGCGACGACTATGACAACACAACAGGCGCAACTCTGGTCAACACTTTCAACGGCACCGACTTCCCGTTGTTCCGTCTTGCCGACACATTCTTGATGCTCGCCGAGTGCGAACTCAACGGTGCAACAGGCTGCAACGGTCAGGATATGTTTGACAAGGTGCGCGCACGCGCAGGTTTGGCTCCTATCCTTCTCACTAAGGACAAACTCTTCGAGGAGCGCGCCCGCGAACTCTACTGGGAGGGACACCGCCGCAGCGACATGATCCGTTTCGGCAAGTTTACAGGCAGCTCCTACAAATGGTCGTGGAAGGGCGGCGCACTCCGCGGACGTTCAATTCCTGACTACCGCAAGGTTTACGCTATCCCAACCAAGTTTGTCCCGACACTCGGACAGAACGAGGGATACTAACATCAGTCTAACTCTACTAAACACAAGAAAAAATGAAAAAGTATATAAATGTATTGATGCTGCTGGCGGTGGTGGTGTTCGGCCTTTGCTCTTGCGAGTACGACAAGGATCCGGTGCTCCAAAAACCTACCGAATTTGTGCTCAATCAGCCAGCCACTTCTGAACTTTATTATGCTCTGAACCCAACGGCAACATTGAACCTTACGTTCTCTCAGCCTAACTATGGTCCGGGCATCATCGCAAAATATTTCGTACAGGTGTCGCTCACTCGTGAATTTACCGATTTCGTGCAACTTTCAGAGGAGTACACCACTTGCTCTGTCAACGTTCCTGAGAGCAGCATCGCCGAGGCTATGTGCAAACTCCGCGGCGTTACAAATGAGGACAACTACACTGACGAGCCTGCACGTCCGGTTTATTTCCGCGTGCTCTCTACTGTTGAAGATTATCTTGGCGGCAAGGAAGACGCTGCCGGCTATTCAATCCTCTCAAATGTTGTTTGTCTCAGCCAGGTGAAGGACTACTACGCAGTTAAGTTGCCGGGCAAGATTTACTTGGTTGGTGACTGCAATGGATGGAACGAACCGTCGAAGGCAAATGCCGCCTTGTTTGTTGGCTGGACGCTTTCAGAGGCTGACGACGCTATCGACAGCAAGATTTACACAGGCGTGTTCGATATTCCTGCAGGCAAATTCCAATTCCGCTTCTATCGCTCTCTCTCTGGTTGGGATGTTGATTCAATCGGTGCGCAGGTTGATGACAATCCTGTTGATATCGAGTGGATTGACGGCGTTGGCTTCAATGGCTCTGTTTTTGATGGGGGCAAGGGTTCGTTCCAGTACAGCAGCTGGGCTGGCGGTAAGATTAAAATCACCGTCAACCTCAAGGCAATGACCGTAGAAATGGTTCCTGCCGAATAATA
>ULYG01005296.1_pt1 | contig 12133 bp, 9 predicted proteins | sample 1961971 | NCBI WGS metagenome assembly ULYG01 (sample SAMEA4835858, study PRJEB28245) | human gut metagenome | biome: gut microbiome; material: fecal sample | place: Denmark | collected 2008 | reverse complement strand
TCTCCTGTGCCCACACTGAGGCGGAAGAATGGGCACAGGCGGAACTTGTCCAGTCTACGGCGACCCTACGTTACGAGCCATGCACTCAATTCATAAATGTGTCGCAAAGGGCACTCCACATTTATTTCATTGACGGCTGTCGAGTGTGTCCATTGGACGCACGGTATAAAAATAGAACAAAATAACCTCTTGTGTGAGCAAGCTCCCACCGAGGTATTCCGTTCTATTTTTGCATGGTTCGTAAACTCTCAAGTTACAACATCTCTGTGCTGATAGTACCACTTGTAAAGTCCTGTCGGAATCGGTATAATATAGGTAATTGGGAGGTAAAAATATGCTGCTTACATTAGTACCGCTTTTTGATGAAAATATGGCCGTATGTGCCTATTCCTTTTTTACCCAGAGAGAAAATTACCTGTTGAATCCGTTGCTGCTTGGGACAGCACAATTTGATGGAGCATCACAGATCACCGGATTGGAATTGATCCAAAAGATGGGAATCGATACATTGTCACAGGGAAAAGAGATTTTTGTACCGATCACCAATATTTCTATTTTTGCGGATATTACGGAGCAGTGCGATGCACCTCATGAAAAAATCGTACTTTTGATCGATAATACCATTCCGCCGATTGAAATGTATGTCAATCGTCTGAAGGAATTGAAACAGCAAGGCTATAAACTTGCCATTCGCAAGCTTGCGGTCAGTGATTTTGAAAATTACAGAGAAGTCCTGAAGCTGATGGATTATGTCCTTCTGAATAACCGTAAAATAGCCATTGACAAAGCCAAGATTTATTTCGGAAAATTATTCCCGAATATCAGTCTGTGTGCCGGTAATATTGATACCATGGAGGACTTCGAGAGACTGAAGGAGACCGGCGGATATCGTTTCTATGAGGGTAAGTTCTATCGTGTTCCCATTACGAAGGGACAGACAGATGTGGCACCCTTGAAGGGGAACTATATTGACCTGCTGAATATTGTGAACAGCCCGGATTTTGAACTCACGACAGCGGCGGATATCATCAGCCGTGATACCGCACTCACGATCGATCTGCTGAAAATGGTTCAGCCACTGGCTGTAAATTCGGAGATTACGTCTATCCGTCATGCGGCTGCCATGCTGGGACAGCGGGAACTGAAAAAGTGGATCAATACGGCAGTAGCCAATGCTTTGTATGCGGATAAGCCGAATGAGGTCACCAGATTATCTCTGCTTCGTGCGAAATTTGCCGAGAATCTGGCGGAAGCGTTTGGCCTGAAGGCGCAGAAGGATGAATTGTTCCTGATGGGATTGTTCTCCGTGCTGGATGTGATCCTCGAGAAACCCATGGCAGAGGCTTTGAAGGTGGTCCATGTGGCTGGCGAGATCAGCAATGCACTGATCTACCGCATCGGCGTACTGGCACCGGTGTACGATTTTATGCTGCATTATGAGACAGCCAACTGGGCGGAGGTATCCCGCCTGATGCTATTAAAGAATATTGATATGAATACAGTATATGAAGCCTATACATCGGCGTTGAAGTGGTATCGCACCGTACGTTGATTGTATTAAAAAATGTACTTGTGTTTTGTATACATTTATGTTATTTTCTTGAATGACTTGTAATTATATCCTCCGGCAGTCCGAAGGACGCCAGATGGAGGAATAGTAGCAAAGGCGCAAAAAGCGCGGAAAGGAAATTTCATATGAAAAAAAACAAGACACTTGAGATGGTACAATTGGCCGTACTCATCGCGATCATGCTGATTCTGGCGTTTACCCCGCTTGGGTATCTGCGCATCGGACCGTTAGCAATCTCCCTGATGACCATTCCCGTAGTAATCGGTGCAATGATCTTGGGACCCGCAGGCGGAGCCGTACTGGGACTGGTATTTGGACTTACCAGCTTTTACCAGTGTTTTGCAGGAGACACTTTTGGAGCAGCTTTGGTAGCAATGAATCCGTTTTTCACTTTCCTGGTATGCATCCCTACCAGAACTCTGATGGGATGGCTGTCCGGCGTGATCTTCAAGGCACTGTGGAAGATTGACAAGACGAAGACCGTAACTTACTTCGTGACCGGTCTGTTGGGAGCATTTATGAACACCCTGTTCTTCATGTCCACTCTGATGATCTGCTTCGGTCATACCGAGTATCTGCAGAGCATGAATGCAACCGGAGCGAATCTGTTTATGTTCGCCGTAGCATTCTGTGGTATCAACGGAGCACTGGAGATGCCTATGAGCTGTGTAGTAGGTGGTGGCGTTGCGAAGGCAGTCAGCGTAGCACTGAAGAAGAATGCAGCAACAGAAGAGAAATAATCAGATTTTCCGAAACGAAGAATATATAAAATATACAAACAGACCCCCGGAGTATGACAGATGGTCATGCCGGGGGTTTTCCATGTGAAAATATTGATACGAATTCATGTGCCGAAATGCATATATAGGCAGAAAGGATGGTCATTACAGCGACGCCCACATTGTCTGCAGGGTATCTGCCGTGACAGCAACATTCCCCTGGATCATGGGAGCGGATCCGCCACCTTTTGCGGAAAGCTCCCGGCGCATGCGGTCTGCCAGTTCCTGACAGTTACAGGAAACACTGCCTACAATAAATCGATAACCGTTTGTATCATCTCCGGCAAAGATACCACAGTAACCGGAATATTTTCCGGTCAGGGTATTCACAGCGTTACGTAGGGCAATGGCATCCAGTTCACCGACGAAGAGAAGCACGTGGCGTACTTTTTCCGGGGAGGGAAGTGCGTCCATCTGTACGTTCAGTAGCTCTGCCTGCAGGGCATTGGCGCGCTCTTTTTGCAGCCTTGCATCCTCTTTGGCGCGGGCAACAGCACCTGCTACTTCCGGCTGTTTCGCTGAGAGCAGAGAAGAAATTGCCCAGACAGAATCCTGTTTTTCAGTATAATCTGCCAGAGCACGGTCTCCGCAGAGAATATTGATGCGGACACCGCCTCTGTGGCTCTGCACATTTACAACTTTGATGAGACCGATCTGTCCGGTGGTATCTACATGCGGAGCACAGCAGGCACACAGATCCACGCCGGGGATCTCGACGATACGTACATTTTCCGTGAGAGCCAGCTTGCTGCGGTAGTTTAAGCTTAACAGTTCTTCGGAGGAGGGCCAGCTGATGTTGACCGGAAGATTTTTCCAGACATAAGCGTTGGCTTCCTGTTCGATGAGACGCAGCTGCTCCAGAGAGACTTCTCCGTTCATATCCAGTGTCACTTCTCTGTCGCTTAAATGGAAGCCTACGTTTTCCAGTCCGAAATGGGAGTGCAGTAAGCCGGAGATCATATGCTCACCGGAGTGCTGCTGCATGAAATCAAACCGGCGGTTCCAGTCCACATGACCGGTGACCCGGGTGCCAGCGGGAAGTTCACAGGCTGCTTTATGATACAGGATGCCCTGCTTGATGCTGACATCCAGTACTTCCTGACCGTTTAAGGTGCCTTTGTCGGCGGACTGACCACCTTCTTCCGGGAAAAAAGCGGAAGCGTCCAGAACGATCCTGTAATATCCCTCTTCCTTATCGGGAACACATTCCATCACCACAGCGGTGAAATCCGTCTGATGCACATCTTCATAATAGAGTTTGCGGGTTCCCAGGGAGTTCATTTGAGCATTTTCGATACGATCCATAGATGCCTGTCCAATCTGCTGTAGGAAAACAGCGTTTTGTGATAATTGAAAAATAGAAAATACATATCTATTCTATATCAGACCCGGTGGAAAAAGCAATGGAAAATGTAAGCTTTTACACAGCTTTGTCAGATTCTCCAAGGAGTATCGGGATTGCGTAATTGTTTTTTGTAGGTTTTTACGCAGACAGGGTCTATTGCGACGCATTTTTTTTTATGATATAATAAATCGATTATGCAGATACCAGATTTAAACGGCAGAGGCCGACCGTGCTTGCACGGGGAGGCAGGTGCCGATTTAAATCGCCAAAACATGAGGATGCAGCGATTTGCGGAAGCAAATCCGCGGAATCCGAATGTTTTCAGAAGTGCGGGAGCTGCGAAGCAGCGGAGCAATTCGTGGGTATCGTAGACAATGCAGATACCCAGCGGAGCAATTCGCAGGTATTGTAGGAGACTGAGAGAAATACAAACGTCGCAAAAAGCGGCAGAATGTGAGGAAAGAATGAAGGCATTTTTGATTTTGGAAGATGGAACGGTGTTCGAAGGAACGCACATCGGTGCAGACAAAGAGATCATCAGTGAAATCGTATTTAACACATCCATGGCCGGATATCTGGAGGTCCTGACGGATCCGTCCTATGCAGGACAGGCTGTATGCATGACTTACCCCCTGATCGGTAACTATGGCATATGCAGGGATGACTGCGAGTCGGAGAGACCCTGGCCGGATGGATTCATCGTCAGAGAGCTTTCACGTATTCCCAGCAACTTCCGCTGTGACTGCACAATACAGGAATACTTAGAGGAGAACGGTGTGCCCGGTATCGCCGGTATCGATACCCGTGCGCTGACCAAGATCCTGCGTGAGAAGGGTACCATGAACGGCATGATCACCACCAACGAAGCCTATGACCTGAACGAAGTACTTCCGAAGCTGAAAGAGTATACCACAGGCAAGGTCGTGGAAAAGGTGACCTGCAGGGAAAAATATGTGGTAGCGCCCACCACGGAGCTGGCACAGAACGGACCTCTTTCCGGTGCAGCGCGTTTTGATAAAGATGCTTATGAAAAGGGCGTCAGAGAGCCCAAGCCCGCACTGGTAACGGAACTGTCCGGACAGGGACTGAAGGTAGCTCTGTTAGACCTGGGAGCCAAGAGAAATATCGCCAGATCCCTGGCAGAGAGAGGCTGTGAGGTGACCGTATACCCCGCTGGAACTCCCGCACAGGAGATCATTGATGATAATCCTGACGGTATCATGTTAAGTAACGGACCGGGAGACCCCAAGGAGTGTACCGGTGTGATCGCCGAGATCAAAAAGTTATACGATACCGAGATCCCTATTTTCGCAATCTGTCTGGGACATCAGCTGATGGCTCTGGCTACCGGCGCAGATACCCATAAAATGAAATACGGACACAGAGGAGGCAACCATCCGGTAAAGGATCTGATGACCGGAAGAGTATATATTTCCTCTCAGAACCACGGCTATGTGGTAGATACCGATAAGCTGGATCCGTCCGTAGCGGTTCCCGCATTCATCAATGTCAACGACGGTACCAACGAGGGTCTGTCCTACACCGGCAAGAATATTTTTACCGTACAGTTCCATCCGGAAGCATGTCCGGGACCCCAGGACTCCGGTTACCTGTTTGACCGGTTCATTCATATGATGAGAGGAGAGAACTAAGATGCCCAAGAATCCTAATGTAAAACGAGTAATGGTAATCGGCTCCGGTCCTATTGTCATCGGACAGGCAGCGGAATTCGACTATGCAGGTACCCAGGCCTGCCGTTCCCTGAAGGAAGAGGGAGTAGAGGTAATCCTGGTGAACTCCAATCCTGCGACCATCATGACCGATAAAGATATCGCAGATAAGGTATATATTGAGCCCCTGAACGTAAAGGTTCTGGAGCAGATCATTGAAAAGGAAAAGCCCGACAGCATTCTCCCCACCCTGGGAGGACAGGCTGGTCTGAACCTCGGCATGGAGCTGGAGGAATCCGGTTTCCTGGCAGTTCACAATGTAAAGCTGTTAGGTACTACCGCAGCTACCATCCGTAATGCGGAAGGCCGTCAGGAGTTCAAGGATCTGATGGAGCGTATCGGCGAACCCTGTGCAGCATCCAAGGTCGTTGAGAACGTGGAAGACGGTGTGGAATTCACCAACACCATCGGCTATCCTGTTGTACTGCGTCCTGCTTATACCCTGGGCGGTTCCGGCGGCGGTATTGCACACAATCAGGTAGAACTGGAAGAGATCCTGGAGAACGGTTTACGTCTGTCCCGTGTAGGACAGGTACTGGTAGAGCGTTGTATCGCGGGCTGGAAAGAGATCGAGTACGAAGTAATGCGTGACAGCGCAGGCAACTGCATCACCGTATGTAACATGGAGAACATCGATCCCGTCGGCGTGCATACCGGAGACAGTATCGTAGTAGCGCCTTCCCAGACCCTGAGCGACAAGGAGTACCAGATGTTACGTACTTCCGCTCTGAAGATCATCAACGAACTGCAGATCACCGGTGGATGTAACGTACAGTTTGCACTGCATCCCACCAGCTTTGAATATTGTGTTATCGAGGTGAATCCCCGTGTCAGCCGTTCTTCTGCACTGGCAAGTAAGGCGACCGGTTACCCCATTGCAAAGGTAGCAGCGAAGATCGCACTGGGCTTTACTCTGGATGAAATCAAAAATGCCATTACCCACAAGACCTATGCCAGCTTTGAGCCGACACTGGATTACTGTGTAGTAAAGATCCCCAGACTGCCTTTCGATAAATTTATCACTGCAAAACGTACTCTGACCACACAGATGAAGGCAACCGGTGAGGTTATGAGTATCTGCAATAACTTCGAGGGAGCACTGATGAAGGCCATCCGTTCCCTGGAGCAGCATGTGGACTGCCTGCGCAGCTATGATTTCAGCACTTTGTCTGTGGAGGAACTGTTAGAGCGTCTGAAGATCGTGGATGACCAGAGAATCTATGTGATCGCTGAAGCAATCCGTAAGGGTATCAGTTATGAACAGATCCACGACATTACAAAGATCGACCTGTGGTTCATTGACAAGATCGCCATTCTGACCGAGATGGAGCATGCACTGGAGACACAGCCTCTGACAGTGGAACTGCTGAAGGAAGCCAAGAGAATCGAGTTCCCGGATAACGTCATCGCAAGACTGACCGGCAAGACCGAGGAAGAGATCAAGAAGATGCGTTATGACAACGGCATTAAGGCTGTTTACAAGATGGTAGACACCTGTGCCGCAGAGTTCGCAGCTTCCACTCCTTATTATTACTCCGTATTCGGCGGCGAGTGCGAAGCCAAGGAGACCACCGGACGCAAGAAAGTCCTGGTACTGGGTTCCGGTCCTATCCGTATCGGACAGGGTATCGAGTTCGACTATTGTTCCGTACATGCTACCTGGGCATTTTCCAAGGCAGGCTATGAGACCATTATCATCAACAACAATCCGGAGACTGTAAGTACCGACTTCGATATTGCGGACAAGCTGTATTTCGAGCCTTTGACTCCGGAAGATGTGGAATCTATCGTAAATATTGAGCATCCCGATGGTGCTGTGGTACAGTTCGGCGGACAGACCGCTATCAAGCTGACCGAGAGCCTGATGAAGATGGGCGTGCCTATCTTAGGCACCAAGGCGGAGGATGTAGATGCCGCTGAGGATAGAGAACTGTTCGACAAGATTCTGGAAGAGACCGAGATCCCCCGTGCAGCCGGCGGTACCGTATACACCGCAGAGGAAGCTAAGGCGGTTGCCAACAGACTGGGCTATCCCGTACTGGTACGTCCTTCCTATGTATTGGGCGGACAGGGCATGCAGATCGCTATCTCCGATGAAGAGATCGAAGAATTCATGGAGATCATCAATCGTATCGCACAGGATCACCCGATCCTGGTAGATAAGTATTTACAGGGTAAGGAGATCGAGGTCGATGCTGTATGCGATGGTATCGATATCCTGATCCCCGGTATCATGGAGCATATCGAAAGGACCGGTATCCACTCCGGAGACAGTATCTCCGTATACCCGGCTCCGACCATTGATAAAGTAGTAAAAGAGAAGATCGCAGAGTACACCAGAAGACTGGCAAAGGCACTGCATGTCAAGGGACTGATCAATATCCAGTTCATTGCCATCGGTGAGGAAGTATATGTCATTGAGGTTAACCCCCGCTCTTCCCGTACCGTACCTTATATCAGTAAGGTAACCGGCATTCCTATCGTGGATCTGGCTACCGAAGTGATCATCGGCAAGACCATCCGTGAGCTTGGCTACGAGCCCGGTTTACAGCCTGAGGCAGAGTATTTTGCCATCAAGATGCCTGTGTTCTCCTTCGAGAAGATCCGTGGTGCCGAGATCAGCTTAGGACCGGAGATGAAGTCTACCGGTGAGTGTCTGGGTATCGCCAAGACCTTCAATGAGGCTCTGTACAAGGCATTCCTGGGAGCAGGTGTGGAACTGCCAAAGTACAAGAACATGATCATCACCGTAAAGGATGCGGATAAGGGTGAAGCCATTGAAGTCGGAAGACGCTTCGAAAAGCTGGGATACACCATTTATGCTACCAGAAGTACCGCAGCTGCTCTGAATGAAGCAGGTGTGAAGGCGAGAAAGGTCAACAAGATCTCTCAGGAATCCCCGACCGTGATGGATTTGATTCTGGGACACAAGATCGACCTTGTCATCGATACCCCTACCCAGGGCCGCGACAAGACCAGAGACGGTTTCCTGATCCGCCGTACCGCTATCGAGACCGGTATCTACTGCATCACCGCAATGGACACCGCCAATGCTCTCGTGACCAGCATGGAGCATATGAACGATTGTAAGGAACTGACACTGGTGGATATTGCACAGCTGTAAAAATATAAAAAATGGAATTGAGCAGGAGGGAATATTTAATAAATTTTCTCTCCTGCTTGATTTATGTCAAAAAGAGAAGAACGCTGACTGCAAAAGTGCAAATCCGAAAATAAAATCCGTAAGTGCGGCATATAATAGGCGTATGGTAAATATTGTATGATCGCAAGCCTGTATCCCGCAGGCGGATTGGAGTCTCATGTTAGAAGAACATTATCCTTTTGTCGCACAGCCCCTGCCCTACGAATATGATGCCCTGCTTCCGGTACTGGATGAGGAGACACTGCATTTTCACCATGATAAGCATTATCAGACCTATGTGGACAAGCTGAATGCAATTCTCGCGGATTATCCTCAGTTACAGCAAATGACCTTGACGGAACTGCTCACTTCGGAGGATAATAAACTTGCATCCTTGCAGGAGGAAGCCCGGGAAAGCATTCACAATAACGGAGGCGGCGTATACAACCATCAGCTGTATTTTGACAGCATGCGAAGCCCTGTGGGGCAGGAACCCTGCGGAACATTGGAAGAGGCACTGATCCGTGATTTCGGATCGGTGAGACAATGGAAAGAGCAGATGTCGCAGAGTGCCATAGGAGTATTCGGTTCCGGATGGGCGTGGCTTGTAAGTGATCAGGACGGTACCCTTATGATCCTGACCACAGCGAACCAGGATGTGCCGGATCTGAGATTATATACACCGATATTGCTGATAGATGTGTGGGAACATGCCTATTATTTACAGTACCGGAACCGCAGACCGGATTATGTGCAAGGGTGGCATAAGCTGATCCACTGGAAAAAGGCGGAGAGACGTTATGAACAGGTCCTCTGCAGACTGGAAAGAGGAAATGAAAATGGAGAACAGACCGATCATAAAAAAAGAACAGGTAGAGACCGTCTATGACAGCAGATTCATCAAGGTATTTGATCTGCAATATGAGCCGGGAAAACATTATTTTGATGCCACCAGAAGAAGCGTTGAGAATCTGGCGGCAGTAAAGAATGACGAAGAATTTAAACAGATGCTGCCGGATGCGGTAAGCTGTGTCGTGATCCTGAACGTTAAGGATCAGGAACCGAGACTTTGCCTGAGCCGTGAGTATCGTTATCCGGCGGGACAGTTCCTGCTAAGCGTTCCGGCAGGACTGTTAGATTCGGAGGATGCGGCACAGGAAAAACCGGTGTTTCATGCAGCCATCCGGGAATTGCAGGAAGAGACCGGCATCACACTGGAAGAAAGTGACAGCATCCGTCTGGTGAATCCTCTGGTATTCAGCACCCCGGGCATGACGGACGAGAGCAATGCACTGGTGCAGATCACTCTGAACAGGGAAGAAATGCCGAAGGTAAGCCAGGATGGTGCCGTTGGCACGGAATGTTTTGACGGCTTTTTATTGTTGACCAGAGAAGAAGCACAGAAAATCCTAAAAGACGGCGTGGATGATCAGGGACTTTTTTATCCCTTATATACCTGGGCGGCACTGATGTGCTTTGTAACGGGAATGTGGGAATAACGGAACCTATCCCCGGAGCGTTATCACCGTGTGGAAGGTCAGAGTAGCATCATTATAGTACATTTGGATATCCCCGTGGTATTTTTCGCAGATCTTGCGGATGCTTTTCAGCCCGAAGCCGTGAGAACGCTTATCCGCTTTGGCAGTGGCTGGATCTGCCGCATCATTTTTAAAAGGGTTTACGCGGCAGGAATTGACCACTGTGATCAGAACAAAAGGTGTATTTTCCCGCTTGCTGCCATTAACTTCGATATAAGCGTCGGGAACTTTCCCGGCAGCTTCCATGGCATTATCCAGCAAATTGCAAAAAAGAGAAGTAAGGTCACTGTCCGGCAGAAAATGCAGTACACCACTGCGGATGTCAGCGGTAAAACTGATTCCCTGTTCAGTACACTGCCGCCTGTACCTTGCCATAATGGCGTTCAGAAGTTCGTTGTCGCAGATGCGGGCGGACTCTTTGAAATCCGAAGAGAGAAGCAGTTCGTTAATATAGGCGTTGACTTTGTCCGGGGCATTCTGCTCGTTCAGAGATGCAATGGATTGCAAATGCTTCTTAATATCATGAATGAGAATTGCCTGGTTTTCGCTCTGCGAAAGCAGCATCTTATAATATTCCGTAAAATCTGTTTCCTTCTGCAGTAACAGCTGCACCTCTGTATATTTCCGATTTTTTTCCCGATTGTACTGATTGATTCCAAATACCAGCAGATTCATAAGTAACAGGAAAAAGGCACTGAGAGAGATCATCCGGTTCGTCCCGGGAGTCAATGTATACTGATCACCCATTCCCACAAAAGTAAGCATGATGAATATCGATGTGACGGGAATGATCATCAGCAGCACAACAGAACTATCGTAAGGATCTGTAGTTTTCTGCCGACTTTTGAACAAATGCGTAATCAGATAAATGACTGCAAAAAAAGAAATCTTGCTGCACAGGATAAAAAGAAGGGTATTGTGGAAAGAACCCATCTGCATATAAAAATGGGGAGCGGTCCGGGCGATGATGCTATATACGATCAGCTCGCACATTCCCATGACAGCAGCAAGCAATGCGGAATGGAAGGCAGCTGCGCGCCACTTGACATCGTATTGTGTGACCAGAAACAGAAAATTAGCAAACAGATACCAAAGCATATTCAGCCATTTGATGTTAAAAAAGGCTGCGGCACACAGGCAGGTATATAAAAGGCTCAGCACGACAAGCCTGCCGGACAGGGGGCGTTTCGGAGAAAATAGCCGGCTGGCATATTGCAGAAGAATGATGGCTTCCACCAGAAATGCAAAAATAAGAGAAAAAGCATTTTCCATAAGTTACCTCGTACTTTCCAGATAGAGAAGATAGGCTTCCTTAAAGGCGCTGTATTTCCGTTTCGTCAGATAAGCGTCAAACTGACCGTTCGCCAGATGCACCAGCATACGGTCGAAGTCGGTAATGTGCTCATAGTTGACAATAAAACTCCGGTGCGTCTGAAAAAAGCGGTTGGAAGGCAGCAGCTCCAGCCAGTATGGCATGGTATGGATGGCTTCAAAGTCCTGCGTCGTGGTGTGGACGATCACTTTTTTCCCCTGTGCCTCCACCATAATGATAGAAGAGACCGGAAGAACGTGTACGCCCTGCCTGGTCTCAATAGGCACCTTCACCAGTCTGGAATGATACAGATCCAGAGCGTCCTTCAGATTCCGGAACAAACGCTGCCTGTCTATGGGCTTGGACAGATAACGGAATACATGGAACCGCATGGCTTCATCCAGATATTCGGAATAAGAAGTAATAATAAAAATGATAATATCTTTCTCTTTCTTTTTCAGTTCGTTTCCTACATAGATTCCGTCAAGCCCCGGCATCTCGATATCGAGAAAAAGGATATCCTTGTCGCCCGGAGCCGCAAGCAGGGACTCCCCGTCTGAAAAGCAGACGATCTCCGGACATCTCAGGTGCAGATGACTGAAATAGCTTTTCAGATATTTTTGCAGTTTTTCTACGATCAGTAAATCGTCATCGCAAATAAGAATACGCATGTTATACTCTCCATTCATTGATGCCTACGGATTGTTTCGTGCTACG
>ULYG01011022.1_pt1 | contig 12165 bp, 9 predicted proteins | sample 1961971 | NCBI WGS metagenome assembly ULYG01 (sample SAMEA4835858, study PRJEB28245) | human gut metagenome | biome: gut microbiome; material: fecal sample | place: Denmark | collected 2008 | reverse complement strand
GTGACACAACGACCGCCACAACCGCCATATTGACACCATCCGCACGCTGGCACATTTTTGGCAGAAACCAATAGTGACCGCTTGAAGGAGCGGCAAGTAAACAACTGATAAATAAATATATAAAAAACATACAACTATGATGACCGAAAAATTACAAAAAGAGCTTAATGTGCAGATCAATGCAGAGATGTGGTCTTCAAACCTTTATCTTTCAATGGCATTTTATCTGAAAAACAAAGGTCTTGACGGATGCGCCAACTGGCTGATGAAACAGTCGCAGGAAGAACTTAACCACGCTTACGAGATTGCCGACTACCTGAACAAACGCGGAGAGAAAGCAGAAGTAGGTATGGTCGATGTCGTTCCTACAGGTTGGGGCGATGTGGCAGAAGTGTTTAAAAACGTCTATGACCACGAGTGCCACGTGTCGAAACTCATCGACGAGCTCGTAGATGTGGCATCGGCAGAAAAAGACAAAGCCACCCAGGATTTCCTTTGGGGATTTGTCCGCGAGCAAGTGGAGGAAGAAGCCACTGCAAGAGACTTGGCAGAGAAATTCGCAAAAGCCGGCGAGGCTGGCACCCTCTTCCTCGACTCTCAGCTTGCACAACGCAAATAAACGCATGAGAAAATAGAAGCATAAAATTTGGTTTGGGGCGGGATTCATCCTTTTGGTTGAGTCCCGTTTTTTTTATTACCGGTCACTCCACCCGGTAATTTTTCATCAAAGGACTCAAATATTCCGCAAATTCTGACTAAATTTGCGGAAACATCTAATTTGGCTTTTATGATCAACTTCGAATGCGACTACACCGAAGGAGCGCATGCAAGCATCCTTCAACGACTTGCAGAGACCAACATGGAGCAGACCCCCGGATACGGCAAAGACCGCCACTGCGAGAATGCACGCCAGATTATCCGACGCGTCTGCAATGCCCCCGATGCCGATGTGCATTTTCTCGTCGGCGGCACACAGACAAACAAAACCGTCATAGCCTCCATTCTGCGTCCATACCAGGGAGTGATATGTGTGGAAACCGGACACATCGCCGTGCATGAGACCGGTGCCATCGAGTCGACAGGACACAAAGTAATCACCGTGCCAGGCATCAATGGAAAAATCACGCCACAACTGATTGAGCAGGTGTATCGCCGCCATTTCGACGACAAAGGGTTGGAGCACTGCGTGCAGCCAGGAATGGTCTACATCTCGCAGTCGACCGAAGTGGGTACGGTCTACCATCTCAACGAACTTGAAGCCATCAGCGCGATGTGCCGCAAGCTTGAATTGCCGCTGTTTCTTGACGGAGCCCGTCTGGGCTACGGACTCGCCGCCAGCGACAACGACACGTCACTCGCCGACATCGCACGCCTCTGCGACGTGTTCTACATCGGTGGAACAAAAATCGGCGCACTTTTCGGCGAAGCCGTTGTCATAAACAACCCGTCAATCACGCCGGGATTCAGATACATGATAAAGCAAAACGGCGGACTGCTTGCCAAAGGACGGCTGCTCGGCATCCAGTTTGAGACGTTGTTTGAAAACGACCTTTACATGCAGCTGTCGCGCCACGCCGTCGAACAGGCGATGCGCATACGCTGCGCGCTTGAGGCAAAAGGTGTGGCTCTTGCTTATGCTTCGACCACAAACCAGCAATTCCCCATACTTCCCGACAGCGTAATCGAGCATTTGTCTGACCGCTACATCTTCTCCACAACGGAGCACCTCACTCCCGGAATGACGGAAGTGCGCATCTGCACCAGCTGGGCTACGCTGTCAGAAAATGTAGACCGTCTGATCGACGACCTCGACAAAGCATTATAACATCTTTTCGAAAAAAATAAGGGTCATCACCCTCTAAATGAAGCGAGGCTGCATCTTTCGACGCAGCCTCATCTATATCAAAGCATAAAGACGCGTCAGTAAATTTTTAGTGAGATTAATTTCTACTGACCCGACTTCACGGATGATGGCGTTCCGCAGTCTGCATAGTCTTGTTGGAAGACTCGAACCACGTCCTTTTTCTCTAAGCCTCATTTCTATCTTATTTACAGTGCCTTGGCTTGATGTCTGTGCCACATTTTTGAGACCTTTTTATTATTTTTTTGTTCTTGTTCGCCTGCAAAGGTATGGATTTTCTTCTAAACACCAACATTTTCTTGAATATCCGCTTTTGAAGCATAGTTTTAACTAACAGCTAAATGACACGAGGCTGCATCTTTTATACTGTCAATATGAACTTTCTGAAATTTTTTCCGAGCATGATTTCTTAATATATTTGCAAATTATATTTGTAGTTTCATATTTTATCACTAATTTTGAAGCGCATATAATCCGCGAAAGTCTAAATTTAGGCTTATTGGCGGAATGTAGACATAATTAAAAAGCGTTTACTACGCTCTTTCTTGACTCGTTGAAATCTGGAAAATTTCTTTGGTATAGTCAGGAATGCAGCAAACTGTAAATGCCTTGTGGATATGCATATTCCATCATTAGCAAACGCGAGAGCGTAAGTTAATGGTGTATATCATATTCTGCGTGAGGCTTCTGCAGGTTGCTCGTTCAACTATACCGGGCAATTCCAGAGCCTCAACGAGTGGGACGAGCAACAAGTATGGCTCTCACGCTTGAACCAGTACACGTTTTATAAGCATCTGTAAATCAAAAGGAACTTCACAGTATTAAGTGTAAATGATACCATAAAGTTCCCATTGTATGCAAGAAATCAATCTTGCGTTGTTTATATCAAAAGATGAATTGTTTGCTGCAAATTAGCGATTAACATCCATTAACTCCTCTTTTGCAGTTTCAATGGCTGTAAGTTTCAATTCGTCTTCACCCTCCAAAGCATCCAATACTTTGTCGGCAAGCCAAAGAGTGAGCATTTCCTTTTCATCCACTTTGAAGTATGTTGCCATTTGAATTACTTGGCTTCTTTTGGCTCGTCTATCGCCACGCTCAATCTTACTGAACATGGGTGTGTCTATTTCTAAGTATGCAGCCACTTGACGCTGCAATATTCCTTGTTCGTCTCTTAGAGACCTTATCTTGTTTCCTAATAACATATTTCATTTTTATTTGGGTTTGTATTGAATATCTGTGTCAAACATACCGTTCTATTGTGCTGTTTTCGGTCGGAATATCGTCAAACGGTCGGATCTTCGGTCGGATTGTGGATTTTTCGGTCGGATTATGATTAAACCGACCGATTGTTGTCTGTTAATATCCATTTCAAACCTATCCTGTCTATTAGTTTTTCTCCATTTAATTCCACTAATAGTCTGCCGACATAGCGAAGTTGTTGCTCTTCCGTCTTATTGGCTGGAAGCACATCTTTGAGATATTCGTAGATGCTGTCTCTTTTGGCACCTTCCTCACCAGCGTTACTTAGATATTGAAGAACCATCTGGCGCAGTTTCTCCTTATCTAACCCCTTTGTTTTTGTGTAAGAAGGCAGCTGATGCGTGTTTTTGGCGACACTTAGGGAAATACTGTAATGCGGAGACTCACCCTCTATAAGTCCGCGTCTGAGCAAGTCTTGCGCCACGTCCTCGTGAATGGTTCTTCCTTTCTGCACTGCATCAAGCGAGATGCAATCCCATAGAGAAAGAGTATCGTTTGTTTTCAGCAAATCTGTGTATCGTTTGTTGATTTCGTTGCCATAAATGCGTACTACGACTTTCTTCTTTACTTGATCAATCTCATAATCAGGCATAGGGAAGTGTCTGCGCCATTGCTCGTTGAACATCTTCTTGATACCACGGCTTACGGTGTCTATCATATTGAAGTCAACCATAGCCCTGCACAGACATTCATTTCGGAAATGAGTCTGCGGTTCTTCGTTTCTCAAAGCGTTCTCCAATGTGCCGGGAATAAATGTACCAGCATTCGAGTAATACAAGTAGCCTGGGTTCTCCACAAAGTTGATACGTTGCTGAAGCGTATAGTCCTGATGGGCAATGCAGTTATGCAGTGCCTCACGAATGGTATAGTCATCATACTGCTTCATCGTATCAGGGAACAACGTACCACCAGGCATCTCACGCAACGTAAGGTTTTCTATCTTTGAGAGGATTTCATCCACTGTCAATATGAACGGAACTGTGAAATGTTCATAGTCCACTACATCCTGTTTGGCGTCTCTTCGTGTCCAAGTTACCTGTGCCACTGCAGGACGCAATTTGAAAGCCGCCTCGTATTTACCGAGCAATATGATGGCAGCACGAGTGATGCCACTATTCCGTATCAAACCGCACTTGCCAAGGAATGTCTGAACGTTCCAAGCGTTCACTTCTTCCGCAGGGATGCGACTATGCACCTTCTTGAACATCATGCGAGCCTTGGCAATAGCCACCTCGTCCAAATCGTCTATAGTGGCATCCGGCACAATCTCAGCAGACCAGTCTTTAGCGGTATAGATAGGTTCTTCAAGAATGACAGCCATTCTCTCTTGCGTCAATTCTACCAAAGAATCCTCAATCCGTTGCCATGCCTTCTTATGTGCCAAAACTGGGCGACGAGGCAAATGCTTCGGGATATGTATAATCCACACCGTTTTATGAGTATCATCCGTTATAAACTCCTCTATAGACAGTCCTTCTGACGACAAGTAAGTGCATTGCTCCGTCAGTTTGAATGTTGCCGATTGCGTATTGGCTGGTTGTCCATTAAAGGTCATCTTTGAAATGTCCGTCCCTACTACTTCAAGTGTCTTATCCTTGACACCAATCACTAAGTGTCCACCCTCCATATTGGCAATGGCGGACACATACGAGATGACATCGTCTTTCTCGTCACCACAGAAAGAGTTCTTTAAATTCTTGAACTCTTTCCATTCACATCGAGCGTTCTCCTGCGGATATTTGCGGAGGAGGTATTGTTGAAGTTCTTGTTCAAGCATAATTTATTCTATAATACTTTCACTATCATCATTATGTTTTTCTGCGTTTTTGATTACACATTCCTTACTGGTGTTTGCATAGCAATAAACGCAGAAATGCCTACAAGTATTATACATACCAATATCTTTGCTAACCATACAACCGCATATTTTACGTTGTCCTGCATCCTTAACTTTACGCACTTTATTAGGTATTGGGGGTAAGTTGCCAAACATGTCTCTTTCTGGCCATTTTAGCGTATGAAGGTAATATACAAGCTCTTCATCATCAGCAAATATACGTTTCATCAGCTCTCCGTCTATGCAGCGATTATGCTCTATTCCATACTTTTCAAGGTCGATATCTTCTGCACAAGTAGCCATTTCAATGTCCCAACCTTCTTTATGCCAAGCATCACGTATTTTCTGAAGTCCTTCAACAATTTCTATTCTCTGTGCATAACTTGCTTCTGCATTTTCCACGGTGTCTTTAGTGAAAAGCATTGTCTCCTTTACAAGGTTATTTTGAACCTTACGATAGGCTTTAACATCCACAAAGCTGAATACGAGTTTATTTGTATGACCTTTTAATTTATTGCCAATATGCCATATACGCAATAGTAAATCACGAGGAGCTATATTGGGGGTTATGATGAGTGGATCAAATCGCCATATTACTCGTTCCTTCCCAATAATTTTAGAAAGGTGGATGAATGTCGCTATACGTTCATCAACAGAAGGGACATTAGGTTCAAACCCTTCCTGTACATAATCATTTAGGGTGACTTGAAAATAATAATGTATTCCTCTTTCGTCCAATTCGTGCAGATAAGACAATATTGGCTTAGGATTCTTTGTCCAAAATACAATGGCCTTACATTTTTTGAAAGATATATACATTTTCTGCTGATTGAAAGGATTGTACCAAGCACAATAGCCTTTAGCCAAGCGGTTGAAAAACCACTTGGCATAAAAGGCTGGTATGTCGGTTGAGCGACTGGCAGATACTATAACAGGAGCAATAGCTTCAATTTGCTCTCCCATATCATTCGTGACAAATATCTTATCTGTTGGCATATCTATCGTATAATTCCTGTTTAAGTCTTTCCAACAAAGCCTTATTTTCCTCCGTTACTGGTATCCAAGATGGATTTTTTCCTTTTGTAAACGTACATTTATTGATAAAATGTTTTATCGTATTATCATTTGTTCGAGGACTATCTTCTCGACCATAATAATAACCATTAGGAGCATAATCTTTTTGGAAAGAGATTATTTTCTTTTCTAAAACATCACGAACCTCATTTGGAAGATAAGATCTAGACAAAATGAAGTTACTCGCATTGATATCATCAACAAAATTTGCGGAAGTCGCATTAATTGGGCGGAGATTACGTTGTCCTTCTGAAACGTCAGAAATAGCAAATCTATCCTCTGTTATGGAAGTTTGCATAGATAGCTTAGAGGTAGAAATGCCAACAGGCTTTATGAGGTTGGCTATTTTCCTATATGCACGAGAAGATTTGTCTAGAAAGTTGTCAAGTATATACAAGAAAGCTTCTGGGTCTTGGCGTTTAGCTTCCAACTCAATAGCTTTGTCAATTTTATCCTGTTGACTCTTTAAAGCAGCCTTACCAATGATATCATATATTCTCTTTTTAAACTCCTCTCTTGAATAAGATACTTTATCGTTTGCAAAATCTGCTTCCACAAGGTTCTTGTAGGCTTTTGTTCGAGTCATGTTTGGGAAACTATCAAGAATATACATAAATGCTTTAGGACTCTGAATTGCATCTTCAAGTTCCCCAGCCTTAGATACCGCCTCTATTACACCCTTCTGTTTTGTTGTTCTCGGCTCAACATTATTTATATTTTCAATAATCTTATCCCCCAACCGACTTCCCACAACAACTGAAGTTGTTGTGTCCATTTTTGGTAATACCGCATCTTTAATCTCTACGCCATTAAGCATTTGCCAAACACTTATAGCAAAAGATTGATAGTAATCCTTGTCGCCATTTATCAACACAGAAGTAAATGTCTTTGGAAGAGATGCAAAACCTCTTGTGGCACCATAGATGCCGAAAGCCAACTTGTAATTGCAGAATCCTTTTTGTACAAGATAATCTTCTAGACGATCAATACTATCCCCTTTTTGACAGAATGCCGCAAACGAAGAAAGGACTTCATTGTCTATCGCAAATAAGTCAAAGGACGAGTTTTCTTGGAAATGATTAAGTAATGCTCCAATATAAACAGATGCATTATTAGTATTCCACTTATCCCCAAGCATTTTTTTTAGAATCATACCGCCATTATATGCTTGAGCCAAAGGTTCTTCTACGCCATTCTCTTCCATGATTCTCTTGTATTCACCTGCAAATTGAGAGCAAATAAGTTTTCCATAGAAAGTGTGATTATACGAAGAGTCTAAAATTTGTAAAGATAGATTTTCATCAATATTCAGCAACGTCTCAATAGAAAACTTTTTGCGCAAAGAGTTTTCTTTTGCCTCCAACCTACGGACAGCACTATACATACGGTCTATAACACTATTCAGTAACTCTGGAGAAGCATATTCTAAACAACTCCATAACTCGTTTGCATCATAGATTCTACGCAAATGAAGTTTATCACAGAATGCATCGTAAACACCCCAATGTCGCAAAAGTTTCTCTGCATCCGTTGAAGAAAGGCTCAGAGGATTGTTAGATAATTTTGATTCTAACAAATTTTGATTGAATATAGAATCTTCATCTATGGATGAATAGGTTTCGTTAAATTCTCTGATTCCTTTCAGAATAGTATCGTCTTGTATCTGAGTCGGTTTTTTATCTGGAGAATTTACAACAGCAGAAAGCGTATTACGAAGTCTTCTTGATAGAAGTTTCAATTTGCCAACCTCATTACTAACCGAACTATTAGCACCTATCAGGTAACAATAGATGAAGCCTTTAATTCTGTCTAATAGAATGTCTTGACTAACATCTATAGATTCTTTTTTTATCTCACAATTTGCATGAGATGAATTCCATGAGAAATCATCTTTTTCTGATTGAGTAAATAAATCCTTAGCGTAGTCATATGCAGCACCCAAAAAAGTTTTTTTCTCCTCGAGTTTAACGGCTATATTAGCAGCATAAAGTTTATAGAATTTATTCTCAAGACTTTGCTCTGCCTTAGATAATGCCCCTTGACGTCCCTGATAATTGTTGAAATAGATATGACAATGAAATGGGTTAAGGTTGATGGTATGATAGCAAAGATAGGTTTCAACCCCGTCATATTCCTTAACCTTCTCAAAGAATCCATTCTTATAATCATCAGATTCTATAGCAATAACCATAGAATAATTTTCAAGGTCATTTTCTTCAACCTTGAACCTTGGATATTTGCTATACAATAAAATAGCTTGCTCTTTATCGTTAGCGCAGACTGGATAAAATCGTTTGTTGCCAAACCCACGTTTTGCGTAAAATCCCAATGGAGAAATTGACTCTGAAGACAATATATTGTTAAAGTTCAGAGTACAAGTAGGTATATATAATCTCATATTTGTCCTTCTTTTTTAGCATTTCACAAATTTTACAGCGTTAATTTTTTACCGCTTGCAAGACTAGTGTCATAAAGCGAAGTAGGTACATCATCAAAAAGGCTGGAAAGATTTCCTGAGTGCATGATGTATAGGGAACGATAGGTCCTCGTTACAGCCACATACAATGGATTTCGGTCTTCTTCTTCATCAACTATACATTCGGGTATAAATACATGCTCAAATTGGAGACCTTTGGAACTGTGGTAAGTCATCATTTTGGGATTGTCTGATGAAAAATCTAAATCCATAAATTGACCATGCTTAGCTTCAACGTTAACACCATGACTTTTGAAATATTCATATGCACGTGCAACTTCATCATTGTGCCTAAACAGAATTCCAACATCCTCCATGCTTTTATTTTGAATAAGCGAAATGATAGCATCGTACTGCTCTGTAATGCTATTGTATTTGACTATTTTGGGTTTTTCATCACCCTCTTCTGTACAACGCTCCTCTAGTTCATCGTTTTCAGAATTTAAATACTGAGCAAGACGAGCTATCTTCTTTGGTAATCGGTGATTAAACACAAGTTGCTCAACAGGAAACTTGGTAAAATATTGAATATCTTCCATTGAAACAGTTTGCTTATCTTTAATAAAAGTATAAAGCTGTTGAGCCGAGTCGCCATATAACAACAATGCCTTTCTTGCTCTAGAACGAAAAAGCTCGATATCCTCTTTCGAAAAATCCTGTGCTTCATCCACGATGATATAATCTGCACTAGGGCATCCTGCTCTATTCTGCCAATGCCAGTGATAATCAACATTCCGCTGAGGAATACCTACCTGTGAAATTCCATCAGACATATATTGCATGAGAGCCTTAGTAAACACAATATAAAGGTATGTGCCCTTATGTTCATCTTGTATCTGTTTTGCTTTCCATAGAGCAAGGATTGACTTGCCACTACCAGCACACCCCTTAACAATATAGGAGTTTTCTGTTTTCTTGTTAATTACCTTCACTTGGTAATCGTCAAGTTCAGAATCTTTCACATAAAAACTTCTTTTAGCCATATTTATAGATTTATATTAAAACTATCAATTGTTACTTCATTATTTTTTGATTGGTTACAAATTGCTGAATCATTTCTTTGTTTGTATTTGGTAGAATGTATAATGTGAGCGAGGTTTGCTATATTCATTCCCTGCATGACAGTAATTTTAAATGGCTTCCTACACAGCACCCGATAGCATACTCTACTTTCATCATTTGATTTATGAGAGTGGCTTACATTGAATGTTTGTTGCATGAAACAATAGTCTCCACAACTTTCATAACAAGCACACGACAATGGTAAAAGCGTTGCAATATCTCTACTTTTACGAACGTAATCATTTATTGCACTATTCATTAGTTGTGGATAGAAGAAGCCTGAATGTTCGTCTTTCGTCGTTACATCAAGCATTATTAGCAGTCCATCTTCATAAAGATGGGCAGCAAGTATCTTTGCCATTATTGCATATGCATTCGATGGTAGTATTTGTTTTGAAATCAATTCACAAACAACCTTATCGCAAAGGATGATATTATAATTCTTTTTTCCATATGCGAGTTCTTCTATATCTTCAACCGTGTTTAACGTTTGGCTTAATGCATTCAGTTTTACATGCACTTTTTTATTAGGGTTACTATCAACCAAATCTTTGAGTATAGATAAAGCTCCATCATTACCATCAATTGCTGTAATATTTATTTTTGCGTTTGGCAAATACTTTCTAATTGCTGTAATAAAGCCAAAGATTTCACCACCTGTTCCGCAGCCGCAATCCAAAACACTAATCTCCTTTTGTCCAAATGTTTCCCTTATGTATTTATTTTGCAAGAGGTTATCGACAATGCAAAACATCTCTGCATAACTGCGAGGGAAATAAGTTCCAAGATAGACTTTCAGTTCCTTTTCGCTGAGATTAAGATTATACTCGTAACGTCTATATTCTGGAGCATAAATGGCTTTGTAATCATTGAAGATTTTTTTGTCAAGCCAATGCGGCAAAATAGTCTTTGATTTTCGAAAAGATACACTCAATTTGTTGTCTGATAGTTCTTCTGAATATTCTACATCTTCCAAAGAACAATCTTCTTCAGTATCTAGAGTCTCACCTTCCTCCCAAAAGATTATATTAGATGAAATAGCTTTAATATCGTGATTTGTGAATCTTGTGAGTTTTGCACAATGTTCACTAATACCTTCTGCATTTATTATCACAACAAAATCGTGAGTTAGTTGTATTCCAAATGCTGCAAAAGACTTGGAAGCCTTTTTCCCGTCAAGGACTTTGACTGCAAAATTATTGAGTTTGAGTGATAAATTCACTATTCGTTTCACAAAATTAGAAAGAGCAATACTGTCTTCGTTCTCAATAACAAAAGAGTCAAAGTTTAATACTTCCTTCTCTTCCTTTATTTTTTCATTCTGTTCTTTTTCTACAGCAAGAGGACTATACTTCTTTATATCTTTGGATAATTTGATTTTCTCTTTGGGTGCCTGTGATTTATATGAGGCATTGCTAAAATCAGCTAGATAGTATGAGTTTAGATTAAGTAACTCAGCCAAATTTACTATGTCCAGCGGATTCAAATCAGTTTTTGGGCATGTGATGTCATCCAACTTTTCGATAAAATGAGCGTCATCGGTTATGTGTAGCCATGATTTGTTAGTTGCACTTAAGTTGTTTTCCAATTCTATGGGTTGATGAAATATAATAAGGTGGGGGACATCCTTGATTTGATTTCTTTCAACCCCCAAGACTTTAAGTTCTTTCTTAACTGTCGAATGGTTTATTCGCGCTTGTTGGAGGACTGTTTTTCTAGAACCTCCCTTGATGATCTTTCCATCGCAAGTCCATTCTCCGTTTTCATTGGCAACAACTTTGCCACCATAATTCTTAAATTCGACCGAAATAATTGCATCCTTCTTTATAAACAACGCATCTAATTCGCATCCGATGTTGTAGTTGCCGACGAACACACAGAAATCCTCCAAGTTCTCATAATGAGCTTTGAGTTGCCCACATAAGAATCTGAATTGTTCTCTTTCTGCCGTGTTGTCGTAGTTCCCTACTCTGAATGCTAAAAGTCCTCCCATTTTAAAACTTCAATGAAATTTATGTAATTCAAATAATATTAGCGCCAATCTTTCCTTTGAAAGAATTGTCAATTATTGACCACAAAAGTAGGAAATCTTATTCAGACGAAAGAATAAATAATTGGAAATCTTTACTTTGTACATTACATTTCTGTAATTTGAGGCGATTTGCAGTGTTGATTACTACATTGTCATTATCTGGATAAACCTTGTGATTTCTTTTTTGGTGATGCTCCTACCCCCAACTTCTGTGTTCCGTCCCAATTAGTAAGTTGGTCAGCACAACCATTGGAGCCACCGAGTGAAACATATGTATCTGCGCTGCACGACATATGATCAACGAACGAAAGGAAGTTCTGTATGATGGGTTCGGTATAAACAACCTCATCGGTAGCAAAGATTTTTGTCCAGTTAGTGACGCACTCCATACGGAAATTCGTGCAGCCATTCCAAGATACACTTTCGAGGAACTTGCTGACAGATGAAGAAACTCCTTTCTTGGCGCATAGGTCAAAGCCGGACTTTTGAGCAATTACCATGAGCAAGCCATAAAGTCAGCATTCCGCTGCCTGCATAGTTATGTTGAATATCCGCTTTTG
>ULYG01016609.1_pt1 | contig 12443 bp, 9 predicted proteins | sample 1961971 | NCBI WGS metagenome assembly ULYG01 (sample SAMEA4835858, study PRJEB28245) | human gut metagenome | biome: gut microbiome; material: fecal sample | place: Denmark | collected 2008 | reverse complement strand
AGACTGCCACGAAGAAGATTCCACCGAAGAAACCAATCTTGCGCAAAACGATATGCGAACCGAAGAGATAAACCAATACCAGAACCAGCGCCATGATGATGGCAATGATGCCTGTCTTAGCCCAACAGTCAACACTCGTAAAGTTAACCAGCGCCTTCCACCAGGTTACGAAGAACATCTCGCTTTCCGGAGTAATCTTATCGATGGTCTTGCTACGTGCAAACTGCAGGTTGAAGCTGATGTCTTCATCGCCTGGCGAGAGCAGATGGGCACGCTCGTAATTGAGCACAGCCTTGGTAATATTGTCTGTACGGTAATAAGCATTGCCCAAGTTATAGTAAACTTCGGCAGAAACACCATAGTTGTTCAATATTTCCTCATAGTCGCGTATGGCCTGCTGATAGTTACCTTTCTGATATTCCGTATCAGCATTGTTCTTTGTCACAGCACCTGCAGAAACAGAGCAGCCCAACATTACCATGATCATCAAGACGAACGAATATCCGGTTGCACTCTTCTTGCGCTGCTTACGCGTTGCATTGATAGCATTTTCTATATCCATAATAGCAGTCATTGCTGATTCGAATGTACGGTTCATATTGCCGGCAGGGTCGCCCGGCGCATAGCGTTCAAACTCACATTCATCGAGCGCAGTTGTAAACTTCTCGATAGTTCTCTCCTCTACACAATGTTTTTCGAGCATAGCCTGAATGTTTTCACGTGAGAGCTTTTCGGCTGGCATGTTGAGCTTGTAGCTTACATAGCCCCACAAAGCACGGAGCACTTCATCGTAGAATTCTTCCTGCTTGCCACCGAGCATCAGTAGATGAGCCTTCTTCAGGCGCTTGGTTGCTATCTTGTTTGCCTTGTTGGAACGGACCTTTACAAGGTCGGCATTCTCGAGAGCACGGCGGCGGAAGACAATGAGCAGGGCAAAGAAGGCTGCCAATGGAACCAGCAGACTGGTCCAGTAGCCGAAGCTTCCGTAGAACATATCGTCAATATCATGGAGCTTAGACTTGCCCAGTTTCAGCGCATGAATGTCCTTATCCTTGTTGCTGAAATCTGATGTTTCATTATCTGAAGTTCCATCGCCCTTCTCCACGTTCAGCGTAAACGGCTGGGTCTTGATTGTCTTATACTTGTTAGCCGAAGTATCATAATAGGTGAATTCTACCGCAGGAATGGTATAATTTCCCTGATTACGAGGCACAGCCAGGAAGTCATAAATCATATTGCCTTCTACGCCATTGGCTGTAAGGCGGGTCTTGTCTGTCACCTTCGCATCGTACTTGTCAAAATCCTTAGGGAAGGTAATGACAGGCTGCTTGAGCAACTTCAGGTTTCCGATTCCTCCTACCACTACACGGATGGTGATAGGTTCGCCAGCCTTCACTTCCTTCTTGTCGATGGAAGCACTAATGTTGAATTTACCTACACCGCCCGAGAAGTTGGCAGGGCGCTGAGGCAATGGATCAACCTGAATTTTCACACTAGGAGCTATAATATCTTTCTTTACTTCAACATAGCCAGAACCGCCATTGAAGAAAGCTTCCATCGGGTCAACATTTCTGTTCTGCTGAACTACGATTCCCTTGAAGGTAATGGCTGGAATGGTGAGACTTCCCGTCATCTGCGGATACATAACATACTGGCTCCATGTAACGCATCGGTAAGGTCGGCCGTTTACGGTTTCAGTATGGAAAGTCTTCTGCTGAGGCAGCGGAACTTCCTGGTTGTGGAATCCCTTCAGGTCAGGCATCTTGCCTTCCAGCTGGGTAAGGTCTACCTGCGTGTAAACCTTATAAGTAAGGAGCACCGGTTCCTGTTCGTGAACACGTCGCTTGTTGGCTGTAACCTTGATGAAGAGGTCGCTGCCTGATATTCTTGATCCGGCAGTTCGCATGCGTGGTTCATTATAATCATTCTGTCCGTGCATGGAAGGAGCGCCGTTGTTGCGTGCAGCATGGCCAGAAACCGTAATCTTAACCGCATGGGAAGAGAGTTTCTTACCATTTACGATGGCATGAGAGGCACCAATGCCAAAGGTTCCGTTCTTAGCTGCATAGAGCGTATAGGTAATGGTTACCGACGATGAAGAGGAAGTATGACCATTGATCATCTGATAACTGGACTGCGATGAGGTGTAAGGACCTGCGATTACCTCAAGTCCTTCTCCTACTCCGCCCAGGCGGAATTCCTCTACATCACGTGTATTGATGGTATAGACCACACGGAAGTTTTCTCCCGCCGCCACGTGTGTTGGTGCCGACACACTGATATGCTGGGCTTTCAGCTGCAAACTGAAGCCCAGAAGCATTGCCCATATAATAATAAACCAACCTATATGTTTCATGTTCTAAATCTATTATGCTCGTTGTATTATTTTACTTTTTACCAGTTTTTCTCATATTGCTTTCTGCGAGGCTGACTCATCGCTTTCTGCATCTTGCGCTTCGTATCCTTCTCCTGCTGGATGGCAGCATTCAAGAGTTGTTCAGCATTATCTTTGCTCATTTTGTCCTGATTGTTCTGATTCTGCTGATTGCTCTTATTCTGGTTGTTCTTATTTTTGTCGTTCTTGTTCTTGCCTTTATTCTGATCTTTGTTCTGATCCTTGTTCTGCTTGTCTTTGTTCTTGTCCTTGTTTTTATTCTTGTTCTTATCGTTCTGCTTGTTCTGCTTCTGGTTTTTAAGCAGTTTCTTGCAGAGGGCAAGATTATATCGGGTTGCATTGTCCTGCGGATTGCAGCGCAGGGCGTTCTCATAGCATCCTATGGCCTGCGCATATTGCTGATGCTGCTGCATGACCACACCCATGTTGTGGTAACTTCTGGCGCGTCGCATCTTGTTCGTTTCCAGTTTCGAAGCATTCTCAAACTGTATCATCGCCATTGAATCCTTCTGCTGCATCATCAGGGCGCAACCCAGATTATAGACAGCCTGCGCATTCTTCTGGTTCTTGGAGATAGCCTTGCGATATTGCGTTTCGGCTGCAGCCCACTTCTGTTTATGATAGGCGCGGTTTCCCTGGCGGATGAAGTTGCGGTCGTTCTGTGCTCCCACCTTCGCCAAGCCCAGCACCATCAGGGCAAAAACCAATATATATCTTAAATATCTCATTCTTATTATATAATAATGTATAAACGTTTATCAGAAAGGCTTCCTGATGTCTTTCTTAAAAAACTTGATGTTTCTGAGCAGAGGATTCTTTACCTCAAGCAGACAGATTTCGATGATAAGCAACAGGATGACGAGAATACCTACAGCCTGGAACTGTTCATCATAAGCGCTGTAAACCACACTCGTCACATCGCCTTTCTGCAATTTGGCAATATCATCATTCAATGCTCTTTCCGCATCGCTAGTGTTATCTACATGAATGTACTGACCCTTGCCTGCCTGGGCAAGTTCCTTGCACATCTGCTCATTCAGGGCGGTCATTACGGTGTTGCCCGCATTGTCCTTCAGATAAGAGCCGTCGCCCATAGGGATTGGCGCTCCCTTGGTGTTTCCTATGCCCAGGATAAAGACATTGATTCCTTTCTTGTTGGCAGCAGCCGCTGCCTCCTGTGCGCCAGGCTCATGGTTTTCGCCATCGGTAATAACAATGATGGCTCTGCCCACATTCTCCTGCTGGGTGAAACTCTTGGAAGCCAAATCGATGGCTGCTCCGATATTGGTTCCCTGGGTCTGGATAAGACCAGGGGTTATGTTCTGGAGAAACATCTTTGCCGAAACATAATCGGTGGTGATTGGCAACTGCACGAACGCATCGCCGGCAAAGACAATGAGTCCAATCTTGTCGTTGTTAAAGTTGTCGACCAGATTTTCGATAAGCATCTTACTCTTGTCCAAACGGGATGGAACCACGTCCTGACAGAGCATGGAATTTGAAATATCGAGGCAGATGATGGTTTCAATACCATGTCGCTTATCGTGAGAAATCTTGCTGCCCATCTGTGGGCGAGCTACCATCACGATGAGAAGCGCCAAGGCTGCTAGCATCAGCACAAACTTAACTGTAGGGCGATATTTGGAGATGTTGGGCATGAGCTGTTTCAGAAGTTCCGGATCGCCGAGCTTCTTCAGTTTCGCCTTTCTTCTTCTCCATCCTATCAGTCTGATCAGAATCAGTACTGGTATAATCCACAACAGCCAGAGAAATATAGGATCTTCAAATCTTAACATTTTCTATTCTAATTATATCTTCTATTCGATTATCCGATAATCAGTAAAATATCTCCGATAACTGGTAAAATATCTCCGAAAGATAGCAGAATATCTCCGAAAGATAGCGGAATATCTCCGAAAGATAGCAAAATATCTCCGATAATCAGTAATGGCTCAGTATCCGGATTACGGAATTCTTCTGAACCAGGTGATGCGGAGCAGGATTTCTACCAGCAATACCAGGAGAGCTGCCAAGGCGAATGGCTGATAAGCTTCATATCGCTTAGCGAAATGCTTGACATTAAACTTGGTTTTCTCCAGTTTATCAATGTCCCTGTAAATCTTCTTCAGCTCGTTATTGTTCGTAGCGCGATAGAAATTTCCATCGGTTGTCTGCGCAATATCACCCAGCGTCTTCGTATCTATCTCTACCGGAATATTGACGTACTGTACTCCTCCTGCCACAGGCATTGGATAAGGAGCCACCTTGTTGGTTCCTACACCGATGGTGTAAACACGGATTCCGTAGCTTTTGGCAATCTCTGCTGCGGTCATTGGCGAGATTTCACCCATGTTGTTGCTGCCGTCGGTAAGAAGAATCACAACCTTCGATTTTGACTTAGAATCCTTCAGGCGGCTCACGGCATTGGCCAATCCCATTCCCACTGCAGTACCATCGTCAATCAGTCCCCGGGCGGCAATATCCGTACGGGTTGCCTGCAAGAGGCGCAACAGACTGGCATGATCGGTTGTCATCGGGCACTGGGTGAAGGCTTCACCGGCAAAGATAGTCAGACCGATGTTGTCGTTCGGTCTTCCCGAGATGAATTCTGTAGCCACATCCTTAGCCGCTTCCATACGGTTCGGTCTCAAATCTTCGGCAAGCATAGAGGTGGAAACGTCCATCGCCAACATAATGTCAATGCCTTCTACCGTCTTGTTGTCCCAAGCCGTATGCGTCTGCGGACGAGCCATCGCACAGACGATGAGCACGAAACAGATGCATCTCAGCACCATTGGCAGATGGATGAGACGCACACGCAGGCTCTTCGGAGCATATTGATACTTTTTCGTGTCGCTCATGCGCATGGTTGGCGCATTCTTCTTCCTGTAGAGGAAATACCATAATATATAAGGTATCAGCAACAGGAGCAACAGAAAATAGCCTTTACTTGCAAATTCCATTTCTATATTTTTCTATTTATAGCCAGGCAAAGAGTTTTCGGGAAACCGCTTTGCCCGGCGAAACGTTTCATAAGAACACCCTGCTTTACATCAGCAGCATGGCTGACTGATAAATGATGTAACCCAACAGAGCCAGACCTACGATGGCTCCTATCCAGAGGAGCGACTTGATGAGGCGGCGCTGAGATTGCGTCTTCTGCTCTTCATTGGTCAGCTGCGGAACCACCTTTTCTTCTGTAGGTTTCTCATCGGTCTTGGTCTGGTCGATGAAGTTGATGGCATTCACCAGGTTTGCGTCGTTCTCATTCACCAGGGTTTCATATTTGGCAAACTTCACGAGATCGGCAGTCTGGAAGAGTTCCTTCAGTTCATCAATCATCTTCTGGTCGCCTGCTTCGCGCAAACGTTCGATGATTTCCATACTGGTCATTTCCATCGCATTGAATCCGAAACGGCTCACGATGTATTCTCTCAGCGTATTGGTAAGCTGGGTGTAGTAAGCCTTCTGTGTTTCCTGATTCTCAACGTGCTGCTGCTTGATGACGTTGATTTGATTCAGCGCCTTTTCATGAGCCGGAACACGTTTTACGATGCGGATATGGGTGATAATCGGCTTATTGTTCTTCAGTCTGTTGCGCAGATAAAGCCATGCGCCACAGAGGATTAACAGCAATAGGCTCAACCAGAACTGCGCGCTCCATTCGCTCCAGGAGAAAGGATTATCCTGAACATCCTTAGGCGGATAGAACTGGTTGGGATGAACCGTATCTACAGGCACGGTGAGCACCTTCAGCGCAAGCTGGTTGCCATGAAAGTTCTTGCCGTTTACCTTCACATTGAGCGCAGGAATCACGTACACCTTTTCATCAAATGAAGTCAGCGTATAGTCGCGGCTCACCACCATGCGGTCGTCGCCTATGTGCGAAGTGTCGCCCTTACTCTGCTCTACCACTTCCACTCCCGGCGTAATTTGCTGCTGCGGCTTGAAAGATGGCAGTTGCACCTTATCGCCCTGCTTGACCGAAGCTTTCAGATGCAGCACGGTCTGCTCTCCAATCAGTATCTGCAGCGAGTCGATGCGTTGCTCTACCTGCTGGGCTTGAGCTAAGCCTGAGCACCCCAGGAGAACGAGCGACAATATGATATTCTTTACTTTAAACATAGTTTCTTTACTTTGAGCTTTCGGTTTATCAGCCCCTCTGCTTGAAAAGCATCAGGAGCGCCTTCGAGAAGTCCTCGTTAGTGGCAATCGAAGTCCAGTCGACCTTGCTTTTGGCAAAGTCGGTTTTCAGATTCTCCTGCTGCATCAGCCATTGCTGGGTATGGGCCATTCGCAGTTTCTTCGAACTTGTATCAATATACATTTCGTGTCCGGTTTCTGCATCCATCACCTTGAGCAGTCCTACATCAGGCAGCACCTTGGCACGCGGGTCGTAAACCTGGATGGCTACTACATCATGCTTTTGGTTGGCAATCTGCAGCTGATGCTGGAAATCCTTATGATCGTAGAAGTCGCTGATTACGAAAGCTGTGCAGTGGCGTTTCATCACGCGGGTGAAATATTCCAAGGCGCAACCGATGTCGGTACGCTGGCTTTGCGGCTGGAAGTTGAGCATTTCTCTGATGATATAGAGAATATGTTTTCTTCCTTTCTTAGGCGGAATGTACTTCTCGATACGGTCAGAGAAGAAGATGACACCTATCTTGTCATTGTTCTGAATGGCACTGAAGGCGAGTGTGGCAGCAATCTCAGTAGCCAGATCGCGCTTCATCTGCTTCATCGTACCGAAATCGAGCGACCCGCTGACGTCTACGAGCAGCATCACCGTCAGTTCCCTTTCCTCTTCAAACACCTTGACGTAAGGCTTATGAAAGCGGGCGGTCACGTTCCAGTCGATGTCTCTCACATCATCGCCATACTGATATTCGCGCACCTCGGCAAAGGCCATTCCCCTACCCTTGAAGGCAGAATGATACTGACCAGCGAAGATGTTCTGACTCAGTCCGCGAGTCTTGATTTCTATCTTCCGAACCTTTTTTAAGATATCTTGTGTATCCAAAATCCTAAACTATTAACTATAAACTATCAACTGTTAACTATCAACTGTTAACTATAAACTGTTAACGATCAAGGCACTTCCACCTTATTAATGATGCGGCTCACGATTTCCTCGCTTGTCACATTGCTTGCCTCAGCCTCGTAAGAAAGGCCGATACGGTGGCGCATTACGTCATGAGCTACAGCTCTTACATCCTCAGGAATCACATAGCCGCGATGCTTGATAAACGCATAGGCTCTGGCTGCCTTGGCAAGAGAGATGCTGGCACGAGGACTGCCGCCGAAGGTAATCATGTCTTTCAGTTCGCCCAGTCCGTAGCGCTCAGGATAACGTGAAGCAAAGACGATATCGGCAATATACTGCTCAATCTTCTCATCGAGATAAACCTCGTTTACAATCTTGCGAGCCTTCAGAATCTCCTCAGCTGATGTTACAGGTGTAACCTCAGGAAGTCCGCCCTGAATATTCTCGCGGATGATAAGCTTCTCCTCTTCCAGTGTAGGATAATCAATAATTACCTTCAGCAGGAAACGGTCTACCTGTGCTTCAGGCAACTGATAGGTTCCTTCCTGCTCGATAGGGTTCTGTGTAGCCATTACCAGGAACGGACTAGGCAGTTTGAAGGTTTCATCGCCAATGGTAACCTGGTGTTCCTGCATGGCTTCGAGCAGCGCACTCTGCACCTTGGCTGGGGCACGGTTAATCTCATCTGCCAAAACGAAATTGGCGAAGACAGGACCGCGCTTTACATGGAAAGCCTCGTCTTTCTGCGAATAAATCTGAGTACCCACCACATCGGCAGGCAACAGATCAGGAGTAAACTGAATGCGGCTATAGTCGGAGCTGATAAGCTGTGACAATGTCTTGATTGCAAGTGTCTTCGCCAGTCCAGGCACACCCTCAAGCAGGATATGACCATCAGAGAGAAGACCGATAAGAAGGCAATCTACAAGGTGTTTCTGACCTACGATTACCTTATTCATGCCCATTACCAAATTGGTAACAAACTGACTTTGTTGTTCTATCCGGATATTCAATTCGCGGATATCAATAGCTTCTGCCATAATTCTATATTTTTACGTTTAATTTCTTAATTCAAACAATATATTTCCAAAACCAAACGCAAAAGTACTCAAATTAAGCCACAAAAGCGAAAAAACCTATCTAAATAATATTAAAAATGTTTCATAAAAGCTATTTTTAGGTTCTTTTAAAGAATAGCTTTTATGAAACAAACTAGATTTCAAATATTTTATCTGTTTTTATGCTTCATGTACCATGGATGAACCAAGAAATTGTACACCAGCAACGATACGATTGTAAAAAGAAGTGCATAGTGCAACATCCCTGATTCAACCATATTATATACAGGATGATCTACGTCAAAATACTCTCTCGCCGGAAGATTATGGAACAGGAATCCGAGACCGAATCCCAAGCTCAATCCCAATTCCCAAGCCAGGAAAAACGAATTCACGCTCGTGCCACGCTGGCAATGTTTGGCAAGCTTGATATAGAAGAGCAGAAAACGGCTTCCGATGATTCCCAAGCTGAAACCCAGCAAGGTTGGAACCACGATTTCGACAGCAAACTCCTGAGTTCCGAACGAAATCAGTTCAGCAGAAGCCAACAATATCAGACCTACCAATATCTGACTCTTCAAATCTGCATCAGCAAAGGCAAACTTTTCTGCCAGGAACGCCAAGACCAATCCTCCGAAAATCATCAGAAAGATGCCAGTAGGATGAGGCACAGAAAAGTATAATCCCGCAGAAAAAGTAATCAGGATGATATTGACAAACAGCGGGGTTCCCTGTGGCAGATAGAAACGGTCGAGGCTGAAAGTCTTAATTCCTTCGGCTGGTGCCTTAAAAGGAAACTTGGCGCGAGAAACCAGCACGAAGGCTCCCAAAGCCAGCAACGAAGCCGTAGGGAAAACATAGTCCATGCCGAAATAGTTGTAAACAAAACATGCCACCAAGGGTCCTACAGCTATCGAAAAGCGGGCAAACCAGGAGGTAATATAATTAGCCTCGGTGCGCTGGAAAGACTCGCAGGAATCAATAACCAGCGTACTGGCAAGCGACATCTGAGCCAGCCCCAGAAATGCTCCCAACAGGAAACGGACCGCCAGGAGAACCTCAAAAGAAAACCTGATGTTCCAGAACGTATCCAGATAGTAAAGAACCGAAAGGCAAACAACCACACCTAAAATGGAAAGCTGACAGACCATATTCCTGCGGTAGCGCTGCACCAGATAAGAGCAGAAGCCGCCAAACAAAAACAGTCCAAAGCCGTATGCAAGAAGCACACACCCTATCTGCCACATCTGATACTTCTCCTGAAGCAGGATATAAGGAATGGCAAAAATGAGCATGTACACACTCGACATCAGCAAGAGATTGGCAAAGCATAATCGCCAAAAGTCCTTGTGCCACAGCTTGATATGTACTGGAGTATTTTGTGTATCCATTATTCTAAACTCTTTATGAATCTATCGTATTTATACTCTCTTACACTTCGCAAAAAAGAGAGTTAATGTTAGTAACTCTCTTCAGCGCTAGGATAATCTACGGTCTTCACCGCATCAATATAAGCCTTCACACCCTTGGTCATTTCCTCGCCTACCTGAGCAAAGTGGCGCAGGAACTTAGGCTTGAAGCCCTGTGTCATTCCGAGTGCATCAGCATAAACCAGAACCTGTCCGTCGCAGCCGTTACCAGCACCGATTCCGATGGTTACAGCCTTTACCTTCTTGCTTACTTCAGCAGCGAGCTTAGCAGGAACCTTCTCCAGCACGATGGCAAAGCAGCCTGCTTCGTCCAGCGCAATAGCGTCGCTGATAAGTTTCTGTGCCTCAGCCTCTTCCTTGGCTCGGATTCCATAACCGCCAAACTTGTTCACGCTCTGCGGGGTAAGTCCGAGATGACCATGAACCGGGATTCCGGCATTAACCAGCGCCTTAACCGTGTCGCAGATTTCTACGCCGCCTTCCAGTTTCAGAGCGTCTACACCCGTCTCCTTCATCATGCGGCAAGCATTGCGCAGCGCCTCTTCCTTGCTGATCTGATAGCTGCCGAAAGGCATGTCGCAAACCACGAAAGCATGCTGGCAGGCACGTGCCACGCTGCGGGCGTGATAAATCATCTGGTCAACAGTAATCGGCAATGTATCTGCATTTCCTGCCATCACATTGCTGGCCGAATCACCTATTAATATAGAGTCAATTCCTGCAGCATCTATAATTCCGGCTGTTGTAAAGTCGTATGCTGTCAGCATGGTTACTTTCTCGCCAGCCTTCTTCATTTCTGCGAAGGTCTTGGTGGTAATTTTCTTCTTGTCAGTAGATAAATATCCCATTTTTTATTTTGATTTATTTATTGTTCTGCGTTGAATCTATTTCGCATCCTCCACGATGCGCTGCAAGTCAGCAAAACTGAACCCCCTGTAATCATCTATCACATAGTCGGATAGCGGCTGGATGGCTTCTCTGCTGTTCGTTGTGGCAAGACCTAGGGTAAAGGCTCCTGAGGCTCTCACCGCCTTCAGTCCGTTGAAGCTGTCTTCCAGCCCTACACAGTCCTCCGGTTCCACACCGAAACAGGCTGCACCTTTCAGATAGCAGTCTGGATGAGGCTTGCTTTCGGCGAAATCCTCGCTGGTCAGTACGCGGTCGAAATAAGCCTTGAATTCCGGGTGACGTTCATAGACATTCAGCATCTTCTGAACGTTGCTGCTCGTTACCACAGCGCATTTTACGCCATGCTGCTTCAAGTCGCTGATGAAGTCTTCGAACCCTGCAATATATTCATACTGCATGGTCTTTTCAAACTCATCCAGTCGGGCTGTAATCTTAGCCTGTTCCTCCTTTGCGCCGGTAAAACCTTCGATGTGGGCGAAGACGGCTTCATCGGTGAAATACTTGTCGTAAATCTGAACCAGAGTCTGTCCTTTGATGCGATATTCGAAATCGGGCATTTCCGGATGATACTCCCTGCCTATCATTCCCCAGAAGATGGAGTACTGAGATTCTGTGTCGAAAACCACGCCATCCAAATCGAAGAGTGCTGCTTTTATCATATTTCCTTGTCTGTTTTTATCTATTTTTGCTTAAATTATATTGAAAACGGGTGCAAAGTTACGCAAAAAACTTAATATACGAGCATAATCTGACAGATTTTGATGTTTTTATTACGTGTTTTCCGATTTTTTACACTACCTTTGCAGAAAAATCAGTAGAAATAAAGAAGAATACATATAATTATATGATAGAAATAATAGAGAAATACTTCCCGAACCTCACGGAAGAGCAGAAAAAGCAGTTCGAGGCACTCGATGCATTATACCGCGACTGGAACAGCAAGATCAATGTCATCAGCCGCAAGGACATCGATAATCTGTACGAGCACCACGTGCTCCATTCTCTGGCAATAGCCAAGGCCATCCATTTCCGTCCGGGCACGGAGATTCTCGATTTCGGCTGCGGTGGAGGTTTCCCGGGCATTCCGCTCGCTATCCTCTTCCCTGAATGTAAGTTCAAGCTGATAGATGGAACGGGCAAGAAAATCAGAGTCTGCAACGAGGTGGCTACGGCCATCAATCTGCAGAATCTCAAGGCTGAACACCTGCGCGGAGAGGACGAAAAAGGCAAGTACGATTTCGTGGTAAGCCGTGCGGTAATGCAGCTTCCTGACCTGATGAAGATTATCAAGAAAAACTTTAAACAGAAGGGGCAAAACGCTCTGCCTAACGGACTTCTGTGTCTGAAGGGCGGTAATCTGAAAGAAGAACTGAAGCAATACTTCAAGATTTCAGAAATCACACCGCTCAGCACTTTCTTCGATGAAGAATGGTTCAGCCAGGACAAGCAACTGGTTTACGTTCCGGCTTAGTAGAAGTGAAGAGTGAAAAGTGAAGAACGAAGAATTCATTTGCTTTGCTAATCATATTCAAGTTTCGCATGTGGTTCATGTATGGGCTGAAAGCCCCAAAAGCTACCAGAAGCAGCACGCCCTGAAAGGGCAG
>ULYG01003807.1_pt1 | contig 12857 bp, 8 predicted proteins | sample 1961971 | NCBI WGS metagenome assembly ULYG01 (sample SAMEA4835858, study PRJEB28245) | human gut metagenome | biome: gut microbiome; material: fecal sample | place: Denmark | collected 2008 | reverse complement strand
CCCTCGACTCATGCCGCAGCATGGCGTTGCGCAACAACAAGACAATGCAGATTGCGCAAGAGCGCATCAAAGCTGCCGAATACCAGAAAAAGCAGGCATTCGCAGCCTATTTGCCGGGAATCGATTTCGCCGGTGGATATATGTACAACCAAAAGGAAATCTCGTTGCTCTCAGGCGACCAGATGCTTCCGACAAAGACGTTCAACCCAGCCACAGGAACCTACGACTTCAACCTCCTCACCGGTCCCGACGGACGTCCGGTGCAGGTGAACGGACAATATGTCCCCACACAAGTGGCTTTGATTCCAAAAGAGGCGATGACGTTCGACATCCACAACCTCTTTGCCGGAGCCGTTACGCTCACCCAACCGATATATATGGGCGGAAAAATCCGCGCGCTCAACAAAATGGCTGAGATGGGGCAGGAAATCGCGTCGCTGATGCACGACAACGCCGCCCGCGAGGTGGTCTATTCTGTCGACGCCACCTATTGGCAGGTTGTGTCGCTCGGAGAGAAGAAAAAACTCGCCGTAAGCTATATCGAACTGCTCGACACGCTCCACAGCAACGTGGAAGCGATGATACGCCAAGGCATTGCCACCAACTCCGACCTTCTCAATGTGGAGGTGAAACTCAACGAGGCAAACATCGACCTCACGAAGGTTGACAACGGTCTGGCTCTGTCGCGCATGGCGCTGGCTCAGATTTGCGGCATGCCGATGACCCAGGAATTCACACTCGCCGACGAGGTGTCGGACCACAAATCGTTTGGAGCCATGCAGCCCGCCGCATACACGATGCAGGACGTCTACAACAACCGCTCCGACATAAAAAGTCTGGAACTCGCAGTCAAGGTCTACGAGCAGAAGCAATATGAGGCTCGCTCATCGATGCTGCCCACCGTTGCGCTGGTGGGCACCTACGGATTCTCCAATCCAAACATTTTCAACGGCTTCGACAAGAAATTCAACGGAATGTTCAGCGTCGGAGCGATGGTAAAGATTCCTTTGTGGCACTGGGGCGGCAACTACTACAAATACAAGGCGGCACGCAGCGAGAGCATCGTGAAGAGCCTGGAGCTTGAAGAAGCAAAGGAGAAAATCGAGCTGCAGGTGAGCCAAGCCTCCTACAAGACCGCCGAGGCGGCAAAGACTCTGCGCACCACCGAGTCAAACCTGTCAAAAGCCGACGAAAACCTGCGCCAGGCGCAGCTGGGCTACAAAGAAGGGGTCATGACACTCGACAACGTAATGGCTGCACAAACGGCTTGGTTGAAAGCAAATTCGGAAAACATCGACGCCGAAATCGATGTGCAACTCTGCAACGTATATCTCTCAAAAGTGACTGGAACTTTAAAATATTAATCTGAACAAAAATAAAAACACGATATGGAAAATCTGAATTTCAAAACAGAGGACGAGAAAACAATACGCAAGAAAGAACACAGCCTGTTTCTTGCCATCGCTGCCACGGCTGTGGCTGTGATTGTGCTGGCAATCATCGGCTTCATCTCCATCAAGCCCGCACAGCAGATTGTGCAGGGACAAGTTGACGGCACCAACGTGCGCGTGTCGGGACTGATGCCCGGACGCGTGGAGAAATTCTACGTCCACGAGGGACAGATTGTGCATAAGGGCGACACGCTCGCAAAGATTGAGAGCGCCACTGTCGACGCCAAGCTGGCTCAGGCTCTCGCCATGCGCGACGCCGCCGAAGCCCAGAAGGAAAAAGCCGACGCCGGAGCGCGCAAGCAAGTGATTGCCAGTGCATACGAGTTGTGGCAACAGGCCCGCGCATCGCTCGACATCCATAAAAAGACTTACGAACGCCTTGAATCGCTCTACAAGCAGAACGTTGTGTCGGCACAGAAGCGCGACGAGGCAAAGGCTGCCTACGACGCTGCAATCGCCCAGGAAAGCGCAGCCAAGTCGCAGTATGACCTTGCCCGCGAAGGCGCTCAGAAAGAAGACAAGATGGCAGCGGCGGCTATGGCAAACGCAGCCAGAGGCTCAGTCGCCGAAGTTGAGTCAATTCTGAAAGACCAGTACCTTCTTGCTCCATGCGACGGCGAGGTGACCGACATTTTCCCCAACGAGGGCGAACTCGTGTCGACAGGCACACCAATCATGAACGTCATGAAATCAGCCGACAAGTGGATGGTTTTCAACGTGCGCGAGACAATGCTCAAGGACTTGACCGTAGGCAAAGTGGTGTCGGTAAGCATTCCAGCCCTCGGCTTGAAGCAAGTGAAAGCCAAAGTCTACTATGTAAAAGACATGGGCGACTATGCCGTTTGGCGCTCAACCAAAGTCACCGGTGAATACGACAGCCGCACATTCGAGGTGCGCTTGTCGCCTGTCAATCCAATCGAGAACCTGCGTCCGGGCATGACCGTCGTAATGGAATAACAAAAAAATGATAAGCACAGGATTTGTCAACTCAATAAAGCGCGGATGCCGTCAGCTGTGCGGCAGGCGGATCTACTTCTTCGCCATGACAGTCATTCCGATTGTCTTGGCAGGATTTCTGCTCGGTCTGATGAGAAACGGGCTGCCGCTACACATCCCCACCGCCATCGTAAACCACGACAACACCGAGAGTACACGCAAACTGATCCGCAACATCAAGTCGTCGGAGGAAGTCAGCGTCGTGTCGGTTGTCAGCAGCGAGGCGGAGGCGATGCAATTGATACGCAAAGGAAAAATCTACGGTTTCTACGTGATTCCGTTCAATTTCACAAGCGATGCCACTGCCGGACGCGCTCCGGAACTGGCGTACTACACCAACTCGACGTTCTTCATTCCAAGCTCGCTGCTCTTCCGCAGCCTGAAGACCAATTCAGTGCTTGCCTCGGGGGCGATTGTGAAGACATATCTTGTCAACTCCGGAGCCGCTACCGACACTCAGGCGCAGACGCTGCTGCAACCCGTCGTGCTGCAAACAAATCCGCTGCACAACCCCGAAAGCAACTACAGCGTGTATCTCTGCAACTCTTTCATCCCGGCGGCGCTGGCTCTGATGATTCTGCTCGTGACAGCCTACAGCATCTGGCACGAGGAGAAGATGCAGACTTCACCGCAATGGATAAAGGAGGCACACGGCTCGATAACAATCGCCCTGCTAGGCAAACTGCTGCCGCAAACGGTGGTTTTCGCCGCCGTGGGAGTGTTCCTGCAGTCGCTGATGTACGGCTACCTGCATTTCCCTCTCAACTGCAGTCCGTGGCAGGCTGTCGGCACAATGCTTCTGTTTGTCCTCGCCAACCAGGGATTTGCCGTATTCATCTCAGGCATAATGCCCAACTTGCGCATGGCACTCAGTTTCTGCTCCCTGTTCGGCATCCTGACCTTCTCCATAGGAGCGTTCTCATTCCCGCTGGAAGACATGTATGGAAGCATCGCAATCTTCTCCTACATCCTTCCGTCGCGCTATTACTTCCTGATTTACGTAGACCAGATGCTTAACGGACTTCCGCTCTACTATTCGCGTTTCTACTACGCCGCGCTGCTCGCGTTCATGCTGCTGCCGCTGCTTGTGGCACGCCGCATCAAGCGCCATGCGCTTCACCCGGTTTATGTGCCTTAGACTATTGACAATATGGACAGTATAAGAAAATTCTATCACGACATTATAAAAGTTTGGGCAAACGAGATCCGGCTGATTTTCAAGGATAAGGGCATCTTGATTTTCCTTTTCCTCCTGCCTCTCGCCTACCCGATTGTCTACGCGCTAATCTACAACCCCGAATTGGCGCGCGAGGTGCCGGTGGCTGTCGTCGACGAATGCCGCTCGACACAAAGCCGTGAACTGGTGCGCATGATGGACGCTTCCGAAAACACGCAACTGGCCGGATATGCCGCCGACATGCAGGAGGCCCGGCGCATGGTTGCGGAAAAGAAAGCCTACGGCATCTTGCTAATCGACAGCCATTTCTCAAAAAACATTGCCCGTGGCGAACAGGCTCACGTGACATTGTTCTGCGACATGTCGCTGCTCGTGCGCTACAAATCGATGCTCACCTCGCTCACCGACGCCACAATGACGCTCGGAGGCAAGATACAGGTGGAGACCATTGGCCGCCTCGGCGCCGACGGCCCCAAGATTCCGGCAACCGTCAGAAGCACGTATGTGGCTCTCGGCAACCCCGAACAAGGCTTTGCCACATTCCTTCTGCCAGGCATCCTGACGCTGATTGTGCAGCAGTCGCTCATTCTCGCCATCTGCATGATGGGCGGTGCAATCTACGAGCGCCGTCGCCGCAACGGAGGCATCGACCCGCTCGACACGGTCAACTCCGGAGCCGTATGCCGCCTGCTGGGCAAGTCGCTCGCCTATATCGTCATCTACATCATCCCGTTGCTCTATCTGCTCTTAATCGTGCCCGCCATCTTCAAATATCCGCAAGTGGGCGGCTTTATCGACATCCTGCTGATGTCGATACCCTACATGCTGTCGGTGACATTCCTCGGAATGACTTTGCAGGTGTTTGTGCGCGAACGCGAGAGCGCGTTTCTGGTGATTGTGTTCACTTCGATAATCTTCCTGTTCCTGTCGGGCATCACATGGCCGCTTTTCGACATGAACCCGTTCTTCCGCTTCCTCAGCGGATGCTGTCCGTCGACATGGGCGATGCAGGCGTTTGAGCGCATCAACGCCAACGGCGCGTCGATAGCCGACATCGGGCTGGAATACCAGATGCTGTGGCTCCTTTCCGCAGTTTATTTCTTCCTCGCCCTTGCCGTCAACAAATTCTCGCGCTACGGTATGCTCTACCAACTCAGCCACAGGGAACACGCCTGACTGCATAAAATTTCTTAAAAGAAACCGTCCATAATCCAACAACCACCGAAAATCGCTAACTTTACGTTTTGATAAGGTTTTTGGATTATGGAAAATAATGGAAAAATTCTTTGGGCTGACGACGAGATCGACTTGCTGAAACCCCACATCATGTTCTTGAAAATGAAAGGATATGACGTGACGACAGTCAACAACGGAGCCGACGCCCTCGACCGGGTGGAGACGGAAACGTTCGACATCATCATCCTCGATGAAAACATGCCAGGCATCAGCGGTTTGGAGACTCTGCAACAAATCAAGCAGGTCCAGCCCAACGTGCCGGTTATCATGATTACCAAAAGCGAGGAAGAGAACATCATGAACCAAGCCATCGGCAACAAAATTGCCGACTATCTTATCAAGCCGGTGAATCCTAACCAGATACTGATGTCGCTGAAGAAAAACCTGCATTCCGGGCAACTGGTGTCGCAGAAGGCTACGAGCGACTACCAACAGGAATTCCGCAACATCGCGCGGCTTATCAACGAGTCGGACAACATCGACGACTGGTATGATCTATACCGCAAACTCGTGTTCTGGGAGATGGAGCTGTCGCAGACGGAGACAAACATGGACGAACTGCTGCTGATGCAGAAAAACGAGGCAAACTCGGAGTTTGCCAAGTTTGTGAAACGCAACTATGAGTCGTGGGTCAACGGCGGCAAGCATCCTCTTATGAGCAACGAGATTTTCAAGGACAAAGTGTTTCCGCTGCTCGATGCCGGCGAAAAGGTGTTTTTCATCCTTATCGACAATTTCCGCCTCGACCAATGGCGCATAACAAAGCCTATCCTTGCCGAATGGTTCAACATCGAAGAGGATCTCTACACCACCATCCTGCCGACCGCCACGCAATATGCGCGCAACGCAATATTCTCCGGACTGATGCCGCTGCAGATTGAGAAAATGTTTCCGGAGCTGTGGGTCGACGAGGATTCGGAGGAGGGGAAAAACCTCAACGAGTCGCCTCTGATTCAGACGCAGCTCGACCGTTTCCGCAAACGCTACAAATTCTCCTACAACAAAATCTACGAATCGTCTTTCGGCGAAAGACTGCTGCAGAATTTCAGCAATTTCAACAACTTCGACCTCAACGTGATTGTGTTCAACTTCATCGACATGCTGTCGCACGCGCGCACGGAATCGAAGATGATACGAGAACTGGCGTCGAGCAACGCCGCATACCGGTCGCTGACCGAATCGTGGTTCCGCCATTCATCGGCAAGCGACTTGCTGCGCCGCATAGCCGAGAGCGGTGCCCGCGTGGTGCTGACCACCGACCACGGCACAATCCGCGTCGACAACCCGATAAAGGTGGTCGGCGACAAGGCGACAAACACCAACCTGCGTTACAAACTAGGCAAAAACCTCGGCTACAACGAGCGGCAAGTTTATGAAATCAAGCAACCGGAACGCTTCGGGCTGCCGGCTCCAAACATTTCCACAAAATACATCTTCACCACAAACCGCGATTTCTTCGCGTATCCAAACAACTTCAACTATTATGTGCAGTACTACAAGGATACGTTCCAACACGGCGGCATATCGATGGAAGAGATGCTCGTGCCGATAATCACGATGCAGCCAAAATAGACAAGGAATGGAAAAAACAAACTATACAATATCGTTCTCACCAGCCGCTGACGCTGTCGACGTAGATCTGCCGGCTTCGAAAAGCATCAGCAACAGGGCTCTGACAATCGCTGCCATGGCCGACGGATGCAGCATCGGCAACATCGCCGACTGCGACGACACAAACGCCATGCGGCGCGCGTTGCTGACTCAGAGCGCTCAGGCGAACGTGAATATCGGGGCGGCGGGAACGGCTATGCGGTTTCTGACAGCCTACTTCGCCTCGCAACCGTGGCGCAGCGTGCTGCTCGACGGCACGCCACGCATGCGCAAGCGTCCGATAGGCGAACTGGTGGAGGCTCTGCGCCACTGCGGCGCCGACATCGACTACTATGCCTCCGAGGGATATCCGCCTCTATGGATTGAGGGCAGGCATCTGAAAGCCGACGCGCCACTGCGGATGCGCGGCAACGTAAGCTCGCAATATGTGTCGGCGATGATGATGGTTGCGCCTATGATGAAGGGCGGACTGACAATTGAAATCGAAGGCGGACTGACTTCGCGCCCATACGTCGAGATGACGGCGGCTCTGATGCGCCATTTCGGAGCGGAAGTGACTGTCGGGGAGTCGACAATCGTCATCGAGGGAAAGCCTTACTCGCCCAGCTCGCTGACCGTGGAGAGCGACTGGTCGGCGGCAAGTTACTGGTATGAAATCAAGGCTCTCTGTCCTGACCTCGACATCCGTCTGAACGGCTTGCAGAGCGACAGTCTGCAGGGCGACAGCCGCGTGGCTGAATATTTCAAGCTGTTTGGCGTCACAACAGAGTACACCGACAACGGTGTGGCTCTCGGATTCTGCGACGCCGACCGCGATGCCGCGCTCAACATCGACCTGTCGAGCCAGCCCGACATTGCTCAGACCATTGTTGTGACGGCTTGCCTCACCGGGCGGCCGTTCCGCATCAGTGGACTGCACACGCTGCGCATAAAGGAGACCGACCGTCTCGAGGCGCTGCGTGCCCAACTCGCCCAACTCGGTTTCAACATAGAGATTGCCGACGACAGCATCCTTTCTTGGGACGGCGCAGCAGGCGAAGCCGCCGACGAACCGCGGATTCTCACCTACGACGACCACCGGATGGCAATGGCTTTCGCCCCGGCTGCAATACGCTTCCCCTCACTGACGGTGCTCGACGCCGGAGTGGTGTCGAAGTCATATCCCGACTATTGGCGGCATCTCGCACTGGCAGGTTTTAAAATGGAGGTAGCCAAATGATTCCCGCACTGATAATATTGGCTGTAACCATAGGCTTCGGGGCGGTGTTGTTCGTATGTCACAAAATCTCGGAGCGGCGGACTCCAATCAACACCCCTGATGACGCGGAAGCGGCTCCGGCCGTAGAGGAAGAGGGATGCTGCGGAATGCACATTACGTGCGAGAAAGACTCTTTGGCGACGCTGTCGACCGAAATAATATACTACGACGACGAGGAACTCGATGCCTACCGCGGCATCGCGCCCGACGGATACTCCGACAGCCAGATAGAGGAATTCCGCGACGTGCTGCTCACGTTGCTGCCCGAAGACATCGCCGGATGGGCACGGTCGCTGCGCCTGCGCGGCATCGAGATGCCGGCGTGTGTCAAAGAAGAACTGCTGCTGCTCGTCAGCGAGGAGCGCGAACGCAAGAACAAGAAATAAAGTTATGGAAATCTTTGAATACTCATTTTTTCAAAACGCTCTCGCGGCACTGCTGCTTGTGGGCATCGCATCGGCTGTGGTGGGCACGTATGTGGTGGCACGACGCATGATGTTTGTAGCCGGAGGCGTGACCCACGCATCGTTCGGCGGCCTCGGACTGGGATACTTTCTCGGAGTCAATCCCGTTGTGACGGCTGGATTATTCGCCGTGGCGTCGGCTGTCGGCGTTGAATGGCTGTCAACACGACAACGCGTGCGCGAAGACTCCGCCATATCCGTGGTCTGGGCTTTGGGAATGGCTCTCGGTATTCTGTTCGTGTTCCTGACTCCGGGCTACGTCCCCGAACTGCAGTCGTTTCTCTTTGGAAACATCCTCACCGTATCCCACACCGACCTTGCTGCGTTTGCCGCATTTCTCGTCCTGCTGCTTGCCGTGATGGCTCTGCTCCACCGTCCCATCGTGGCTTGCGCTTTCGATTCCGACTATGCGCGCACCATAGGTATGCCTGTGGCTCTTATCAACGGACTTATGACCATACTAGTTGCCGTCTGCATAGTGCTCACTCTGAAACTAATCGGCATCATGCTGCTGATGTCGCTATTTGCCCTGCCGCAGATGACTGCGGAAGTGTTCACCTGCCGACTGCGGCCGATGATGCTGCTTGCCGCCATCATCAGCGTTGCAGGCTCAACAGTCGGACTGATGGCTGCCTACGCCACCAATATTCCTGCCTCGGCAACCATCGTGCTGACCCTCATCGTCATATATGCCGCCGCACGGCTGTGGAAACAGGCAAAACGAAGCATTCATACATAAAACATTGTCAAGAAAATTTATGACGTCATACGCTCAACACTACCGCTCAACGCTGAAACTCGGCGTGCCTCTGTGCATCGGGCAGATAGGCGTGATCCTTGTGGGATTCGCCGACACACTGATGGTTGGACATTACGGCACAAACGACCTTGCGTCTGTGTCGTTTGTCAACAATCTGTTCAACCTTGTGATTATCGGTCTGCTCGGCTTCTCATACGGCATCACTCCGATTATCGGCGCGCTGTTTGCCAGACAGAAATACGACGAGGCTGGAGCGGCTTTCCGCAATGCTCTGATTGCCAACGCTCTGTTCGGCATACTGCTGACGGTGGTTATGGGCTGCGCCTACTTTTTTATCGACCGCTTCGGGCAGCCCGACGAACTGCTGCCCATCATCCGTCCCTACTATCTCGTAATTCTTGCGTCGATAGTGTTTGTGGCTCTGTTCAACGCAATGCGCCAGTTTGCCGACAGCCTTCTGCGCCCATCGGTGGGAATGTGGATACTTATTTCAGGCAACGCTGTCAACATTGTGTTCAACTATCTGCTCATCTACGGCAAGTGCGGAATGCCTGAGCTAGGCGCGCTCGGCGCCGGCATCAGCACTCTCGGCTCCCGGGTGCTGATGACAGTGGTGTTTGCCGTGGTGCTGCTGCGCGGACAGGCTTACGCACCTATGCGCAAGGCGTTTCTGCACACCCGTGAAAGCGTCGGAGAGATGCTGTCGATAACACGCACATCAATGCCCATCTCGCTGCAAATGGCCATGGAGACGGGCACGTTCACGTTTGGAGGCGTGATGATGGGGTGGCTCGGCACTGTGGAGCTGGCAAGTTATCAAGTGATACTCACCATAAGCACGCTCGGTTTCATGTTCTACTACAGCATCGGCGCGGCAGTGGCTATCCGTGTGTCAAACTACGTGGGACGCGGCAACCAGGCGGAAGTGCGCCGCTCGACATGGGCTGGCTATCACATACTGCTCGCAATGGTTGTTGCGGTGTCGTTCCTGCTTTATTTCGCCAAAGAGCCGCTGGTGGGCATCTTCACCGACGATAGCATTGTTGCGGCCTCTGCGATGGCTCTGATTCTGCCTCTGATCATTTACCAATGCGGCGACGCCACACAGATTTGCTTTGCCAACGCGCTGCGCGGCACAGGACAGTCAATGTCGATGATGTGGATTGCTTTTGTAAGTTACATTCTTGTAGGCATCCCGAGCGGATGGCTGCTCGGCTTCCCGTTGGGACTGCGCGACGTGGGCATTTTCTATGCGTTCAGCATAGCCCTGTTTGTGGGCGGTGCGCTGTTCTTATGGCAATTCCTGCGCGCCACGCGCAAGCATCAGTGCCATTAAAACCACAAGGAGAACGTCTGGCGGGGCAGTTTCTTCTCTATCACGGCCACTCCCATCTTGCCGTTGGTAAACGCCATTCCGTATGTCAGCCGCGACAGCAATGCGCGCCACAGACGTGCCACAACCTCGTCGTGCTGCAAATTGCGCACCACGACAACCGCCTCCGTTTCTGCCAACGACACAAGCCAGCGCTCCACGCTGACGGCTTCCGCCTCTGTCACTCGGTTGACCACCACATAACGCTTGCCGTCGCCGACGGCGGCAATATAGTCGTCGACAGCCTCGCCACACGAGCCGCTGACGCTGATGCGGTCTGCTTGATTCTGCAGCAGGACGAGCGCAATTTCCGGCTCTGCCTGACTGCTTGCAAGCCACATCCTCGAATCTGACGACACACGCAGCGTGCTGTATGCCGACACCCCGAAATTGGTGCCGAGTTGCAGAATCATCTTTGGGTTGAAATAGTTGGCGATGCGAAACATCATCCGGGCACTTTTCTCGGATATCATCCGCGGTTTTCTCACCTTGAGCAGACGTTTCATGCGGCGCGCCTCGTTGCGGCGTTCGGCAATGTCGGCATAGGCATAGTAAGCCGACTTCTCGCGCAGCACGTTGAGCACGAAATGGAAAGCAAAGGGGGAATGGATTCCGAACCCTTTGCTTTTACGGTAGCGCGTCAGCGCCGTGCAATATCGTCTGATTTTTCCCAACCTACAGCTGCTCCTTTCTTCTGCCGTAGGCTGCCACAGTGGCTATAAGTGCCACGATGAGAGCCAGATAAACAAGCGTTATCGATGTGTAGGCCACGGTTTCCGTCGTGTGTATCGACTTGGGGTCGAAGCGCATCACGATTTCATGGCTTCCTGCTGGCAGACGCATGCCGCGGAGCGTGTAGTCGACACGGGCTATCGGCAATTCCTTGCCGTCGACGGTGGCTGTCCATCCCCATGGGAAATAGACTTCGGAGAACACCGCCACTGCGTCGTTGCCGGTCTGCGACTTGTAGCGCAGCTCGTTGGGCTTGTATGATGTCAGGTATATCGTGTCACCAGGCTGCTTTGGCGCGGCAGCGCCAAGCACCGGCTTAAACTTAACGTCGGCAACCGCTTTTACTGCGGGATTCAGTTTCTGCAACGCGTCCATCTCGGCATCTGCTCCATCGGCATATTCAACGTTGTCGACAAGCCAGGCGTTGCCGAGCGCACCGGGGTTGGTCAGCACCTTGCCGTCGACAATCAGATATTTGGTGTTGAGCATATTGTATGCCTTCATGTCGACGAGCGAAAGGTCGACGGTGCCGTATGTCTGTTTCATCCCGAGAATCACGCCATTGGTCGGCTGCAGCATTTTGGATATAATATCGTTATAGCGCGTCAGTTTGGCTGCGTGGTATCCGCCAACGCTCTTATGGAAGAACGACGGATTCGGCGACCCGAAATTGCGCACGTCGGAAACGCGATAGTACGATTTGTCTTGAAGAATCTGGCTGTCGGCAGATGTAGGGATGAATGTCAGCGCATCGTCCTCGGTGTGCTTTACAAACATATCCTCGTTGATATAGCGTTTGTCCACCTGGAACATGTCGACAAGCACCACGGCAATCAACACGCCCACAAAGACGTTTCTCGAAAGTTTTCCCTTGACATACGCCAACAGCAGCACCGCGCCAACGGCAAGCAGCAACAGGCTGCGCAGCGAGTCGGCAGCCACCATCGACAGGCGCGCCTCTCCGACGATGCTGAACGCACGCGAATAGAAGTCGTGCTCCATTCCGCTGGTTTGCGCAAGGATTTCTTCGAGCTGCTCTGCCTCGCCGACACTCAGACCGTTGCCAAACACTGAAGGCATCAGCCATCCGATGACGCAGAACAATGCCGGGATGCCGAATGCGGCAAACACTGCATTGCGGTGCTTCTTGAAGAAATTCTCCTCGGTAAGAATCTGATTGACCGCCATCACGGCAAGTATAGGCAACGTAAACTCGACGATGACGAGTATGCTTGCCGGAGCGCGAAACTTATCGTACATCGGGAAATGATCGATCATCCAATATGTAAGAGGTGAGAAGTTATGACCCCACGACAACAGTATTGACAGAATCGAGACGGCAAGCAGCGCCCACTTCATCGGACCTTTGACCACAAACAACGCCAACAGCGCGAGTGCGAAAATAACCACCCCCACATAAACCGGGCCGTTGGTCATCGGCTGGTCGCCGAAATACTGGCGGAACTGCCCCACCATCTGCTGCAGCTGCGGACGGAGCTGCTCGTCGTAGGATGGATCGCCGGTAATCTGCGCCGCCTCCACAAGACTTTGCGCCTTGTCAAGGTCGATTACCGACGCAGGAGCCAAACCGCCGTCGTCGGTAATATCGTTGGGCTTCACCGTCGCGCCGCCCTTCACGTTAGGAATTATCAACGTCAACGTCTCATCGACACCGTAGCTCCAACTTGTCACGTTGTCGCGGTTGATGCCGTTTTTATTCACATTGCCCGACTCGCCCGACGACTTTGCCGCGGTAAGGTCGGTGGTGCGTCCACGAACGGTTTCCTTGCTATATTCATA
>ULYG01013558.1_pt1 | contig 15882 bp, 18 predicted proteins | sample 1961971 | NCBI WGS metagenome assembly ULYG01 (sample SAMEA4835858, study PRJEB28245) | human gut metagenome | biome: gut microbiome; material: fecal sample | place: Denmark | collected 2008 | reverse complement strand
AGTTCAAGTCTCACCAGCCGCACCATTCCAAGTTTATTTTCTTATATTTAAGTTTATATGCGGTTGTGGCGGAACTGGCAGACGCGCTATCTTCAGGCGGTAGTGGATTTATCCGTGAGAGTTCAAATCTCTCCAACCGCACCACTTCTATTTGCGATTTAACAGATTGTAACAAATTATAACAAACTGTAACGCAAACAGTAATTATCTAGCTATTTACAAAAGGAACGATAACAAATTGTAACGTATTGTAACGACAATTTGCCCCTTTTTTGCCCCTTTTTAAAAGAAATATTTGCCCTTTTTATATGAGGAGTGAGAAAGCCACTGCACATGATGCGGTGGCTCATTTTATTAGTGTCTTTAGACCGTGCCAGGCATGAGCATGGCACAGAAAACCACCCGCTATGCGGGTGGAAAATAAATGGTTATACCAATAAAAAAATCACAATCCGGTTTATATAATAGAGGAGTCCAAGCCACTATTTATAAAAAGGAGAGTGATTTTTTTGTCCAACAAAGCAAGTGCATTGGCACATACGAAATGGATGTGCAGGTACCATATCGTATTTACACCTAAGTATGGAAGAAAGATTATATATAATCAATACCAAAGATTTAGGTAAAATACTAAGGGAGCTATGTCGGTATAAAGGAGTAGAGATACTGGAAGGACATTTGATGCCGGACCACGTACATATCTTAGTGAGCATACCACCAAAAATAGCAATATCCAGTTTTATGGGGTGTCTGAAAGGAAAGTCCGCCCTGATGATGTTTGAAAAACATGGAAACTTAAAATATAAATTTGGGAACAGACACTTTTGGTCAGAAGGATATTATGTGAGTACAGTAGGATTAAATGAACAGACGATACGGAAGTATATAAGGGAACAGGAAAAAGCAGATATGATAAAAGATAAATTGAGTATAAAAGAATATGAAGATCCATTTAAATCATAAAGATTAACCCCTTAAGGGGTAGCGGAGTAAGAAGGACAAAGTGGCTTGAACAGAGTGAAAGCCAGCGCCTTGAGACGCTGGTCATAGTGATAAGGGCTTATAGCCCTACGACAAACCACCCGTTTTATGGGTGGTTTGTGATTGACTTGAATTGTCAAGCCAAGTGCAACATAGTTGAATAATAGACTTCATAGGGAGTTCTAAATCCAAGGCATTTCCGTGGTCGTTTGTTCATTTCATCCACTTTGCTTTGTATATATTCTTCCGACACATCATCAAGGTCGGAATGCTTAGGAAAATACTCTCTAAGAAGTCCATTTGTATTTTCATTCGTTCCTCGTTGCCAAGGGTGATGTGGTAGTGGAAAGTAAAACTTAACCTTTTCCAATGCAATAGAAATTTCAGCATGCTTTGCAAATTCCATGCCTCTATCCGGTGTAATTGAATGACAAGGCTGTTCCTTAAGACAGAAAATCATGGCATTTTTTACAGATATAGAATCATTCTTCTCGACTTTAGAACTTAGAAGAAATCGACGCTTTCTATCAACTAGGGTAACAAGGCAAGCACCACCTCTCTTTCCAATAACGGTATCAGCTTCCCAGTCTCCTATACGAGTTCGATTATTAGCCTCTTGCGGTCTGTCTGAAATAGTATTGCTGATGGGGATTTTGCCACGTTTTTCAATGTATTTCTTGGTATGTCGGGATTTTCCACGATGACGAAGTTTACGTATAGCACCTCGATTGCCATTAGAAGCACGTTCCTTGTCTGTGTCAAACATTCCGGAGTATATAGCTCTATATATTGTTGTATAGCTAATATACAGCTCTGATTTCTCCAGCTTTAGTCGACCGCATATTTGTTCAGGTGACCATTTTAATTTCAGAAATTTATCCCTGACATATTCAAATCTTTTAGAATCAGAAAGCTTGAGCTTAGGTTTGCAAACAGTGCGACGTTCTAAATATTTAGAGTGAGCTACACTTGGTGAATAAATTCCATCACAGCAATTACGAGCTATCTCTCGAGAAACCGTAGACTTATTACGATGAATAGTTTCAGCTATATAAGTTAATGTTTTGTTCTGAGAGTGAAGAAGAAATATCTTTTCTCTCTCAACTGGTGTAAGATGTTTGTAATGACTCATAGTTTCTCCTTGATTATTAGATGTCTTAGCAAACACCATTATACCAAGGCTATGAGTCATTATTTAATTGTTGCACTTAGAGTATAAATTCAAGGAAAAAAGAAAACCCCTGGTCTAACTAGGGGTTTTCTTTTTTCAATAAAATGAGCCACATTAACTTGTGGCTCAAAAAATGGGGAGATTTATTTAATAAATATATGTTGCAAGAGAGGAATAATTTCATATCCCAAAAATTTTAAACCTGCAAAAAACCAGTAGATAGCTTGTAATAAGAGAGTAATGGCTTTAACAGCCTTTAACTCGCTGTTTAATCCTAAGAATAAAGTAAATCGTTTGGGAAGCCAAATTATTAGTTCGACCCAATAAAGTGGATTAAAAGTTTCTAAGATTTTAGTCTTATAGGCTCCTTTAGATTCCGCAAACATTTCAAAAGTGGCGGTAGTAAATGGATGAAGTTTGCTGGGGTATGAGTAAATTGTACTGTGATTAGCGGAATAAGCTTGACCTAGGCCTGTAGGTAATGTGAGTGGTAATCCTTTATCGGGGGTAATAGAGAGTAATTTAGTTACTTCGTATTTAGATTGAAAGATTAATTCATCTGAATAATCTCCTTTGAGCCATTGTAAGTAATGGTCCATTAATTGCGAGCAACGCCAATATTTATAACTATTAGCGATTAATTTATATAGGGCAATAATTATAAAAAATATGAAAAAGTTTGAATACATATATTCACATCCTTTCTTAAAAGGAAATAAGTGATAGGATATTGGGATTTCGTGGATGGATTATTGGTAAATGCTCGAGTATGTGAAATAAAGTCTGTAAATAGCTCCATATGGTAGATAATCCCTTAGGCTAACTGTCCATCAGCCCTGTTGAAAACCACTGTAATTCATGCGTTCAGAAATGTCAATGTACCCGCAGGCTTTGATCTGTTGGAAATCTATTCAGGCATCCGGCCTTCATATATTATACTGAATTCGCCGTATATACCACCCCAGTTTTTCAAGGCCTGTCTCCATTTTTTTGTAATTTGGAGTGTTGAAAGATAGAGTGCCTTTAGCAGGGCGGTTGAACTTGGAAATACGCTTCTTTGTCGATTAAGTTTCTTGTATGTGCTGTTTACACTTTCAATGGCATTTGTCGTGTATATGATCTTTCTCGTTTCCATTGAGAATTTGAAGATTGGACATAGGGCATCCCAATTGTCATACCAGCGTTTCATGGCATAAGGATATTTCTGTCCCCATTTTTCACTCACCTTGTCGAGTGCAGTTCTGCCTGCTTTCTCTGACTCGGCATAATAGATTGTTTTCAGATCTGTCGCAAACGGCTTCATATCTTTGTAATAGACATGTTTAAGGGTATTTCTTACCATATGAACTATGCATCTCTGGTATTCGGTTTTAGGGGAGGCTGTGGTGACAGCTTCTTGTATTCCTCTCAAACCATCAGCGCAGAGGATCATCATATCTTTGACGCCACGATTTTTGAGCTCATTAAGGACGCCGAGCCAATACTTGGCACTTTCATTTTCTCCTATACTTAGACTGATTATTTCCTTAAAGCCCTCGCTGTTGATCCCGAGCATGACATATGCCGCAAGCTTACGAACCATGCCATTGTCTCTGACGGAGAAGTGGCATGCATCAATAAATACAATAGGATAAACGCTGTTTAACGGCCTGTGCCGCTATTCATCAATGTTCTTTAATATCTTATCTGTCACATCGGAGATAAAACTTTCGCTGCACGCAAATCCGTAGATGTCTTCTATCTGTTCTGAAATCTGCCTTGTGGTTAAACCTTTAGCATACATACTGGTGATCTTGTCATCTATACCAGAAATGTCCTTTTGCCGATTTTTTACTATCTGTGGCTCAAATGTGCCATTCCTATCTTTGGGAACATCTACCTTAAATTCACCGTATTTACTTCGGACGGTTTTTAATCCATTACGATAGTTTTCTAAATGGGAACGTGCAGACTTTGGATGGCCAAGATGGTCTGTCATTTCAGATTCCATCATAGACTTGATAGTTCCCCCAAGAAGATCTTTGAGTGCATCCTGAATATCTTCTGCGGTCTTTATTTCATACTCATCCATCAGTGCGGAGATGATGCTTCTCTTTCCTTCTGTTAAAGGACCTACATGATAAACATCTTTTTTCTTGCGTTCCATAATTAAATCTCCTATATTCACCACTAATCTGATACTACCATAGGAGGCTTATTGATTCATATTTACAGACTTTTTCTTACACACTCGATTTTTGATGTAGCATGTTCATTTCTCCTTTTAATCGTTCCAATAACCAAATTGTGATACCTGTTGAAATTGTTAGGATCATATTAATTAAAATTTGCCAGCCTTCTGCTTGCTCAATTCCGCAATATAATCCTAGTGCTAACACCCCTAAGAACCATTGTACTGTTGTAATTACACTTTTCATATTTAAGCCTCTTTAGCCACTTCATATGTTGTCCTTTCATCCAATTTTCGAATTTGTCTATATGGACCATCGTTTGCTGCGGTTCTAACTGAAGGCATATGTCGTTAAACTTACCTTCCTTACAGATCAAGTCAATTCTTCTGTAAATATACGTTTTGCTGCGGATCCATATCTTGTGCAATGTACTAATCGGTACATATTTAGGTTGAATAGTTTCCATTACTACACATTCCTTTCTGTTTCATCTTTCTTTCAGAATTGGTATAATCACTTATAAGGAGGTGATTATTTGAAAGAATTTTTTTCTGACCATGAGCCTGTTATAAGTGCTCTACTTGCCTTTGTATTTTCTGGCTTAGTTCTACTATTACCACTATCTGGACTTGTTCCTAACTCAATTTTTTTATGTATGTCTGCTATAATACTAATTTTGTTATACTTTTTTCTTCGTGAACGTTATGTTTTAAAAAAGATCACTCCTGTAACAAAATTTGTAGCAACAATTCGCGATTGTTCAAATCCATACGAACTTTTGTTTACCGTTAACATGACGTCTATTTTATCTGAAGGCAGTTTGTTCCTGCTTTCAGAATGTGTAAATGATAAAGAAACAGTCATAGCGCTTGGTGAGGTGACTACCATTAACAGTAAAGGTTTATATCAAGCCACTTATAAATTTATTGGATCTCGTGATATACCACTAAATAAAAACTGCTTGATTATAATTCCCTCTATAAAATCAGATACTATATATAAATATAAATTCTTTGATGTGGAAAAATAATCTAATGTACGAAATATAATTTGTGTTACTATAAATGTAAAATGATAAACATTTTTAACGAGTAAATATGTCTTTCCATGATTCCCCCTAGGAGGCCTGTATGCCAATTACTAAAACAATTAAAGTACTAAAAGTTCAACCTGGTGATTATGAAGTTGTATTAAATGTTGGTTCACAAGACGGAATTACAAATAATCAACGCTTTCTTATCTATGCATTAGGCGATGAATTTATCGATCCCGATACCGAAGAAAAGCTGGGTTGCCTTGAAATCGTTAGAGGCACCGGTGTTGTTAGCCATTTACAAGAAAAACTTTGTACCGTCAGAAGTGATAAAAAAACAAAAACATGGGAGAAAAAAGTTATTACTGAAAAGAGTCCCTATTCTGCCTTTGGCTTTAGTGATAAAACAATTACTGAAGCTACTCCTACGGAAACTAATTATCCATTTGATGAACCCCAAGAAGGTGATTTTGCGAAATTAATAACTGCTTACAACAAAGATTAACTGGTTGAGTGTTCTGCTTCTTGTGGAACACTCTTTTTGAAAAAAGAAAACCCCTGGTTAGACCAGGGGTTCAGTTGAACTTTAGCGTTGAGTCTTTAATATAAAAAAAGCCTCCTAAGTATTAATATAAAATTGCGGCCTGTAAACTGCAGTTTTAATTAATAGAAGGAGGCTTTTCAACATGTCATATGAACATAGTTTAGCACATACAAAATGGGATTGTAAGTATCACGTAGTATTTGCCCCTAAATATCGGAGGAAGGTATTTTATGGACAGAAAAGATATGAAATAGGACAAATATTACGTGAACTTTGTAAATGGAAAGGAGTAACTGTATTATCGGCTGAAGCCTGTCCAGATTATATACATATGATGTTAGAAATACCGCCAAAGTATAGCATATCAGGATTTATGGGATTCTTGAAAGGGAAAAGCAGCTTAATGATATATGAGAAATGGGGAAACATGAAGTATAAGTATAGGAACAGACAGTTTTGGTGCAGAGGATACTATGTGAGTACGGTGGGGAAACAAGAGAAAGTGATAGAAAGATATATAGAAAACCAGTTAAAAGAAGATGCAATGAGTGAGGAATTAATATTGAATTTTGAAGACCCGTTTACGGGTAGCAAGAAGTAGGATGCAAGTGAACAGGCCGCAAGCGCGTAAACGCGCCACTGGTAAGATAGGCTCTTTATGAAGAATATTTTTCCAGCCTCATGATATAATAAAATCATGTATAAATTATGGAGAGCGGATAGATGAGAAGACATATGTTCAGATGGTCTCCTGCGCGCATTATTGCGGGAGCCTTTGGCAGCATCAGCTTCATCGGTTCTATATTGCTGTATCTTCCCTGGGGGCATATGCCCGGACAAAGTATAACCTATGTAGATGCCTTGTATACGGCGGTTAGTGCTTTATGTGTGACAGGTTTATCTATTGTCGATACAGCAGCGGTATTTAATCCTTTTGGGCAGGCAATCTTGGCGGTGCTGATACAGGTAGGGGGGCTTGGCGTTTCTACCATGGGAGCAGGCGTACTGCTTATGCTTGGACGGAAAGTCGGGATACGGCAAAGAAATCTGATTCATGATACGATGAATCTTGATTCTTATTCCGGTGTGGTCCGTTTCTTGCGGACACTTTTCGCAACGACAGTTTTTATAGAGATCATCGGAGCCTTTCTTGGATATTTCGTTTTTCGCCGTGATTATGAAATGATGGAATCTATCGGGCTTAGTATTTTCCATTCTATTTCTTCGTTCAATAATGCGGGATTAACAATTCTGACGAAAGAACGGAGCATGGAAATGTATGCTGAAGATCCTTTTATGCTGATTCTTACGACAGCACTTGTTTTTGTTGGCGGTTTAGGGTTTATTGTAATTCGTGAGTGCTGGGTAAACCGGTTTCGTTGGCGCAAGCTCAGCATGCACTCCCGGGTTTCCATCTTTATGGCCGTATTCCTTCTGATTGGCGGCGCTGTGCTCCTTAAACTGACAAATCCTATTTCCTGGCTGGTCGCATTTTTCAGCAGCCAATCGGCGAGATCGGTAGGATATATGGTGTATCCTTTTGAATCCTGGTCTCCTGCGGGATTGCTTGTCATGCTGGTCCTGATGTTTATCGGCACTTCAACGGGATCAACGGGAGGCGGAGTAAAAACGAGTACTGTTTTTGCGCTTGTGCTCGGGGTACGTCGTGTAACGACCAATGCGAGAGCGGAGGCTTTTCATTATTCATTGCCGCCACTGGCGTTCAGAAAAGCGGCGGTTGTCGTAGTTTTGGCTATCGCAGATATCGTAATCAGTACGTTTATTTTGCTTCTTGTGTGCCCGGAACTTTCGCTGGCAGAAGCCTTTACAGAGATGATGAGCGCTTTTACTACGGTGGGACTGTCACTTGGGACGACAGCTTCTTTGAATGAATGGGGGAAGCTGATTTCTATTCTGGTTATGCTTACAGGAAGAATGGGACCGATGACTATTGCAACAGCCTGGTATTTTTATGAAGAAACCCGGGCGCGGTATCCTGAGGGCAATGTAACAGTTGGTTAATGGGGGAGAATATGCTCGGCTTTATGAAAAAAAAGAAGGAAGAAACAATTTCTTATGGAGTAATCGGCTTAGGGAAATTTGGTTATACACTTGCTATACAATTGGCAGAGTATGGCTATGATTTCCTTGTTGTGGATAAAGACGAGAATTTAGTGCAGGATCTCAGAACCGTGACAGAAAGCGCTATTGTGGTTGATGATTATGATAAGAAATCCATAAAAGATTCCGGCGTGAAAAACTGTGATGTAGTTATCGTCTGTTTAGAAGAACAGCTGGAGAAGTCTCTTTTAGTTACCCTGAATTTGATTAACCTCGGTATTAAGAAAGTTATTTCTGTGGCGGATACTTCAGAACATGGAGAGATACTTGAAAAAATTGGCGCTGAAGTTGTTTATCCAAAGCGGGATATGGCGATTCGCCTTGCCAGCCGCCTTCGCGCCAATATGGTTCTTGATTTTGTCCAGTTAAATGAAGAAATTAATATTTATAAAGCCTCTCTGCCGAAGCCTCTTGTTGGTCAAACTGTTGTCGGCAGTGGGCTGAGGACAAAGTTTGAACTGAATATTATTGCGATCCAGAATGCTGCAGGAGTTACTGATATGATTAGTCCGAATTATGTATTCCAGGAAGGCGATCTGCTTTTTCTTGCCGGAAGCAGAGACGGCTTTAAAGCGTTGACTGAATGGGTTGGACTTGCAGGTGAATAAATAGAAATCGAACCACTGCTTTGGAGGGCGGTGGTTTTTATGTATAGCAGGGAAAAGAACCTGCATGATCGGTTTATAGAAAGATACCATTCAGCCATATCATCAAAGTTTTCCTGTAAACTCGTTTCTTCTTGTAGTACAATAAAGAACATGGAGGAGTATATGTATACATTACGTAAAAGAGTACGTTTTTATGAAACTGACGGAATGAGGGTCGTTTATCACGGCAATTATCTTAATTGGTTTGAGGAAGCGCGTGTAGAATACATGCGTGAGGGAGGCGTGTGCCTCAATGATTTGCTGGCGGAAGGCATTGTATTCCCTATCCTGGAAATGAATGTGAAGTATATGAAATCCGCTGTGTATGATGATATCGTTCTGGTCAGGGCGTATCTTCGCGAGGTGAATCGGGTTAAGTTGGTATTTGAATATGAGGTGCTTCGTGAAAATACGAATGAGCTTTTAGCAACGGGACAGTCTGTGGGAACGTATACGAAGATTTCCACGGGGAAAATAGTGAGGATACCGGAAGAAAGATTGAAGAAGCTGATGGATATGGCGGAAGAGGACAGAATGGATGGATAACAGACCGATTGGGATCATGGATTCCGGCGTAGGCGGTTTGACTGTTGCCTGTGTCCTTAAAGAAAAATATCCGAATGAAAAATTTATTTTTATCGGTGATACGGCGCGGAATCCTTACGGAAATAAAAGCCCTGAGGAAGTCACTTTTTTTGCGGAAGAAATGAAAGCATTCTTAGCGGGAAAACAGGTAAAAATGATTATTGCCGCCTGTAATACGATTACATTTAGTGTGCCGCCGTCTTTCTTTGAAGGTAAAATTCCTGTCATCGGAATGAGTCTTGATTTTCCGGAACTGGAAAGCGTGAATCATCTGGCGGTAATTGGTACGCCCATGACGATACGGAGTCATCGGCATCGGGAACGGCTGAAAAAGGATTTTCCGCTGATGAATGTCACTGAAATCCCCATTGACGGTTTGGCTTATGCTATAGAAATGGGAAAAGAAGAATCCTTTATTTATGGGATGATAAACGAAGCAGTTCAAAAGGCCGGTGCTGAATCTGTGGACGCTGCTGTGCTTGCTTGTACACATTATCCTCTCGTTGCAGGAGTTTTCCGAGATATATTACCGAATACCCTGTTGATTGATCCTGCGGAGAGGACAGTGAAAAAAGCGATGTCCATCCTGGCTGATCAAAATGGGCAGTCTGAGGAAGCGGGACCATGCTTGTTTTTCTTTACGGAAAGTACCCTCAGGGCGGAAATTCTTGTAAAGAAAATGTTTGGCAGGCGAGCGGATATACAACGAGTTGTTTTATCAGGAGTGTGAAAAATGTTTGTATTGATTTTGAAAATAATTGGAATCTGTATTTTCCTTGTCTGTCTCGGGTTCCTTGCCTACTGGGGGATGGCGCTTCTTAAAGGCGACTGTTCGCTGCGTATGTTAAAGGGGAAAATGACGCCTTTAAAGGTGGAAGACATGGACAGGGAAAGTGTTGTCCTGTCTTTTGCGATACCGATTGTAAATACAGGGAGGCAGATCGGCACGATTATGGATGCGTTTGTCCGTACATACCTTCCTTTTGAACAGTATGACAAAGCAAGTGTAACTGCCACCCTTACCGCTGCCGACACACCGAGGGATGACGGTTACTGGCAGGCTTTTATCATGGAAATTCGGAAACCGAAAGTGTTTTTAATCAAATTGGCAATAAAAGGGAAATCGGGGAATATACTTCGCGACTTGGAGGATTTTCCTGATATGCCTATGGATATTATCTACCAGGTGGTGGCGAGAAGTGACTATTACTATGCAAAAACAAGAGTTACTCTGACCTCGGAAGATTTACGGACCGCTCTTTATCAGTACACATCGGGGGTGAGAAAATAAAATGGCAGATTTGAAACTTGTTCCGGTTCCTACCCGGATTCTGACAAATAAAGATAATATTGTAGATGCGATTATGGAATACGCAGGGCATGATATTACCAATCATGATATCGTTTGTGTAGCGGAATCAGTCGTGGCAATTACTCAGGGGCGTTATATCCGTCCTGAAGAACTTCATATCTGCTGGCAGGCCAGATTGATGAACCGTTTTGTACCGGGCGCGGGATCCATGGCCAGTATTTATGGCATGCAGGCGGCCATGGAAGAAGAAGGGAAATGGAATATGCTTTTTTCTTTCATAATCGGCGCTGTGGCAAAAATATTTGGTAAGGCCGGCGTGTTTTACGCCCGATGCCGCCAGGCATCTTTGATTGATGATGTTACAGGAACAATGCCTCCTTTTGATAAATGCCTCGTTTATGGGCCGGCGGATACTGATAGGGCATGCGAAGAAATAAAAAATGCTACCGGTGCGTACGGTGCAGTCATTGCGGATGTAAATGACTTGAAGCGTTCAGCCGTTCTGGGGAAGAGCAAAGGAATCAATCCCGGTCAGATAGCGAAGATTCTGATTGATAATCCCTTTGGCAATGATAATCAGAAAACACCTATCGTCATTATCAAAAATTTCACAGATCATATAAATAGATAAGAAAAAGATATCTTTCCTGTACGTGGAGAGATATCTTTTCAATTTAGGAGGACCTGAATGATATCATTGTAAAATAAAAGTAACCGGTGTGATTGACCGGTTACTTTATCAGATATCTCTGTCAACTTTATGAGAACGAAGGCAACGAGTGCAGACATTCATTCTTTTGACCTGTCCGTCAGCTTTTACGCGAACCCTCTGGATATTCGGTTTCCAGGTCCTCTTTGTTTTCAGATGGGAGTGGGATACATTGAATCCCGTTGCGGTATGTTTTCCGCAGATTTCACAATAATTAGCCATGTGCTACACCTCCTTGCACTTCCGCAATTGCAACATTCATAATATAGCATAAAATATTTTTAGAGGCAAGTGTTTTTGTATGCTGCTTCCCCGATTTATAATAAAGGAAATGATGCATTTTGAAATGGGGTGCCTTATGAATTTATCTGATACCGTCACTGTCGTCAAGGGAGTGGGGATGCGAATGAAAGAAAAGCTGGAACGCTTGGGGATAAAGACTGTAGAAGACCTGATTTCTTATTATCCCCGGCGGTATGAAGATTGGACACGGATTACTTCTATGGCGGATCTTTCTTATGAAATGGAAACTGCGGTTTATGGAAAGGTGGTTGAAATCCGGGAAATACATCCCCGAAGAAATCTGTCCATACTTACAGTGACTTTGGTGGATGGGACAGGCGCGGTCAATCTGGTGTACTTTAATCAGCCGTGGAAGAAAGAACAGTTTGCTCACGGGTCAAACATTCTTGCCTATGGGAAAATAGAATATAATTACAGAAAATGGCAGATATCCAATGCGGATACGGAGGCAGTCGCTGCTGAAGAGCTTCATGCATTTAAGAAATTGGTACCTGTCTATCCCCTGACGGAAGGAATCCGTGCTTCGCAAATGCGGGCGATGATTCGCTTTGCCATTGATCATGCGGAGGGAATCAGGGAAAATCTTCCAGCAGACGTTCTTGTACGGGAGCATTTGATGGGACGTATGGCGGCAATCCGCGGAATGCATGATCCCGCTGGCTGGGAAGAACAGCGGGCGGCACGAAGGAGGACAGCCTTTGAAGAATTGTTTTTCATGCAGGCAGGTATTCAGCTTTTACGAAAGCGCAGAGAAACGGACAATGAGGGAATCAAATGCATGCCATCAGGGAATTTAGTGCATGAAGTGATGAAGAAATTTCCTTTTGCACTTACGGAAGGGCAGAAAAGCGTATTTCGCGATATAGAAGACAGTATGGAGGGTATAGTTCCTATGCAGCGTCTTGTGCAGGGCGATGTGGGAAGCGGTAAAACGGCGATAGCCATATTGGCGCTGACGAAAATTGTAGAAAATGGATATCAGGGAGCGCTTATGGCGCCGACAGAGGTTCTTGCAGCCCAGCATTTTAAAACTTTCCAGCAGGTGTTTAAAGGAATGCCTATAAAGACAGCTTACTTATCGGGACATACAAAAGCGGCAGAGCGGAAGGAAATACTGGAGCAGCTAAAAGACGGCAGTATCCATATTTTAATAGGGACGCATGCCTTGATAGAAGAGAACGTGGTGTTTTCCGCATTAGGCCTTGTCATTACTGATGAACAGCACCGCTTTGGCGTTAAACAGCGGCAGGCACTGGAAAGTAAAGGCAAGTCGCCCCATGTGTTGATTATGACGGCGACTCCGATTCCCAGGACAATGGCGCTGTCTGTGTATGGTGATTTAGATGTCTCCTTTATTAAAGGCATGCCTTCCGGCAGACATCCGGTGAAAACTTATGTGGTAGGAAGCCATATGCTGCAGCGCATTTTCCGTTTCATGAAAAAAGAGATGGAAAGCGGTCATCAGGCTTATGTGGTGTGCCCTTTGGTGGAACAAAGCGAAAAGCAGGATCTGGCGGCAGCTGTTTCCGTTTATGAGAATCTGCGGGATCACGTGTTTCCCCAATTTGGTGTGGGACTGGTTCACGGGCGAATGAAAAACGCGGAAAAAGAACAGGTTATGGAAGATTTCCGCAAAGGTAAATTCAAACTTCTGGTGGCCACGTCAGTTATTGAAGTCGGGGTGAATGTGCCTGATGCGACGGTTATGTTTGTTTATGGCGCCGATCGTTTTGGACTGAGCCAGCTTCATCAGCTTCGCGGCCGTGTGGGCAGAGGCAAAGAGCAGGCATATTGTGTTTTATATACGGATAATCAAAATGAAACGACTCAGCTTAGAATGAAACTGATGTGCGAAATACGGGATGGAGCACTTCTGGCGGAAAAAGACCTGCTTCTACGCGGGGCGGGAGAGTTTTTCGGGTACCATCAGCATGGTATGCCTGATCTGAAAGCTGCGGATATCGTGCGTGACTTGCCGCTCTTGGAACTGGCGAAACATGATGCGAGAGAAGCCGTTGATAAAGGACTGGATTTCAAGGAAGAATTAAGACATCGGTTCGGCGGGCAGTTCTTTGAGCGGATATACTACTGAGAAGCGGTATGTGGTATAGTTATGAAGTTTGATGAAGCAGAGTCAAGTTGCTATCAGTTATTATTTGAATTAAAATAAATACATTAGCTGGGTATATTTTGTGCCTGTACTTTGAGAATGACTTTTATACAACGATAAAATATGGAGGTAAATATGAGGGAGGATAAATTTGGGAAAAAGGGACTTACTTTTGATGACGTCCTTTTGGTTCCCGCGCATTCAGAAGTGCTTCCCAAAGAAGTCGATGTTTCTACACGTTTAACACGGAACATTACTTTGAATATCCCTGTGATGAGCGCAGGTATGGATACTGTCACAGAATCAGATATGGCTATCGCCATGGCGCGGGAAGGCGGCATTGGTGTGATCCATAAGAATATGAGCATCGATGAACAATGTAAAGAAGTGGAGAAGGTAAAACGTTCTGAACACGGCGTCATTGTGGATCCGGTATATCTCAATCCGGATAATACACTTTCCGATGCGGATGATCTCATGGTGAAATATGATATTTCAGGAATTCCTGTTACTGTAGATGGGAAATTGGTTGGAATTATAACCAATCGCGATATGCGTTTTGAAACGGATCTGTCAAGACCTATTTCAGAAATTATGACGAGCGAAGGTTTGATTACCGCGCCGGAGAATACGAAGCTGGAGGAAGCCAAACGTATTTTACAGGAACATCGGATTGAAAAATTGCCATTAATTGATAAGGACGGGTATTTGAAAGGCCTTATTACGATTAAGGATATAGAAAAAATGAGGAAGTATCCCAATTCCTCCAAGGATAAAGATGGGAGGCTGCTGGCAGCTGCGGCTGTCGGCGTGACGCCGAACGTATTGGAACGGGCGGAAGCTCTTCTTGCGAAGAAGACGGATGTCCTGGTGATTGATACGGCTCACGGACACAGCCAGGGGGTATTGGATACGATCCGTAAGATTCGAAATGCTTTTCCCCATGCAGAATTGATTGCAGGAAATGTGGCAACTTATGAAGGGACAAAAGCACTGATCGAAGCAGGCGTGAGCGCGGTGAAAGTCGGTATAGGGCCGGGTTCTATCTGTACGACACGGGTGATCGCAGGCATCGGTGTACCCCAGATTACCGCAATTTATGACTGCGCGAGAGCGGCGGCCGGGACGGATGTGCCGGTTATTGCCGATGGAGGTATTCAGTACTCCGGCGATATAGCCAAAGCCATTGGTGCAGGAGCGTCAGTGGTCATGCTTGGGAATCTTCTTGCGGGAACCGATGAAAGCCCGGGCGAAATAATTATTTATCAGGGGAAAAATTATAAGTTATACCGTGGCATGGGATCACTGGGGGCTATGCAGCAGGGGAGCAAGGACAGATATTTCCAGCAGGACGCAAAGAAGCTTGTCCCGGAAGGCATTGAAGGACGGATTCCTTACAAAGGACATGTATCTGACGTACTGTTCCAGTTAATTGGCGGTCTGCGGGCGGCAATGGGATACTGCGGCACACCTGATATCCCGGCTATGAATGAGAATACCCGGTTTATTGAAATTACAGGCGCAGGTCTTCGTGAAAGCCACCCCCATGATGTAAGCATCACGAAAGAGTCGCCAAATTACAGTGCTAAATAATGATAGAAAACAAATGTCCATCTCATACGGTTATGGATGTGCGCATACATGCCGTAACTATGGAAGAGGCGCTGCGATGTGCCCGTGAAATGGCGGCGTCAGGAGAAGAACATATAATTGCTACCGCTAACGCCGAAATGGTTATGATCGCACAGGAAGATAAGGAATTGGCCTATGTGCTGAACCATTGCAGCCTGGTCGTACCGGACGGGGCAGGAATCCTTTGGGCGGGTGAACAGTTGGGAACATATTTTCCTGCGCGGGTGGCAGGCGCCGATTACGCGGAAGAAATCCTTAAAATCGCGGTGAAAGAAAAATGGCCGGTATATTTTCTCGGCGGTGCGCCGGGGGTGGCAGAAACGGCGATCCGCAGGTTTACGGAACGATACGGTCTCTTTGAAAAAGCGGGATTTCATGATGGCTATTTCGATGAAATGGAAGAACAGAAAATCGTGGAAGAAATTAAATCCGGCGGAACCAAAGTCCTTCTATGTGGAATGGGAGTGCCTAAACAGGAAAAATGGCTGTGGAACCATAAGAAGGAATTAGGACCCGTGCTGGCGATGGGGGTCGGCGGCGTGTTTGACGTCATGGCAGGGAAT
>ULYG01003818.1_pt1 | contig 16518 bp, 10 predicted proteins | sample 1961971 | NCBI WGS metagenome assembly ULYG01 (sample SAMEA4835858, study PRJEB28245) | human gut metagenome | biome: gut microbiome; material: fecal sample | place: Denmark | collected 2008 | reverse complement strand
TATAGTGTTGCGGAATTAAGGGTTGTTATCTTCGTTCAAACCCTCCTTCTACCTGTAACACACCTTAAAGAAAAAAGACCTGTCGCAAGTTACGGCAGGCCTTTTCTATCTCTCTTAGGATTTTCATATCCTCACACGGCTTATCGACTCACGACTGTTTCAATCTTGAGATACGCCACCACCATGCTGTTGAAGATACGAATGTTGTCATTTGCTTATTATTTATGAATAATATTGTTTCGTTATTGTTTCGATTGCAAATTTACACTTTTTCTATCAATCTACAAACTTTTTGTCGATAAAAATTGCAATTTCGATTATTTTTTATCACTTTTTGCTCATTTCCATCCCTCTTCCCGTCCCTATACCTTATTATATATACTCAACTTTCGCAAATAGGGTAATAAGAGAAGGTTTATCAAAAAAATCCTATCAATTCGCTTACTTTTTTTGTTAATTCTGCTACAAATCGATATTTTTTCCTTTATTATGGTTGTTTTTTCATTTTTTATACGTAACTTTGCGCCGTTAAAAATTAACGTACAGAATAAAACGACAAGAAAAAAATTATTATGAGATTATCTACATTGGTATTGGCTGCAAGCATCTGCTTTTCCCCCCCATCACTGAACACCCAAGCCAAGAGCAAGAAAAAGAGCCTTAACTTGCTGACTGCTAAGTCTGATTCCACTAAAACAGACTATGCTAAAGTCACCAAGGGCGGAAAGATAGATACAGGTTTGTTTACTGTTATCTACAACAACAAAAGTGGTAAACTCTACTTTGAGTTGCCCGACTCTGCCTTCCACCGCCAGTATATCTTAGCCAACAGAATGGCAGCCACCAGCGACACACAGGATTTTGTGGCTGGACAGATGATCAACACTCCTTTGCTCATACAATTTTCTAAAGATGAGCGCAATGTTTACATCAATCTCATACAGAGCAACAATGTCGTAGACAAAAACGACCCTATCGCAGCTTCTTTCGACAAAAACTTTCTGAATCCCCGCATGAAGGGCTTCAAGATTGCTGCACGCAATAATGGCAATGTCGTTATTGACGTGACTTCTTTCTTCGGTACCAACGAGGCCTACATCTCTCCACTGAAAGAGGTTTCTGTTTTTTCTAAACTCTTCGGCGATGCCAATGCCATCAAGGGTACTTTCTCTGCCGACGCTTCCAGCATCGACTACGTGAAGACTTTCCCTAAGAACATCGAGATAGAGAGCACCCTGTCGTTCAACACCACAGGTATGATCAAGAAGCCTTACTCTGTGAAGGTTCACCGTTCACTCTTTGTCCTGCCCGAGGATCCTATGCCTATGAGATACCAGGACAACCGAGTGGGTTTCTTCAATAACAACAAGAACATATACAGCTCTTCCAAGGACAAGGTGGAGAGCAAGACCTACATCAACAGATGGCGCCTGCAACCCAAGCCCGAAGATATGGACAAATACTTTGCCGGCGAACTGGTAGAGCCACAGAAACCTATCGTGTTCTATGTCGATTCTGCCTTCCCTGAGAAGTGGAGAGAAACCATCAAGACGGGTATAGAAGACTGGAACCAGGCTTTCGAGCAGGCTGGTTTCAAGAATGCCATCATTGCTAAAGACTATCCCAAGAACGATCCAGACTTCGATCCAGACGATATGCGCTACAACTGCTTCAAGTATGCAGTTACATCTACCGCCAATGCCATGGGTCCAAGTCATAAAGACCCTCGTACCGGCGAGATCCTCACCGCCGATGTCATCTGGTATCACAACATCGTATCGCTGTTGCACAACTGGCGCTTCATCCAGACTGCAGCTGTAGACAAGCGAGTTCGCAAGAACATCTTCGATGATGATGTGATGCGCGAGTCTATCCGTTATGCAGCAGCCCACGAGATTGGTCATACCCTGGGTCTGATGCACAACATGGGTGCCAGTTATGCTTTCGACGTTGAGCAGCTGAGAGATCCAAAGTTCACACAGCAGTATGGCACCACACCAAGTATCATGGACTATGCCCGCAACAACTACATCGCCCAGCCTGGCGATTTGGAGAAAGGCGTGCGCCTTACTCCTCCTGTTATCGGTGTATACGACAAGTATGCCATCAACTGGGGTTACAGAATCATCAAGGGCGCCAATACTCCTGAGGAGGAAGTGGCTACTCTTAACAAATGGATTGCCGAAAAAGCCAACGATAAGAAATTCCAGTTTGGCGCTCAGCAGGTTTTAGGTACTGTAGACCCAACCGACCTGACCGAGGACCTTGGAAACGACCATATCAAAGCCAGCAACTATGGTATCAGCAACATGAAGATTCTGATGAAGAACTTCGAGAACTGGACCATGGAGAAGGGCGAGAGATACGACGACTTAGAGGAACTCTATCGTGAGGTTACCAAGCAGTACACCCGCTACATCAACCATGTGGCATCTTATATCGGTGGCATCGAATATACTGAGATCAGACAGGGCGACGGTCAGGCTCAGAGCATGAACTACATCAACAAGGCACGTCAGAAGGAAGCCCTCACATGGCTGCTTGCACAGATGCGCAGTTTCGACAGTTGGCTCACACCTCATGCCCTGCTGAACAAGATGGAACTGAGTTTGGATGTCAACAAGAACATCTGCAAGCGCACCATTTCTTCACTGTTCAACCCCACAGCACTCTATCGCATCAAGGAAGGTGGAATGGTAAATGCCAACACCAACTACACCATCGAAGGTTATATGAACGACCTGACCAACATGATCTTCAAGGCTCCTGTGGGTGGAAAACTTTCTTATGCCGAGCAGGCTCTGCAGTCTAACGCCATCAATCTGATGATGCAGCGCACTGGCTTGCAGACCGAAACAGGCAAGAAGACCAAGGGTCTCACCGACGACCAGTTGTGGAAGAACGACCTCAAGATGTCGCAACAGATTTGCAATGCCAACGATATGACCGACAGCTTCGTACGTATCAATTATGGTGGCAGCATGCTCAGCGATGCTGAGACTGGTGCCCTGATGACAGGAAGCCTGCAGCGTGTACTCAACAAGTATCGTGCTTATCGTGCTACCGCTACTGGCAGCACCCGCGACTTCTACTCTTATCAGATTCTTCTCATGGAGAAGTTGCTGAACAATAAGTAACTCTACTTTCGCAAGTTCAGAAGTTAAAGGAGTTATCGCTCCCTACGGTCGCTGAGGAGTTAAGACAATAGTCTTTTTAGCGTAATTTTTTAACAGCAAGACATACGTCTTAACTCCTTTAACTCCTTAACTTCTTAACTCCTCCGAATTCCTCAAAAAGAATTCTCCCCAGAACAAGTTATATATTTGAAAATAAATATTTTTATGAGAGAGAACAAAACACTGCACTACTACATAAAGTGGGCACTCATGCTTACTTTCATGTGGGTATGTCAATTTGCAAACGCCCAGGACTTCGTCAAGGGTAAGGTGATCGACCAGGCTGGTGAGCCTGTCACTGGTGCCTATGTAAGGTGGAAAGACACCAAGATAGGTGCCAGCACCGATGTGGATGGCAACTTCTCCATCCCTGCCCATCAGGGTAAGTTGGTCATTTCTTTCCTTGGCTACAAGACCAAGGAGGTAAGCGCTCAGTCTGGCAAACAGATAGAAGTGAAACTGGAAGAAGACGCCCAGCATCTCGACGAGTTTGTCGTAATAGGTTATGGTCTTCAGAAGAAATCGTCTATCACAGGTTCTATTGAGACCATCAAGGCAGATGACTTGCTCATGATGCCTACCGCCAACCTCGACAATGCCCTTACCGGACAGGTGGCTGGTCTGCAGGTTATGGCTTCTACGGGTGACCCAAGTACTGCCAAGGAGGCTGCCCTTCATATCCGTGGTATCAACTCATCACCATTGCTCGTCATCGATGGTGTGCCAAGATTCGGTACGACTACTTCCGATGGCGAGACTCGTCTTTCCGACCTCAACCCCGATGACATCGAGAGTATCACCGTATTGAAAGATGCTGCCGCTGCTGCCGTATATGGTGCACGTGCCGCTAATGGTGTTATCCTCGTACAGACCAAGCGTGCTGAGGGCAACCAGAAGTTGCGCATCAACTATCGTGGTCAGTACAACCTCCAGGAAGCCACCAAACTGCCTGAGTTCCTCGATGCCTACGAGTTTGCTAAGCTTCGCAACCAGGCTATTGCCAATTCACCTTCCAGCACCCTGGCTCCTTATACAGAGGAGCAGTTGGAAGAGATCCGCACTCACTCCAACCCCAACGTCTATGGCGACAGCAACCTCTTAGACTATCTCGACAAGACGGGCTACTCTACCACTCATGCTGTTTCGGCAAGTGGCGGCAACTCTTACGTAAGATATTATCTCTCTTTGGGCTATGCCAACTCCAAGGGTCTCTATAGTGGTGTAGGCCGCGACCGTATCAACTACTCCATGAAGTTGGATGCCACCCTCACCAAGGGTCTCGTTTTGTCTGTCGACTATACGGGCGCCAACTCTAACGCCAAGAACAGCAGCTACACAACCCTCGATGCAGCCTATAGCTATTCTCCCCTCCAGGTATATGAGTTTACCAATGGCGAGTTGGCAAGTATCGATGGTAGCAACCCACTCATCAACCTTCGTGGCTTGGGCGGATACATCAAAGATCTGTCAAGAATGGGTACTGTGAATGTCAACCTGAGATGGGACATTCCTTGGGTAAAGGGTCTGAATGCCTATGTACGTGGAACCTTCGATGACAACCATCGTATCGAGAAAAAGTACAGCACACCTGTAACTCTCTACACCTACGATGCCAATACCGGAGACTTTGCCATCGACCAGAATACGGTTTACCCGAAGGCTAAGACAACCTTAGAACAGACCGACCGCTTCTATAAGAGTCAGCTCTACGAGGCGGGTATCAACTACAACAACACCTTTGCGGCAAAGCATACCGTAGGTGCCACACTGGTCATGAACTATCAGCGACTCAACAATCAGTATATGATAGGCAAGAACCTCGACAAGACTTCTGTGCCCGAGACCATGGGTGTGGCCAAGAGCTCAACTCTCTCTGGTAATGAGACGATCAACGAGCGTGCCTCTACCATCGGCCGTCTCAACTACAGCTACGCCAACAAGTACTTTGCCGAGTTCAGTTTCCGTGTCGACGGGTCTACCAACTTCTCACCCTCCAACCGATGGGGTTTCTTCCCATCATTCTCTGGTTCATGGGTTGTCTCTAATGAGGAATTCTTCAAAGCCTGGAAGCAGGGCGTTATCTCCAACCTCAAGCTGAGAGCCTCTACTGGATGGTTGGGTAATGACGGTTTGGTGGGTGCATACTCATATCTGAAGAACTACACCGAGTCTGCCAACTATGGTTACAGCTTCGGCAGCAAGGGTTCTGCCTCAAGCGTTTACCGTCCAGGATTCACCCTCATGAGCTATCCTAACACCGATCTGTCATGGGGAAAGACCCACGACTATAACTTCGGTTTGGACATGGGCTTCTGGAACGGACGCATCGGTGTGTCTTTCGATTACTTCGTACGTTACGAGACCGACAAGATTACATCGGCACCCGATTATCTCTTCCCTCCTTCGACAGGTACCGACGGTGCTTATCCTTCTGAGAACTTCAGCAAGTTGAAGGCATGGGGCTGGGACTTCACCATCAGCCACAAGAACACTATCGGCAAGTTCAAGTACAACATGTCAATCAACCTGTCAAAGAGCAACGACAAATACATCGACTTCGGCGACGAGAGCAGCCAGTTGCCCAACCTTCGCCGTAAGGGAACCAGCAGCATGGTATGGCAGATGTATCAGGCAGCAGGTCTGTTCCAGAGTCAGGAAGAAATCGACAACTGGCCACTCGACCAGGACGGACAGGGTAATGCAACCATCGCTCCTGGTGACATCAAATACATCGACCAGAATGAGGATGGTGTTCTCGACTCTCATGACTATATCTACGTCAAGAACTCTTCACAACCCGACATGGACTTCAGCTTCCGTTTCGGAATGCAATACAAGGGTTTCTTCCTCAATGCCATCTTCCAGGGCGAGTCTGGATACAAGCAGAACATTACCGACTACTATACATTGGAGAACGGTACCCTGCCTAAGTATCAGAAGTATCACCTTACCGACAGTTGGTCGGAGAGCAATCCTTCTGGCAAATATCCACGCGTGAAGATTGCCACATCCAACGACAACAACCGCAAAAAGTCTACATTCTGGATTGAGGACTGTAATTTCGTGCGCCTCAAGTTGCTGAACCTCGGTTACAACTTCCCAGGCAGCATCGTCAAGAAGATGAGCCTCTCTTCGCTCAGCATCGCTTTGCAGGCAAGCAACCTCTTCACCATCAGCAGTCTGAAGAGCATGGACCCAGAGTCACTCCGTGGCTACCCTATCCAGCGCTCTTACGGTGTAACTCTCAACTTAGGTTTCTAACAAGCCCACATTATATTATATATAGAACACAGAAAGTATGAAAATACAATTCAATAGAATCATAACCATCATTACACTCGCAGCCACCACCGGTGTGCTGACGAGTTGCGACAGCCTGTTCAGGGATGCTCCTCTCGACAAGATTTCCGAGAAGTCGGTATGGAGTAATCCTCAGCTTCTCGACGAATACGAGAACTCTTGGTATAGATGTATGAGCAATGGCTTCAGCACTTATGTTCCCAGCATTTCATTGGTGAAGAGTAAGTCAAGATATTATATGCCTTGGTTTGGCGACCAGATCAGCGTAGGTAAGAGTTCTTACTACAACGCCGGCTATGGCGACTTACTGAAAGGCAACAGCCAGGAGATTACCAAATGGGCTGCCAATGTATGGAGCAACTACTTCACTCAGATTCAGTCTATCAACACCTTGCTGGAAAATTTAGGTAATATCAGCAATGGCGACCAGAAGAACCGCATCATCGGTGAGGCGCACTTTATGCGAGGCTATTACTATTATATGCTGTGGAGAATGTTTGGCGGTGTAACCCTCATCGACCACACTTATAATCCACTCATCAAAGAAGAGAAGTTCCCACGTGCAAGCTATCAGCAGATGGTAGACTTCATCGTGTCTGAAGCCGACGAGGCTGCCAAGTATCTTCCCCAGGCTCATGCCACTACCGAGACAGGACGTGCCACCAAGGGTGCTGCTCTCATGCTCAAGGCGAAAACTTACCTCTGGGCTGCCAGTAAGGTATTCCAGAACAAGGGTGAGGAACTAACCTACTTAGGTTTTGCCGACGACCAGTCACACATCATGCTGGAGAAGGCCAAGAAAGCTTACGAAGACCTCTTCGCTCTGAACCAGTATAGCCTCATCCCTATCTCTGCCACCACACAGGACGAAATCCGCGATGCCTATCGCAAGATATTCCTCACCAAGAACTCACAGGAGTCTATCTTCGAGGTACAGCATTCTGATGATGGCGACTTTGCCAACAAGTTTGGTCATAAGCTCGACAGAGACGCAGCCTCTCCTTTCTTTACAGGTACGACAGCAGCCTACACTCCTACCCAGAACCATGTGGACGAGTATGGCATGCAGCCTGGCAAGACCTACGATGCACAGCATCCATACGACAACAGAGACTATCGTTTCTATGCCAACATCCTGTATGATGGATGCACCTACCGCAACCACGTGATGGACATTCATTATACAAACCGTACTGCTGGTGTCGACCTTACACCTTATGGTACTTCTACGTCGGCTGCCGTAACCTTGACTGGTTATTACATGGGCAAGTTTGTTGATCCAAGCCAGACTATCGACAACAACGATACTTATGCCAGCAAGCAGAACTACATCATCTGGCGATTTGCAGAGGCACTGCTCGACTATGCAGAGGTTTGCTATGACTTAGGAAACACAGACTTGGCAAAGGAGTATGTCAACAAGACCCGTCAGCGTGTTCACATGCCCGATATCGAGAATCCAACACTCGACGACATCAAGAACGACCGTCGTGTGGAAATGGCTTTCGAGGAAACCACCTACTGGGATCTCTTCAGATGGGGTGTGGCAGAGCAGAAGATGAATGGCGAGACCAATCCTCTGAAGGGTATGCGTGTCGATGTAACTGTGGTAAACAACGAGGTGGTAAACACCAAGTACACCATCAGCAACGTTAACCGTTTCCCTAAACGTGTGAGAGTCTTCGACAAGAAACAATACTATCTGCCCATTCCTTGGAGCGAGATCAAGTATCACGGCATTGCCCAGAACCCAGACTGGACAGAACAATAAAAAGAGCACTATTCATATATAGCTGTAATAAAACACTCAATACAAACAACGGATAAAAGTTCTTTCGTCAGCAAGATGCTGACGAAAGAACATTCCTTAACAAAAAACATCATCTTTATGAAAAAAATTTACTTAGCATGGGCGCTATTACTCAGCGCTATCGGAGTTCAAGCACAGGAGTACAATCTTTTCCCTGCTTCAGTTGTTGACGCAGATGGCTGGTTATGGTTCAACAGCCAGAATATCGTTGACCAGTATGTCGGTGTCTGCAATGAAAATGACTACAAAGTAGACCCTGAAGGCAAAATCATCCAGATGGTTTATGCAGACCAAGTGCCTACATATCCTTCGACTACAGTAGACCCAGACGCGATTGGATACGGAAAAGGCGGCGAGTTGGGTACAGATGGTTACAAGAAAGGAGCTATCATCTTACCTGCAGCAAGTGCATTAGGCTCTACCAATGGTGGCGGTATAGCACTTTGCCTGCCTTCTTGCTCTACACTCAGCATGAATGTTTCATGCAATGGCATGATTTCATGCCGCCTTTTGAGCACAGATAAAATTGAAACTGCATTTACTGATTATGGTGTACGCCAAGTTTATCTTGCACCATTTAAAAAATTTGCAGGAGCAGGCAATACGTCTGTAAATGGACTGGAAACAAAAACAAATGGTAACGACAACATTACCATCAAGTCAGATAAACCTGTTTATGTTTATTTCCAAAATAACACCAAGGGAGAAGTTTACATCCACGGCATCAAGGTAACCACTCCTAAGCAGGAGACTACAGATATAGCCAACATACAGACACAGGGTACTGCCGCACAGGAAGTGTTTACTATTGATGGCATCAAGGTAGGCAACACCTTAAAGGGCCAGAAGCAGGGCTTGTACATTGTCAAGCAGGGTAACAACATCAAGAAGGTTATTAAATAAATGACCGCAAACTTTTATATTTATCAACATAAAACACTACAAGTATGAAGAAATTCTTTACACTTTTGTTGGCTGTCATCAGTACAATGACAGCCTTCGCACAGACAGAACCTGCCATTGAATTGCAGGCAGAGGTAGATGGTAACACCAGAACATTTACCATCGGACTGGCCACTGAAGGAACAGTACAGATAGACTGGGGTAATGGAGAGAAAGTCACATCTGAAGTGATTCCTGCTTACGATGGCTATAACCAGGTGAACGTCTTTGGTACCGTATCAGGTGATGGAAAGGTAAAAATCTATGGCGATAACATCGTTTATTTCGAATGTTCATCAAGAGTAGATGGTGCCCAAGTATTGTCTTTGGATGTAACTAAGGCTACAACCTTGAAAGATTTGACTGCCAATACCAACAAACTGACAGCCATTGATCTGACAAAGAACACTGAGTTGGAGAAGCTGACCATCAACAACAATCAGTTGACAAGCATTGATATCAGCAAGTGTACCAAATTGACAACTTTGGACATTACCAATAATCTCTTGACAGCAATAGACATCACCAAAAATCAGGCATTACAGACTCTAAGAATTGGACAGAACAAGTTGACTGGCGACTTGGATTTATCCACCAATCCAACCATCAAATCTGTATATGCCCTTGGAATGGAGCTAAACTCAGTTAAGATAGGTAATAACACAGCATCTGCACCTTATTTCAGTTTTAACAACAACAAACTGACAAGTATTGACGCTTCAGGTATTCAAGATGCAGGCAATGCTACACTTTGGCTGATGGGAAACCAGTTGACAGAAATCAAACTGCCAAGTGCCAAGATGAAGAATTTGAACATCTCTAAGAATAACTTCACATTGGCTACGCTCCCTGACGCAACTACTACGGCAAAAGGTTTCACTTATGCACCACAGAATGACTATGTCATAGCAGAGTCTTACAAGGTAGGAGATGTACTCGACCTCTCATCACAGACAAGTGCCACTTTGAACACCCAATTTGCTGTTTACAAGTCAGACAAAACTGCTCTGACAGAAGGCACCGACTACACGGTTGCTGACGGTAAAATTACATTCCTTACGGCACAAGAAGCTGTATATGTAACCATGAGTTCTGCTTTATATAGCAAGTTTACTGGCACAAGCGTCTACAAGACTACCATCACAAAGGTAGAAGGTTCTACAGGCATCAACGCTGTAACAGCTCAGAGTGTGAAGGTAAGCACAGCAGGTAATGAGATTTCTATCTCTGGACTTTCACAGGGCGACGCTGTAACAGTAGCCAACTTGGGTGGTGCTGTGGTAGCTAACTTCCACGCCAACTCTGCCAATGCTCATGTTCAGGCTGCAAAGGGTCTGTACATCGTCAGCATCAACGGCAAGGCGATCAAGGTAGCCCTCTAATAATTTTATTTTACAAAGTGCCACATCGCATGGGCGAAACGTACCATGGGTATGGCACTTTTTTCAATCCAACAAGTACGACTATGAAGAAGTCTTTAGCACTAACCATTCTTTGTCTCCTCTTTGCCTTCCAGGCAGGAGCATTCAACAAGAACACAGGAACCGTTGGCAACACGGTGTGCTTTGTGCGCTTTGCCGACGAGGATGCCAGCATTTTTGAACATACGATAGACACCTATCAGAACCTGTTCAACGGCAACAACACTACCGACAACTCGGTATACAACTATTTCCGTCAGGCTTCCTACAACCAGCTGGAATGGAAGAGTTCCTTCTATCCTGCTACTACTGACACCAAGATCGTGTCTTACAAGACACGTTACGAAAGAGCATACTATCAGAAGTATGATGTCACATTGCGTCCCTCTGGCTACAACTCAGATACCGAGGGTGAAGCACGCATGCAGGCATTGGTAAGAGAAATAGCCAACTATATAGAGAAAGACGTGGCTGACGCTACCGAAATCGACAAGAACGACGATGGCTACATAGATAACCTGTGCATCATCTTCAGCGGACAATCAGAACTGAGCAACAAGCGAGGCATCCTCTGGCCACAACGCAAGGACTTGGCTTTGCCTGATGAAAAGGCTATCTATATAAAAGGTAAAAAGTTGGTGGGCTACATCATGGTTTTCGACGAGGCTAATGGTTATGAAAACTTCGAAGGCATCGCCCTCAACACCGGAGTCCTTTGCCATGAGATGTCTCACTCATTGGGTACCTACGATCTGTATCATGCTTCAGGAAGCCTCAACCCTGTAGGAATATGGGACTTGATGTCAGACAATCAGCTCGTAGCACAAAACATGACAGCCTACACCAAGTATCGCTACTGTAAATGGATTGACGAAATACCAGAGATTTCCGAAGCTGGTACCTACACCTTGAATCCCGTAGGTGGCAGCAGCAAAGAAAACATTGCTTATAAAATCAAACCAGTAGGAAGCGATGAATACTTCGTAGTGGAATATCGCAAAAAGGAAGGTTTCGACAAGAGTCTTCCTGGTTCGGGTCTGCTTATTTACAGAATCAACCCTGCCTACACTGGAGGCAACGTCAACTATAATGGCACTACCCGACTCGACGAACAGTACATCTTCCGCCCTAACGGAACCATCACATCGGATGGTGATATCACAAAGGCTTTCTTCAGTGCCGAGAGTGGAAGAACTGCTTTTGGTGGCGAGGCTACAGCCAAGCCCTTCTATAGCAATGGCAAGGAGGCACCTTTTGCCATCAGCAACATTTCTACTTGCGGAAGCACTATCTCGTTCTATCTCCACGAATCTACCAACCACCTTTCTCTAAACAAGAAAGAGATTACCTTGGCTGGAGGCGCACAGAGTTCGGCTACAGTAACCATCTCCTCTGACGAGACTTGGACTTTAGAGAACCTTCCTGCATGGATTACCTTGAGTCAGACCGAGGGTACAGGAAATGCAGAGGTCACCTTCACTGCGAACAGCGAGAACAATGAGCCACAAAACAGAACGGCTGCCATCATGGTGAAGACTGCCAGCACGGAGGCACCACTGACCATCACCCAGTTGTCAAACATCGTAACGGCTCCATCGCAACTGACAGGAAGTGTACAAGACGACGGCATCCATTTGTCTTGGACTGCGGCTTCGGCTGGCGAGACACTCCTCTACGATGACTTTGAGAACACAGAGAATCCCAATGGCTGGGTTGTCAGCACTTCGGGCGATCGTGGTTGGAGATGGCAGAAAGGCGACCCAAACAAGGGCTTTTACCGACCATACGAGGGAAGCTATGCTGCTACAATGTATTCCGCATGGGAGGATATTCACCAAGATGAATATTTCACATCTAAGACCTTCGCTTACGGCAAGACGCTGAGCTTCTATTCTCGTACAACGGCTGCGGGAAAGACACCCAGAAACCCTCAATATTATAATGTGGAGGTAAGCAAGGACAACGGAAAGTCATGGACACCTATTTTCAATGCTTGTACAGACGAAGACGCATCGTTTGCGGGCAAATATACCAAGGTTACCCTCGACCTCTCGGAATATCAGTCAGCAGAAATGCAAATCAGATTCCACTGCTATGATACAGACAACATGGGGTTGAGCTACTACTGGCAGATTGACAACCTCGAAATCTTGGGCAGCAGTTCCAACAATATCACTGGATACAACGTGTATAGAAACGGCATCAAGATTGCCACCAGCACAACGACCGACTATGTTGACCCTGCTCCATTGGATGGTACCAACACCTATGCGGTAAGCGCCACAGGAAGCTTTGGGGAAAGTAGTCCATCCAATAGTGTTGAGTTGCAGTTTACATCGACAGGTATCTCTACTCCTACTACACAAGGTCTTCAGGTAATGGGAGTTTACGACTGTCTGGGCCGTCGCATCAACAGCAAGGAGATGCAACGCGGACAAATCTACATCGTCAAGTATGCCGATGGAAAGACCAGAAAGGTAAGTAAATAAACAAGACTTCTTCCTCTCCCTATCATGGGGACAACAACCTCTATGCCAAGCGGCTTCGATGGCAGATGAAAGCGGCTTCGATGAGCAACGAAAGCAATTGCGTTGGGCATCGAAGCCGCTTGCATTTTTTTAGAATATTTTTCTGCTGAAATATAATAAAGTGGCAAAGGCGTCGTTATATTAACAAAAGCAAGAACATAACATTCATAAAAAAGATGCCTATGAAGCAATATTCTACTTCTGATGAAATGAGACCGTCGAGAAAGACTATCAATATGATCAAACAGATAGCCTACACTTATCGCGCTATCAAAATGAATGGACGTTATGAGACGTTCTGCCTCAACTAAAATAAGAACAAAGAATGAAACCTATCATATCCCCATCTCTGTTGTCTGCCAACTTTATCGACCTGAGAAGCGACATAGAGATGATCAACAAGAGCGAAGCCGACTGGCTTCATCTCGACGTAATGGACGGAGTTTTCGTGCCCAATATCTCTTTTGGATTTCCTGTCATCGAGGCGGTGTCAAAGGTATGCACCAAGCCTCTCGACGTGCATTTCATGATTGTCCACCCAGAGCAGTACATAGAGCAGACTGCCAAGGCGGGCGCAATGATGATGAATGTGCACTACGAGGCATGCACCCACCTTCACCGTACCATACAGCAGATTCATGCCGCTGGAATGAAAGCCGGTGTAACGCTGAACCCATCCACACCTGTCTGCGTGCTCGAAGACATTATCTGCGATGTGGACATGGTGCTGCTGATGAGTGTGAATCCGGGCTTCGGCGGACAGCAGTTCATTGAGAACACCATAGGCAAGCTGGCACGACTGCGCCAACTCATCAAGTCATCCGGCTCGAAAGCACTGATAGAGATCGATGGTGGCGTGCAGGCAGAAACGGCTCCCCGCCTGATAGAGGCTGGTGCCGATATCTTAGTGAGTGGCAGTTATGTGTTCAAGAGCAAAGACCCTCTTGCCACCATCCACGGTCTTAAAACATTGTAATATTCGAGAATACATCGTGCTCCTTAGCCATACGACGTAGGTTAAGGAGTGCGTAACGCATTCTGCCAAGACTGGTGTTGATGCTTACATTCGTAAGTTCGGCGATTTCCTTGAAGGACAACTGCTGGTAATAACGCATATACACCACTTCCCTCTGGGTAGGTGGCAGCAGGTTGACCATCTTCTTAACATCCGACATCACCTGTCCCCGCACGATAGTGTTCTCCGCATTATCGAAGACCACGTATTCGTCTCTTATCTTCGACATATCGTTGTCATCGGGAGTCTCCACGATGTTCTGCAATCTGTTGTCGCGATACATGTCCATCATCACATTGTGGGCTATGCGCATGCACCATGCCAGGAACTTGCCATTAGGCACATACTGGCGCTGCTGCAGTTTGGTAACCACCTTGACGAATGTCTCCTGAAAGACATCATTCGCCCTTTCCTGGTCGTGAACCACAAACATGATATAGCCGAACAGTTTAACCTCGTTACGAGACAGTAACAAATCGAATGCCCGATTGTCGCCCTCGACATAAGCCAAGGCGAGTTGCTCATCGGTCATTTCTTCGAGTTTTCTCATTTTTCTAACCTCTTTAGTTTCTTTAAGTAGAAATCTTAATCTATAGGCTATTTGTTTTTATTGTGTTAGGAATGTTAAAAATCACTGCAAAGATAGTACTTTTATCAAAAACCACCAAACAAGAAGACTTTTTTATTATCTTTCAAACTATTTTTTAACAATTAGTGGCTGAGGAGATTCCACAAGGAGTTAAAGGAGTCAAAGGAGTTAAGGAAGTTAAGACAACAGCCTTTGAAGGAATGTTTAGTGTTTAATTTTATGTCCACAAAACATTTGTCTTAACTCCTTAACTCCTTTAACTCCCTTAACTTCTTTATTATATACAGAGCCAAAAAGAGGTTGGTGCAGGATGCACCAACCTCGTGATAATGATTTCAATAAAGAAAATTGAAATCTTGTAAAAGATGCTGCAAATATAAACTTTATTATTGAGAACTCCAAGCTTTTTTGAAGGAAAATGAGTTTTTTAACATTGTGTACGCAACCATTACCAAATAAATTCATTATCTTTGTGGCGAAAATAACAACTACAGTATTAATCATTATCTATTTTAAAGCAAATTATGAGATACTTAAAGACACTATTGCTCGCTCTCCTATTGCCAGCTTGCGCCTTTGCAGCAGGATGGGACGACAATGAGTACAAGCGTATCGAGCAGAGCATCCAATTGCCAAAAATTGCCGAACGCCAGTTCCTTATCACATCTTTTGGTGCCAAGACTACAGCTACGGCTGCACAAAACCAAAAGGCCATCAACAAAGTCATCTCTCTTGTCTCCAAGAAGGGAGGCGGAAAGGTGATCATCCCTAAGGGTACCTGGAACACAGGAGCCATTGAGTTGAAGAGCCATGTCAACCTCGTTCTTGAGGAAGGCGCCACCCTTCACTTTGCCTTCGAGCCTAAGCTCTATCCCCTGGTACGTACCTCTTGGGAAGGTCTGGCTTGCTGGAACTACTCTCCCTGCATCTATGCCTACAAGGCTACCGACATTGCCATTACCGGTAAGGGAACCATCGATGGAGGTGGCAACAACGACACCTTCTGGCAGTGGAATGGCAGCCCTCGTTTCGGTTACAAGGAGGGTGTGACCAAAGAGAGCCAGAAGTTGGGCTCACGCAGCAAACTGCTGAAGATGGCAGAGGACGGTGTGCCTTTCGACGAGCGTAAGTTCGGTATGGGCTATGGCTTGCGTCCTCAGTTGGTCAATATGGTACACTGCGAGCGCATCCTTATTAAGGATGTCAAGATGATCAACTCGCCTTTCTGGGTCATCCATCCTCTGCTCTCCAAGAACATCACGGTAGACGGAGTGTATGTATGGAACGAAGGACCTAACGGTGACGGTTGCGACCCAGAGGCTTGCGAGAATGTACTCATCCAGAACTGCGTGTTCCATACCGGCGACGACTGCATCGCTATCAAGAGCGGTCGCAACAACGACGGTCGTCTCTGGAACCAGCCTTCCAAGAACATCATCATCCGCAACTGCAAGATGGAAGACGGCCATGGCGGTGTGGTGATAGGAAGTGAGATCTCGGGTGGCTGCGAGAACGTATATGCCGAAAACTGCGTGATGGACTCTCCACACTTGGAGCGCATCCTGCGTATCAAGACCAACAACTGCCGTGGCGGTCAGGTGCAGAACATCAATATGCGCAACGTCGTCGTAGGTCAGTGCAAGGAGGCTGTGGTGAAGATCAACCTCGACTACGAGAGAAAAGAAATATGCTATCGTGGTTTCGAACCTATCGTGAACAATGTGAACGTAGAGAACG
>ULYG01001849.1_pt1 | contig 16939 bp, 17 predicted proteins | sample 1961971 | NCBI WGS metagenome assembly ULYG01 (sample SAMEA4835858, study PRJEB28245) | human gut metagenome | biome: gut microbiome; material: fecal sample | place: Denmark | collected 2008 | reverse complement strand
CTCCACCGACACGGAGAGCTTTTGCTTTTATAAATCCCAACCGGTTAATCGTTGCCGCCGCCACCGTATCGCCTTCTTTTTTATCGGAAGGAACGGACTCGCCGGTCAGTGCCGACTCATCTACGGTCGTCACACCTTCAAGAATAACCCCGTCGGCAGGAATGATTTCTCCCGGACGGACGAGAAAAACATCACCTTTCTTCACATCACGGGCATCGATCGTTATGATTTCACTCCCCCGTTCCACCGTCGCCTGCTTCGGTGCACGGCGGGCAAGGCTTTTCAAAGCATCTGTCGTCCGGCTGCGGGAAAGAGATTCCAAAAGCTTTCCTACCGTAATAAGGGCAGGAATCATCGCCGCCGACTCGAAATAAAGTGCGCCGTGGTAGAGCGTCTGTACGGGAAGTCCGGTTGAAACCAGCGAGGTCATACGGTACAGCACGTAAAGCGACCATAAAAAGGAAACACCCGACCCGAGAGCGACCAGTGTATCCATATTCGGCGCTTTTTGCCGCAGTGAGCGGTATCCGGATACAAAGAAATCACGATTGATTCCCATGACGACAAGAGCAAGAAGCATCTGTGTCAGTGCCAGTCCCGTTTCATTTCCTTCAAAAAATGCAGGAAGAGGCGCACCGTACATTCCTGCGCCCATCGTGATGTACATGAGAAGGAAAAGAAAGACGGCAGAGAAAATCAATCTTTTTTTAAGTTTCGGTGTTTCCCTGTCTTCAAATAACTCTTCCTCTGCGGAATTTATATCCTGCCGTTTCTTTTCTTGATTCCGTGCACGGGCCCCGTACCCCGCCATTTCCACGGCTTTGATAATATCTCCGTCTTCTGCCGTTCCCTCCACTGTCATGGAATTTGTCAGAAGAGAAACACGGACCTCTTTGACACCCGGAACTTTTTCCACCGCCTTTTCCACATGGGAACGGCAGACATCACAAGTCATTCCGGTCACTGTATAACGTTTCATTCTATCACTCCTGCCATTTATTTCCCGTCACTTCATCAATTTTTGGAGCATTCTGCAAAGCTCGTCCACCTTTTCTTCTTTCCCTTGGCGGATATCGTCGGCCACACAAGAACGGATATGGGATTCCAAAAGCAACTTGTTAAAACTGTTCAGTGCATTCGACACCGCTGAAACCTGCATCAGAATATCGGAGCAATATATATCGTTCTCCACCATCTTTTGAATGCCCCTTACCTGTCCTTCTATCGTTCCCAATCTTTTCAGAAGTACTTTCTTCTCTTCCTCTTCCCTTTTCCTGTGAACACAACTTCCATTTGTTTCTCCCATTTTTATCCCTCCCTTTTCTTTTTATATACTACACCCCCGTGGGGTGTCTGTCAATATTTTTCCACTCCCCTTTTTTTATATTTCACTCCGTTTTTTATATTTTCTATTCTTCATTTATTCAAACAGACACAAAAATAACCCTCCTTACCTGTATCGGTAAAGAGGGTTTTCTTGTTTCTTTATTTTTTACGCTTTCGGGCGGATAACCACGCGGCGGTACGGAGTTTCACCTTCACTGTCTGTCATGACCTCATGATCATGCTGGAGTGCCAGATGAATGATACGCCGTTCGCCTGCCGGCATCGCTTCCAATTTGACTTCTTCCCCGGTCCGTTTCACCTTTCCGGCAAGACGGTGTGCCAAAGATTCCAAAGTCTGGCGGCGCCGTTCTCTGTATCCTTCCACATCAATCAGAACGAAATAACGGCGACGGAAATTTTTCCCTGCTGCCAAATTCGTCAGATACTGGAGAGCATCGAGAGTCTGTCCGTGTTTGCCGATTAAGATACCGAGACCTTCCCCGTGGAGATTGAAAAGAATCCGTTCTTCATTCATCATTCTTTCCATCTGCACATTAAGGTTCATACCTTCAAATACGGAAGTCAGGAATTTTTTGGCTTCCTCTGCAACGACAGCCTGGTCCTCTGCCACAAACGGCAACTCTTCCGCAAAATGTTTCTTCTTTTCCTGCGGTTCTTCTTCCGCAGTCTCATTATTTTCTGCGGTGTCGTCGTCATTCATTTCAGGTCCGTTTTCGGGATAATCCACGTTTTCAGGCACGTCCTCTTCCGGTACGCCCGCTTCCTTGACGGAAATATCCACCACCGCTTCTTTTTTACGAAGCAGACCGAAAAGTCCGCTTGACGGCTGTTCCACTACATTGACAACGGCTTCCTCACGGGAAATACCGAGCTGCTTCAATCCGTCCTCAATAGCAGCCTCTATCGTTTTTGCTGTAACCCTGACTGTTTTCATTTTTCTATCCCAGCCTCCCCGGAATCACTTACGACCTGCTTATCAGCCTGCGCCTCCTCGTTTTCCGCGGAAGCTTTATTTTCTTGAGCATCAGACGGTGTTTTTTCCGCCTGCGGTTTTTTGACTACTTTTTTAATGACCTTTTTACGGATGACTTTCCTTCTTTTCTTCGGTGTTTCCTCTGCATCATTCCCGGAACTGCTGACGGTCACCACACCCTTCTTGGAAGGACCGTTCACGAGCTCTTTTCCCTTTTCTCCGCGGAACATAATAAGCTGCTGGAAGAACTGGTACACGTTATTTACAATCCAGTAAATAACAAGACCGCTCGGGAAATTGAGCGACATCCAGCCGATCATGAGAGGCATCAGGACAAGCATAGTCTTCTGATTACTCGGTGCATTCTTCGGCGTTGTCTGCCAAGACACGAGGAATGTCGTTGCTGCCGCCAGTATGGGAAGAAGGAATGTCGTATCTTCCGCCGCCAGACTTTCTATCCAGAGAAAACCTGCATGATTGGGGTCATAATTAAAGCCCTGTATCGCATAATACATAGCAATCAGGAAAGGCATCTGTATCAGGAGCGGTAAGCACCCTGCCATAGGAGATGCATTATTTTCCTTATAAAGACGGCCCATCTCCTCACGGAGCTTTGCCGGGTCATTTCTGTATTTCTTCTGTACTTTCTGGATTTCCGGCTGTATTTCCTGCATCGCCTTCATCGAGCGGATCTGCTTGATAGCCAGCGGAAGCAGCAACGTCTTGATAATGACGGTCAAGACAATAATAGCAATTACATAATTGGGAAATCCGATACGGCTGCTCATTTCATAACAATACTGCAGCCCGACACGCATAAGATCGGCAAGCATACCGACCAAAGTGGATAAGACAGGGATTTGAAAATCCGAGCCGCCTCCGAAACCAAAATTCATAATTGTAACTCCTTATACGGTCTCTATTTCAACCGCTAAATATATTCCGCCTTCTAAATTTCAAAAACGGAACGAGCCCTTAAAAATCTTTCTGAAAGAAATAAGAAAATATCTGGTGGTTCGGCACAATTGGTACATTTCTTATTTCCCGTGCAAAATGAAAAAATAATAAAACGGCGCCCTTTTCCGGAAGCGCCGCACTGTTTTTATGTGAAAATTCACGGCCCGGCTTATGGAACGGGATCATATCCGCCCTTATGAAAAGGGTGACACTTACAAATCCGTTTCACAGCAAGCCAACCGCCCTTCCATGCTCCATACTTCGAAACCGCTTCCAGAGCATATTCACTACAGGTCGGTATAAAACGGCAGCACGGCGGTTTCAAGGGAGACAGATATTTCCTGTAAAACCGGATCATTGCAATCAATACAGACTTCATTTCCTCACTCCATGATTCCGGCTTTCCGCCACAAAGCCAATAAAGCCTTTTCCGCTTCCCCGTACGTCGCTGTCGTCAAAAATGCGCCGGCAAGCAAAACCGCATCATAATGAGGCTTCATCTCATGCCGGTGAAGGCGGTACACTTCCTTCATCAGCCGCTTCGCACGATTCCGTGCAAAAGCATGGCCGATACGCTTCGTTGCAACAAAACCGATACGGACAGACTCCTTCGCGGACGGTGTGACATACACCAGTCCCGCGCGGTTGCTGTAACGCTTACCGCTGCGATAAATTCGCCGGTAATCTTTATTCTGCCGGATACGGAAATCCCGGTTCAGCGTGTACCTCTGAACTTTCTCCGTCAGAGACTCAGGCACTTAATACCTTTCTTCCCTTGGCTCTTCTTCTCTTAAGAACGATTCTTCCTGCTTTCGTCTTCATACGTGCACGGAAACCGTGGGTCTTCTTTCTCCAGTGATTATTAGGCTGGAATGTCATTTTTGCCATCAGTAAACACCTCCTTACATCCTTGTGCTTTTTCACACACCATAACATGCTAATTATAGCCAAACCGCTTTATGATGTCAAACAATACCATCTCTTGTATTTCCTTTTCCCCCTGCTCATAAATATAGAAAATGCCCCGTTAAAAAGAAATCTCTCATTCTCAAAATTCCTTACCCTTCCAATAAAAAAAGATACCTCCCTAAGGAAATATCTTTTCTCTTTTCACCATATCCGCCTGTTACTTCTTGCGGTGAACCAAAAAGTAGAAAGGTAAAGCAACAATCGCCGCACCGAATCCGATGAGCAGCTGCTGGGGCTTTGCCTGTGCCAAAAGCCAGAAACTTACCAACAAAGCGATGACAGGAATGACCGGCCCGAAAGGAATCTTAAACACCCGCGGTGCATCCGGCATTTTCTTGCGGAAAACCATAATCGAAAGACAAGTCGGAATATATTGCGAAAAACGGGAAACGACACTGATAGAAGCCAAAAACGCAAATCCGCCGGTATAACCGATGAGCATAGCCACTATCGTCGACACAATGATACACCAGTAAGGAGCACCGAAACGGTTACGCTTTGCCATAAAAGCAGGAAGCATATGCTGCTCTGCCAAAGCCAGACCACTGTGAGGCGTAATAAAAGAAGAAGCGATACATAAAGCACCGATAGAAATCAAAGTACCTGCTGCCACGATTGTCGTGCCGAAAGCACCGGCAATCCGTGTAAATGCCGCCTGTACAGGTGCCGTTGTGTCAGCAAGTTCATACCCCATGATACCGATAGCGCAGGCGAGCAACAAAATATAAATCGCCGATACCGTAAAAATAGTAATCAAAGTAGCCTTCGGCAGATTCTTTTGCGGATTTTCCATTTCTGCTGCCGCAACAGCCAAAGACTCAAACCCGGTAAAAGCAAAGAACAACATGACCGCAGCGGCACCGAAACTTCCCGGCGTATAAACACCGTTCGGAACAAGCGGCGTGAAATTAACAGGCTCGATATAAAAAATACCCATTCCGATAAACAAAATAAAAGGCAATATTTTTGCAATCGTTGCCAAATTCTGAATCACTTCATACAACTTGATACCCAGTAAATTTATAACCGCCAGCACAATAAAAATGACACTGATAATTATATTTTTCATCATATCCGTATTAAGTGACGGTATCAGTCCCCCTAAAGCCGTAGCAAACCCGACAGACATAGTGGAAAACGCAATGATACGCGTTGCCCAGGACAAAAACCCTACCTCATACCCGATGAAATCGCCAAAAGCCTCTTTGGCATAAATATAAGCACCGCCGTTTTCCTTAAATAATCCGCTGGCTTCAGCAAAACAAAAAGTAATTGCCAGTACCAAAAGCATATCAAAAATCATGACAAAAAGACTGGCCGGTCCGATAATCGCCATCGCCTTATTCGGCAAAAGAAAAATCCCCGACCCGATAATACCGTTGATACCCAGTAAAACAATACTCCAAAACCCTAACTTTTTCGACTCCATACGTATGCCTCCTCACACAGCCTATTTCACAGACGCTGCTACACGTGCCAGGAAATCCTCAAACAGACGGCGCATTTCCGGATGCTCCTGCCACATATTTTCCGGATGCCACTGGACAGCCACAATCTGATTATCCTTGACAGACTCGATACACTCTACCACACCGTCAGGAGCCGTAGCCGTGACCTTCAGCCCTTCGCCGAGCTTTTTGATACCCTGATGATGACGGGAATTCACATACGCTTTAGCGCCCAAAGACTTGTACAACTCACTGCCTTCCTCAATCGTGATATTATGCGTCGGATACGAACCGTTTGCCCCCTGGGAATGACGAATAAACGCATCGGGATTTTCTGACGGTAAATCCTGATACACATTGCCGCCCATCACAATATTAATCAACTGGCAGCCGCGGCAAATCCCGAAAATAGGCTTCCCCGCCTTATAAAACGCCTCAAACATTTCCTTTTCGAATACATCCCGCTTATAATTTGTCATCCCGATTTTCCAACGAGGCTCTTCCCCGCAAAAAGTCGGATCCATATCCGGTCCGCCGGGAATCACCAATGCATCAAACAACTCTACATAATCCTCTCCCTTGGCTCCGGGCACATCAGGCAAAACGATAGGCAAAGCCCCGAGATCACTGATGACATCCACAATCCCGCGTGCCGTAAAAGGAGCACGCACAAGATTCGTAATTTCACTGGCAAACGGATACGTGTCAGCCGTAATAGCAATACGCAACTTAGACATTCCAACCTCCATAAAAAACCTTCGGATATAAATATATATTTTAATATTGTACTATTTTCATTTATTTTCGGCAATGCAAAAAATTCTTTCATTTTCTAAAAAACACTGACTTTATCAAATAAAAAAAGATACCTCCCTAAGGAAATATCTTTTCACTTTTTCTATTTTCAATGCTCGCGAATCACCTTCACGGCAAACTCAATCATCCGCAACGCCATCTCAAAATTTTCACCGATCAAATCAAAAACAGCATCCTCAGAAAAAACGGCAGCAACCCCCTCCTCAGGAATCTCCCCCGCCTCATAACGCTCCAAATCCCGCATATACTCGGCACTCCCGTAATAATCACTCAACTTCGCATACTGCTTCTGATGCTCCTCAAACTCAGAAAGCGCCTTGTCCATCCGTTCCAGTACCGCCGCATGCTCCCCTAAAATTTTCTCCATCTCTTGAATTTCTTTATAGTCCATCATGTCCCTCCAAAAATCTTTTATTTATTAGATTTTATCATTTTTACAAGAGCAAAGATAAAGAAGAAACGGAAGAAATAATAAATATTTTTAAAGAAGCTGGCGAACTTAAAATAGCACCAAAATTACCTTCTCATTATGACAACCCCCATTACAGAGCAGTATACGCCAAGAGGATTTATAATCATTATGCAAGACCAATAGACAAAATATCTGGTGGTTTAATTTCAGAAGGCGGAGAAAGATATATCATGAGAAATGATAGAGTTGGAGAAATATTAGATAGAGAAGCTATGTTAATAACCAGCAAATACTTAGGACATAATCGTATTGATATAGTAGCTCAATCTTATCTATATTAATCTAACTCAATGCAAGTATAAAATCTATGTTTATAAACAATAGGTTAAAGTTAGTAGTTCTGCCAATATTCTAAATAATGAATTTAAAATAATTAATAGCATTATCTTTAGAATCAAAGTTGGCTAACTATAATATATAGCATATATGTTGCTAAGGCATCAGTAAAGTACCCAAGGTTCATTAAATAAAAATTTTTTAAAACTGATTAGAGCGTCTTTAGGTGGAGCTAAAATGAGCTATAAATATATATAATTATAGCTCGTTTATATTATAAAATATCCATTAAAAAGGTATCTCATCATCAAAGTATCAACCTTCAATATCTTCTTTATTCATTTTAGGAGATAATATTTCTATTAGTTTATCAATTGCTGTAGGTATATGACTAGAGTTTTTAGCAATATATTTTGCTACTCCTTGTTTATTTTCTATATTACAAGCTTTGGCCTCATTTTCTAAATTTTTATAGATATCTTTGCCTAATTGGTTCTTTATAGCTTCCTCATAATCATTTCCAAAACATACATAATTGGACCCAGTAATAACATTATCTTCTTTACCATCTAGATATATTTTAGATTCTTCAAAATCTTCTAATATATCTTCTAACAATTTGTTCTTTCTATCTTTAGGATTAGTTTTACTAATATCTCCATCAAATACACAAATACAACGATATCCAAACGATTTATATAACCTGTATAATGTTGGAATATTTGATTTACCCATACAATTAATAATTTCAATTCCATTAGCTGACAAGAAGTAGTTTTTTCTTTCTAACCAAATTGGAAGGGCTAGTTTTTCAGTCAATCCTTCAACTAAGATTATAGTATCTGCAAACATGCCTTCTAGTTGTTCTGAAAATAACCTTAAGTCAAAGTAATCACCTAAGTTATTGGACAAAATCTTATTTTCATCTACCCCTGTTTCTATTAGGACTTGCTTTAATTTAGTTGAGTCAAGCTGAATAGTATTAGTTACGCCTTCATCTTTATATACTCTAACTAATCCTTCTAAATTTGAAGAATTTATAAAATTTGGTGAATGAGTTGAAATTATAATTTGCAAACCAGACTCACATAAATCATAAATGTATTTCTTTAACCACTTTTGAGCTAATGGATGTAAATTTGCTTCTGGCTCTTCTAAAATAAAAAGGAAATTTCTTCCTTTAAAAGCTTCCATATAAGCTTTTGCAAAAGCCATAACAAGGATTTGTTGTTCACCTGTTCCAAATTCATCAAACGATCTGACTTCTGAATTTTCGACCGCATTTATTCTCAAAAATCTTGCAAAGTTATTAGGATCGTAGGCAGAAAAATCCGCTTCTAAGTGGTGTATAAACCCTTTTACTGATTCTTCAATTGAACCTTTAAATATGGTAAACATCTTAGCAAACTCTGACTTGTTCTCAAATACACTTTTTATATTTTTAAAAGAATGACTTAATTCTTCTTTATCATCATCTGTTAATGAATCATGTAGGCTCTTATTAAATCTACTTAGTAAAGAATATTTGTTAGAATAGTTAAATTGAAAACTAGTATTCCTATTAGCATCTAACAAAAAAGATTGAAAACTCTCTCTTGTATCATTGCTAATATAAAGTTTTTTCTTATTTCCATCATGGATCAAATTTTCATTAATTTTTCCATCAACTCCATAAGTTAAGAATATGGAACTATACGAATTATAATTATCAAAATGATATGAAGAATCAAATTTAACGTTAATATCAATTGTAGGATTTTTGTTTTTATCACGCATAAAATAATCTGAATCTTCTACAGTAATAAATGTGGGATATCTTTCCCCTAAAATTCTATCAAAAGCAGATAATATATTAGATTTACCCGCATTGTTAGGTCCGAATAAAATTAAAGGTTTATTTTTAGGCATAACTATACTAATATTCTCAATTGATCTATAGTGCTTAATATTTATTTTTTCTAGCCTCATTAAACTCCCCCCATAAATTAATTACTTTTATGTTAGTTGAAATCTTTAAATGCGTAACAGGGTATATGGATATTATATTAAATATTCTCCTTCTTCTTCAGCAGCAAATTTAGCATAACTATAGTCACTAAAATCTCCTACATATATTTCATTATTATCATACATCTTAAATGAATCAATATAAGATAATCTTCCCGATTTTAATTCTTCTGCAAAATATAGTAAATTTTCCACATTTATAGCTCCACCATTTATTTAAATTTATCTTTTCATCTCTAGTTTGACTTTCTTGGTAAATTATATACAGCAGAATAAGCCTTATTATCTATAATTACACCATTAATGTCATAAGATATAATTCCATCTGGCTTTCTGCTTTCTCCTAGACGAATCCCTCTAAACCTAAGTTCATTAATAAAAAGAGAAATTGTCTGAATTTCAAAATCTCTATTGGCAGTTCCATCATAAGCTAAATATCTATGGTCGACATATTTTAATTTGTCTCTTACTTTATCCTTTAATGCTAGTACATTTGTCTTTCAAATCTTGCTTCTAGACATTTCTAATTTTATAATATTATCATTAATTGCATGGCCATTCCCACTATGTTTAAGTGACAGACCCATTGCTTCAATAACTTTTAGTTCGTCTTCTATAATTGTAATACTTTCATCAATTTATAAGTCTAAATCTTTCACTAATTTAGGAAGTTTAGTATTTAAAATTCCCTTGCTTAGTTGTAAACTGAAACGGAACACATAAACAATCCATATTAGTACCAGTGATAAAATTAGAGTGTCTAATTTTATCACTGGTACTAATATGGACTACACTAATCTTATCACGACATTACGTACAAACACTTAAATTTAGAAGAATATTTTTACATGGAAAAACGACTTCTTGCCGCCGACTCAATCACCTCTATTTTCAAGGCTCTCGGACGCTCTGGAACAACACTTTATACCGAATTAAAACGGGGGGACTGTAGAACAACGTAAACAGAATAAAAGTGTCCATCTGTGTCTGGCAGATTACGGACAGCTTACCTAATGCTTAAAGCGGTTTCAGATATATCGCCTTATGCAAAACAATTACATCTGATAATGGTCGTGAATTTGCAGATATAAATACATTAGAGAATGAAGACTTATCTATTTTCTTTGCTCACCCTTATCCCCCGGGAGAACGTGGTTCTAATGAGAGGCACAATAGTTTATCACGTCGCTTTATTCCTAAAGGTACGCCTATTAGAAGCCTCACTTCAACGTGTTCTTAATTGATGTAACAATTTACCTCGCAATCTGTCACACTACCAAGCACCACAAGACGTCTTCATTGAAGAAGTTGATAAAGTTATGGATTTAAAAAGTGTTCAGTTTCATATTGCAATTTAGAAAAAAACGAAATTATACATTAGAAAAATTATATAACGAAATAGTTAGCGTAGAACAGGAGAAATAGTATGGACACATTAAAGTTTAAAACATTGGTGGATGAAATAGTTATGGAATTGTATAGTATTGCGAAAAAATCTCCTGAAACAATCCGTTCTTGCAAAGATGGAACAGATTTTGAAATCGTTGTTTATAATGCTACTAAAAACACAAAAAACAATTTGGGCATTCAATTTTCTATCATATATGATGCGGGTAGCCATAGGTTTCCAGATCTTATACTCGATTTCGGTTCAGAGGGGAAATATGGCATAGAAGTCAAATCGACTTCTTCAACTTCTATAAAAAATTGGAAAATTAACGGCAATAGTATTCTTGGATCCACCAAAGATCCCGATGTTATTGATACATATATTATTTTTGGAAAAACGAAACAACTTGAATTTAAAGCTGGTAAATATTCTGATTGCATATCAGACATTGCAGTTACTCATAGTCCACGTTACCTGATTGATATGGAACTATCCACTACAGATAATTTTTTTCAAAAATCTGGAATTGGCTACAATACGTTAGTAACATCGGAAAATCCCATAAGTATTATTACTTCATACTACCGCAGTCAAGGGAAACAAGCTTGGTGGATATCAGATGAAACATCCGCAACAATCAAATTTTGGGGAGAATTACCAGCCGAAGAACAGGATTATTGTATAAGCTATGGTTTTGTTCATTTCCCCGAACTTTTTAGTAATAAGCAATCAAAATATAAACGTTTTGCAGCATGGTTAGTCGCCGCAAAAGGAACTATTACAACATCGTTACGTGATTGTTTTTCTGCAAGCGGCAGAGTTAGCCTCATGGTGAACGAAATATCTTATGATGACTTGCCGCACATATATAAAACCTTACAGGAACATGTGCCCACAATGAAAAAAATATTTATGGAGAGTGATACTGAAGTACTCCATGAAGATTGGCAAGCAATCATTTCCTCTACGATTCCAGAAGGAGACTTGATTCAACAATGGGCCTATTGTGTCAGTGAAAATATAAAATCCGAGTCGTATTCATATGGTGGAATTTCAATAGAATGCATTCTTGATTTTTTTAAATAATAATCTAACATAGTTAATGGCAAATATTTATATCATGTTGCCATTAACTATGTTAGATTATACAAAATACAAATTCCAATTTTCTTGAATTCTCATTGCAATATTATATGCCAACAGAGGCGGCACAGCGTTTCCTATCAATTTATATGCCTCGCTGGCTGAGACTGATTTTCTCCCATCACTCGCAGAAATAATAAACTTATAATCATCTGGAAAAGTTTGTATTCTTGCACATTCTCGAATTGTTAAGCGTCTTTCTTGAAGTCCTTTTCTAAGCTCCTCAAAATGTTTTCCACCGTGTTCATTAGAAAGTCTTCGATACTCAATATTTCCATGATGTTCAGATCTAATTGTTGGTCCAATACCATCAAGACTTATTTCACTTTGCCCTTGGCAATGTCGTCCCATATATTTTGCTTTAGAATATTTCTGTTGTTCAATATCTTGTGCTTCTTTTGGTTCTTTCAAATCGTTTAAGCACTTAATTACTTTCACATATGGTAATAGCATTTTCCCTACAGCATCTTTATTATATTTGTGCGTACATACGGGATACGGATCATATGCTGCTGGTATTTCATTCGCAGTTAAGGCTTTTAACGCATCTGGATTTAACGCAGATCTCTTGAATCCAAAGAAAATGATTCTCTCTCGATTTTGCGGAACACCATAATTGGCAGCATGAAGCACGTGTGCAGGAATTACAATATAACCTCCATTACACGCTTCAGAAAAATCTTTTTCTATTATTGTTTTTACATCTTCTAAATTCGCTAATCCCTTGACATTTTCTGCTATAAAAAGTTTAGGCTGTGTAATAGATATAACTTCTCGCATCCACATATAAAGTTGTCCGCGGCTTTCAACGCTTGGAGCGTCAACATCACGTACTCCGCCCAAATGAGATTTTGTTGAGTTAAAACCTTCTCTTTTCCCCGCAATAGAAAAATCTTGGCATGGAAATCCTCCCGTTACAACATCTATATTTGGTGGAAAAACGGTTATTGAGTTTTCTTTATGCAACTTAACTAAATCAACAATACTATCAACGCAATATGCCGAAGGAGCAATGTAATGTTTAGAAAAATAGTTTATCCATGTTTCTTTTGCTTCTTGACGAATATCATTAGCGAATACTGTAGTAAATCTAGTATAAGGAAGCTTTACCCATTTGTCGTTAACCTTTTTTAACTTCCAATCTGGGTGAATATTTGTATTAACAGAATCTTTTAGAACATTAAATCCACCTTCAAATCCTAGATCCATTCCCCCGCAACCTGAAAATAAAGATAATAATCTTAAATCTTTTTTGGGCTTCTGTCCAGATTTTTTTGCGGTTGGTTTTTGCGTTGATATAGGTATAAACCAAATTCCTCCTCTTTTCTTAGCTCCTGAAACACGTCCTTCCCTACAAAGAACTTGTACTCGTCGTTGTGAAATTTTCCAACTATTAGCGGCCTCTTCAACCGTTAAAAATCCATTCAAACCAGTTCCCTCCATCCTTCGTTCTTTAGCAATATTCTATTCGTTTCTCCGAATAGAGTCAAGTTTTTTTCGTAATAAAAAATTTGTTGACGTCATTTATCTGTTTTCATAGTCGTTGATTATTACAACATTTCCGTTGTCTCAATAAGCAAAAAAGTAACTCTCTATTTACAATTCTCTATTTTTCAGTGGTTAGAACTGTTGTCAAACGGTCTAAAAAAGAGATCCCGACAATCATTTAACAATAGAACGATTTATCGAAATCCCTTGCTCTCAAGCCTTTTCTGTAATATTTAGTCCTTAATCCTTGACATTAAACAGACCGTCTCAATGTGCATGGTCTGGGGGAACATGTCTACCGGCTGTACTTTCCGGATTTTGTAGCCTTCCTGTTTCAGAATGGCCGCATCTCTTGCGAAGGTGGCGGGATTGCAGGAGACGTAGACGATTCTTCCGGGATTCATGGCGGCGGCGGCTTTCAGTACGTTTTCTGCGCAGCCTCCTCTTACGGGATCCATGACAATCACGTCGGGTTTGAGTCCGTTTTGGTACAGTTCGGGCATCAGTTTTCCTGCATCGGCGGCGTGAAATTCCACATTTCCTATATGGTTTGCTTTTGCATTTTTTATAGCGTCTTCGACCGCCGGTTTTACGATTTCTATACCGATTACTTTTTTTGCTTTTTTCGCAAGGCAAAGGGAAATGGTCCCCGTTCCGCAGTAGGCGTCGATGACCGTTTCTTTGCCTGTGAGGTTTGCATAGGCGAGGGCGGTTTCGTACAGTTTTTCCGCCTGTTCTTTGTGCACTTGGAAGAAGGAGTAGGGCGATACTTCAAATGCCAGTCCGCCGAGGGAGGCGGTGAGTGTTTCCCGTCCCCAAAGGAGGCGGATTTTCTTTCCCAGTATAACGTTCCCCGGGCGGGACTGTATATTGTGGTAGAGAGAGGTGACAAAGGGGAGTTCTTTTTGTATATCCCGTATCCATTCTTTTTCTTCCGGCAGTTCTTCTGTCGCGGTGACGATGACGGCCATGACTTTCCCGTCATTGCCCACCCGTCCCATGATATGGCGGATACTTCCTTTTTTTGTTTTTTCGTTATATAAGGAAATACGGTGTTTCTGTATAAATGTTTCTGCCCATTGGAGAAGACGGTTATTTTCTTCTTCCTGTATTTCGCAGGTGCTGACGGGAATGACTTCGTGGCTTCCCTGTTTGTAATAGCCCAGGGCAGGAACGCCGTTTACCATGCCTGCAGGGACAGCCATTTTATTCCGATAGTGGAACGGGTGCGCCGCCGGAAGAACGGGCAGGACAAGTTCTCCCGGTTCTTTGGCAATCCTTTCTATCACGCTCCGGACACGGCGGTATTTTACGTCAAGTTGTCCTTCATAGGTGAGGTGGGAAATCTGGCAGCCGCCGCAGTTTTCATACACCGGGCAGGACGGCTGTGTCCTGTATGGTGATGTTTTTTCTATTTCCAACAGCTTTCCTTTGGCGTAGGATTTTTTGACGACCGTAATTTCCGCTTTAACGATTTCAGAAGGAAGTGCGCCCGGCACAAAAACGGTAAATCCGTCTACACGGCCGATTCCTTCTCCGTGGACACCGAGGTCATTGATTTCTATGCTGCGGATTTCATTCATACGGACCGCAGATTCTTCGTTTCTCATAAGCTCCCTCATTTACATGATTTTTCTTTATTATTATAGTGGAAAACAAGGAAATATGCCGCCTGCCAAAACGGGCGGTTTTATTTTTGCCCGTAACTTGCGCCGGGTCCGTGTTTTCTCCCCCAAATGCCCGGTGCGGCTTTTGTCTTGTTTTTTCTCCGGTTCTTTCAAAAATATCTTATTTTATTTTACCAAAAATCCGGGAAATTATAAAAACGGTGAACTTATTTTGATTTTCAGTCAGAATAAATTCACCGCATACCCGATATGGAAATCCGTGTATTCATATGATTATTTATCTCCCCGTTCTTTTGTGATAGAAGAACGGCCGGCATCTTTCCCGGCTTTTTCTAATGCTTCTGTTCTATATGTCCCTACCAATACTTTTGCATTATCTCTCAATTGTTTTGCATAAGCTGTGAATTGTTCTCCTAAATCAGACCCGCTTCCCTTTCCCGACACAGTTCCATTGCTTCTTGGTGTAGCTTCTCTTTCTGCTCCGGTGTCCGATAGCTCCCGTCCTCTACGGAATCCATCCATGCGAAGTATCTCTTCTGCTCTTCCGTTAACGGCGTTTTCTGAAACTCCTCTATATACTTGTCCCACTCTTTCAGTCGTTCCTCTTCGTCCGCTTCCCACTTCTTCTTTTGTTCCGGTGTCATTCTTTCCCATTCTTCTTTCATTTGCTGCAGTAATTTGTCCATTATCTGTTGCCCCCTCTCTTATTTATATATTTTTTCTTTTATAATGATTCTCTTTATTATTATCTTCCGATTTATCTTTTTATGCAATATGCTTCCGATAATTGATAAAGGAAATAAAAAAGCCCTGCCGTCGGGCAAAGCTTTTTTTATTCAGGAAATCACCTGTACGCGGAGGGAAATATCTTCTTTTTTCTTCGGCTCCGGTTCTTCTGCGATACCGCCGAAGGGCATTTGTGCCACCATTTTGTAATGACCGGGCAGATCAAAGCGTTTCCTTACCGCTTCATCGATGACGGGATTGTAATGCTGGACCGTCGCGCCGATTCCGAGTTCACGGAGAACCGTCCAGAGGGACAGCTGGAGCATACCGCTCGATTGGTTGGCCCAAACGGGAAAGTTTTCCGCATAGGAAGGATAGGTTTCCTGCATTATTTCTACTACTTTTTCGTCATAGAAATAAAGTATCGTCCCTGCTCCTGCCTTAAAGCTGTCTGTTTTTTCACGTGCCACTTTTCCGCCGAAGCAGTCATAAACCAGGTTCCAGAAGTCGTCATGTGCCTCTCCCATCAGAAGAACGACACGGGAGCTTTTCATATCAAAGGCATCGGGCACCAGTTCTGTCAATTCTTTGACCGTTTCCTGCACTTGTGCCGGCGAAACGGGGATTTCTTTATGAATTTGGTAATAAGACCGTCTTCCCGACAGGGTTTCTGCTATTTTTGTCATGGCTCCTCCTTTGAAAATTATATCGAAATTTATCGTTGTATTAATTATAATCTTTTTGCCCGTTTGTTTGCAAGGTTTTTGCTTATGCAGTTTCTTGTGATTTTATTCTCCCTTAGAATGTATGTTTCTCCCCGGAAATTTCCGTTTTGCGGAAAGGAGATTCAAAAAAGGCGCTCCCTGATGTCCTGCATCCTGAGGGGCGCCTTTTTTATTTACCTTCGTTATTACTGCTTTTCAGAAGAAGAGTGACCGGCAATTTTGTCAAGGATTTTATTTCCTGCCGCCTTGATTTTATCGCCCAGTTCTTTTTTCTTCTTTTTCTTTTCTTCTTCCTCTTTCTTCTTCTTTTCTTCTTTTTCCTGTTTCTCTTTTTCTGCCCGGGCCTTTGCTATTTCCGCCGCAACAGATGCGGGGATATCAAAACGTTTTGCCCGGTAGGTATTTTCCGCACGGCTCATGTAGTCACGCCAGATGAGGGCAGGAATAGTACCGCCGGTATATCCGGCATTTGTGGAAGCGTCATCGCCGATCCAGACTGCGGTGGACAGATTGGCGGTGTACCCGGCAAACCAGGCATCATGTTCATCGTCGGTCGTTCCCGTCTTTCCTGCCG
>ULYG01004758.1_pt1 | contig 19899 bp, 20 predicted proteins | sample 1961971 | NCBI WGS metagenome assembly ULYG01 (sample SAMEA4835858, study PRJEB28245) | human gut metagenome | biome: gut microbiome; material: fecal sample | place: Denmark | collected 2008 | reverse complement strand
GGCAGTGCCAGCCCACGACAGCCGCGACTATGCTTTCGCTCGTCATTTCAATCTGCCCATAGTGCCTCTTATTGAGGGATGCGACGTGTCGGAACAAAGTTTTGACGCAAAAGAGGGCAAAATGATAAATTCTGAGGGTGCGGAGTTGAATCTCAACGGAATGGAAGTGAAAGAAGCCATTGCCGCGACAAAGAAGTTTATCAAAGAAAAAGGCATAGGCAAGGTAAAAGTGAACTATCGTCTGCGCGATGCTATCTTCAGTCGTCAGCGCTATTGGGGCGAGCCGTTCCCTGTATACTACAAAGACGGCATTCCTCATGTGCTCGATGAGGACCAGTTGCCTCTTGAACTGCCCGAAGTTGACAAATTCCTGCCTACGGAGACTGGCGAGCCTCCATTGGGACGTGCCAAAAACTGGCACACAGCCGAAGGCTATCCTTACGAACTTTGCACAATGCCTGGTTTCGCTGGCTCGTCGGCATATTATCTGCGTTATATGGATCCGCGCAACAACAATGCTCTTGTGTCTAAAGAGGCAGACGAGTATTGGCGCAACGTTGACCTTTACATCGGCGGTACGGAGCATGCCACAGGCCACTTGATTTATAGCCGTTTCTGGAACAAATTCTTGTTTGACAACGGTGTTGTATGCGAGGAAGAACCGTTCAAGAAACTCATAAATCAGGGTATGATTCAGGGACGCTCCAACTTTGTTTACCGCATAAAGGATACCAACACATTCGTTTCATACGGATTGAAGAAGGACTACGACACAACACCTATCCACGTTGATGTCAACATCGTTAGCAACGACGTGCTCGATATTGAGAAATTCAAGGCGTGGCGTCCGGAGTTTGCCGACGCACAGTTTGTGCTTGAGGATGGCAAATATGTTTGTGGATATGCCGTTGAGAAGATGTCAAAGTCAATGTTCAATGTTGTGAATCCAGACGATATTGTAGAAACTTATGGTGCCGACACATTGCGTCTTTACGAAATGTTCCTCGGTCCGTTGGAGCAGAGTAAGCCGTGGGACACCAACGGTATCGACGGTGTGAACCGCTTCTTGAAGAAATTGTGGAACTTGTTCTACAAAGGCGACACTTTGCTCGTCGATGATGAAAAAGCTTCGGCAGAGGCGCTCAAATCGCTTCATAAACTGATAAAGAAAGTGACATGGGACATTGAGCATTTCTCTTACAACACATCGGTCAGCGCGTTTATGATTTGCGTAAACGAGCTTGCTGCGGCTAAGTGTCATTCGCGCGAGGTGCTTGGCGAACTTGTGGTGCTTCTCGCACCGTTCGCTCCTCACATTGCAGAGGAATTGTGGCATGCTGTAGGCAACGACACTACGGTGTGCGACGCAGCCTGGCCAAAATTCAACGAGGCATATCTTGTTGAGGCAAACGTGAACTATGCAGTGTCGTTCAACGGAAAGGCTCGTTTCAACATTCAAGTGGCAAACGGCACCGACAAGGCTGAAGTTGAGCGTCTGGCTCTTGAAAATGAGAATGCCGCACGCTGGCTTGAAGACAAAACTGTGGTGAAAGTGATAGTTGTGCCAAACAAGATTGTCAACATCGTTGTGAAATAAAGCGTGTAAAACAACGTTTTAAAAAATAGAACAGCTGAATTATTAGAAAGATATGAAGAATATTGTATTCGCTACAAATAATAAAAACAAGCTTCAGGAAATCAGGGCTATTGCAGGAGGAGAGTACAATATTCTCAGTCTTTCTGAAATAGGTTGTCACGACGACATTCCGGAAACGGCGGCTACAATCGAAGGCAACGCCATGCTTAAAGCGCGTTGGGTGAAGGACAAATACGGATACGACTGCTTTGCCGACGACACCGGTTTGGAGGTGACGGCGCTTGACGGACGTCCGGGTGTCTACTCCGCACGTTATGCAGGCGAGGACTGCAATTCGGAGCGCAACATAGACAAGCTGCTCGGTGAATTGGCTGGAAAGACCGACCGCACAGCGCGTTTCCGCACGGTGATAGCACTTATTGAAGGCAGTGAAAGTATTGAATTTGAGGGAAAAATAGAGGGAACAATTGCCACAGAGCGTTATGGAGAAGGTGGATTCGGATACGACAAAGTGTTTCTGCCGGAAGGCAGCGACCGCACTTTCGCAGAAATGGAGTCGGCAGAAAAAAATGCCATCAGCCATCGCGCAAGGGCTACAAAAAAACTTATAGACTATTTAAAAAAGACACTATGATAAAGAGAATATGTTTGGCAGTTGCATTACTGATTGTGATGGCTGTTGTGCCGGCGAAGTCCCAGCAAGTGGGCAGTTGGAGCATTTATCCCGTATTTTCGGGCAACAACAACAATTCGCTTGTCGACACCGACAACAAGGTGTTCTATCTCGCCGACGGTTGGTTGTATTCCTACGACAAAGATAACGATGAGTCGGTGTTTTATACGAAAATGAACGGAATGTCGGACACTGACATTTCGGGCATATACTATAACTACGACAAGAAATTTTTGCTTGTGGCATACAGCAACTCAAACATCGACATTGTGCGCGAAAACGGACGTGTTGACAATGTGCCTGACCTCAAAAGCGTTATTCTCACAGTGTCGAAAGCAATCAACAGCGTGGATTTCAGCGGCGATTATGCATACATTGCCACTGATTTCGGATATATGGTCGTAGACTGCAACAAATGTGTGGTAAAAGAGTCGTTCAACTATGGAAAGGCTTTCAAATCGATTGTAGTGACCGACAAAAACATATTTGCCTCGTTCGACAAAAAAATCTATGTGTCGTCGGTTGGTGAGAGTCATTATGAACTGAGCAGTTTCAAGGAAACCAATATCAAGCAGGAAATGAAGTTGCTGAAAATAGACAACAACAGTATGTTGACCACGACTGGTTGGTTTTATTATATAAAAATAGGAGAGGATCCTACCAACCTTGCAATGTCGGTTATAGAGAAGTCGGCGCCGTCGAACGTGTCGATGTCGGGCAGCAATATGGTGGCTTCGTATAAGGAAAAATATATCGTTGTAAGCCCGGACGGAACGTCGCAGACAGTGGCGATGCCTTCGGAAATCGACGGCAGCCATCTGTCAACAATCGATGGCAAAGGATTGTGGAATCTCGACAGCAACGGATTGAAGGAGTTTTCAATCTCCGACGGCTCTGTCACCATTCTTCACGACACTTATCGCCCAAACACCTCTACCGTCAGCGAGCCTTACTACCTCACTTATCAAAACGGCACGCTGTATTCTATGAATTCGGGATATTCTTTTTTAGGAGCTGGTATGAATAATAGAGTTGCGGTATCATCTTTAAAAGAAGGAGTATGGAATAATCTTTTACCTGAAAATTTGACATTGAAACACAGTTCGAAAGATTATCTTACAGATTCATATGGATTGACAGTTGATGTAAATGATAAGGATGTTATATGGTTTGGAACATGGTGGGAAGGAATATATGGAATAAAAAATAATGAGCAAATACAAAAATTTGATGGAGACAACTCCACTCTTACTTTCAAAAGTGTTTGCTGTGTTCCTGATGTGAAAATTGATAAATTTGGAAACTTATGGGCTGGATTCTTAAATTATATAGTAAATGTTGGATATCCTCAACTTCATATGCTTCCTGCTGAAAAAAAATTCAATAAAGATGTAAAAGATTCTGATTGGATTACGTACAGTTTCGGTAACATGAAAACAGAATTTGGTGTAAGATTTATTATAAAGGGTAATTTTATTGTATACGCTGATAATGAATGGAAAACAAAACTGACAATACTTGACACAAAAGGAACTTTAACCGATAAGTCAGATGACGATGTAAAAATAATATCCACATTTGTTGATCAGGATGGTAAATCTATTGATATTGGCTTTATTTTTAATATAGTGGAGGATAAAAATGGTAAAATTTGGTTAGGTACAAATACGGGTGTTTGTGTAATAAACAGTCTGGAGGCTGCTTTTAAAGGCAATAATATAGTTAACAGAATTAAAGTGCCTCGTAATGATGGAACCAATTTGGCTGATTATCTTTTGGATGGTGTTTATGTTTCATCTATAGCTGTAGATGGTGCTAATAGAAAATGGATAGGAACTACTACTTCAGGTTTATATTTGGTAAATGCTGAAGGCAGTGAGATATTGGAGCATTTTTCTACGGAAAACAGCCCGTTGACAAGTGATGAGATAACATCTGTTGTATGCAGCACAGATGATAATCGCGTGTTTATAGGAACAAAGAAAGGTACACTTGTCTATGAAAGTGACGCTGCGCCGTCTCAAGATGACTACAGTGATGTCTATGCTTATCCTAATCCAGTGCGTCCTGACTATAGCGGACATGTCACAGTGGTAGGACTTATGGACAATTCTCTCGTGAAGATTACAGACTCTATGGGCAACCTTGTTTATTCAGGACGTTCCACAGGAGGTATGTTTGTTTGGGACGGACTCAACAGCGAAGGTTCACGCGTGAACACAGGTGTTTACTATGTATTTGCATCGCAGAATGAAAACGATAAATCGAGCGGCTGTGTCACTAAAATTTTGGTAGTAAAGTAAGTTTTTAAGATATATGACGGAATCAAACAATAAGGGTAAAAGTATAAAGGAGCGGATATTATCGGCAAAAAGGTCACAGAAAATACGTTTTGCCATTGTCTCAGTGCTGTTTTTCGCATTTTTGACATGGCTTGGCAACTGGTGGTTTCTGCTGGTTTATCCCGTTTTGGTCGACATCTATCTGACGCGCTACGTGCGTTGGGACTGGTGGCGCACGTCGAAATCGTCGGTAGTGCGCACAGTGATGAGCTGGATAGACGCTATTGTCTATGCCCTTGTGCTTGTATATATAATTTTCACATTCATTGGTCAGAACTACAAGATTCCGTCTTCTTCATTGGAGAAAACGCTTCTTGTGGGCGACTATCTGTGGGTCAACAAGATGTGCTACGGACCGCGTGTGCCTATCACTCCAATCCACTTTCCTCTTTGTCAGAACACGTTTCCTATAATCAACACAAAGAGCTATCTCGACCATCCGGAAAACGAATACCGTCGTCTGAAAGGATTCCGTAAGGTGGAACGCAATGACATCGTTGTGTTCAACTTCCCGGCTGGCGACACTATTGCCTACAATGTGCAGAATCCAGATTACTATACAAGTTGCTACATCGAAGGTTTCAAGCAGCAGAATCCAACATCGCTCCAGGAATATTACAGCTACGAGTTTGGCAAGCGTTGCATTGAGCTGGGACGCCGTGTGGTAAACCAGCATCCGGAATATTTCGGAAAGGTGATGTATCGTCCGGTGGACCGCCGCGAGAACTACGTGAAGCGCTGCATAGGTTTGCCTGGCGACTATCTGAAGATTGTCGACCAAACGGTGTATATCAACGGCAAGCCGCTTGATGAACCGGAAAATTTGCAGTTCAACTATGACATCTATACCAACGGACAGTCGATCAGCGATGAGGATTGGGAAAAGGCAGGCATCAGTCTTGCCGACCGCAATGCTCCGGTTGCCAATGCCGATGGTGAGATGGTCTACGACAAGAAGATGAACCGCGACGGATCTTTCTATTCCGGAGGTGTGCCTCTGACAAAAAAGGCGGTGGCTTATTTCAAATCGTTGCCTTATGTCACGGCTGTGGAGCGCTCGGAAGTGATGGAGCCGTGTCCGCCTTATCCTATTACGCGCTATTACGGATGGACGCGTGCCAACTATGCCACAAATATAGCTCAGGGCGGAATGTGGATACCTAAGAAGGGTGTGACGCTGAAGCTTAACATGTTCAATCTGCCTGTTTATGAGCGATGCATCCGCAACTATGAGCGAAACGACTTGCAGGTGCGCGACGGCAAAATATTTATCAACGGCAAACAGACCGACTCTTATACGTTCAAGATGGATTACTATTGGATGATGGGCGACAACCGCGACAATTCGCTCGACTCGCGCTATTGGGGTTTTGTGCCTGAAGACCACATAGTAGGCACGCCGATGTTTGTCATCATATCATTCGACGAGGATAAACCGTTATTCTCTGGAATCCGTTGGAACAGAATCTTCAAGGATGCAAATCCCGACAAGTAGAATAAGATGGACACATTGAAAGCAGTGTTCAGCTCCAGATATGCGGGCAGCGTAGACTATTACGCTGCCATGCTTCGTTATGGCAAGGTGGCGATAGATTTGTCGGAGCCTTTCGACAAGCACCACAAGCATCTTAACCGTATGGACATTGTTGGCACAAACGGATGCCAGCAGCTGTCGGCGTCGCTGCAAAAGCCAAACAGGCGGATGGCGGTGGGAGAGGTGGCGCTTTCCAGTCACGGCAATTGGCGACATACGCATTGGGGTGCATTGTTCTCGGCTTACGGACGCACTCCGTTCTTCGACTATTTTGCAGATGATTTGAAGCAAATCTATACAGACGAGTCTATACAAACAATAGCATCGCTTAATTTGACGCTGCACGCCGCTGTAATCGATTTTCTCGACTTGGATATAGAAACAGTCGTTATTGACAATAAAAACGATTTGGCGGCCTCTGACGCCCTCAATCTACGCGACGGTGTGCTGACGGAGCAAACACTCAAGCCATACTATCAGATATGGTCGTCAAAATTTGGATTTCAGCCCAATCAGAGCATTCTCGATTTGCTTTTCAACGTAGGCCGCGAGGCTGTCTTTGTGCTGAGAAACGCATAAATGGTTTTTCTATAAAGTTCCAAGAGAAGATGGCAAGTGCTATTGTCAAAAATACAGAGAGCGCAAGTGCCAACGAAAAGCTGTATTCGTGTATTTTATAATGTAGAATTGTTTGTATGACAGGAAAATGGAACAAATAGATGCCATATGCCACATTGCTGTATTTTCCAATAAAATTTAGATATCTGAAGTTATATGCAATCCCTATTATAATGATGGCGAATGCAAATGGTGCAAGATATTCAAATACGATGAATTCTGATTTGAATAAATATATAAGCAAAGCGCAGGGAAGGAGAATCTTTATATTTCTCTGAAATTTGTCAAAAAACATTAGAATGGCAGTTCCTGAATAAAAATAAACCAGTTGACTTACCATTTGTCTGCCTAAAATTAAATAAAAATCGTTGTTTGTTATGTCGTAAAGATATTCAAAACATTCACGATAAGAGATTGATATGGCAAAAATCAGTAAAAGAACGATTTTTTTGTTCCATCGTTTGAAAAAATAAAAAGAAATGGGGACTGAAGCATATAGCATAACTTCAACTTTCATTGTCCATAATGAGCCATTGACTGCTGGCATTATGTTGTCTGTAAATACACCAGGAAGACACGGTTCTAAAAAATTCAAGAAACATACATTGGAGACAATGTATTTATACAATTGTGGAGAGGTAAAATATTCAGAAACTGTCATTGTCGACAAAAATAATCCTCCAATAAAACATAAGAAAACAATGAATATGTATGGTGGCAATATGCGCCGAGCCCGTTTTTTTATATAATCATTTAACTGTGGTTTCTTCATAAAACTATAGTATACGAGAAAGCCACTGAGTATGAAGAATCCAGAAACAGCTTCTCCGCTACTTGTTATCCAATTGAAATTATTTGCGCCAGACAGTATTGAAAAATGGGCAAAAACCACAATAAAGGATAGATAATAGCGTATTATGTCAAAGCAATTGTCGCCTTTTATCAATTCTTGGCTTTTGTCGGAAATAAGTTTCATCATAATTTATTTGCGCATATTTTTTCAAATAGTTGTCAGAACATTCTGCGCTCTGCCCAGTTGTCGCAGCACAGATTTCTATAAAATTTGTACAAATATAACTACTTATATTCAAAAATGCATATACAAACCTATGATTGTGACTTCTACTGATTCTCTTTGTTGATCAGATTCACCACAACTTTTACCATCACGTCCTTCTCTTCTGTGCGGCTCTCGGCTATGCACTAAAAGTCTGATATATCTGTCGGATGTTGCTATTTAACAACCCGCTATACTCGTCTGTGGTCACCTTGTTCTGCAAGACAATGGAGCGCGACATGAGGCGCACAACATCCTTAAGCTCGTTGTAGCGGTCGAGTTTTATCTGTTGGTTGACAACGTAGCCCTTGATGAGGTATTGTTTGAGGACGGAGGTTGCCCATTGGCGGAAACGTGTGCCTTGTACAGACTTCACACGATAGCCAACCGAGATGATGACATCAAGGTTGTACAATGTAATTTCTTTTACTTGCGTAAAACCACTTCTACGTCCGTAATTCTTGGTGTGTGCATTTTTTGCACATACCAAACTTTCGTCCAATTCACCTTCCTTAAAAATATTAGATATATGGCGATTAATTGTTGTTCGGTCTTTTCCAAGCAACTCTGCCATCTGACTCTGTGTCAGCCACACTGTCTCATTTTCCAGCTTTACATTAAGCTGTACGCTTCCGTCTTGCGAGTGGTATGTTTCGATTGAATTGTTCATTTTTGTTTTCTTTTTGTAGGGTTAAAAACCAATCGCAAAAAGCCTTTGTCAGAACATCCTGCGCTCTGCCCAGTTGCCGCGGTCGAGGTTGCGGTAGCCGATAGCCTCCTGGATGTGGTAGGTGAGCACGCGGTCGCTGCCTTCAAGGTCGGCGATGGTGCGCGCCACGCGGAGGATGCGGTCGTAGGCGCGTGCCGACATGTTGAACCGCGTCATGGCGTCTTTCAGTTTTTCGAGTCCGGCAACGTCGGGCTGCGCATACTGGTGCATCAGTGCGGTGGTCATCTGGGCGTTGCAGTGCACGCCTTTGATGCCTTCGTAGCGGCGTGTCTGTATTTCGCGCGCCCGGATCACGCGTTCGCGTATGGCTGCGCTGCTCTCGGCCGGGGCGGTCGACGAGATGTTGTCAAATTCCACTGGCGCCACTTCCACCTGCAGGTCGATGCGGTCGAGGAGCGGGCCGGAGATGCGGTTGAGATAGTGCTGCACCGCGCCGGGTGCGCAGATGCATTGCTTTGTGGGATGGTTGTAGTATCCGCACGGACAGGGGTTCATCGATGCCACAAGCATGAACCCTGCGGGATAGTCCACGGTGTATTTTGCGCGCGAGATGGTGATATGGCGGTCTTCGAGCGGTTGGCGCATCACTTCGAGCACCTGACGGCTGAATTCCGGAAACTCGTCGAGAAAGAGGATTCCGTTATGGGCAAGGCTGATTTCGCCGGGAGTTGGATAGGAGCCTCCGCCAACGAGAGCCACCGGAGAGATGGTGTGGTGGGGTGAGCGGAAAGGACGTTGAGTCATCAGCATCGACCCTTGTTTCAGTTTGCCTGCAACGGAGTGTATTTTGGTGGTTTCGAGGGCTTCCTGCAACGTCAGCGGCGGAAGGATCGACGGCAGGCGTTTTGCCATCATCGACTTTCCCGAGCCGGGCGACCCGATGAGCAGTATGTTGTGGCCGCCCGCGCACGCCACTTCGAAGGCGCGTTTCACGATTTCCTGACCCTTGACTTCCGAGAAGTCGAAGTCGAAATGGTCCACTTGGCGGCGAAACATCTCGCGCGTGTCGACCACGGTGGGCTGAAGGTCGTAGGTGTTGTTGAAGAAGCCGATTACCTCAAGGATGTTGTCGGCGCCATAGACGTTGAGGTTGTTGACCACGGCGGCCTCCATCACGTTGGCCTTTGGCACGATGATGCCGTCGAGTCCGTGTTCGCGGGCCTTTATTGCCATCGGGAGCACGCCTTTGATGGGTTGCAGCGAGCCGTCAAGGCTCAGTTCGCCCATTAGCATGAAGCGCTTCAGGCGGTCGGCTGTCACCTTTTCATCGGCGGCAAGCACCGCGATGGCAAGCGGAAGGTCGTAGGCCGACCCTTCTTTTTTCACGTCGGCGGGCGACATGTTGACCACTACCTTGCGGCGCGGAAACTCGATGCCGCACATCTTCACGGCTGAGAGGATGCGTTGGTAGCTCTCCTTTACGGCGGTGTCGGGGAGTCCGACAATGCAGAATCCGAATCCTTGTTCCACCGACACTTCTATCTTTATCATCAGGGCGTCGATGCCTTGCACGGCGGCTCCGTTGGTCTTGGTAAACATCTGTGTTATTTGATTTTTTTCTTGTTCAGGACGTCGCGCAGTTTATCAAACTGTGTGCCGCGGTAGATTTGTGTGCCGGTAGAGTCGGCGACGATGAAGTATGGCGAACCCTTGACGTTTAGGTCTACGATGGTCTTGTCGACAACGCCGCCGATGGCTTTGTAGTGACCCCATTTCACGGAATCTCCATCAATGGTGCGGCGCCAGTCAAGTGTGTCGGAGTCAAGACAGATGTCGACCATTTGCAAGCGGCTGCCACGACACAGTGTCTTCAGCGAGTTGACCGTTGTCTGGCGGTCGCTGTCTTCGTTGCGCCAGAAAAACAGGATGGTCGCCGGATGGTCGTAAGTGCGCACAATCACCAGCGAATCCTGGTCGTTGCGCAGTTTCAGCGAGGCCACTTTTTTCAATGTCAGGTCGCCGTTGTTTAAAAATTGCGAATACAGCGACAGCAGCTGCTCCGGTTTGGCTGCCTTGTCGATTTTCTTCAGCAACGCCTGTGCGTTGGGGCTGGAAATGTCGGAATAGTCGCAGGTGAGCAGCAGCGTGCTTACCACATTTTTCGGATTCTTGCCTATATAGTCGGCTATCGCCTTGTCTGTGCGGTCGTTGCGCATCGCCTTGAAGTCGGCGGCATGTGCCCGGATAAAGTCGTTCCACTGCTCGTTGATGTCCGAGCCCGTCACCTTCAGGTTGTAGCGGTCGGCTATTGAGCCTTCAATCTTTATGTGGTCGCTGCCTTCCACTGCAAGGTGGGCAATCAGTTGCATCTGCGCGCTGTAGAGATAGACCACCGACAGGTCGGATGCCTTGCCGTCCACTTTAAACTCGCCGTTGACTGCCGGCACCCATTGCGACACGATTGAGTCGCCTGCCTGGTATACGATGCGCAGATTCTGTGTGCCAGCATCGGTCAGTTTGCCCTCGATGCTGAACGCGCTGTTGCCGCATGCCGTGCATACGGCAGCCGCTATGACGGCAAACAGCAGATATATCGTTTTTCTCATTGTAAAAATCATTTTCCTATAAGTTTCTTCAGTCGGTGGTGGAGCGCCTTTTCTTTCTTGTATTGTTGCAGCATTCCGACGGCAACGGTGCGCATCTTTTCCTCGTCGAGTCCAGCCACGCGGGCATAAGCCTCGGCGAAGCGCGCTGTCTCGTGCTCGCTTTGGATGTTGATGCTGCGGAAGTTGCGGTAGAGCCGTGCAGTGTCGTGCACGCCAAACAGCATCCGGTTTATGTCGACAAGCACAAACTCGAATCCGCCGTCTTTGTCGCGGCGATAGAGGATGTTGCCCTGCGAGAAGTCCTTGTGGTAAACGCCTTTTTGGTGGAGTGTCAGTGTGAAGCGGGCAAGCGATTCGAGCATCGCGCCCGAGTCGCTCATTTTGTGTTCCCATCCGCCAACAACGTCTCCTTCCCAGTAGCGGCACACGTAGTAGCTGCGGCGGAGCAGACCGCCGGCGCGCTCCTCGATGTAGGCTATGGGCTCCGGAGTGCCGATGCCGAGCTTGCCGAGCGTCATCGCGTTGTCATACGACCGGCGCGCCTTGCCCTTTCTGAAGAAAGTGTAGGCAATGCGGTTTGCCAGCGACGGAACTCTGAATTCCTTCACCGTAAGGTCGATGCCGCCGATGGTGGCGCGGTAGATGCGGTTGCGTCCCTGAAAAATCTTTGTGCCGCACACGGCTATTGTTTCCGGGATTGACGACAACTCCTTGCGCAGATGTTCGAATTCCGGGTTTATTACTGTTTTTATCATTGGCACAGGCGGTTAGAAACTGTCGAAATGCAGGGGCAGGAGGTCTGCTACCCTGTCTACAACATAAATGCCGTCATCGCCGTAGAGATAAATCTTAACCGGTTGCTTGCCGAGGGTCTCATACTCAAGGATAGACTGGCGGCAAGCGCCGCAGGGCGACACGGGGCAGCTCGTAAACTTTCCGTCTTTTTTGGCGGCGATGGCGAGTTTCTCAAACTTGGCTTCCGGATATTTTGAATGCGCGTAGTATACGGTGGTGCGCTCGGCGCACGTGCCCGACGGGAAAGCGGCGTTTTCCTGGTTGGAGCCGCCAACAATCTTGCCGTTCGACAGCAGCACCGCGGCGCCTACATGAAATTTGCTGTAGGGCGCATACGAATTTTCGGTCATAGCCTTTGCCTTGTCAACTAAAATTTTGTCCTCTTCAACGAGTTCATCATACTGATAAACCCGCACGTTGGTAGTGATCTTTAATTCTTTCATATCAATGAAGACTCGTTTATGCAAATGTAAGAAATATTTTTTATAAACGGACATCATCAATGTCAAAATGCGGAGACGCGCCGCTGTCTTGGCTTTTTTAACGGCTCAAAAAAAAACAGCGGCGCGGCAATGCGTTTGTGTCCTTCTGTGTCTGTCGGGTTTGTCAGAATTCGTAGCCCAGACGGAAGCCTATGTTGGTCTGGAAGTAGTCATTGTCGCCGATGTCTAATTGAACACTGTACTCGACGCCGGCGGTTAGCGAGTGGTTGTTTTTAAGCGCGAGGCGCATGCCGAGCACAAGACTGTCGTATGAGCCGTGAATCTTGCCGAAGCCGTAGCCATAGCGTCCGCAGACAAACGGGGTGGTGCGGCGGTTGAGAAAATTGCATCGCAGCTCGCCGAATATCGGTACAACAAGGCGTGTCGTTCCGTCGCAGAAAAACGAGTTAAACCCGATGCCGCCGCCAAAATAAAGATGGTTGTTGAATTGGAATCCATGCGACGTGGAGAAGCCGAGACTGTTGCCCGTATCTGTGTCTGAGGGATAAATCGTAAACAGATAATTGACGTCGTAAAAAGCTTTGTAGCCGCGCATCGTCAGCTTGCTGCGCACGGCGTCGGTGTTTGTCGGCGACTGTTGTGCGTTGGCGGCAAGTGCCAGCATCGCTATTGTGATAAAAGCCAGAAATCGTCTCATAATCTTTGTGCTTAAAATTCATAACCCAATTTAAATCCGAGATTGTCGTTGACAAAGTCGGTGTGGTCTGCCGAACCATCGCCCAATTGGTTGTCATACTGGCACAGCAGGTAGATTGCATGGTGCTTCGGAAGTGAGTAGCGCACTCCCACTTGGAATGCGACATACGCACCGCGGATATCGCCGATGCCGTAGCCAAACCTGACATCGCCAAAAGGTGTAAACTTTTTGTCGTTTAACACATTTATTCTGAGTTCGCCGAAAACGGGAACCGTCAGATAGGTGTTGCCGCCGCTACGGTATAATTGAAAATCGGTGCCGCCGCCAAGAAACACGAAATTGTTGAATTGGAAGCCTGCCGACGCGCCGACGCTCCACTTGTCGGGGTCGTAGACGCCGCATAGGAAGCCTTCTTTGTCGGGCAACCCCCATTGGTAGCCTGCCTCGAACAGCATTTTATATCCGCGCATGGTGCGGCGGTTCTGATAGCGTGAAATCAGTTCAGAGTCGTCGTTCTGTTCTGCAGCCGGCGCCTCCTGTGCATATCCGCAAATCGCAGTCGCGAATATGAAAATCATAAAAAATAGTGCCTTTTTCATATCTGTGGTTAGTTAAAATTCAAAACCCAGTTTTATGCCAAGCGACCTGGCGAACCACGAAATTCCATCGTCTTGGTCGTTGATAAAGGACTCGACATCAAAATGGTCGCTCATTATCAGCGACAGAGATACTGCATGCCTTTGTGCAACCTTCAGTCTTACTCCGCATATCGCGGAATAGTAGACTCCGCCCCATTCGCCGACAACCGTGCCTAAACGAGCTTGAAGAAACGGCATAACTCGCTTGTTGTTGAGCAGATTGATGCTGATTCCTGCAAAGATTGGCATCATGGTTTTTTTCCCGTCGATATATCTAAGCAATCCCAATCCTCCGCCTAAAAAGAAGAAGTTGTTGAATTGGTAGCCCTGCGTTGTCGAAATCATAAAATTATTGCAGTGCGGATAGCCGGCAATATAACCTCCTTCCCAGTCTTTTTCCTCATCGTCGATGTCAAAACCATACTCCACATCATAGAATGCCTTATATCCGCGCATGGTGCGGCGGTTCTGATGGCGGGAATCCAAAGTCTTGTCGTCGTTCTGTTCTGCAGCCGGTGCCTCCTGTGCATATCCATAAATCGCAGTCGCGAATATGAAAATCATAAAAAATAGTGCCTTTTTCATATCAAATCAGATTAATTTGCGTAAAAATAATTATAATTTGTGGATAAGCAAAATTATTTACAAAAAATGAGCGAAAAAGTGCTTAGCGACATAGTTTTGTCCATTTTTTCGCCCATTTTATTATAATAATCAGTGCTTTATTATAACCGTCTGTTTCAAAACTATCCTACCATTTTCTTCTACGTTAAGATAATAAGAACCTTCTGGTAAATCTTCAACATCTATATGGTTGCAGTTTTCACTAATTTCTTGTTCTCTGACAAGCGACTGTCCGTTGTAAAGACGTGCCGTGACATAGTTGACTGCGCAAAGATTTAAGCCGTTATCGGGCCCGTCTGTCAATTTTGTGATTGTTATGACACTGTTTGCCGGATTTGGTGTTGCGCAATAGATTGTCGACCATTTTGATTCAACCTCATACGAAACAGTATAAATTGTGCCGAATTTATCTTTGACATCACAAAAAACTTTTCCTTTTGCAGTCTCATCAACACCGATTTTTGGCATCGAAACAATTGCTTCATTTTTGCCTTTCAGTAGTGGTTCTACAGGAATATCTGCCAATTCGTTAATGAATTGTGGAATAATTGGTTTTATTGGAATTATCGGATCTGTTTTTATCTGATAGCATGGTCCCACATCGCCTTCTGTTGTTATTTTGGCTTCGCCAAAATATTTCATCATACCATGACCGTTGTCTGATTCTTTAGGGTAAATATTCACGGTGTTGTACCAACAAAAATCCATCTCGTCTATTGGCGATGAAGGGTATATGTCAATATGGAAAAAGTATTTGTCGAGTTCTTCTTCCTTGTTCCGCCAATGTTTCACCATCTTCATGCTTATGGAGTCGAGTTTTGCCACATTAAGGCTTTTGCTAATCTTGTGGGTTACTCCATACGATGTGAAAGAGGCCTGAATCCAACGGTCAGATGTCGCTCTTTTTAGCTTTGCTCCAACTGTCATGTCTTCATAGGGAGTGAGTTCCACTCCGTTGGATGCTGTCCATGTAATGGAAGTAACATCGTCAGGTATGCGCGACAAGCTGTAGATTCCAAGTTCTGGAGATATATAATCGTTTCCTTTAATAGCGAGTTGAGCAGATGTAATTTTAAAAGTTGTTTTCAGTCGTTCTATTTCTGGTAGGCTGACAAGTTGCATTTTGGGGGTAACGTCAATAAAATCGGTTGCTCCTAAGTAATTTGTTGGTGTCAGCACGGCTTTATTTTTTGAGGATGAAATCACTTTGAAATTGCCACTTTTGGATGTCCACTCATATTTTATCAACGAAATGTTAGGTACGTTTTCCAGTGTAAGTTCTGTTGTGCCAAACACATTGTGAGTCTGTCCCTCTATATGTGGAACCAATTCTCTGGCAAGTGCCGGCATTATTGGCGTGTAGTTGGGATAGTTACATTCCTCATCTATTAATATACATATTTTGAACACAATGAAAAGCCATCAGAGAAGGGAAATATTAATACATTATCTCAACAATGTAAAGCTTTGCTTAAAATGAAATGCTGCCACGAGTATGACAAAAGAATTAATGATTTATTGGGAGGACTTGAAAAAATTGTTAATAGTATTACAAATCTGAGAAATATCAATAGCGATGCACATGGTGCTGGGAACAACCGCATAGAAATTAAAGAAAGGGAAGCCTTTTTGATTTCAAATGCAGCTCAAACTTATTGTGATTACTTATTGTCAGTTCACAATTCACAACAACGATAACACTATTATTATGGAAGACTCATATAACAACCAAAAGAAAAATATATTCAGGCTTTCTGCAATTTTATACTCAAAAACCAATAATGTCGTATCAAATAAAAGCATAGTTCGTAAGGTTATTGAAGATGCTATTTATTGTTGTGATCAGGAGATAATCTCTTTGTCAAACCTAATTTCCTATATAAATTCAAATTATGCTCTTTTGTTTTCTGAGACAGAGATAACCAAAATAGTAACCGACGACAAATCTAAAGATAGATTTATATATTCTTATAAGGATGGTGAACTTCTTATATCTCTTACTCAAAGTAGGAAAAACAAAGTGACCATTAACTGTCAGCAGAAGACTCTAATCGACTACATCGAGGATTATCTTAACGCCAGTAATTGCAACGTCCAACGTTCTGAGAAAAGAAATATAATATTACAATTTTTATATAACGTTTTCACGTCCAACATCGAAGTTTTCAAGAGATTGTTAAATGATGGTGTTCAAAGCCTACAGGCTTTACAAGACTATAGTACTTCTGATAGAAAACTTATTAATGAGTTTTTGTATTGGAACAATGACCACAAAAATAAAGCGATATTTGATTTAGCCAATTATTCATTAGAATATTGTATGCTAACAAATTCCAAAAACACAAATTTCCAATTACAAAACCTTAAGAATAAAAACTTCTATTTAGATACAAACATTCTATATCGAGCTATTGGCCTTAATGGGGAGGAATTAAAGACCAGAACTTTGCTATTCCTTTCAAAATTCAATAGTGTTCAAGAGAATCTATATATCTCGAAGCACAAAAAAAGAATTTGAAGATACAATTAGCTTCTATATAGACAAATTGGGCCGAAAGAAAGGTTACAAACTTAATTCTAAAGTTATTTTGCAATACATATCCAAAGATAGCGTATTGCACGCATATCATAAATGGAGTCTAAATAGAGTAAATAATAGTCTTGAGTATTTTAGACTATATTTATTAGCAGAACTTGACTCCTTGTGTAAGAAATATAATATAAAGAAAGATGATGTTTATCCATACGATGCCGAAAAATCAGAAGAAATCTTATCAAAATACAAAATTGAAATACAAAAATCTTGTACAGATAAAACATCATTAACCGCAGAGTACGATGCACAAAACATTTTGTGGGTTGAAAGAAAGCGAGGTGATTGCTCAAACAATCTTTTTGATACAAAAAATTATTTTTTGTCTTCAGACAAATCTCTATATTTTTGGGACTATTCCAGAATTCAGTCTCAAATACCAGTCGTTATGCCCCCAAGCCAATGGATAGGAATAATCTTACGATATATAGAAAGAACCGATGATGACTACAGAAGTTTTATTAGTTTTCTCACTATGAAAACATCTGAGCAAAATATTAACACAGAAAGAATTATGTCTATTATTGCAGGAATTGACGAGATTACTAACGATATTGAATTTCAAGAGTCTTTAATTAAGAATTATATTGAATCTGAGACAGTGGATGGGATCAACCAAATGTCCGAAGAAGAAATCGAGCAAAGTTCAAAAAGTTTTGCAGAAAAAGAGTTTGATAAAAGGATTAAGTCTATGCAAAAAGAGAATGAAGAATATGCGAAAAAAGCTAATCAAACAGCTGAGACCATATCTAAGCAAGAAAAGGATATTTGTTCTCTAAAAAATCAAATCTCGCAGTTAAATGAGTCAATAAAAAATAAAGAAAGTGCTTTACATTCAGAAATGGAGATAGAACTAAATAAATATAGATTATACCTTTGGCGATTAAAAAAAATCTCTTTTTGGCTCGCTATTCTTTTAATTATGGCTTCTATTCTTTTCCTTACGTTCTTTCTTGATGATTGGGAATATAACTATATTAAGCAACTAATCAACTTTTTTGACAGCATAGAAAGTGAAACTATAAAAGAGATAGGAAAATATCTTATTGTACTACCTTTTGTTTTTGGCGGCTATTCCATATATATGATTATTGATGCGATTTCAATAAAAGCGTACAATCATATGAAATGCAAACTATTCAGGAAATCCAAAGAATAAATACGTAGAATTTATAATAATTTAACAATACATAATATAGTATTATGATTTGTAAAGACGTTTAAATTATAACACCCAAAGGAGAACCGTTTTCAAACGACAAATTAAATCGCGAGCCAATTGCAAAGAACTTAACAAAAATCGCAAACTTATTCTCGGATTCAGGTGCCGTCATTTCATTAAATGGAGAATGGGGTGCTGGTAAAACCACTTTTGTAAAAATGTGGAAGCAGCAATTGACAAATGATGGATATAGATGTATTTATTTCAATGCTTGGGAATGTGACTTCCAAGAAGACCCTTTTGTCGCAATAATGTCAGAACTATATGACTCGTTTGATTCTACAGAAAACTTCAAGGAAGTAATCACAAGTGGAACAAAGATTTTAACGAAAGTTAGTGGCGAAATAGTAAAGGGAATTCTTAGCAAAGTGACAGGTATTGACGGGTCAGTAGAAATTTAGTGGGGATAAATTTCTACTGACCCATAAATATCTGACATACAACATAAAAGAAATACCCGATTCGCAATGAATCGGGTAAGGGGCAATACATCATTACTTCTAATTTAAATGAAAGAGCCGTGCTATACCTGAATGTGTTGACAGATTTGAGGGCGATTAACTAATGTCGTTTACACCGTTAAGAACGATTCTCTATTTTTCTTTACAACCTCGGCTTTTGGATGCCGTTGGTAAGGCATAGGGGAAACGGGTTTGTGAGGAACAATCCGCCAGCCATAGACTTCTGCATCACACTGAAATCGCATACCCACTCTTCTGTCTCGGCATAGGTTATATCGCCGACCCTCATCTCGTTGTGACGCATCTACACTTTCGTGTTTGAACTCTCAAAAGTGCCAACTTTTTTCTGCCCCGCCAGGAGCAGCCTTCGCTTTTTGTTTTATTGGTTACTGCCGGGCTGCGACGTCTTTCTCTATCCAGCGAGCCACGCAGTCGTCATCGTTGCTCTGCGTCACCTCGTCGGCTACGTGGCGAACCTCCTCGACCGCGTTCGACGGAGCGATAAACAAGTCGGCAACCTTGCGCATCGACAAATCGTTGGGACTGTCGCCGAACACGACGACCCGGTCGGCGCCGACCTGCTGCTTCAACAGCTCTACAGCGCGTGCCTTCGACACGCCTTCTGCCATCACCTCAAGAAATCCCACCTTAGAGTTGAAGATGTCGCGATAATAAGTCATCTCGCATTTCAGCCGGCTTTTGGCTTCGTTGTACACATTTCCCATCTTCTCATAGTCACCGGCTACAAAAACGAGCATCGTATGCTCCTTTTTGGCTACAGGCATTGAGTTCTGAAAAAGGAAACGCTTGTATGGAGAGTTGCGGCGCTGGCTCACAAAACGTCGCTCATAGTCGTCCATCGTCGGCAGATGGTAGGATTCTATCACCCTGCCGTTATACGTGTAGAAAAACGGACGGATACCATACTTCCGGCTCAACTCCGACAGGCATTCAACATCCTCCGGACACAGATAAGTCTGGTTGATAAGCCCATCCTGCCACATGGCGGCTCCGGTCATCACGATATACGGCAGACGGCTGTTGATGCCGTGCATCAGCTGCACCACGGTGGCAGGGGTGCGCGCGGTGGCGATTGAGAAATTGATGCCATTGTCGGCGATGAGACGGTTGAGCATATCGCGGCTTGCTGCCGACACTTGCGACTGGCTGTTGAGCAGTGTCCCATCAAGGTCTGATATATATAGTGTCTTTTTTGTCATAATTCTATTTCTTTACAATCAGCGCGCTGACCTCAAACAGCAGATACAGTGGCAAGAACACTATCATCAGCGTGAACGGGTCGCCGGTTGGCGTTATCACGGCGGCAAG
>ULYG01016654.1_pt1 | contig 20929 bp, 6 predicted proteins | sample 1961971 | NCBI WGS metagenome assembly ULYG01 (sample SAMEA4835858, study PRJEB28245) | human gut metagenome | biome: gut microbiome; material: fecal sample | place: Denmark | collected 2008 | reverse complement strand
GCCGCTGATCACGTGACCATCGCCATGCAGTATTCCCGCGAAGTCGGAAATGTAGTATCCGCCCTTGTCAATTGCTTCCAGAGCAATGTCGTTCTGCAGGAAGAACTGAGCTTTTGCGCCATAGCGCGGAGCGTTGCTGTCAGTTCCGATAGAGTCTACGAAAGCGACAAATGCAGAGAGGTCGCTCTTGTCGGAAATGTAGATTCGCGGTTCCGGCAACGGGTCTGATTCCGTAGTGTCAAGGCTTTCCTCATTGACGCGGGTTATCGCCTCGGCAAGATGCAGGTTTATACTAGCCTTGTGGGGATCCATGCGGTGGTAGTTGTGCACGACAAACTTGTCGGCGTCGTGCATGCCCACCTCCAGGATGTCGTTGAGTCCCGTTATCGAGACACCGAGTTGAATGCCGTAGCCGTTCATATAGTAATAAACAGGGACGTCGAGAAGGTCGTCGGTCTTGTCGTAGTGACAGCCCGCAAACAGACCTTTGCCATTTTCATCGGCTTGGTTGAAAGTGTCGTAGCCTGTTGCCACGTTGTTGCTGATATTTTCTTTAGTCCACGGCGTGGTGTCTTTAAACTCCCACTTGCCGTCGGCTCCCATTTGCCGCTTTCCGATGCGCCAGTAGTAGCCGTTGACCGCAAACGACTGGTCTGCGCTGACCACGATGTTGTCTTTGGTTACGCGCACCATCTCGCCCGGCAGCGCGCAGTTTCCGATAGTGATTTGTCCGCTGACGGTTGGACCCTGCACATATTCGATTGTCAGATAGATTGTGTAGGTGTATTCGCGCTGAACGTAGTATACCGTCGGGTTGCTCTCGTCGATTATTACATCGGAGATGTTTTCAACCTTTTCATACTTTTTGTTGACGGTGTTGTATGTGAAGAGGTTGTCAATCTTTACAAACTCTTCGGTCTGAGGCTGGTAGTAGGTGTTGTCGGCGTCGAGGTTGCCCGATTCCACCAGCTCGTAGCCTGTTTCGGTCTTCTTGTAGAATTTACCCGTGTTGGTGTATATCGGCTTGTTGTCGGTCTCACTGACATATTCCTCGTAGGCTGGCGCCTTCAGCACAAGCGTTGCCATACTCTTTCTGGCGAGGTGCTTGTCGAAGTAGTCTGGCTCAACGTAGTTTGTGTTGTCGACCATGTCCTCCAGACGGAACGAAATCTTGGCATCCTCCTTCAGCCCTGCGGGCAGCGAGTTGTTGAAAAGGGTGGCTTCGTCGTCGCCCTTTTCTCTCATCGACAGCAGTGCGGCAAAGCCTTTCGACGCCTTGTCGGGATCGTCGATGGAGGTTGCGCCTGAGAAGTTGTTGCTCTCCGCACCGCCCACATATAGTTTGTAGCCTCCGGCAACCGCGTCGGAATAGTATGTCTTGTCGGTTTCGTTGGTCTCGGTTCCTGTGAGATAGTTCCGATATTCCAGGTCGCTTGAGTATTGGCTCTTGTCGTCGGGATGGCCGCTGCGCATCTTCCAGTTGAAGATGCTTATAGGCTGGGTGCTCTTCAATCCGGCGAGAACGGTGAGTCCGTCCTTGTTGTCGCTGTCGAATTCGAGTGGATTCTCTTTCGACGACTTGAACGTGTATCCGGAGATGTTGACATTGTAGTAATAATGGAATCCGGTGACATACCAATAGTGAACCTTCACGTCATCGACCGTCTTGTCCGATCCGGGCGCGGTGATGGCATGGTATCCTGTCGGGAAACAGTCGTCGACGATGTATCGGCCCTTGTGGTATGGGAACACAAAGTTGCCGGTGGTCTCGAGGAAGTCCTCCTCGTGGGAGTCGCCGTCATGCCGCTTGTGATTGTTGTCGGCATACACATAGCCTCCGCCCTCATCCTCGCGGACGTTGATAAGGTTCATTTCCACAACACCGTAGATTGGGCCGTACAGCTTGTTTTCCACCACTTTTTTGCGGTCGGAGTCGTATGTTTCATGACAAAGTTGAATCTTCATTGCGTATCCCGAAGCGATGCCGATCATATTCATCGCCGTTCCGTCGTTTCGTTTCTGGAACTCTCCGAACGGATCCTCGGCGTCTTCCTTGTCTTTGTTGGCGTTATAGTCGTCGATGTAGTGCTGCTTGACGCCCTGGTACGACATTCCGGCAAAGGCAGTGTTGTCGGTAGAGGCGGCGGCAAGCTGACCGTTGCGGTTGCGCCACATCCCGCTGTTGAAATCCACATTCGACGTGATTGCGCTTACATAGAGGATATTGTTTGAGAATCCCATGTAATTGCGGGCTTTCGTGCTGTATCTGAAGTCCGTGTTGTTGTCGGGTTTCGCTTCCAGATTTCCATTGCTGTCAAATCGGATGTCGTTTGCCACCATCTTGATTTCTCCGACACGGGCGATGGAGTAGGGCGTCTTGTCGACATTGTTAACCGTATAGTCGCGGGCGCCGAGCAGCGAGAAGCAGTTGTCCTCCAGGCGGATGATGTCGAGCCGCTGGAATGTGTTCAGAATCTTCGGATTGTCGATGGTGTGTCCGGCAAATCCATATCCTGTCAGGTCGGCGCTGCGGAAGCCCTGGGCATACGACAGGTGTCCGTCGCCGAAGATGCCTCCCTCGCTGTCGTATTCGTAGAACTCATTTTCTCTGATTCCCTCAAGTCCCGACGGTGGCGTTGCGCCCGATTTGAAGAAATATTTGTCCTGCAGCGAGATGTAGCGGTATGTGTATATGCCGTTGGCGGCATCGTCGTCGCTGGCATAGTGCTTGTAGTAATAGCCGTATAGGTCGGTGCCGTCGGGCAGTTGCACCGGTCTGATGTCCTGGTGGGAGATGGTGATATGTTCACTGTCCTTGTTGTCGCCGACAAGTACAAGCGTGTTGCCGCAGAATCCAGCCGTAGAGCCGCCGGGCAACAAGTTAAGATCATCGCCGTTGCCGTTGGCGATTATGGCATAGTCGAGATTGTATTTGTCGGTTAGTTTCAGCACGGTTGTGTTGTTGGCTAATACCGAGCCTTGAGCCACCGAATATCCGCCGCCATAGACAGCCTCATCAATGGTGATGTTGACGTTTTCCCAGCCAACCGACGGCGCGGCGGAAACTATCTTCTTGAAGTAGTGGGCGCGGTTTGCGTCGGTAATCGTGTCGCGCATGCCGTTGCCGTTGTCGATAGCCACGATGTCTTCGTAGACGCCCTGCGATATCCACTCGTCATTAAGCAGATATATGTGCTGCTTGATGGCAGGTGTCTTTTCCTTTCCGTTGTCGTTCTCAACTCCAAGATTCTTCCGGTCGGCGCGTTTAAGCTCATATCTGCCTCGGACATGGTTTTGGCGGTTGGTCGAGTAGTAGGTTGGATATCCCACAATCACCTGAGTGGAGCCATACACATAGCCCGAATACGAGCCGCCCGTGACGGCGCGGAATATGTGGCCGTTGAGTATCTTGATAGTCGAGTAGCCCACCACGTTGCCCTGCTGGCCTCCGCCGTAGACGAAGTTGGCAGAGACGCCCAGACCTTCCGGATTGCTGTCGGGGTCGACCACGCCGCAAGGCAGAAACTTGTTGCCGTCCATTTTTGGCTCGGAGCATTTCACCGATTCGCCGATTGTCACGTTTGCGATTCCGTAGATGTAGCTTTCCATACCGTATCCGGCACCGTAAACGTTGAGTGCGGAATATTCGGCAGACTTGACCAGCAGCTCGTTCGACTTCTCCAGTTTGTCCTTGTCCTTTCCAGCCAGCATGTCGCTCTGCAGGTTGATGAGGACGTCGCCAACGATTGTTCCGCTCTTGAAGCATCCGCCATACACATTTCCGCCGACGTATGCGCCGTTTTTCTCTTTAGGCATAAACTTGTTGCGGATGTTGAGTTTGATGAACGGATATTCAGAGTCGGCATCGCCGAGCAGATATCCGCCCATGTGCTTGGCCTTGCCTTTGTAGTCGTAGTTGGTGTTGTTGCAACCGCCCACAATCTTGTCGGTTATAGTCAGTCCTTCAGGGAATGTGTATTCAAGCACATTTCCGATTTTTCCGCTTGTCTTCGGCATAACGTTCATATTACCGCGGTTTCCGCCGCAGCAGAACGTGCCGATTACGCAGTCGGTCAGCCCCTCTCCGGTCTCGCTGCCGTTCCATTTGAGCGAGCCTTGTATGTTGGTCTCCACCGGTTGGAAGTAGAGGTCGAGTAGGTACGGATACACAATCGGACGTTTGCTTTTTTCCGTAGGGAGATACACTGTGCTGATGTTTGCGTTTTCGGAGTCGTTGATCCAGTCGATAGGCTCAGCAAAATCCAGCTCCTGAGTGTAGTCGTTGATGTCGCCGTTCAGTTTCTGGAACATATTCATGAAGTCGTTGTCCTCCGACTTCACAAACAGCTCCTCGCCGTTGCATCCCATAAACACGCCGCCGATACGTACGTGGTTTCCGATGTTGACGCTGATGTCGCCGGCAGACTTGTCGGTATCTTCCGACGCCCCGTAGGCAAGCAGTTTCTGCACGGTTGCTGAGTTGCCGCCGCCATACACGTTTCCGTCGATGCGTACCGTGTCGGATGTCGACACACCCTGGATGTTGATGCTCACTTTGTTGGTCAGCGGACGCCATGAGTTGATGTTCACCATCTTCACCGCATCGCTTGTGGCTCTGGACTGCGTCATGTTCTCGCGCATAGGCACGGTGTAGACCAACGGCACCGTCTCGGAGTCTGGGTCGTTGGGATTGACGGGATAATACTCGTTGACCGTCACATTCTTGTTTCCGTTTCGGTCGGTGGCATACAGGTAGTTTCCGTTGCCTGCGCCATACACGTCGCCAAACAGATGTCCGCCGTAGATGTTGATGGTGGTTCCTGTGCCGCCGTTGTCCATGAAGTAGCCATTCTTGTTCAGTCCCACGTTGACATATCCCGACACGTCGTTGCCGCCATACACGTTGCCATGAATGAAAATGTCGGCATTGCTGTAGGTATGGGGACTTGTAGCCGGCTTGTTGTCGCCAATTCTCACAGTCGTGCTCTTAAGCACATCGCCCATAAATCCGCCTCCGAAAATGTCGTGGCAGTCGATGGCCTTCAGCTCCACGTCGGTTGAGTTGACTGAACTGTAGGTGCCTCCTCCGAACACACGACGGCAGAATACGCCACCGGAGCCCACGATGTGCGTGTCGCCGACCACTTTGCCGGAATATCCGCCACCGATGATGTCCATCACCGAGTAGCCGTTGAAAAAGTGCTTGTATTCCTCGCCTTTCACGATGTCAATGCCTTCGAGGATGCTTCCTCGTCCTTCCATTTCCACGTTCACATACGTGTCGCCCATCACGATGGCATTTTCGCCGAATCCTCCGCCGAACACGCTGAATTGCGGTGTGCCGATTTTTTCGTAGATTTCTTTCCACTCAATGCTTTCAAAGAAATTCTTGCCGGTGTCACGTCCAGCCACCATCTCTGTGCTGTTGTAAAGGAGTCCCTTTGTCATGGTGAGATAGGAGTTGTTGCCCACAACGCATGCTATGTTTCCGCCACCGTAAATATTGTGGTCCACTTTGAACTTACGTGCTTTAGGGTCGTACTGCGGAGAGTAAATCGTTCCGTCTACGATGCTGGCAGGACTCCATGTGCGTGCCTGCACATCCCATAATGCATGTGCTTGCACGTTGCCTCCAAGAATCAGCAGGTTGGTGTTGCCGGTTACGTCGGCAGATGTCACCGCCACGCTTTCGCTGCCATTCTCAGTAATGGTTTCGACGCTTCCCAGACCACCTCCGTGAGCGCTTTGTCCAAACCATCCGTCGTAGATTGTCAGCAAGGTGTTGCCATACACTGTGCCGTTCTGGCAGCCTCCATAGAAGCGTTCCATGAGAGTGGGGTAGTTGTCGATGTCAACGGGATGCGCCATGTTGGCGTCATCGTTTGGAGAGAGATATTCTTTCGTTGCGTCGTCCCAATAGGGGTAGTGCATCACCGGGCGGTCGAGGATGAGGCACGAGTTGCCGTAAACGCCTCCGAGACTCTTGCTGTCGGCACACTCCCTGACAGAACGTCCTCTGCCGCCTGCAAACACCTGCGACATCAAGGATCCGCCACGGATGTTTACGAGAGTGGTGCGGTTTGTCGGGGATAGATAGTTGTCGCGGGTGAACACCGCAGCGTCGGCTTTTTTGCTGCCTACATTCGCCAAGTCACCGCCGCCGTAGACTCTGCCGAATATCAATGTGCGTTCAATCAGTCCGAGGCCATTACGGTATTTGAACATTTTGCCATAGATGTGCACTTCGGTTTTCTCTACATGCGCCATGTCCGGGAAATCGATGAATCCGCCGTTCTTTTTTACAGACTCCACACCGGAACCTCCACCATAGACACTATGGTTGACATCGCCTCCTTTGATGAAAACCATCGACTTGCCTTTCACCGAACCGAAGTCGTAGCCGCTGCCGCTGGAGAAGTCGCCGTAGGGCAGCGCTCCCAAACCAGCGCCAAAGATGTCGTGGCAGCCAAGTTGGCAGTCGGTTTCCACGTATGTGTCGCCCGTTACATATCCGGCATATCCGCCGCCATGAATCTGAAGCAGCACGAGTCCGGGCTCACCGATTTTCCAAGACAGACGGCTGATGTGGTAACGGCGGAATATGTTTGGATCGCTCTCGCCGCCATCATAACTTCCGAAATAGAGTTTCTTGTCTTCCTTCGACAACTTGAGATAGTCGTTGTAGATGTCATCTTCAAGGTCGAGATATGTTTTAAAGTCTTTGTTTTGATAGAGATAGCGGTATTTTATGCCGTTGATTGTTAATAAGCCGTCGTCGTCAAATTTTGCTCCTGGCTGCGCATAGACTTCGGTCTTTCCGACAGAAGTGTTGACACCATACCCCGCGCCGAACACTGAGAATGAAGGGTTGGAAACGTATATGCTGTTCAGGAACCAGCAGAGCCCCTGCAGAGTGGTGTTTTCAAACATACTGATGGTTTTCCCCTTTGAGTCCTTTATGTCGTCGAGGGGGGAGTGGTTGATTATGACCACTGATTTGCCTGTGTTGGCAACAGAGGCGGAGCCAACATGGCAAGCCCTGTTTCCTCCGCCAAAGATGTTGTAGCTGTTGGTGAAGGTGAATCTGTCCAGATCGAAGAATTTCTTAGTGTTCTCATTGTTTCTGATACGGTCGATGGCATTCTGCGCAAGAGGGTCGCCGATGTTGTCTAACGATGTTGCCCTGTCAATGGCATAGGCAATCTGTCGGAATTCGTTATGGTCGCTGCAGATGGGGCTGCTGTCTGACTCGGCGTCAAGCCATGTCGTGATGTTGCCGTTGCTGTCTGCTTTGCGGTTCCATATCCATGAACCTCCGTCGATTTGCACCTTTGTGTTGCCAAGGATGTCGGCATACGTGCCGGTGTCGGCTATGTCCTTCTTGCCGAGCACCTCCTTGTCGACAGTCAGCTCGCTGTCGATGTCAATGTCGCCATATCCTCCGCCATACACGTTCTTGCCCAGCATTCCGCCCTCGATGTGCACAAGCGTGTTGCCGTCGACCGTTCCGTATTCGCAACCGCCGTAGATGTCGCCCCAAACGCATGGCACCACATTGTCGGTGCCGCTGTCAACGCCCGGATTGCTGTTGACCACGTGTACAAGAGTGTTGCCGTTGATGCGGCCGATGTTGTAGTATTGGTTTGCCTCAGCCTTTTTGCAGCCCACTCCTCCGCCATACACGTTTCCAAAAATGTTGCCGCCGCGGATGTTGACAAACGACCGGTAGCCCTCGGCTTTGTAGCTGATGAATGAGCCGTCGGCTTGGTTGAGCGTCGAAGCGCTTGTCAGCAAGTCGGGCGAGTAGTAGTCGGAAGGTTTCATCTCTTGGTAAATGCCCACATTGGCATTGTCGCCGCCGCCGTACACGTTGCCGTAGATATTGGCGTTGTCGGCAACCTCCACCATGGTTGTGCCGATGACACGCGCCACGGTTATGAAGTGGGTTGAAGAGGCTGTCTCAGGCTTCAGTCCGGCACTTCCTCCAAACACGTCGCCGTGGGTGAAGGCACCGCGCATATATACCTCCGTGTTGCCGCCAATCTGACCTGTGGTGTTGTCCTCGGTCGACGCGATGTCGCCGAAGCCGCCGCCAAACACACGGCGGATAAACGTTTTTCCGTCGACAGTGACTTTGGTGTTGCCAGCCACAGTGCCGGCATATCCGCCGCCCAACACAGCCCATACGGTGAAGTTGGGCGCTCCCATTGAATTGTCGAGCGAAGGAGCGTTTGGGTCAATATTGCCGTCGTGGCCAGGGTCGTTTTTGCCATAGTCGCCGTCAACGTTGACGGTTACATCGGTGCTGCCAACGGTCGTCAGACGTCCGTATCCGCCGCCGAAGACACTGAAGTGCGGATTCTCGTTGTCGGTGTACGACTGTTTCCATTCGTCGGTTATCAGCAGTTCGTAAGGCGTCATGCCTTTCTGCATCATCACGGTGGCAAGGCCGGTGCCGTCGGCAGGGGTTGTTGTCACATTGCCGTCGGCGTCTTTGTATGTGCCCACGTTGCAGGCAAGATTGCCGCCGCCATAGATGTTGTGGGGATTCAGGAACTTGCCGTCGGCATAGAATTTTGATTTTTCGTATACAGTGTCCTCCGTGGCAGGCTCGTCGCCGGCGTCGTCGATGTCGGGGTCCCAGATGTAGAATATGTTTTCAACCGGATCCCACATCTTGAACCATATCACATTAATCGAGAAGCTGTCGTCAATCGGACCGTGGCCTACGTTTTGTGTGCCGCCCTCGTCCTGCGCCAGGGTCACGTTGGTGTTGCCGAGCACGTCGGCTGAAGTGACCGTGCCGTCGGTGATGTCTCCGTTTCCGCCTCCGAACACCTCTCCGGCGATATTTCCGGCATAAATGTTGACATGCGTGTCGTTGGCAACCTGTGCAAGATTGCCGCCGCCGAAGATGTCGCCGTAAATGAAAGGAGCCTGCTGTGTGCTGCCCGCGAACGATACGTTGGCGTTGCCGGCAACCAGGCCCACCAGCTCAGGATGCTGCGTGAAGCCGTCGCCGGCGGCAAACGCTTGCGAGGCTGGGCGCAGACGGCGACCGTTGCCGCCGGCAAACACCGAGCCGCGGATGTCGGCGCTGTCGCCGATCACGACGTTTGTGGCGTTGCCGTCAAATTCTACAATCGCCATATCGCCTCCGCCATAGATGTTTTTGTAGAAAGTGCCGCCCATGATGTTCACGCTCGACTGTCCGTAGAGGCGAGCCATGTCGGAAAGCGTCTCGACGTTGGAAGTGCCCATCTCCTTGGCGTCAGCCACACCGTATCCGCCGCCGAACACCGGGCAGTAGAAAATGCCGCCGTTGATGTTCAGCTCCACGTTGCCATAGGTCTTGCCGAGGGCTTTGTAGTTGCCGGAATTGCCGCCGTAGGGGTTCTGCGAATAGAAAAAGTCAGTGCCACGTCCGCCGGCGAAAATGCCGTTGGTGCAATGAAACTCACCGCCGTTGATGGTGATCGACGCCACTGTGGCGCCAACCTTTCCGTAGACATTGCCTCCGCATTTGTTTGGAGTGGCGGCGGTGCTCGACCATAAGCCTTTGCTCATAAAACCGCTTCCTCCGCCATAGATACCGTCGATAGGGTCGGTGGTAGAGCCGAACTCTCCACCGTTGATTACAATCTTGGTGATGGTGTTGGTTGGGTCGACATCTGTGAACGACTCGAAATCATCGTTGTTGTAGCAGTGATACGTCACCAGACGATCCTTTGCAACGGCATACGGACCGTAGAGCATAACGTCGCCCGATTCATTCCAATAGGCGATGCTTTTATCGGGAGTGTGGCTGTCGGCATTGTCGTCGCCTTCGCCGATGCCGTTCATACCGCCTGCGCCAGCACCGTAGATTCCGCAGAAGATGTTGTCTTTCTTAGTGTTGCCGGCAGGCAGAATCTCGAATAAGCCGCCGTTGATGGTTATTGTGCTGTAGCCATAAAACGGGTTGTTGACAATCACGTTGCCGGTGTGTCCACGACCGGTGCTGCCGCCATACATCTCGGTGACAATCACGCGGTTGTCGATCCACTCGTCGTTGTTGTTTCTTGAAGACGCCGGGTCGAGCAAGATGTTTGCACGTCCCATATAGGTGTTGTTTGGCACGTAGTAGTCAGTGCCGTTGTAGGGGAGGATGAAGTCGCGCTGCGCACCCAGCGAACCGTTTACGACACGCGCCACCTTTCCGCTTCTGATTATTATGTCGACATCCGCATACATGGCACCCTCGTGGCTTCCGGCGAGAATGATACCGGCATCGTAGTCGCTCTTGCGTTTGCTTGTTTCTCCCTTGATTCCCCTTTCCGGGTTGTGGGCATCGTTCCATTTGCGGTCGATGTCCATCTCGATTGTGCACTTTATCGGCAAGTTTGGAGTTCCCATCACTCCATTGTAGTCTTTCTCGGAGGATGTCTGACGTCCGCCCGCGCTGATTGCGGAGTATAACCCGGACTTGATGGATATTTTGAAACCCTCCTTGCCGTGAGGCATCGATTGCTCGAATGCCTCGATTCTCTCTTTTCTGTCCAGCGGAAAGAAACGTCCATCGTTGTTGAAACCGCCGAATATGTGGAATGCAGTGGTCACAGCGCCGTCGATGGTGCCGTAGTCAGGCGAGTTCTGCCCGAAGCCGGTCATCTGTATGCCTTCGCCCATCTCAAGGTTGTTGTACTGGCAGTAGATAATCTTGTAGAAATCGCCGCCGTTGTTTGTCACAGGGTCGTTGTTGAATGTGATGTATTCAAATCGGGTGTCGCCCCATATCGGCAGACCCTTTTCGGCACCATAAATCTCGATAGTGCCCTTGTAGTCGGTGCCGTCCCAGTCGCCCGTGATGGTGGCGTTGCGGAAAAGAGGGGACTCTCCCTTTGCTTTAGCCCATTCGTCAAACTTCAGCATGCTTTTGCCTCTGTTGTTGCTGGTTATGTTGAAACCCGTGTATTGATTGTTGGTCACGTCGGTATGGCTTGTTCCCATCAGCACGATGATGTTTTCATCCCAAGTACCCGTCTTGGAGAGCTTGCTGTAGGCGCCTTTCCACGTCTTCATTGCCTGTGTCGGGGAGTAGCCCCACTCCTCGTCGTCGTTGTCTTCGCCCTGTGCGTAGGTTGTGCCGTTGATGCTCACCGCCTCAGGACATAGGTACACCACGATAGTCACTTTGATGTTTTTGTGGAAAATGATGTTGCCACCGCTCTTTACGGTAACCGTACAGTTGTATTGGTCCTTGTTGGTGGCAGTTTCCGGGCGTACAAACTCGTTGGACGTTTCCGACAGCAAGGTTTCTTTGTTGGACCATTCGTATGTGATGTCGAGCCCGAGTTCGTCGTTTGTGAAATTCTCTTTCGTGTCGTTTTTCACATTTATGATGTATGTGCCCGGCTTGGTGTCGTAGTCGAGTTCGGCAGTGATGCCGATAGCCTCGACGAGTACGGTGTTGGTGCGCTGGCTGCCGTCAACGGTCATGGCGTAGACATACTGGGAGTAGGTTTGTCGAGGCAGGGTGAACGGGTTGCAGGCAGTGCTGTTTACCTGTTCGCCGTCAGTGTTGTCGGTCGATGCATACCAGTTGTAGACATCGGAAGTGGTTTCTCCGTCTTCTGTTGTCACGGTGAGCACATCGCTTGTGCCGCGCTCCGCCTTCAGGGCAATTGAGCTGAAAGAGAACCGTTTGGAAGAGTTTGAATATAACCACGGCCTCTTGTCGAGGTTGTTTTGGTTGATGTACAGGTTGTTGAGCTCGGCAAACGTCTTTCCGAACGGCTCTCCTGTGGTTGCGTCGGTTGCCGAAATGTCTTTTTCAACGCCGTATTGGTTGTAGGCGTAGGTGTCGGCAGCCTTGTTGGCAGGAGTGTAGTACCATGTATCCTTCACCTTGCTTGCAAAGTTGTCGGCGGCTATAAACGCCATCACGCTGGCTTTTTTGCATTGGGTGGTGTTGGCGCTTGTCTTCAAGCCGGCGCCGTGCACATAGATGTTTCTCGGCCATACGACATAGCCTGTTTGGTTGGCAAGTTTGCTTGCCGCACCGAAACCGCATGAAATTGTCACTTGTCCTTCCACACCGTTGAGTGCAGCATTCCGGAACACATCAATCTCCGTGTCTGCGGAGATGTTGAATATTCTCAGACTCACGAAGTTGTTCAGATATCCGGCTATACCTCCAATTCTGAATTTGGTCTTTGTCGAGAAACTCTCGTTGTTGTCGGTGATTTTTGAGTTGCGGATTATGATGTTGCTGAGTTCCGCGTTCTGGGTCATGTCGGCAACCACAATGCCCATCTTTACCGTGTAGTTGGCGTTGTTGAGAGGCATGTGTGCCTCGAGCTTCTCTATCAAGGCGTTGTCGATGATGAGGTTTGTGACAGCCGCATATTCATTCTCGTTGTTGCCCTTGCCGTTGAGTCGGGCGAACAGACCCCACGAAGCCTCTTTGGCTGTGTTGAAGCTCCATTTGATGAGCAAGTTGCTGACGGAGTGTCCGTCGCCGTCAAACTTTCCGGCGAAGAAATGTCCGTCGGAAGCCTTCACGATGCCTTGAGCCGTGCCGATAGGAGTCCACAGACCCTTGCTTAGGTCGATGTCCTTGGTGAGTTTGAAATATTTCTGAGAAAACATTTGTAGCTCGGTGCCGTTGTTCACTTCATGCGCCAGTCTTGCCAATTCCAAGTCGTTGCTGATGAGGTAGGGCTTTTCCTTAGAGCCGTCGCCCTCGGTGCCGTCGGGATATAGCTGGTAAGAGTCGGCATAGAAATGGTTGCCGTCGTAGTTCACGCCATAGGCTTTCGGCTCGATGCTGAAAGCGATGGTCTGCGATGTGTTGTCGGCAGACGTGATTGTCACATCGCCGCTCCGAGTCTTGTTGGTCAGCGGCAGCGTGATGGTCTGTCCGCTGTTGGAAATTCCGTCGGTTACACTCTTTGAGTCCACTGTCCAAGCGAAAGAGCTTCCGGCAGGGATGTCGGCGGAAACGATGGAATATGCGACCGTACCGTTTTTGAAATCCCATGAGGCTTTAATGTCGTTGCTGCTTAATCCTTGAGCCATGGCCAGATTGACTCCGGCAATCATAAGCATGAGCAGAGGGAAAAAAACTCGTGATATGCTATGTGTTGAATGTTTTCTCATTTTCCAAACACTTTATTGTCGTTATCTATTGTTAGTCTATCAATAATTGACCCGTATAGGCATCCTCGTCGGCAAGCACATACAGGTAGCGTGGCTGTATGAGGATGCGTATTGGGTTTATCATCGCAGTCTTGCCTGTTGTGAGGCTGCTGAAATTATCCTTGTTGATGGTTATTCCGGATGTTACGTTCTTTCGGGTGACGATGGTGGAACCGTCCTCCGCTATGAATTCCACGTCGTATTTGACGTTGATGACAGGCAGGAATTTGGCATCGGGTATGGTGTAGATGTCGGCACCCCATTGCGTGTAGCCGGCAGATGTGACAATGACGGTCTGGGTGTTGTCGTCGTAGTCCGCGGAGCCGTAGCCTTTGTAGGCAATAGGGAATGGTGTCTCTACAAACGACTGACGTTTGATGTCGCTCCATGTTATTGCAGAGGCAGACCAACTTTTTGATGTTGTATTCCAGACGTAGGAACGCGATATTGTGCACGATGTGGAGAAGCTGCCTGAAAGCGTCACGCTCTTGATGCGGAAGTGGCGGATGGCGTTCATCTTGGTGCCGAGCATGAAGAGCAGCTTGTAGCCGGTGAGTGTCTGGTCGAATTTCAGACTGACCGTTCCGCCTCCGTTGCTATCGGAGATGGCTCCTTTGCTGCTCGGGACGGCGCAGATGATCGGCGCCGCCTTTGTGTCGTAGATTACCGGCACAGGGTTGCCGCCGTCGCTCATGGCGAACGGAAACGAGAGGGTATATGTGTTGTTGGCGGTGCGCAAAAGAGTGGCACCGTCGTTGTATGGCATATATGCGAAGAAGTCGAACGACGAAGCCTTGGTGTATTCAGTCCAGCGCTTCTTTGTCGCAGTGTCCCAGCCGTATGTCGCTACGTTGTAGGTGGCAGTTTCATTGTTGAATATGGTGTTTGCAGCCGACGCATAGCGTTTCGGCATGTCGTAGTATCCGAACGTGCCCATCGTTGCGGGATGGCGCGTAGGGTCGTAGGCCTCGTAGGGGTTGGCGCGTGTCGCTGTTTTTTGCGGTTGCGCCGAGAATGAGATGTATCCGTGGTTGTCGGCTTGCTGTATGGGCATGTCGGAACCCTCGCAGGCAGAAAGCGTTGCGAGAAGCGCGATAGCGGTTATTTTTGAGATATGTTTCATTCTTGTAGTCAATTCTTTTTACCAGTCTTCAGTGCCTGAGCCGTTGTTTTTTATGTCGGCACCGGGAAGCCATTGCTCCACCATCAAATCGTTGAAAGAGATGCTGTCGCCAGTGTCGGACAATTTGAAAATGTATGTGTATTGGCAGCCCGCCTTCCACTGCATGTATTGCGCCGGCACTGTAGCCGACACCGTTTTTCCGCCGATGCTGGCGGTTATGGTGTATGCTCCCTGTTCGTAGGGGATGTTGGCGAACGGCGGCACGTAGTACCATTTATTGTAGAGAGTAGGGTCTTTGAGGATGTGTATCTGGTCGCCAGCCTCCTCGTAGGGAGTGGTGAGAACCAGGAGTCCGGACGCATCAGCCGCTTCCGACTTCGACATCGTGAGAGTCGGAAATGTGCCGACCGGAATTCCGGTGAGCGGATAGGCGGCGTCGATGGTGCCGCGGAGAGGTGTGTCGGCATTTGCCGGGGTGTCGACGAAACGGCTGTCGCGGAACTTGATGTTGCTTATCGCAACCTCCTTTGTGCCGTCGGGATAGGTGAAACGGAAACGCACCTTTGCGATTATCGGCGCGAAAGTCAGAGTGACGCACGACCCGTATGCCGGCGACGTCGACGAAGGGGAGGCAAGCCAAAGGCGGCTTGCGTATGGTGTTGAAGTAGCGGTTGCTGCTTCAGAATATTCAAAATTAAAAGACAAGGTAGCGGTAGCGTTGTCGCCCGAGCTGACCGAAGTCTTTACATCTGGATTGAAGGGACTGTATGCGAAAAAGCGGTAGCTCGTTGCCGAGTAGTCCCAATATTTTATTGTTTGCAGGGTGGCAGTTATAGGATTTTCAATGCCAGCATATTCCCAGTCGGCAGTGTTTGTCGTAGAGCTGCCGGCAGAGCCCTGATTGTATGACATTTTATATCCGTCCATCACAATTTGCGGCGATGACGGGTTCGGGGAGTTTGTTGTGGTTTTATATCCCCATGTGCGGAACGTCTGGAAGATAGTCTCGAGACCGTTGCCCGCTGCTTTTGTTTTTGCATCCTGCCAGTTGTTGTTAGTGCTGCTGAAGGCGATGCTTGTCTGTGTATTGTCCGGTTCGGGCACTATTGGTTCGTCCGGCTCGGATTGCGAGCAGGAGAATAGGGAAAGTCCCAACAGAGAAAATATTAGGATGCGATGTGTCTGCATGTCTTCTTGTTTTTTTTAAAGACGGGCGGGGGAGAAACCCCCGTCCGACATATAAATGTGTCCGAGGCGTGTGAAAACACACCTCAGACACAATGTTTTTAGTCAGAATCCAAGGCGTGAGCCATGGAAAAAGAATTATTATTTGACAACTTTGACAATCTTGTATGACTTTTTGGTTCCATTGTCGTATTCAACAGCGTAGTATGTTTCTGTAGCCGGGTCGGTGACAACACCTGTCCACTTGAGTGCATTTACGTTGAGAGTGTAGCCAGGACCTGCCGGAACAGAAGTTACGGTAGTGGCAACACCTTCTGTTTCTGTCACAATCATCTTCTTGCCAGCGTAGTCGGTAACAGTCCAAGTCTTGGCATCAGTGCCTTTTTTTCCGTTCACGAGAGCGTTGGCAACGCTTGCCTCGTTGATAGTCTGAGTGGCACCGTCTTCGAGAGTTACGGTGTACAATTTCTGAGGAGCGACGGTTTTTGCAGCGGTTTCGCCTGCAGCAGGAACATATACAGTTGCATAGATGTCGGTGCCGTTGACATATTCGTTGCCGTTGGTAGTAACTTTGTTGTCCTTGTAGCCGTATGTAGTGAAGTTGTTGTCAGAAACAGTAGTGATTGTTTCCTGGAGACCGTTTGCCTCATCGTCAACAACAACAGCGTCGAAAGAAATGGCAGTCAAACCAGTGCTTGTGCCGCCGGTAGAGCCATTGGTGTCCTGAGAAATCTTGAAGATGTAAGTGTAGGCATATCCAGACTTCCATTCAGTGTATTGGGCAGGAACGGTTGCAGTGGCACCCTTCACGTTGATTGTCTCTTTAGAACCGTCGACAGAAGTGAGCTTGTAGTCGATGCGCAGAGTGATGGCGCTTGGCTTACCTTCCGACGGAAGCACGTTCTGATAGCCGGCGCCGCAGTAAGAAGGATCCGCTGCATTCTGGCTGAGGTATGTTGAGCCTTCAGGAATCGTGCCTTCGGCCTGGTTGCCGTATTTGACAGCGCCGAATTTTTTAAAATTCAATACGCCAGTCTCACCTTCAGTTGTTGATGCAGTGAATTTCACGTGAGCCTTGTTGTAGTCTTTCTCAGTAGCGTGTTTGGTACCTGTTGTGGGGAAGTATACTGTCAATGTGCCGGAGTTGTTGAAATTTCCGATGAGTGTGCCTTCCGGGTTGGCTGTGGCTGTGGTGCTTGTAGCGTCGTAGAACTTCACGTCGCTAATCACATAACCAGGGACAATCTCGAAGAGAGCCATGCGCACCTTGCTGGCAAGGTGACGGAAGGACATTGATACAGAGGTCTTGTTGTAGTCTTTCTCTTGAACAGTCTTCATGTCGGAAATGTAGCACTCGCTGAGAGTGTTTACGTCGCCGGTGAGAGTGTAGGCGGCAGTGGCGAGATTGGCTTTGTCAACGTGTGTCGGAGTGGCGTATTTTGACGCCGCATCTTTTTTACCCATTGAGAATGCGATGAAATCGTAGGATGCGCAAGAGTGGTCCCAATACTTGATGGTCTGCTGCGATGCTCCGCCCTGTGCGAGAGATGCGGCAGGTTCGGTGCCCTTTACTTTCATGTCTTGATTTACATATTCCCAACCAGCTCTGTTTGACTCGGTAGAGAAAGATGAACCGTCTTTGAAGTTCACGTTGTAGTGGTCGAAAGCGTACGTTTCGTTGTTGGCTGCGTCTGTCTTGCTGCCTTTGAAACCGACAACTACAAAGTTGTTTTCGAGAAGTTCTGCGGCTGCGTTGCCCTTTGTTGTGGCGCGTGTGATTTTGCCCGTGTCGCCACCGAAGTTGATTGCGGAAGTGGCTCCATTTTGCTCATTCCCCTGAATTTCTCCCAAGAAATCGTCGCTTGAGCAGCTAGCTGGCAAGAGCCAATGTCGAAGCGGCTGCGATAAAAAACTTGTTCATAAAATACTTGTTCATAAAATTAAAATAGTTCGTATTGTTTATTATATATTAAATTTATTGTTGATTACATGTCGAATATCCATTCTTTCTCTTCGTAGTCCTCCACCACAGCATCGAAGCCGGAGCCTCCGGACCGGTTGGGGACAGGCACCTTGTCCATGTCGAGCTCCACCGTGATTACCCCTCCCCGGAACAGCCGTCGCGCCTGGTCGGTGACGTCAAACACGAACGTGGAGTCTTTGCCGTTGTAGAACTGCATTTTCACGTCAATATAGTGGCGGTTGTTAAGGTCGGCGTCCCTCACTTTCTGCAGCGATTCCAGATATGCCTTCGCGTCAAGCTTGCTCGGGTTTAGTTTCGGGATGCCGAAAGTAAGCACCTTTCCGCCTATCACGTCGACCTTGTCGCCGTTCTTGTCGGCAACGTCCTGCTTCATCCGCATGAAGAAGTTCACGGTGATGGCGTCAGCCCCCGTCACGCCTGTGTTGAGGTTTACGGAGCGAGCCATGCCGCTTAGATTGGCGTTTCCCTCTACGGCTGTCACCTTTCTGCCGTTGTGGTCGTTGTTGCGCAGAATCACTTGTACCAAATAGATGTAGGTCACTGGCTGCAGCTCCATCTCGAGCTGCCGTACCCAGCAGTTGCGGTTCTCGTCGAACGTGAATCCGTCCAGATTCTTGTTTATCTCAATTCCTCTATGGTATCCGGCAAACAGCTCCTCCGGCTGATAGAAGGAGCGCGTGAACTGCGGCGAGTTGTAGAGCGCCGGGTATATTGTCTGTCCGGTGTAAGCTGTGACGTGGTCGTAGGTGGTGTTTTCGTCGATACGCACACTCTGTACCCCGTCGGGAGTGTTGATGTTGTTCCAGGCAAGAATGTCCCAAAAACCGAAATCGTATTTGGCTCGGAGGTGGTTGCCGACGATTGAGTGCCTGTAAGGGGCATTGTGGACACCGAACTGGACGTTGCCGGTGAAATAGCGGCGCACCTCGAAGGCGTCAGGCTCTGTGTAGCCGATAGTGCCAAACATTTCCTTGTCGGTGTTGTCCCATCCGTAGATCCACTCCGCTTGCCAGTCGTATTCGGTGTCGTACTTGAAAATGTAGTTCCATATCACTTTCAAGTCGAGGTCGACGGTCGGTATCTCCATATCGATGTCGGCGCCGCCCTGGTGGAGATGGAGCTTAGGCTCGCGCACGCATCCCGTTGCGACAAGGCATAACAATGCAAAACACACGACGACAGCCTTGTTGCAGGCTTTGCGGCTTGCATCAAGGATGATTCGTGATATGAGTTTTGTTATATTGCGCATTGTTGCTATGTTTTGTCTAATAGTTGATTGTCGTTTCTCGGTTTCTGAAACTTACGCCTTTCTTGTGGTTGCGTCTGTAGAGCAGGTCGTAGCTGAGGGTTATCTCCACTCTGGTAGGACCAAGCCACGAGAAGCGGTGCTGCCTCTTTTGGAAATCCTTGGCATCGCCGTACCACTTGTAGTAATATTGCTCTTTGTCGGTGTCGGGGTCTACGGGGCATTTCCACTGATAGGGGTCGTAGTTGGTGCTGAGATATCCCGCCTGCAGTCCGAACTCCAGCTTCCAATGTCCGGAGCGACCTAACGGGACGACATAGCCTATACCCAAACCAGCGCCCCAGCCTTCGCCTTCCCATCCGCGTTTCTCATCGAAGCAGATGTTGTATAGGTACGCGTGTGCGTATAGACTGAGGTATAAACCTCTGAAAGCCGCGCCTTCTCCCGGTTTGCGTTTGCGGATGTCGCCGCTGCGCAGATAGTAGCGGGTGTGCAGTTGATAGTTTCTGACCTGAAAATATTTATGCTCATCATAGTGCTGCCACCACGGGCAGTCGAAACTTGCCCCGTAGGTGAAATGCCCATGAAGCGGATAATATTCCAACGCAACGTTTGGAATAGGGCAGAAGCGGTCGTAGCCCGGCATGTAGGCAAAGTCAAACAGCACGTTTGTCTTCACGCTCAGCACCTCGCGACGCGGCAAAGCCGAGGCGGGTGTTGTCGCTGGGATGATGTATGCCGGTGTGATGTCGGCATTTTGGATGCGCAGATGGCTGTCGGCGACAGTTGCCGGAATGGTTGCTGCTATAGGTCGTGGAGTCAGGTCGTTGCTGTCGATGTTGGCAAGCCTTTTGTCAACGACAATTATTCTCACTGCGCGCAGTTTCGGGAAATATTCTTTCAGCAAGTAGCGCCATAGCTTGCCGCCGTCATGCCGCTTCATAGCCGCCTTAAGACGTTGGGTGTCGTCGGCGTAGAGTGTGATTAAGGAGTCGACATCATGGAATTTGGCGTCGTGTTTCAGCATCATCATGGTGTAGAGCAGGTCGTAGTCCTCAGCCACAACGTCGTATTGGATGTGGTCGGTGCCGATGCCGTAGCTTCGAAGCAGAGCGTCGACCGATGCGCGACGTTGGTTTGCCAGACGACGGTTGTTGTCGTATGGGCCTTCTGGAGAAGCGGCGGCACGTCCGAAAACAACGCCACTATCCCCAAGCCTTTGAAGCTCTGGGATAAGCACATCAGTAATCCATTCCCTATCTTGGTCGCTGATGTTGATTCTGTTTACAACAAATTTTATTGGACGCGAATTTTGGATAAAGATGCTGTCGGCGGTTATTCCTTCAGCAGCCATATCCATTGCTAAACCAATAATTAGTGTAATTATCAGTCTGGTATATCTCACTCTTTTTTACCTGTTCCTTTAAACCTTTTTATGCCACAAACACTGATTAAAGTTGGGAAGTATGGTGCTGTGACATACCTATTATTAATCGTTAATGCGTTGATTAAAATATAACCTGCTTTTAATAGCGGATGCAAATTTACAAAGAATACAAATACGGGGGGGGAAATCTAAATATTTTTTTGTTGTTGATGTCGTTATTTTATGTTAACGAAGCTTTGGCTTGGAGATATTCGGCGAAGATACGGGCTGCGCTCTCTACCTTGGCGGCGCAAGGACGTGACCTGTAGTATTCGGCTGTGCGAGGCGATGCCTCGTAGGTCGACACTGCTTTGTCGTGGCCTTTCAGTCCGAGAATTTCGGCGCAGATGAGCGAGCCGTTTTGCTCGCGCGATTTCTCAAGAAGCTGTTGTACAACCTTGTAGCAAGCCGATTTGCCTTCGCTGTCGGCACCGTCGGTCTGACCGCAGTCTAGTCCCGCAAGCGACACTATGCCCGACACGGCGCCGCACATCATGCGAAGCCTCCCAACGCCGCCGCCGAAACCTGCGGCAATGCGTTTTGCGAGGTCGTCGCTGAGTCCGTAGATGTCGGCGAAAGCCGCCACCACTGATTGGCAGCAGCCATAGCCTTGCATAAAATTGTCGACAGCGCGCTGCACGCGCTCTTCAAGTTCCGGTGATAAGGTAGTATAGTCCATAGTTATGAAAACAGTTCCATTTGCTCTGGAATGTTGGGGTTCGCGTGACTCTTTTCCGGTTCTTTATGATTCTCTATTTCGGGTTCTTCAGGCTCTTCGGCAACGAT
>ULYG01002260.1_pt1 | contig 24806 bp, 20 predicted proteins | sample 1961971 | NCBI WGS metagenome assembly ULYG01 (sample SAMEA4835858, study PRJEB28245) | human gut metagenome | biome: gut microbiome; material: fecal sample | place: Denmark | collected 2008 | reverse complement strand
GAGCTTCTGCCCTTTCAGGGCGTGTGGGAGAGTTGCTTGCGAAAGTTCAGTAAAATAATTAAGTTGTTCCAGTATGAAACAAATAAGATTTTATCAAATCATAACAGCAATCAGCTGCCTCTTTCTGATAAGTTGCGGCATTGAACAGAACCTGAAGAAAGCAGACAAGCATCTTTCTTTAGGCGAATACTACGATGCGGCAACCCAATATAAAAAGGTGTACACCAAGACACCTACCAAAGAGCGGGCAGCCCGAGGCAAGGTGGCTCTGAAGATGGCACGCTGCTATGATAAAATCAACAGTACGCCGAAGGCACTGGCTGCCTACAGCAATGCCATCCGATATAAGCAGGCAGACCTCAACGACCGCCTGGCTTACGCCCGGCTTCTCCTGAAGAACGGAAGTTACAGACAGGCTGCCAAGGAATTCGAATTTCTGCTCGATTCCATGCCCGACAACATGCTGGTAAAGAACGGACTCGAATCGGCACAGAAAGCCCCAGTCTGGAAGAAGGAAGGAAGCCGGTACAAGGTAAAGCGGATGGATGTTTTCAACTCCCGAAGAGACGACTATTCGCCGATGTTCCTCAGCGAAGACAACAGTCAGCTCTATTTCACCTCAACCCGCAACGAAGCCCAAGGCAGCGACCTGAACGGAGTGACGGGAACGAAATCTGCCGACATCTTCTTCTCTGAAAAGAACGACAAAGGCAAATGGAGCAAGCCGGAAGCCATCGGAACCGGTCTCAATACCGACTACGAAGAGGGCGCATGCTGCTTTACCCCAGACGGCAAGCAGATGTACCTCACCCAGTGTGCCACCGATCCCACTTCGCCCCGCTTAGCCCAGATAGTAACCTCCAACCGCTCAGATGCAGCCTGGAGCAAGCCTACGAATCTGGAAATCAGCAAAGATACGCTCAGTTGTTTTGCCCATCCAGCCATCTCTCCTGATGGCGAATGGCTCTATTTCGTATCAGATATGCCGGGCGGAAAGGGCGGTCTCGACATCTGGCGAGTGCGCATCACTCCTGCCGGACTGGGCGGCGTAGAGAACCTGGGCGAACCTATCAACACCCCAGGCGATGAGATGTTCCCTACCTTCCGTCCTAACGGCGACTTCTACTTCAGCAGCAATGGTCATGTGGGAATGGGCGGACTCGACATCTATATCGCCAAAGTGAATTCCATCACCCGGAAATATGAACTCACCCACCCCGGCTATCCGCTGAATACAGAAGCCGATGACTTCGGAATGACTTTCGAGGGTCTCCACAACCAGGGTTTCTTCTGCTCTAACAGAAAAGACGGAAGAGGATACGATCATATCTACTCCTTCGAGAATCCGGAGATTGTTACCACGATGAAGGGATGGGTTTACGAGAAAGACGGTTATGAACTGCCTGCAGCCGAGGTGAGAATCGTAGGCAACGACGGAACGAACAGGAAACTATCCGTCAAGGGCGACGGTTCGTTTGTCCTCCCTATCAATCCGCATGTCGACTACCTGGTGATGGCATCCTGCAAAGGCTACCTCAACCACAAGGAAGAACTTCGGGTTGATTCGGCTAAAGAGAGTAAGGAATACGTGCTCCAGTTCCCGCTGGCTTCCATCACAGCCCCTGTACTCATCGACAACATCTTCTACGATTTCGACAAGGCAACCCTTACCGAAGCCAGTACAACAGCCCTCGACCAGCTGGTAACGCTGCTGAAAGAGAACCCGCACGTTACCATCGAACTCAGCGCCCATTGCGACTACAAGGGAAACAGCGAATACAACAAGCATCTGTCTCAGCGCCGCGCCCAATCGGTAGTAGACTACCTGATAAAACACGGCATAGAGAAAGAGCGCCTCACCCCTGTGGGCTACGGCAAGGAGAAGCCGAAGAATGTGCGCAAGAAACTCACCGAGAAGTATCCTTGGCTCAAGGAAGGCGATGTGCTCAACGAAGAATTTATCCTGAAGCAGAGCAAGGAGCATCAGGAAATCTGCAACCAGCTGAACCGCCGAACCGAGTTCAAAGTGCTCCGCACTACCTACAAATTGTTTTAGAAACCGATATCATAAGCATAGGTGCTCTACTGAAAAAGTAGCAGCACCTATTTGTTTTTCTATATTCAGCAATATTAAATCTTCGTTCAAAGACATTGAATGTCCGTTCAAAGTCATTGAATGTCCGTTCAAAGACACCGAACGGACATTCAAAAGCTTTGAACGGAGATTTCAAGAGCATAAAGATGATATTTATAGTAATAAAAAACTCTTTCTATTAGCACTAAAAACTATTCTGCTAATAGAAAGAGTTGATCATTCATACAATTGATATCAGGGAAGAAGCCTACTGACGTGCATCAGCCAGTTCATTATATCCCCAAACCATGATAAGGACAACGATGCCAGCCAGCACCATCAGGAGATTCTGAGAGTGGGCGATGGAATTTGCCACATGCGTAAGTGCACGCGAACCGGAGAGGAGGAAATCTATCTTCATAGAGAAAAGCCACCCCTGAATCTGTTCCCATCCCTGACAGACCACCGCTATGATGATGCCTGCTGCCACACAGGCTGCCGTCCATAAATGTTCCAGGCGCTGGCGCTTAACCAGCGACATCGCAGTATCAGTTTCGGGTAAAGCCGGCAATGCCTGCATCACCCTGTCGGAGAATCCGTCATCAGGAATCTCTGACATCTGGCAATCGGAAAAGAACATCTGCAAGAGTTCTTCATCCTGAGGGTTCAACGGTTCCCCTTTCATGCTCTCCAACTTCTTATCATTTATCTTATCGGTCATAACCATTCTTTTTTAAGTAACTTGCAAGTTTCTGTTTTCCTCGAGAGAGATGCGACTTGATGGTGCCTTGCGCCATTCCCGTCACCTCTGCAATCTTATCTATAGAGAGTCCATCCATCAGCTGCAGCGTGATGCATGTACGTTCATTTTCACTCAATATCTGTAATGCCTTGAGCAAATCCATCTTCAATCCGGCATGGGCGCCCTGTGCATTCTTACTGGAAACGGCAGGCGTATCGATGTCCTGCGTCTCCTTATGACTGCGGGTATAATCATACCATACATTATAGGCGATGCGGTAGAGCCAGGTGGAGAAAGAGGCTGTACCCCTGAAACCGGACAGATGGGTATATGCCTTGACAAAGGTATCCTGAGCCAAGTCGTCACTCAGCTGCGCATCCCCCAGCGTCTGCCGCAGGAAGAACCCTCGAATGGGTGACTGATACTTCCTGACCAGCAGGTCGAACGACTTGCGGTCATGAAGCATCACCACCTTCGTGACGAGAGAGATATCGGATAACTTTTCCACCTTATATATATTAACTAATAATTGTTGTTCTTTTCCTTGTGACTTCCCCTCCTATTGAGAAGCCATGATATATTGAATGTCGGCTGCTAGACCGGAGTTCCATTATACCCCGTGCCCTGATCGCCATGACGGTTCTTCCACCAGTCCTTGATGGCAGGAAGCGAGCCGATAACGGTCTGACCGATGCCATAGAAGAAGACCAGGGCTCCGATGCCAGCCAGGAAATCAGCATCCCACCAGGCAAACATGGCGCACAAGCCGGCTCCCAGGAAGGCATTTCTCAATCCACGCTTTACCAGATACTCATCGCTCTGCTTGTCTATCGGCCGGTCGCTTTCCGGAACATTGATGCCCTTCTCCATCGCCATCTCCGCCAGTTTCATCCGGTCGTTGTGGCGGCGAATCAGATATCTGATAACCAGAAATACGATGATCAGCGGAGCAAAGACAAACAGCAGACCGAAGATGATACAGAAGATGATCATAACAGCCAGCGCTCCGCCACCAAATACCGAACCGATGAAATCGAACGGATCATCATAGTTGTCTAAACTGTATCTAGAATGAACAGACTTATTATCATTCTCATCATAATCATCATAGTTGGCCGAATCTGTACTGGTTGTATCAGAATAAGCCTCCAACGCCTCGTCGTCTTTATCCTTCGAAGCAGATGGCTGTGCGGCAGATGCAGGAGCAGCCTTTGAATCTACCTGTTGGGTAGTTGGATGATAACGATGTTTTGGAGCAGAAGACGCCAAAGACACTTGGGTGGCTCCGATGCTCATAACGAGCGCTAATGCCAATATTGCTTTCTTCATATCATTATTTTTTATTGTTTTACCTTGTTATTTGAAAAATTTCTGCTTCTTAGACGCATCTCTTCGCGATTTAGTTGCAAAGAAACGAAAAATTTCTTATTTTTGCAAACAAATTAAAGAAAAAGAAACAGAATGAAGACATTACCTGAAGATTTCAGAACATATACGCAGGCACTGATGGGCGAAAAGCTGTATCAGCGTCTGGAGCATGCTATCCTTGAAGAGGAGGCACCAACCAGTATCCGCATCAATCCTTTTAAATGCAAGGATGCTGATGGCGAACCGATTCCCTGGTGTCCGGAAACCGGACGTTATCTCTCTACCCGTCCCGGATTCACCTTCGATCCGCTGCTGCATGCCGGCTTATATTATGTACAGGAAGCCTCATCCATGTTTGTTGATATGGCTATCCGACAGTACGTAAAAGAACCGGTGATGATGCTGGATCTCTGTGCTGCCCCTGGCGGAAAGTCGACTGCCGTAAGGGCTGCCTTGCCGGAAGGGAGTCTGCTCTTCAGCAACGAACCGATGCGTACCCGCTCGCAGATTCTTGCCGAGAACGTACAGAAGTTCGGTCATCCGGATATGATTGTTACCAACAACTATCCCCGCGATTACAAGAAATCTAAGTTGCAGTTTGATGTGATTCTTACCGATGTTCCCTGCTCCGGCGAAGGAATGTTCCGCAAAGATGAAGGGGCTATCGGCGAATGGAGTACCCAGAATGTGAACAACTGCTGGCAGCTGCAGCGCGAAATCGTATCGGATATCTGGAACTGTCTGAAGCCAGGCGGTATCCTGATTTACTCTACCTGCACCTTCAATGCGCACGAAGATGAGGAGAATGTGGACTGGATATGCGAAGAACTTGGCGCAGAAGTGATGGCACTGGAGGGTGTAGAAGATGCATGGAACATCACCCGCAACCTCACGGGCACCGACTTCCCTGTTTACCGATTTATTCCGGGCGTTTCGCGAGGCGAAGGTCTGTTTATGGCGATTCTGAAGAAAGAGGGCGAATGGGAAGCAGGTTCTTCAGCCAAGGAGAACAGGAAGGATAAGAAGAAGAAAGACAAGAAGGTGGCGAAAGGAAAGGGACCGGAGATTCCGGACGGCTGGCTGAAGGCTGATACGGAATGGATGCCTGCAGAGAGCAACGAGACGGTTTACGCCATTCCGGGCAGATGGAAAGACATCTACGACCAGGCAGAAAAGAACCTGAAGGTGCTGCATGCAGGTGTGAAACTGGGAACAGACAAGGGAAAGGGTCTCATTCCCGACCAGGCTCTCGCTCTCTCTACGATGCTCAACAAAGATCACTTCCCACAGGTGGAGTTATCCTACGATGATGCCATCCGCTACCTTCGCAAGGAGGCAGTGAATCTGCCTGCCGATACGCCTAAGGGTTATGTTCTGGTAACCTACAGGCAGGTTCCGATAGGCTGGGAAAAGAACATTGGCAACCGTGCCAACAACCTCTATCCGCAGGAGTGGAAGATCAAAAGCAGCCACGGGACGGGAGAGCTGTTTATAGTTAACAGTTTATAGTTAACAGTTTACAGCAAGAATGAATAATTCAACATTCAACACTCAACATTCAACATTAAAATAAAAAATGCTCAGCATCATCGCCTGTATATCCAAAGTGCATAGAGCTATCGGGTACAAGAACCGGTTGCTCTACGCCATCCCATCGGACATGACCCGATTTCGTATGCTCACAACCGGACATACGATCATCATGGGCAGAAAGACATTTGAGTCGCTGCCGAACGGAGCCTTGCCCAACCGCCATAATATTGTTATCTCGAAGACAAGAGAGCAGATAACAGGGTGCGAAGTATACACCTCTCTTGAAGAAGCGCTGGCAGCAAGGAAAGAAGAGGCTGGAAACAAAGAAACGGTTGGAAGCAAAGAAGCTTCAGATGAATGTTTCATCATCGGAGGAGCCAGCATATATGAACAGGCTTTGCCTTTTGCAGACAAGCTTTATCTCACAATCGTAGAAAAGGAACCTGAACATGCCGATACCTTCTTTCCGGAAATCAATCCGGCAGAATGGGAAGTGACAGAAAAAGAAATGAGGAATGAAAACGGCTTACCGTTCACATTCCTCACCCTTTATAGAAAGCAGTAATCCCGCAGGGAGCTACTGCTTTTTTTCTTTTTATATCTTATTTCTCTGCTGCAGCCTCCTCATCAGTTTCCTCTTCATCATCGTTGAAACTCTTGAGATCCTGCATAGAAAGCTGACGGTTGATAGATGCATTGAAAGAGATGATGGTCTCGCTGCGAGACAATCCCAGTGGCTGCAACTTATCATGGATGATTTCCAGGAGATGGTGGTTGTTCAGCGCATAAATCTTGATAAACATATCAAAGCCGCCTGTAGTATAGTGACACTCTACAACCTCAGGAATCTTCTTCAACTCCTCTACAACCTGGTCAAACTTCTCAGGCTCCTTCAGATAGAGTCCCATATAAGCACAAGTTTCGTAACCTATCTTTTCTGGGTCAATGATGAATTGTGAACCCTTGATGATACCAAGATTTGTAAGTTTAGCTACACGCTGATGAATGGCAGCACCGCTCACGTTGCAAGCGCGTGCCACTTCCAAAAATGGAATACGGGCATCCTGAGAAATCAGCTTCAGAATCTGCCTATCTAATGAATCTAAAATTTGTTTTGACATAATACTAATAATTTGCTTGCAAAGATAATACAAAAAATTAATAAAAGCAATTTTTTAAGAGAAAAACATGATAAATTAATATTATTTTCCATTTTCTGTGGCAGAATAACTGATTTTTAGTGCTTTTGCCTGGCGCAAAGCCTGCTTTACGTCGGTTATCACACCCATCTTGGTTTCCTGGTCTGCTTTGATTGATACGGTCATCAGCTTCTGGTCTTCCGGCGACATACGCTTCTTTTCTGCCGAAATGTAATCCATCACTTCGGGAGCCGAAGCAAACTTATCATTCAACTGAATCTGGGTACCGGTACCATACTTTGCCTGCATCTCTTTGGTTGGCTTACCTATATAAATATGGCTCACAGCCGATTTCTTGGTCAGGCGGGTGAGTTCCTTACCTTGTGGCAAACGGCAGTCTACCTTCAAGGTAACCTGGCGCATGTGGGTAACAATCATAAAGAAGAACAGTACGGAGAAAATGAGGTCTGGCAGAGAAGATGTATTCAACCCTGGCACTTCATGCGATTTCTTATGAAAATTCATCATTGTTTACCTCCTTTCTGCTGTTCTGTAGCTGTTTCTGCCGTTTTCTCTTCTCCCTGCTTTTCTTCAGCATTGGCATCAACACGCTGGTCGGCATGAGTCATTGCGTTGGCATACGACTCTGTGATGCGCTGCGGACAGATGTTGCGCACCTGTTCTTTCTGGTCATTGTTCAAGAGGGCATAATCCCTGTGATATTTCTTCTGGGCTGTTTCGTTGCGCAGCTGGCTATATGCTTCCATCAGCTGATTCTGCATCTGGAAATAGAGATTATAGTCGGCATCGCGGTCACTCTCGATAGAGATGAGATGTTTCTTGCCCAGGCGGTGTACAAAGCGGATGGTTTCTTCCTTGAGCTGGCTCACCTGCATCGGCTTACCGTTGACCAAAAGCGTATCGCCAGCCGTCAGGCGCAGCTCCATGAGGTTAGCCTTGTCTACCACCGACTGCTGCTGTTCCTTCTTCTGCGGTTCAGGTGAAGGGAGTTGGCGCAACAGTCCCTTATCCACATCCATTGATGTGGTGACAAGGAAGAATATCAACAGCATGAACGAGATGTCGGCTGTAGATGTGGTATTCAGTCCCGGGGTTTCGTGTTGCTTCCTTCTAATCAGCATATTTAATCCTTATTTATAGAATAGAGAGCCCAAAGCACTCTCTTTAGTTTTTCTTCCGAATATAACGTGTGGCACCGAAACAGACGGCACCGATTCCTGCCACCAGCATCAGGAGCGATGTGATGACAAACATATCTGAAAGCTTGAGCCAGAGCCAGTCGGCATAATTCTCGCCATTGATGAGCATCGGAGCAGAACCGCCCAAAAAGAAGGTAAGCAGCAAAACTGCCAAAGTTCCGATCCATGTGATGCGGAAGATGCGGCGCACGGGAATGCCATTCACTACAGCCTCCGACTTGCTGCTGCGATAATCTCTGATCATCGAAAAGACTGCCAGACCTGTACCTCCTATCAGGAAGAGCCACATCAGCAGGATGAGCACATCGGTAAAGAGAGGCGCATTAAAGTCGGGGTTCTCTTCGAAAGGCAAATCATAGCCTACCAAAAAGAACAGACCGAAAACCAGCACCGCCAGTCCTATCATGATATAGAACACCTGCTGCGATATCTTTTCGGCCGACTTCGTCTTCTGCTTTGAAAATTGAAATTTAACCATTTCTCTCTTCGTTTATTTATTCTTGGCAATAATATCCATTAAAGTAACCGCCGACTCCTCCATCTGGCTTGTCAGGTGCTCCACCTTAGAAAGGATGTAGTTATAGAAAACCTGAAGGATGAGGGCTACGATGATACCGAAGATGGTAGTGATGAGCGCCACTTTCATACCAGAAGCAACGATAGTAGGACTGATATCGCCCGCCTGCTGAATCTGGTCGAACGACATGACCATACCGATCACGGTTCCGAGGAATCCGAGCGATGGCGCCATAGCGATAAAGAGTTTGATCCAGGAGCATCCCTTCTCCAGGTTAGCCGCCTGAACGGTACCATATCCGCTTACCGAGCGCTCGATGTCATCAAGACTCTCGCTGATATGCATCAAACCCTGGTAGCAGATAGAAGCCACCGGTCCGCGGGTATTCCGGCAGAGCGTCTTAGCCCCTTCCACATCTCCCGCCGACACCTTCTGGTCGATATCCTGCATCAACTTCTTGGCGTTGATTTCAGAGAGACTCAGATAGATGATACGCTCGATACAGAAAGCCATACCCACAATGAGGGCGATGGCAACGAGAGACATAAATCCCGCATTACCCTCTATAAACTTTGTCTTAAGAGCTTGATGAAATCCCATGCTCTCTTCTTGAGCCATCATAGGCAGAGAACACATCCATGTGAAAACCAATATTGCAAAACGTGCAATAGCTGTATTTTTCTTCATATACCTTATTATATATATAAAAGCGGAAAGAGGGGGATTCGAACCCCCGAACCGGTTTTGCCGGTTACACGCTTTCCAGGCGTGCCTCTTCAGCCACTCGAGCACCTTTCCATATTCCGAAGAACTCTTCTTAATCGCCGCAACATGCTGCTGCAACAATTTCGAAGTGCAAAATTATTGCTTTTCCTCCGAAATACCATAACTTTCATTGTTTTTTTATGTTTATTTAAGGAGTTTTGAACGCTTGCGTCCTATACTTGCGATACGGATAGCGGAAAAACCCGCTCTGCATTGAGGTTGGTCTGCCGGGCAAACTCCTCTTCGCTTATGCCATAAGCCTTGGCGAGCGTCTTCATCACTTCTACCACAAAAGCACTCTCATTACGCTTGCCGCGATAAGGAACAGGCGCCATATACGGACTGTCGGTCTCCAGAACGATGCGATCCAGAGGAACTACAGCAGGGAGGTCTTCTCTGAGATGGCTGCTCTTGAAGGTAGATACGCCACCGACGCCCAATACAAACTTATCGAAGGAGAGCAGTTCTTCGGCTTCCTTCTGGTTGCCCGTAAAGCAATGGAAGACGCCACCCGGCAGTTCTTTCTCATACTTTCTGAGCAGATGCACCATCTCGTTCTGCGCCTTGCGGCAATGAATCATCAGCGGGAGCTGGGTTTCTACCGACCATTTTACCTGTTCCTCGAAAGCCTCGAGCTGCTCGTTTTCGAACTCACGGCTCCAGTAATAATCAAGTCCTACCTCTCCGATGGCGATCAAGTCAGAAAACTGAGGAGAACCACCCGCAGGATTGGCATTGCCTATCATGCGATGTTCCTCCAGAATCTTCCGGAGTTCAGCCAGCTGTTCCTTCCAGTCTTCCTTCACCTCTTCAGGGTGCAGACCGATCATCGGATAAGCATAGCCCGGATATTCCTTAGCCAATGCCAGGACCGCGTGTGTGGTCTTCACATCGATGGCAGGCAAGAACACCTTGCCTACCCCCGCCTCCTTGGCACGGGCGAAAGCCTCCGCCCTATCCTCATCAAACTCCTCCGCATCGAAATGCGTATGTGTATCTATTACTTTGAACATTGCCCTATCAACTGTCAACTATAAACTATTAACGATCAACTAGTACTGGCGCTTCATCATTTTCTGAGCATACTTTGCCAATTCCTCCTTACGCTCAGCAGGCACATTCACGGCATCCAGATACTTCTTGCTCTGCTCGAAATAATAAGCAATCTTATCCTGCGCCATTTTGTCGATACCTATCTCGTTGTATAGACGGGTAACGGCAGCCACCTTCTCCTTGCGGTCGAACTCCTCGGCATCAACCCACTTCTGCAGTTCTGCACGCTGAGCGTCGTTGGCATGGTTGAAGGCATTGATGAGCATATACGTTTTCTTGTTGGATGTGATATCGCCACCAATCTCCTTACCGAACACCTTGGTATCGCCGTAAACATCGAGGTAATCATCCTGCAACTGGAACGCCAATCCTATCTGCTCGCCAAACTTATACAGGTTCTCTGCATCCTCATCAGAAGCATCGGCAAGGATAGCACCCATCTTCAGGGCACAAGCCAGGAGAACGCTGGTCTTGAGGCGGATCATCTCGATATATTCCTCCTCCTTCACATCGTTACGGTTTTCAAACTCCATATCAAACTGCTGACCTTCACCAATTTCAAGGGCAGTAGTCGTAAAGAGTTTCAACACCTTGGCAAGATGCTTTTCATCACATTGAGCCATACGCTCATAAGCCAGAACGAGCATGCTGTCGCCCGAAAGGATTGCCGTACTGGCATCCCATTTCTTATGAACCGTTTCATGACCGCGACGCAAATCAGCATTGTCCATCAGGTCATCATGCAGCAAAGTATAGTTATGATAAGTTTCCAGGGCAACGGCATTCATCAGAATCTTCTCAGGATTGTCCTTGAAAAGATTGTAGCCCAGAAGCATGAGCGTAGGACGAATACGCTTGCCACCCATAGAAAGTACGTATCTGATAGGCTCATAAAGAGACTTTGGCTTTCTTTCGTAAGGCAAATTAGCCAGAAACTCATTTACCATGCTTAAAATTTCATCTGCTGTCTTCATAATAATGTATAATTTATAATGTATAATTTACAATGAACAATTTATAATTTATAGCTGGAACACTACCGGGATGGCAATCATCGTGCGACAGACCTTGCCTTTATCGATGCCCGGTTTCCACTTCGGCATCATCTTCATCACCCTCAAAGCCTCGTTGTCGAGCAATGGATCTACCGAAGTGCTTACCTTGATATTGGCAACACTTCCATCCTTGTTTACGATAAAGGATACCACTACGGTTCCCTGAATCCTACTCTTCTGGGCAGCTACAGGGTACTTCAGGTTCTTGGTAAGCCACTGCATGAAGGCAGACCAGCCACCAGGAAACTGCGGTATCTTCTGCACGACGGTCAGTTTGATAGGAGCCTCAGCTCCCGGATTCTCAATGGGAGTTTCAGGAACCGCTTCCTTCACCTCTGCTCCATCCACTACACCCGAGCCGTCGCCGATAACCAGTTCGCTGGTTGTAGAACTGATTTTCTGCGGTGCCTTCTGAGTCTGTTGCTCGGCAGCCTTCACTTCCTGAGTAATTGACTTAGAAGCAGGAGCCGAAACAGCCTCTGCACTCACCATATCTTTCAGGTCGGGACGAGCCGACATTTCCAGATCCTGTGAAAGATCTTCCATCGATTCCGACAAGTCATCATCTCCCTGCGGACCTTTCTGATATTGGAGTCCTACGAAGATGAAAGTAAAAGCCAGCAGCAAACCTAGCAGGAAAAATGTAACCCGCTTATCTTCCAGTTGTGCGCTATTTGATTTCTTAATTTCCACAATAAAAACCGTTTAAAATCGTTATTTCCTACGAAAACATTGCAAAATTACTTCTTATTATTGAAAAAAGCAGTATCTTTGCCAAAGAATTAGAAAATTTAAATGAAAAAATATGTAATTTCCGCAATATTGACGCTTTTTGCGACAATTATTGATGCTCAAGAGAGCCAAACGGGGTATAATTTCCTTCGCTTGCCGGTGAGTGCTCACGCAGCTGCTCTGGGTGGCGACAACATCACCTTGATAGAAGATGATGAGGCACTCATATTCCATAATCCGGCTCTTCTGTCATCAGTAAACGACAAGACGGTCAATCTCAATTATATGAACTATATGTCGGGGGTGAACACTGCCTCGGCTAGTTTCAACCGTATTGTCAACGACAAGGCTTCGTGGGCTGTTTCGGCTCAGCTTGTTGACTACGGCAAGATGAAAGAGACGGATGAGAACAACATCCAGATGGGTGAGTTCTCGGCAAAGGACATTGCCATTGCGGGTTACTTTTCTTATATGCTCGGTGAGAAATTTGCGGGTGGTATTGCCGCCAAATTCATCACTTCGTATATTGGCGATTACAATTCTATCGCTGTGGGAGTGGATCTGGGCATCAACTATTACGACCCGGAAACGGAATGGTCGGTTTCTTGCGTGGCAAAGAACCTGGGTGGACAGTTGAAAGCTTACGACAATGAATATGAGAAGATGCCGATCGACCTGCAGTTGGGTGTGACGAAACGCTTCGCCAACGCACCGTTCAGGGTATCAGCCACACTGGTCAACCTGAACCATTGGGACAGCAGTCTTCGTGATCATGCCGTAGTAGGTGCCGACATTCTGCTTTCGGAAAGTCTGTGGATAGGTGCCGGCTACAACTTCCGGAGAGCCAACGAGATGAAAATCAGCACCTCAGAAGATGAGGAAAGCAGTCATGGAGCCGGTTTCTCTGTGGGTGGCGGTATCAACCTGGAGCGCTTCCATCTGAACGTTGCCTACGGCAAATATCACGTCAGTAGCAGCAGTCTCATGCTGAACGTAAGTTACAGATTATAAATTCTACATTATTATACATTAAAGTTAGTTCGAAATTATGAAGAAAATAACAATAGCAATAGACGGATACTCTTCTTGCGGTAAGAGTACGATGGCAAAGGATCTTGCCAAGGAAATAGGTTATGTTTATGTAGATACGGGCGCCATGTACCGCTCGGTAACCCTCTATGCGCTGCGTCATCAGCTCTTCGAAGCAGATGGAGCCGTAAAGACTGAAGAACTGCAGAAGGAGATGAAGAACATCAGCATCTCATTCAAGTTTAATGAAACAACCGGTCGCCCAGACTGCTATCTGAACGGCGAACTGGTAGAAAAGGAAATCCGTTCGTTAGAGGTTTCCAGCCACGTTAGTCCGATTGCCGCCGTTCCTTTCGTCAGAGAGGCGCTGGTAGAGCAGCAGCAGAAGATGGGCGAAGACAAGGGTATCGTGATGGATGGTCGCGATATAGGTACCACCGTGTTCCCTAATGCCGAACTGAAGATTTTCGTTACAGCCAGCTCACAGGTGAGAGCACAGCGCCGTTTCGATGAACTGAAGGAGAAAGGAATGCCAGCCGACTTCGATGCGATTCTGAAGAATGTAGAGGAGCGTGACTATATCGATACACACCGCGAGACTTCCCCACTCAGAAAGGCTGATGATGCCATCACGCTCGACAACAGCAACATGACCATTCCTGAACAGAAGGCATGGCTGATGGAACAATATCAAAAGGCAATAGCAGAATAAGCTACAGAAAAGAGACTGCCGGGTTATTTGTGTAAAAATACGTTAAATATACTACTTTTACCGATAAATTTATTTTATTCGATGAAAAAGATTTGGAAAAAAAACTTCAATTTAGTATCTTTGCAATCATATTAACAAGGTAGTAATGATATAGATTATAAATTTTGAGTTAATTACTGTTTTTTGAAGGTGATAGGTCTTCGGGAGAAGATTTATCACCTGTTTTATTTTCAGACAGTTTATAAAAGATAAACCCATTTGACGCTGTAAAACACAGCGTCAAATGGGTTAACTAATTAATAACCAGCATATTAAGTTTTTCAATCAACGATAAAACTATCCTCTACCCATATACGGTGAAACACCGTATCAAGTATATCAAATAACTGATAATCAATATTTTAGCTCTTACTACAAAAGAGCAGAACTTTCCTTGATAATCTTATCCTTGCACTCTTCCATCAGCCACTTCGGCGTACTGGTAGCACCACAGATACCTACCGTTTCCACATCCTTGAACCAGTTCATATCTATCTCGTCGGCACTTTCTATCTGGTAGCTGTTGGCATTCACGCTCTTGCATTCCTTGAAAAGTACCTTACCGTTCGAACTCTTTCTGCCACTCACAAAGAGGATGACATCATGCTTGCTGGCAAAGGCAGCGATGTTAGGCATGCGGTTAGCCACCTGACGGCAGATGGTATCGAAACTCTTGAAGACAGCGCCCTCAACAATATGCTCCTGGCAATATTCGATGATGCGGTGGAACTCATCGAGACTCTTGGTAGTCTGGGAGTAAAGATAGATATCTTTAGAGAAATCCAGCTGACCGCTTTCCTTCAGCTGCTTCACATCCTCAAACTTCTCTACCACGATGGCATGACTCTCCGTCTGCCCCACCAGTCCGAGCACCTCCGCATGCCCGTTCTTGCCGAAAATCACAATCTGTGCCTCCGGATTGTTGACATACTGCTTCTTGATGCGGCGCTGCAACTGGAGCACCACAGGACAGGTAGCATCGATGATTTCGATGTTGTTTCGCTCGGCAAGGGCATAAGTTTCAGGCGGTTCCCCATGAGCACGGAGCAAGACCTTTACGCCCTGCAGTTCCTCCATCTGCTCATGGTCTATCGTGATGAGTCCCGCTTCATGCAGGCGCTCCACCTCCATACCGTTATGCACAATATCGCCCAGGCAGTAAAGTTTACCGCCCTTAGCCAACTCCTCTTCAGCTTTCTTGATGGCAGTGGTTACGCCAAAGCAGAACCCACTGCCGTTATCTATTTCTATCTGCACGATATTCGTTTTTAATTCATTGTACATTAATCTTCACCACCACCTTAGCATGTTCAGGGTCATTCGTAATCATGAGGATACGAGGGTGTCTGACACGCGATTTTTTCAAGTCGGCAGCCACAGCCGTCACCTTCATCTTAACGGTCTCTCCTGGCTGAATCTTACTCTTCTTCAGGTTCACCTGCAAGCCCATCGTAAACATCTGCATGCTGCGGATATCCAGTTCCGACTTACCCTTATTGGTAATCAGAATCTCACCCTTCAGCTTCTTCTTTCCATTGAAACTACCCAGATTGAGATCGGTGGCAGACATCTCTATCTTCGGAGCCAGTGCCTTCTTGGCTGGAGTCATGTTCTCGAAACCAGGAAGAAGAACGGCTGATACCACGATTTCCTTCTCAGGCGCAATCTTATCGCCAGGACGCTCACCGAGATAAACCGATGTCTGGTTCAAGCCCAGGTCGCGCAGTTTCTTGGAATCCAGCACGAAACTGATTTCGGCAGAATGACGCGGAGCCACCTTGGAAGGCGATACGAAAGCATGAAGATAGGGTGGCAGATGCATCACTACCGGCTCCAGTAATTCGTCGGTAGGATTGAAGATATGGATGCGCTGAACCGGACGGTCGCCACGGTTCACGTCATCAAACTCCACCTCCTGGGCATCACTCTTGATGACACCCAGCATCTCATCGTAAGAACCAGCGAAATCTACTACGCTGCCCACTACCTTTCCCCTCATAGAGAGGATGAACGGCTCTTCATCCGCATTGGTATAGAGGCAAACCTGCTTGGTGAAAGTACCCATCTGCTTGGCATCGTATACCGCCTTGATGACGAAACTTTCTCCGACAGCAATGCTCGTCTTCGGATAATCTACCTCCGTACAGCCGCAGCTTTTCAATACATTGTTGATAACCAACGGCTTGTGCCCGTCATTCTTCAGCATGAATTCGGCAGTTACAGGCTTGTTGAACACCACCTGTCCGCAGTCTACCACCTCGTGCTGGGTTGTAATCTTCTGTGCTGATGCAGGCAGCGCCAACAGCGCTGAGAGCATCCATATATTCATCCGTTTCATACTATTCTATTTTAAATTATCAATCTATAAACTTTAATTATTAACTTTCAATTCATAAGTCTCTGTGCGGCCACCAAATTCCGGACTGTAGGTACACTCAGCGGTGCAAGTTCCGCTCTGATAGTCGCCCTTTCTATCCACGTAATACTCCATTTCTACGATGTGCATACCTTTAGATAAACGATCGAAATAGAAATTTGTTGCATGATCTCTTGGAGAAACATAGCAGCCTATGCCCCACTGATAACCACTCTTCTGGTTAACCGGTTCCAGACATGCCGCACGCTTATCCGTAATCTGCACAAAGTCGTAGTCGCGGTCGGCGGTGATGAGGAGCGTTACCTTCACCTTCTCGCCTATCTTCGCCTGCGCCTTGCCCTTACCCTCAGATTCGGCAGGAACGATGACACGGCGCACCTTGATGCCCGACTCCATGGAACCGATTTCGCTGACAGGCTGCTTAAACTCTGCATAGACAGCTCCCCAGCTGGTATAATCGCTCTTTTTGTCGATGCTCAGCTTAGATGCCTTGCCCGGTCTTTCGGTCTTCACATAGCCCAAAGTAGTGGAATCCTGCGGCATCGGCAGCAGCTTTCCGTCCAGTTTCAGAACGGCATTCTCAGCCTTCCTGCTCCAGTTGCTCTCATTGCCCTTCATAAAGGCGTAGACAGCATCCACGGTGTTCACTGGCGTATCCCAAACCTGGGTACGTTTCGACATCAGGAGCCAGCGCTGCAGTTCCTCGATGGTCTGCTTGTCATTCGGTTTCAGCATCTGCATCGCCTCTATCACAGATACCTGAGTAGGAATCTTATAGTTTCTCCAGCTATAGAGTGCCTTACGGGTATCATAATAGCGGCCCATCTCCTCACGATAAACGGCATATTCGTTCACGCTCTGCAGATATTCACCCGCTTTTTCGCGATAAGCAGCATTCTGCTGACTGTTCTTGGCGAGCACCACAGCAGCACGTGCCTTACCATAGATGGTGAAATCACTGGTCATCTTCGACATTTTATCCAGCAGATAAGCCTGGTCCTGTTCGAAATTCTCCTTCATCTTTCTGCCATCCATTGAGAGAATGTAGAGATAATGCAGCGCCTGTTCACTTGGACTTACCTTGTGCTTCTTCTCCTCCATCTTCTTCATCTCTCTAACTTCACGAGCTGTCTGCCAGGAGAGATAATTGATGGCAGAAGTCAGCATTTTAGAGATTGACTTTTGCGTGCCGGCGATGGCATTCAGACGAACCATCATCTCGGCTACAGCCGTAGTCATATATCTGCTGCCCTTCATTCCCTTCCACCAGGAGAAGGAACCATCGTTATTCTGCAACTTCCTCAGTTTCTCCACCTGATTTTGCAGACGGCTGGTTTCCAAAGATAGATTTTTCTGGATATAAGTGGTGATGGTATTGGCATAGATGGCAGACATCAGCGAGATGGCGTCCTCATCATCCGGATTGCTGATGGCAGGCAACGCCTTGATCATCAGCCAACTTGGATTGTTGGTATATTCCACGGTGACCTTTGCCTCCTCTGTTCCCTTTGCCTGCTTGCCCTCCTTGTTCAGGAAGAGTTTGCTCAGGTCGAAGTTCTGCTCACCCTTCTGATGCAGGGTGATAGGCAGGGTGTTCACCACGAGTTCACGGTTACTCAAAACCGGCAGATAGTGCTGTTCACCATCGCTGTAGCCATTACCGGCAGCCACCACCTTATTAATATATACGCCTTCTTTCAGTCCCTGGACATCAAAGGAGATGGTAGCAGAGCCCTCAGCATCGATGCTGTAGTTCTGCGTCTTCTGCCAAACCACCTTGTTGGTCTCCGGGTCGAGAATCTGCATACGGGTGTTGCCGCTCACCTTCTTGTCGGAAGTATTGAAGAGTTTCACCACGATGGTGCTCTTATCGCCCTCACGCAGGAAGCGAGGCATGTTAGGCTGCACCATCACGGTCTTCTGAGCCACAGCCTCATCCACCAGCAAACCGTTGCGCATCTCCTTGTCATGAGCCAAGCCCATGAACTTCCAGGTAGTCACGCTCTCCGGCAGGGTAAATCTGATGGCTACGTTGCCATTGTTGTCGCTCTCCAAGGCAGGATAGAAGAAGGCGGTCTCGTTCATATTCTCACGCACCTGTACCTTATCGAGGAACAGTCCTGCATCTGAGCCAGAACCGCCGGCAAACTGCGGCATCTCCTCTACTACATCAAAAACCTTGTTGGCAGATGGAGCAGCCGCTGCAACACGGGTCATATTACTCCCAAAAATTTTCATGACTTTCGCTTCTTCCTTAACCAGCTCGTCTTTCTTTATACGAACAGCCTCAACGGTTCTACCGGAAGAACGTTCCAACTTGCTTAGCTCCACCGCTTGCATATAAGCATAATAACTAAAGTATTTGCCATCAAACTTATCCACATCCAGTCCCCTCTCGTCATAATATTTGGTAGGATAAACGCCATTCAAGTATAATGAACGGAAAGTGAGGTTGTCCTCCCAGTAGCAGTCTGGCAAACTCTGATAGAAGCCCAGGGAGAAATTCCAGGAATGCGGGGCTATCTGGTCGAGCGACTTGTCATAGAGTACGCTCATCAGCTGCGCCTTGGCTGGCTTGCCGTCAGGGGTGGTAATCTTCAGCGTCCACTCCTCCTTCTGTCCAGGGGTCAGACGGTTGCGGAAGGTTTTCCAGGCGATATTCAGTTTCTTCTCAGGCAAAGGACGGGCGATGCTCATCATTCGGGTATAGCACTTGCCTTGCTTCACGAAACTATAGTTCAGTACGATGCCCGACGCATATTCCTCCTTGTAGGTGAAAGGCAGGGTCACGATACTGTCGCCCAACTCCCAGGCGCCCTTCTCCAGCAGTTTGTTGCCGGCGATGATGGAATATACGATGTGCGCTCCGTTCTCCGAAGAGCCCACCTGGATATAGACCGGCTTGCCATCACGAGGAAAGGTCTTCGCCGTCTGATAATACCATTCGGTAGTTGGCTCCACCGGATGGGTATCCTTCATGCTGAAAAGGGTGAACTTCTGCTGTAGGGTATCTGTTCCGCAGATTGCCTCCAACTGATGAACGCCAGATTTCCAAACGAGGGAAGAAGAGGCAGAAGATGCATATTCCTTGATAGAAACCGGTGCATTCGCCTCGGCATCCTTCCATTCGCCCTTATCAATTCGATATTTCAACCTACTAGAAATCGGCATACCACTGGCATTGCGGTAAGCGAAGGTCACCGTCTTCAGACTGTCTGCCTCGATACGCTTAGGAAGATTCACCGTGAGGATGGTTGGCTTGGTGCCCAGAGGCAGACTCATCACGCCCTCGTGGCTCTCGCCGCTGATGTCGGTAACGATGGCTGAGACCTCGAAGTTGAAGAAACGAGCGATGCGCATGAAATCGCTCATATCAGCCTCGTCTTTTCCTGGCAAGGAAGCCGCCAGCGGAATCTCGACGTCGAAGGTTCCGTCCTCACGAGTCACACAACTGTCAGTCTTCACCAACTGTCCAGCAGAGCCTGCGCCCCACCACCAGAGTTGGTTTCTGCGGGTCACCTGATACTCCACCTTGGCACCCTGCACCGGCACTCCGGCATAGGTCTTGGCTGAAGCTTTCACCACCACGGTGTCGCCCCAGGTATATTTCTCGTTCACCTTCGGGAAGGTAATCTCGAAGGTTGGACGCTTATACTCCTCAACTCTGAAATATTCGCTTGCTGTACCATTCACGGAGATGGAATACTGTCCTGTCTGTCCCTCCTTCGGCAATTCGAAATCTACCGAAGCCGTACCATATTCATCGGTCGTAACCTTCTGTTCTGCCACCTGCTTCCAATTGGCATCACTCAGGACAAACTTCAGTTCCATACTCTTTCCTGGCACGCTGGCATCCAACCCCTTCTTGACAGTATAGGAAATGGCTGAGGCATGTACCTTCTGCCCCGGGCGATAGAGAGCACGGTCGGTATAAACCTGATATTTAGTCTCATTATCTTTCTGTTCATAATAGCGGGTACGGCTGAGATATATGTCCCTGGCTGGCGTAAACTTGTCATTGCTGGTGGAAATCAATACATTTCCATCCACATTCTTGAAGTAAGCCTCGCCGTTCTCATCGGTCGTCAAGCGGGCATGAACCGTTCGTTTGTTCTTCTTCGTGTTGAAATCATACCACTGGTCATAGAGTTCTATCTTCGCCCCGGCGATAGGCTGTCCGTCGGTAGCATTCACCACCACATAGCGATGCCTGTCATCAGGCAACTGCTGGATCATCACCGCCAAATTGCTGACATAGAAGAGTTCTCGCTGCGGAGCGATGCCGGTATTATCCGAAGTCACCTCCATCAGATAGGCACCCAGCGGCAGATTGCCACCGATTTCGATGGAATCCTTCACCTCTTCGTAATCCGGGCGACCATAGTAATTCCTTGTGTAATCCTTCTGATGCAGTTTCGTGGTCTTCTTCAGGAGCATCTTATAGGTAGCCTCATCCTGCGCATTATAATCGTTATCTGCCGTAATATTGAGGCGGGAGATACTGATTTTCAGGTTCTGCAGATTGCGCACGTCCAGATGCACCCACGCCTTCTCCCCAGGTCGCAACACCTGCGGCATGTCCTGCACCTGGAACATCGGTTCGGTGAGTCGCTTCTGCGCATTTCTCAGTTCGTTCATTCTCGACCATCCCCCCCAGCGGCTCAGCGCATAGTTGATATAGTTGAGCTTATCCTGCGGTTTGGCATCGGTAGCACCTTCCATGAAGCGGAAATGCTCCACGGCAAGTTCGCCTGCCTCCGGAATATCCTGATAAACCTGGATGAGCGAGTCGATGGTATTCAGATACTTCGACTTCTTCACCTCTCTCACGTCGTCCTGGCGGTATTTCTCGATGAGCTTATAGGCACAGAGACAAGCCGCACCCCGATTGCCCACCTTATTATAATAGGTGTACAGCTGCAGATACGCCTCCTTGCTGTCTGCCTCGAATCCGATGAGATGCAGCAGATCGTTGTTGAAGGAACTGCCATCCACACCCTTCAGAGTCAATGGCACATACTCAGTGGAAGTATGCTTGGCAAGAAGTTCAGGCAGCTCCAGGGCTTTCTTGAAAAACTCCTGGCTTTTCTTTTCGTTCATATCACGATACACCTTACCCAGCACAGCATATCTCACCGCCTTCAATGCGGGGTCTTTCACCTTCAGCACCTCGGCTTCCATCCGCTTCACGTTAGGCGTAAGCGAGTCAACAGAAATCTCTTTCCAGAGAGTCATCTGCCTCATCTCAGCCGCCAGCAGCTGCCCGTAATCTTTGGCAACCGAAGCCTTGGCGATGATTTTCTTCATCACCGCAATTTCGCTCTTAGGCTGGTCCTTCTGAGCATTGATTTCTGCTTGCTTCCACAAGTTGTCGTATGTCTGAGCCGCTACCTGCATCGTAGCAAAGAGGGCTATCAGAAGTGATAAAATGTTTCTTTTCATAAGCCAACTGTATAAAATGTTAATAGAATGATGATAATCATCAAACTTTTCATTGCAAAAATACAAAAAAAAACTGTTTTCTAACCCCGAAACTTAAACTTTTTACTATCTTTGCACCAAAATAGTATATTTTACCAAGAAATAACATTAAAAAAACAATGGCAGAAAAAAAGTATGGTCATTTTGATGACGCCAATCGCGAATACGTGATTACTGACCCAAAGACCCCATGGCCTTGGATCAATTATTTGGGTAACGAGGATTTCTTCTCGCTCATCTCAAACACAGCAGGTGGTTATTCTTTCTACAAGGATGCCAAGTTCCGTCGCATCACCCGTTATCGCTACAATGGTGTGCCGATGGATAACGGCGGTCGCTATTTCTATATCAAAGATGGCGATACCGTATGGAACCCGGGATGGAAACCTTGCAAGACACCGCTCGACAGCTACGAGTGCCGCCACGGCATGAACTATACCCGCATCACGGGCAGCAAGAACGGCGTGGAGGCGAGTGTGCTCTTTTTCGTTCCGCTCCATACATGGGCTGAGGTGCAGAAGATGACGCTGAAGAACCAGACTAAGGAGGTGAAGACCCTCAAGGTGTTCTCCTTTGCAGAGTGGTGCCTCTGGAATGCTGCTACCGACATGGAGAACTTCCAGCGCAACTTCTCTACGGGCGAGGTGGAGGTAGAGGGTTCTACCATCTATCACAAGACCGAATACCGTGAGCGCCGCAACCACTACGCTTTCTACACAGTGAATACCGAGATTCAGGGCTACGATACCGACCGCGAGAGCTTCATCGGACTCTACAACGAGTTTTCCGAGCCTGAGGCTGTGATGGAAGGCAAGCCACGCAACAGTTTTGCCCACGGCTGGAGCCCTATCGCATCTCATTATATCGAGGTTACCCTGCAGCCAGGCGAGAGCCGCGACCTCATCTTCCTGCTGGGCTATGTGGAGAACGAACAGGACAAGAAGTTCAGCGCCAAGAAGGTAATCAACAAGGAGAAAGCTCATCAGCTTATCGCCAAGTTTGATACCACCGAAAAGGTGGATGCTGCCTTCGCAGAACTCAACCAGTACTGGGATAACCTGCTGAACATCTTCACCGTGAAGAGCGGCAACGACAAGTTAGACCGCATGGTGAACATCTGGAACCAGTATCAGTGCATGATCACCTTCTGTATGTCGCGTTCGGCAAGTTTCTTCGAGAGCGGCATCGGTCGAGGCATGGGCTTCCGCGATTCCAACCAGGACCTCGTAGGTTTCGTTCATCAGATACCTACCCGTGCCCGCCAGCGCATCATCGATATCGCCAGCACCCAGTTCCCAGACGGTGGCTGCTACCACCAGTATCAGCCGCTCACCAAACGCGGCAACAACGATATCGGTGGCGGTTTCAACGACGACCCTTGCTGGCTCATCTTCGGTACCGTAGCCTATATCAAGGAGACGGGCGACTTCTCTATCCTCGCTGAGCAGGTGCCTTTCGACAACCAGCCAGGCACAGAAGTAAGCCTCTTCGAGCACCTCAAGATTTCGATGAACCATGTTATCAACAACCTGGGTCCACACAAGTTGCCACTCATCGGAAGAGCCGACTGGAACGACTGTCTGAACCTGAACTGCTTCTCCTGGGATCCTAACGAGAGTTTCCAGACCACCGAAAACAAGGGCGAAGGAAGCAAGGCAGAGAGTCTGATGATAGCCGGTCTGTTCGTGGTTACCGGCAAGGATTATGTGGCTCTGTGCAAGCAGCTTGCCAAGGAAGCTATGGAAAGCAAGGAGGGCGAAATAGCCGGTCTTGCAGAAGAAGATTATTTGACAGAAGCCGAGCGCATGCAGCAGGCTGTAGATGAGATGAACGAGGCTGTGAAGCAGCATGGATGGGACGGTGAATGGTTCCTCCGCGCTTACGATTTCTTCGGCAACAAGATTGGTAGTGATGAGAACGAGGAAGGCAAAATCTTCATCGAGAGCCAGGGCTGGTGTACGATGGCTGGTATCGGTCTGGAAGAAGGACTCTGCGATAAAGCACTGGATAGCAGCAAGAAACGACTGGAATGCGAGCACGGAATGGTGCTGAACAACCCTGCCTACACCACCTATCATGTAGAAATGGGTGAGATTTCTTCTTATCCTGAAGGCTACAAGGAGAACGCCGGTATCTTCTGCCACAACAATCCTTGGGTCATCATCGGAGAGACTGTAGCCGGTCGAGGCAACGATGCCTGGAGCCATTATACCAAGATTCTGCCTAGCTATGTAGAGGAAAAATATCAGACACTTCACAAGGTAGAACCTTACGTAAACTGCCAGATGGTAGCCGGTAAGGATGCAGCCAAACCGGGCGAAGGAAAGAATTCCTGGCTCACCGGTACAGCGGCATGGATGTGGTATACAGTATCAGAATTCATCCTCGGCATCAAGCCAGATTATGAAGGTTTGCTCATCGATCCTTGTCTCCCAAGCACCGCTAAGGAGTATGAGGTAACCCGCAAGTTCCGTGGTGGCGAATACCATATCACAGTAAAGAATCCTAGCGGAAACCAGAAGGGCGTGAAGCAGATTACAGTGGATGGCACTCCTATCTCAGGCACCATCGTTCCTTGCTCTGAAGGCAAGCATGAAGTAGTGGTTGAGATGTAAATCAGCCAGATCTCATCAAGTTACGATTTGAAAGTTCTATGTAACGAAATTCTTTTCATACCCATACGTCGTGTTTCACGACGTATGGGTATCACAATAAACACTTGACCCCTTATTTCAGGGGGTCAAGTGTTTTATTTATCTGATAATCTGATACTTAACTTTTAACATAAGCACCTATTCAACAGTATCAAGAGTAAGATTCTAAGCTTGCTCAGTTCCTCAGTTCCTCAGTTCCTCAGTTTTTTCCTAGGGGGTATATAGCCCTTATAGTTCAAAGTTGTTTTAAATTGTTATATATTATATATTATTATATATATATATTTATATATATAATAAACTTCTAAATAAAGGA